>ERZ773359.2825-NODE-2825-length-21147-cov-5.319363_pt1 | contig 21147 bp, 18 predicted proteins | sample MGYA00374955_ERZ773359 | MGnify/ENA primary metagenome ERZ773359 (study PRJEB29098, sample SAMN04486028) | biogas fermenter metagenome | study: EMG produced TPA metagenomics assembly of the Biogas fermentation microbial communities from Germany - Plant 4 DNA1...
ATATTTAAGGGCAATTCTTGTATTGTCCTGATAGGCTTAAGTAAGGTAGTATCAACAACAAAATAAAGATTACCTTTTATTCTATTAATTCCCCCTTTAATCAGATGTTTAATGTACTTCATAACATAGTACTCATTTTGCTTTGTATCTTTAACCATAATTTCTAATTTATCTACCGCGTAACTACCGACCTCATTAACTATTGTGTAAGTAAAAAACTTTTCTCTCACTTTAGTTTCCCCATCTACTTCCTCTTCACCCAACAAAATAAAAGGGTAATTAAGGGTAGGCTTTTCCCTTGAAGTTGTAAAATTTTTTACATCTACAGAATATGATTCCAATGTACTTAAACGAAACCCATCCAAATTATCAATATAGTATTGAAGTTTCTCAATTCCACTTAGGGGGTTAAGAACAATTTTACTTTCTTCTAATAGGGTTAAGAAATCCAGCAAATCCAATAAATCATTTATTTCAAACAGTGTATTATCCTCGTAATACACATCTTCAAAATTGCTATCAGGAAGTAATTGAATAAAAGGCACCTTATTATTTTGATACAATACCCCAGAGTCACTTATTCTAAAATTTATACGATAAAAATCCTTGAATTCGTTTTTAAAATTCACCATTCCTTCTTTATCAGAGTCTTCGATAAGTTTATACTTCCCTCTAGTTTTAAATATAGTAGGGGTGTGAACAAAAAAGCATTGAAAATTTACCCCCTTGTAATTTACTGTCCTTAATAAAATTAAACTTTTATTTATAGGTCTCCATGATAAGTCTTCAGGAGGTTGATGATAATTAGGTTCTTGAACACTTTGAGAACGTAATTTCTGAATTAAACTACTCACTTATGTAACCTCCTTCATCAATTATCATTTGTATTACCTTGTATTTCATTTACATAATCCTTTAACAGTTGCTGTGCTTCACTTCCCAGTTCTTTCGTGTCCACAAATTCTACAGGATCTTTATGGGCATAATCATTTAAATTAATAACACTATAACTACACCCGGTTAATGGTATTATTGTAAAGATAATAAATAGTAATTTCTTTATTTTCCTCATAGTTAGCCTTCCCTTCTTAAACTAACCATTTTTTTGGATTGAGGTGAATAAATCGATTCCACTTTATATTTTACCCAGTCCTTCAGCAAAAGAGAATTCATTATGCTATTTCTAAATCCTTTATGAATTTCTTTATATATTAAAATGTCATCATTTTCATATTTGTTTAACAAAACGTCACTAACTATTTGTGTATAAAGCTCAATCTGATCCTTGTTACTAAAACGAATTAAAAGATTTTTCACTTCAATTGGTAAACTTAAAGGGTCTTGAACAATCCTCTTTAACTCATACAATATATCGTAAGACAATATTAAGTCTTTCTGATAATCTTCCAATCCTGTAACCTCCAACGTGGCTAACATTCCTTCAAGATACTTCATATAAGCACCCTTTCGTTCAAATACCCCCTTTACTGGGGCAGTAACTAATAGGGGTTCATGTTGCTTTATTAACAAGTCAGCTAGTTGAAATCTTCTGATTTTTTCTTTAACACAATTTACTGTATTTAACCAATCTTCTATTTCCTGCTGAAAAAACAAATTCAATTCTTTAGTCCTACCTATTAATTGTTCACATTCAGTAATATGTAGGACTTCAATAAAAAATCTTCCGCCCTTTTTAATTAATTTTCCCTTTAACCATACAACATTACCTTGTAATGCATTTAATTTTTCCCCTCTAGTTAATCTATTAGAAGTATCCAATCCACTGAATGTACGACTTCTAATAGGGAGTCCATTCCTATCTACAAAATCAAATATAATATCTGATTTTGATTCGTCGTATCTGTTTGTGCTAGTGGAATAGGACTTAAACAGAACCAATTTATTGAAAGTCTCATTCAATTCTAATTCATTAAAATCTAAAAAATCCCCAAAGTCCATTCCAAATAAATTAATCTCTTCTTTACTGCTTTTAGTATCTTCAACTACATACTCTGAATAAGTTGAAGATTGATAATCCGCATTTTGTCTACCCTTTAATGCAAATTCAAATTGCTCTTTTTCTGACCTTGCCTTTTTACTGTTATTATATAGTTCATCAAAATACATTTATTTATCACCCCTAAATGAAATATTATTCTACTGTAGTTACTACCACTCTATCATGGATATAAAATACTACGAAGTAAATAATTAAAGACAACCACCAAGCTAATACATTATTAGTAACTAATTTATATATTTTAGTATAATAAAAAATCCCAAAGGTTTTAATTAAAAATGTCAATATAAGAGGTATATTTACACAAATTGCGTTTTTTACCGAACTAAGGAACAATCCATACACATAACTTAAGCTAAGTAAATATGAAAGAAGTATTAAAATATCTATAAAAGAGAATTTCCCCTCATTCAGATAAGTCCTCTGAAAAGAGGTTTCTGCTTCAGAACTAGTATCAGTTGCTTCTGCTATTAACTCTTGAACTGATTTTAATTTTTTCTCTCCAACATAAACATCTATCAGTTCCCCGTTTTCATCCACTAAATTCCCATAATCATCAATTCTCTGTCCGTTCTCGTTTATAGGGTTCCCATTGATATCATAACTATAGGGAGTAACGGGGACAGTTGAAATATTAGAAACCCCGTAGGAGTAGTACCAAGGTGTCAAAACCATTAATAAAAATATAGAGATAAAAACTCCGGCTACCAGATATTGAGTCCAAAACCAATTACTGATTTTGAAATTCATTTACCATTAAACCTCCAATCTTCTTTTAATGCTTTTTGTAGTATAGGGTTTGACATAGCCATTTGTTCTTGTACCTCTATATCATCCCCATACTCTTCTTCTGATTCTACTTCCTTTAATTCAAATTCACTTACTAGTTTTATATTCTTTTTTAATTTGTCAAAAACCTCTCTTAAAGGGGATTCTATTTTATCTCCCAATAATGCTATAATTATTATAATTAGTATATCCGTTATCATACCTATTACCCACCTTTTAAGAAGGGGTTACCATTTGGTAACCCCTAATATCCTCTATATGTATTATTGTATCCACCGCCAGTAGGGCCTCCAGTCCCTCCAGTCCCCCCGCCTTTGCCTTTTCCTCGACTGGAAAAGGTACTAAACAAAAGAAATATTAAAATTGCAAATCCTGCAATTTTCGCAATTAAATCTGTAGAGACCGCACCTGTCTTATATCCTATTGCTAATAAAATTACAACCACAAAAAATATAGTCCCTGGTTTTAAATTCATGTTTCCATTACCGCCACTAGGATTAGTGTTATAACCTTGATTATTGTACTGACCACCTGAATTAAAATACATATTTCACTCCCCCTTATTTGTTGATTTTAACTAAATGTGAAGTTACTTTTATAAAATCTTTGGGTAGATAACTTCCATTTTCAATTTTACCTATATTCAAAATTAACGGTCTACTCTGACCATTTTTAGGTCTTTTCCAAAAATATAAATCCCCTTCGTAAGCAGAACTTATATTTGTAAATATTCTACCTTCTTGATAGAACAAATATTCACCACTTACATTTTTTAAATTCTCTAGGGGGATTGAATCTGAAAAATTTTCCTCTGTAACCACAAGATCAATAAAACCAATTATTTCTCGGTTTTTATTTTTTGAATCGTTTGACTTTATTACTACAGTCGCTTTATAATTTTCATTAGGGAATTTAGTTATGGTTTTAAATTCATCGTCGACCAACATAATGGGTATATTTGTTACTTGGTTAGAAGTTAATTTTTGTGCAATAATTTCAGAAATATCTATAGTTTGCCCCGGCAAACCTTCTATTTTTGAAGGGGAGATAATATATCTCCCCTCGCCATAAACAATTCCTATAGGGATTGTTATGTAAAGTATAGCCATAATTAATAATAACTGTTTTAATCTAAAACAGGACTTCATCTTCGTGTTGACCCTCCCTTATATAAGTCTTTATAGGTTCATCTAAATTTAATTCTCTAGGGATTCTTTCATATGGGAACTCCCGCTGAACCCATTTTTGATTTTCCTTAACTAAGTAAGCCCATTGGTAATTTCTAATTTTTTCGAAATTATCAATCGTAGGATTAATATAACCTAAGGGGGTGATCTCAGATTTTTCATAGGTAGCCAAAACTAATTCTTTATTTTCTGTATCCCAATCTATCCCCAAATCTAATTTCGGGGATAGACCATGGATAAGGATTAATTCCTTAACATCATTCATAAATTACAAGGACACCCTCCTTGACAATTTCTCCTTTCATTCTAGTAGCTCGAATGAAAGCCATAATATCACTCATACTTGCCCTGAATCTTTCTCGCTTCAGAATTCTTCCATATGAATCTTTAAATTCATATGTCTCCACTAATTTGATCTCAATTCTCTTTCCTTGACTAAGTTTCTCCTTTGCTTCATCCATAAATCGTTTTGAAATATCTGTTGGGGATTTTTTGTTAATAGCTACAGCATAATCCCCTCTGAGTCCACGAAGAATAAGGCAATTACCAAAGCGTCTTTCCACACCTTCAATATATGAAAGACGATTATGTAAGCCTAGTTCCTCTAAGGCTATACTTACCTCTGGACGGGTACTTAGGGCGTCTTCAATGATCTTCTTGTAGTCATTATTTATAGGGACTTGGTATAATGTATTGTTCTCCACTTTACCCTTAAATTCAAAATCTCCAGCAGGAGAGTAAAGTTCCTTGATTTGAGGGAGTATGTCCCCGCCTACAACATCATAGTCATCCCCTGATTCCGTTGTTACCTCGTCTGTAGGGGGTTTAATGGTTTCCTCATAATTAAATTCTGAATTCACAGATACATCATCGTTATTTGAATCTGAATCTAATGTGTATAAGTTTTCTTGCGTTACTTCACCACTTATATCATAGCTAAAATCCGTAACAGGTTTTTTAGCTATCTCTGTTTCTTCAATAAAGCTTTCGTTTTCCTCAATAGATACTCCTTCGTACAAACTACTTAATTCCGCCATAAAATTTCCTCCTTTAATTAATTTCGAATATAATATAAATAATCTTACTTGCTTTATATTTTAAAAACTTGCCTTTCTATTCGTAAAAATATTAACCATGCATTGAATTAACAATCAAAACTAAGAAAGTCCATTCAATTATTCTCTTGAAAATATGCTCAGAACCTAATCCTGTCAACATTTGTTTGCGGATTGTCTTTTCCCATCTGTCCCCAGTTTTATCCCATTGAGCTACTTTAACTCTTTTAACTCTCCTTATTAGCGGTAAGACGTAATAGTTACCTCTTATGCCTACCACAATTGGTTGCAATCCATATAAAGTTCTATTAAAAGGTGTTATAGATTTCACTCTCGACCCTTTCCACCCTTTAAAGAAACTAAATCTATTTCCAGAAACCGTTAGGGAATCCAAATACTGGTGACTAAGTATACCAGTTAAAACATTAAAAAAGTAACTAAATAAATAAAACCATAAATCCTCTTTAGTTAAAATAAATATACCCAACAATAAAAATATTGGAGGCCCTAAAAGTAGTACCCATAAATCTACGTTGTGGGTATGTCTTGATCTATGACTTGCCCCCACTCTTTTTAATACTTTTACATAAATATTTTCAATGTATCTAGGTAAATCATTAGGTCGATTTTCTGGTACTTTATGATCATAGTCTGGTAAAGTTGCCCCTATGCGACTTGATTGAAGTGTCAATACTTCATATAAGAAATTATACGCAATAACATTCACAGCAGACGGTTTAATCATTGCAAATAAAATTGATAGGGGAAGTCTTAATTTCCGGTTTACTAAGTATCCCCCTAATATATGAGTTTCGCCTGTCATAAGTAAGAGTTCACCTTGTACTGGTATAGTGAATATGTTCGTGTTAAAATGATTGCTTGAACTATGTTCAATATAGGGGCGATGACTATGAATAAATTTATTATATTTAAGTTTATTACCGTTGTTAATACAGGCAGTGTAAAATTAGTAATTCCAAATATAAGTGTAAGTATAATCATAGCTACTGTATATAATGAAATTATTACTATAGTAGCCATAAACCATTTTCCCTGTTTTCTCCCAGTCTCAAGTTCCACATAAGTTAGTGCTGAATAATTTTGAATAGCCAAAAAGATAGACTCCAATACTATAGCTAATCCGGATATTACCATCTTTAACTGTTCATGAGTTAATCCCCTATAAAGGGAATAATCATTTAACATTCGTGGTAAGACAAACAGAGCAAAAATTGTAAAGGCTCCTGATAGGGGAAGTAGCCTAAGTTTGTTGATAATATAACTTAAGGTTATTAGAAACGGTACCTTTCCTACCACTTCCTCTTCATCATCTTCAGACTCTTCAGACTCTTTAAAAGCCGAAATCATTCCTTCTATAAAGGGTTTAATATTACGATTATACATTGCTTCTAGGAATAGGGGGTAAAAATAAAATACCCCTAAATCCTCACTTCTCCAGATACCGACATGATATTCTTCTTCAGAATTCAAAGTTTCGAGTTTAATTCTGCTCATGTGAAGGAGTCTCACATACGCCCCATATACTGGTATACTTATTAATAAATAAATTGACCACATATACCATGAAGATATATCCAATAACATATCAGTTTTAAATAAAAGAAGAAATATGAACGCCACGGCTGGCACTAAACTTACGTAACTCAATATAGTATTTATTGATAGCTTTCTCATCCCTATTCCCCCTATTTAACTAATTTTTTTAGTATGTGAGTTTCATATTCTAAGAATATAAAAGGATAATGCACGCTTATAAATTCAAAGAATCCTAAAGTTGCAGATTCGATTACTTTTTCCGCACCCGGAAATAATCTTACTCCATTTACTTCAACTAACTCCTTTAGGAATTTTTCTTTTACTCTATCACTTTTTAGAAAGTTAATTTGATCCTTACCTTTTTCATAATCCTCAATTAAAGCCCTTTCATACTTAGAAACGGGCTTAGATATTTTTAAGAAAGAATCAACTTCAAATGACTTTTCTTTATTTAAATTTTTAAAAATTTCCTTTGAAAAGTCATTTAAAATGTTCTTTAACTCATCACCACTTAGTTGTGGAGTTTGTGGCTCTATTACTAAATTCTTGAAATCTTGTTTAAAGCTCAATGACTCTTTTAAACTTTCTAATGAATTTGCAATCAAATCAGAAATCTCTTTATTTCTCGATTCTATTAGTTCCTGCATTGTTGCTTCTGTTGCATTTTGAAAACTACTCAACAAATCTGCTAATACAGATTTATGATCTGAAAATTGTTGCTTTAATACCTCGTCTAAATCTTCTACTGAAGATGACTCTTTAGGGGAATCTCTTAATACCTCTTCAAAAATTTGTTTAATATCTTCTGATCTTAAAGAGTATTTAGAAACAATATTTTCTATCTCTTCAATTAAACCAGATCTCTGAATTTCTTCGCTATTAATATTGGTTTTACCTATAACCTCAACATTAGGTTCCTGTTCCGTAATATCTGAAGTTTCAGGTAAACCCTGATATAGTATATCCTTTATTGAATCTTGATCTCTTGATTCTTCTTGTATAAACAGATTATCTGGGGTATCACTATTATCTACATAATTTCCAAATACCACTCCCCATGTGTCAGAATCTTCCAGAGCATTCTCAAATGTTACAGCGGTTTCTAAAACTGAATCTTCAATAGGGGGTTTACTGCTTTCTAAATTATGTTCGCTTGAGTTTTCTTCCCCTAAGTAAACTCCATTACTTAGGTCTTTTACCAATTTTTCAATTGTTATGTTTGGATCTTTTACCAGAAGCTCTGCTAATGCCAATGCTTTCGGATTTTGATTCCTCAAAATCTTATCTTTTAATTTTATAACGTCAGGATTTTTACTCTTTAATAATTCCGTTTTTATGTGTGCTGTATTACTTGGATTGTATGTACTGTCGACTAATAAATGCTGTCTAACCCCTAATAAATCCTGAACCTCATACTTATCAATTGCAATTTCTATACCCGGTTTTTCTTCTAACCCTAATTTTATTAAAGCCATTACATACTCCTCCATTCTTTATACTCCGCCCCTAGGGCCTCGATTTGAGTAATAATATCTTTTAATTGCCTATCTTGTATATGTAAATTATCATCAAGATCAATACTCAAAATATTTCGTAACTGTGTTATAGCTTGGTCAAGTATTTGAATTCCTTTACCTATTTCTTCCAACCTTTCTGCGGCTGTTGAAATCGCCAAAGCCTGACCTTCAGTATTTTGCTTTAAATTATGTATATGATTTAATATCGATTTTGTCTTTTCTAACAAGCCCGTTGGGGTTGTCTTTAAGGTATGAAGTAATTCATCAGTTATTATTTCGATTTCAAGCAAATCTACCAAAACCTTTTCCGATTCATCTATATTTTCTTTATAAAAGTTTAATATAGTTAAAAGGTTCTGCTCTTTTTTCTTTGTATCTCTAATGTGCTTTAATGCCATATCTAACACTGTCTTATATCTAGCTAGGGTCTGATTTGTATCTACTCCTTGTCTTTGGATTATCTCTGAAAAATTCTTTATTTCCACAAATATTTCATTTACTTTAGCATCTAATACAGAATCCTTTTCCTGATTTATAGGGATTTGCCTTAAATTTGTTAAGGCCATGTCCAACTTCGATTCTATTGACTTTTCTAATCCCTGATTTTCGGCGTTTCTCATCTTAATAATGAATTCCGTTATTTCTTCTACTTTAGAATAAATACGTCTTAAAGCATCGTTTGTTAAAGGTTGTCCATTTTTATGAGCTGAGATTATCTCTTCTTTTAAAGCCTTTAGATCCATTTTATTTCTTTGGGAATACCAACCCCTAACCCCAAGATACATATAAACTAAAATACTTTTATTTGTTAATTTCCATTTGGCTAACTCATTATCCAAATTAGGATAGCCCTTTGAAGATAACACTTTATTAACTTTAGTAGTATTACTAATCCCATTTAGATAACTCCTAACATAATCGTTAGTCCCATCATACAAATCTTGGAGTTTAATAAACTCGCTCAAACATGCATTAATCACTTGGAAATCATCTAATTCTGTTATTTGAAGAGATTGTCTCAAACTCATTAAATCAGTTTTCATGATAAACATAGGCAAAGTTTGCCTTTTTTCTAAAAGTGCTCTCATTTCCCCCCACAAAACTTTACACTGGTAGGGAGTGAATCTCATAGGGATTACACTCAATCTAACACCACCTTTTAAAATATTGTCTACTATCTAAATTCATATAATTGTCTAATCCAAGCAATACTTCCTCAAAACTTTTCTTGTTCAGAATAGACTTCAAAAGAAGTATATTAAAAGAATCTACATCTTTGATAAGAGAGTTTAAAAAATCTTCATTTGGGGCGTTAATTGATTTTTTATTTTTCAACTTTTCAATATTTTCTATTGAATTTTTCAATACGGTTATTACATAAGCTTGACTTCGTAACATAATTAACTCTTTTAATAGATTGCCCCAAACTGCATACTTCATATATTTTCCTGCTTTAAAAGCAACTTTTTTCTTTTTCAACACTAAACATTCAATAAGTTGATTAACCTTTTTATAACTTTCCTTCTCCAGTTGTTTTATAACGTCTTCAAAGGAATAACCAACCATATTTTCAAATTTCGATACAATATTAACTATGTTTTTCTTATTGTAGGGTTTGAGAACGTAATCAACTACCTGACTAAAAGTAGTCACGTCTAAAACATTACCCAATCTTGATTGTATATATTGCTTCAATATATCGTCCCCCATAGATGAAACAAATACTGTTTCATAGGGATATGATTCTTTATTAAATTCTAAAGGAATTGTATAATTTTCTTTATTTAATTCCTTTAGAATTGACCAATTCTGGCATATAATAATATGATTGAGATAATGCTTTATTACTTCGTCATTATATTTTAAAGCAGGGGGGTTTATAGACCCCTTTTTACCAATATTAGAAATAACCCAATAATTATCCAAAAGTAAATTTGGTCTTAGGGATTCTATCCTTTTATACCCATTTTCCTCATAATATATAAAAGGTGAATCCATTTTTATGGAATCTAAATAAAACTTAACTAGGGGTAGTTGATTGTCAGTTACTAATATTATTCTTTTTATTCCGTCGTAATTTTTATCAAGTGTCTTTTTAGATTTACGTAAACTATTAGTTAATGACATATCGTCTTCAACTACCAAGTTAAATTCGTTCTCCTCTTGATCGTCATTCCCTAAAAGGGGAGGATCAGTTGGGGTAGGGGAAAGTTTCTGATGTCCCCAACTGATCTCATCAATGTTTATGTTAAAATCTACCTTAACTTTATTCGACAATTAACTTTCACCTTCTTTTAAGTTTTCTTTTATTTTCTCTATAAAATCTGGGTCAATTTCTGTATTGTCTACAATCCACATTAAATAATTATCTTTAAGGTGTTCTTGATCCAAAGCTTCTCTACTTACACCACATAATAGCATAATTTTTATATTTTCAGCTAAATCAAAATCTGGATTATACCATTTAGGGTATTTCCTTATATTTTCAGCTTCATTACCATATACAATTTTTAAGTATAATTCAGGACTAATCAATTCTTTCTTTTCAAAGTTTAAAAAAGCTTCTTTTAGCTCTTCTTCATCCTTCCCATAAAGACTTTTTAAAAATTCATCTAGTAATTTTTTATCTTCTTCACTAATTTTACTACTTTTCTCTTCATTTAAAGCATTAAGTAGTTCTACAGTATCAGTCTTATTGATTTTTAATGTATTCAATTTTAATGTAAAAGTTAATAATTCAAAATTCCTAATTATATTATCTACTTCTGACTTCTCTGTTAATTCATTTTCTTTTAAATTTAGCAAAAATTCAATTATTATGTGGAATATAGCCGCTTGTACTTGAGCAGGTTCGTCTTGGACTAACGTAAGTAAATAAGTTAGGGCAACTCTTCCTTTTCTAAATTTATCAAATTTCATAACTACCCATGCTTTATATAATTTCTTTTTAATTTCATTGATATCATATAAATTTAAGGCCTTATCTGTCACTTCTTGTATTCTCTTTTCAATAAATAAATTTAACTGATTCTTTATCTCTTCTATTTGTGCTGATTTTTCATTTATGTCTTTTTCTTTATTTTGAATAGCTTTTAGTTTTTCGTCTAAAATTTCTTTTTTAACGTTTGATAATTCTTCTTTTAAATTATTGAAAATTAAAGAGCATTTTTCAGCCACCGAAACTGGAATCTGATATTTAACTGGTGACTTTATCATTTCTTCAATCTCTTCTGTCACCGAGGATAAAGATCTATTATATGGAATATTTATACTCGTTGATTCCTTTTCTAAGATCTGATTTATTTCATCTTTTATCTCGTTATAGGGTTTTTTGGTTAAACATAATTGACGAATAGATTCCAACTTGCCTAAGAAGTTGTAAAATTGTTTTATAACGTTATCGTGTTTATTAGCCAACGACAAATCGTCATGTTTCCTATTATTAATTCTTTCTAGATCTTTATTAAGCTTATTTAAAGAATTTAACAAAGGAATACTTTCCGTTAAATCTCCTTTTATCAAATCTAGTTCCATTTTCACAGTATTTAACATGTGATTCAATGCTAAATATATAGGGGGCAAATTAGGGATTTCAGTAAATAATCTATTGTAATTCAATATTGCTGGGTAAACAACCGCTTCTTCTGGAACTTCAAAATACTTACTGACTAATTTAGGGTAAGGAATAAATCTCATTAATTCCAATCCAGATATTCCTTCTCCTTCTTCCACATTTATAATATAACTTATCAACTTTTCAAAATTTATACTACATATTGCCCCTTTGTAATGGTTAATTAAATCATTGATAAGTTTATTAAACTTGTGGATTTCCTCAGGAAGTTCCTTATCTGACTTATAGAATTTTCCTGCAGAATTAAGGGATTTGATTTCCTCTTCTAGTACGTCTATTAACTCTCTAATTTCAGGACAAAGTCTAATCTTAGATTTTTGCAATCTTCCCGGTGGAAGCAAAATTTTTAAAATTTCACTCCAATTAACATATTCCCTATTTTGCAATTTTTGAACTATTGACCTTACTTTTTCATAAACAGATCCGTTACTTGCAAAAATAGGTAATCTCATTTTATATGAATTTTTCAAAGATTCTTCAAACCCGTCCAATTTCAGTAGGGAATTTATCAAAATTGGCCCAAAATTCACTGGTAATTTGTAATCTTCTACCTCAATTTCCTTAACACAGTCCAGATTGGACAAAGACAATGGAACAGCCCTTGATAACAATAAATTATTAAATTTGTCTCGGTATCTCTGGAATTCGAGACAATAATTCTTCACTTGAATGAATCTTTCTCTAATCTTTTTAACTTCTTTCACCATGTTTGAAAGATATTCTTTTGCACGTAATTTATCTCTCTCAAAATTATTTTTAGTTTCTTCATTACCTTGAGCCAGTTTTATAATTAATTCTGAAAATTGGGTACTATCACCATAATAATTATAAACGGTATACATGGTAATAAACCATTCTTCAGTAAATACATCTACATATAGGGAATCTAAAATCTTTTCCATTAAATCTAAGCGAGCATTCGCATTATTTAATAAATCCAGCAACTCTGTTATTTCAAAACAATTCTCAAATGCTTCGGAAATTTCATGAATCTTTTCTAAGGAATAGATAAACTCAATAAATTTGTCCCTAGTTTTTTCATACTTTTTCATACCTTTTTTAAACTTTACATATTCTTCGTTATCTTGAAAGCCATTGTCTAATATTTCCGGAATAGTACTTCCTTCTGGGACATATACACTCATACCCTCTGCCAAACAACCGATAATAGGGTGGGTATCGGAGGGGAAATCATAAAACTGCTCAGCTTGATATTCTCCGAATTTTTTAACTAAGATACTTGGAGTAATTATTTCATTAAATATGTCATAAGCAAAGTAAAAATCAGTTACCTTACTTAAGGTATCATTAAATTTCATAACTATAGACCTCAATGATTCTATGTCCTTTAAATTTCTTCTTATTTTATATTGCTTTTCCAAAGTCTCCATTGGGATAAAATTATAATCCACTAATGTTTCGTATAAAATTCCTTCTTTATTATTTCCATTAACATTATTTATAAATTCAATTCCGCTGTCTTCTAAGTACCCGAATGGGAATACTATACAATTATTGGGTTCTGGTAATTCAAGTTTTTGTAATTTTAGTACAATATCTCTTTTAGAAGGTAATGCATTTAACTCTGACTGCTCTTCTTTCGTAAGAAAAGTTTTATAAAACTTACTTCGCAATTTCCTTCTTTCTGCCAATGTCTCCAAATAATCAGCAAATCCATGTTTCAAATAATCCAGTTTTGCCACCAGTACCTTACCATTAGGTGCTTGAACTAATAGGGGGTTAATCATAAGCCAAAGTTTGGCTTCAGCTTCGGCCTTTTTTGACTGCTGAGCGTTTTTCCGTCCTTCCTTTGCCAACTCATCAATATCTAAAGTTTCTGTTATAATTTGTGCCCTTAATACTATAAACCCACCTATAGACGATAACTTTGAACTTGGAAATGAATATTCATTTTCGTCTGTATGTAAAACAACAGTTGAATTATTAATTTCAATCTTTCTTATAACCTCAATATCTTCCATATCAGTATTCTTCAATAGGGCATATCTATTTGAATAGTAATTATTTATATCATTCCTTATCCAATTCAAAGTAGCATCTTGTATTTTCTCCAAATGGTACCTCTGTGCTCTTACCCCATCTACTAAATCATACTGGACTCCTTGATTAACTTTTTCCATATATGATTCACTGATTAAATTTGCTTCCATTTCTTTTATTAAGTTCTTAAATTCCTCTTTTATATCTTCGTTTATATTCTTCAACACAAGGTTACTAGCTTTTAGCTGATTTTCAGTCAGAACTAAGTAATCTTTTATTATACTTTGTTTTTCTTCATCTGCTTTAGGGTTGTTAATTACTTGTTGAAGTCTACCAATTAATGATACTTTTTGATTACTCTCCTTAATATCACTTTTAACCGACATACCTTTAGGTTTTACCCTAACTTCAACTTTTTTAGAATTATTTCTCATTTCTTCAATTACGTCCAAAATGTTCATTTACTTTCCTCCCCTTCCTTTTTTATTTTTAGATAATCAATAGCCGCTAAAAAATCGTCTATATAAATAGCAATTCCTTTACTTCTTTCGGTTAATTTGCTTTTGTCTAACCAATTAGGTAAGGGTTTCGTACTATTTATAGCCTTATAAAATTTAGGGTTGTAATCCTCTTCATAAACCACTATTTCTGTTTTAGAACTGATATTTTCCGAAAAAATAGGGTTTAAATCATACTCTTGGCTTATTTTGTCTATTAATTTACGTCTTGGTCTAAATTCAGAAAAATTTCCTGTAAGAGTCATAAAAACCACTATCCCTTCTCTCCGTTTAAACGGGGCAAAGTAGGGTTCGTATAATGCAAAAAGCGGTAAATAAGTTCTAATTATATTGTATACTTTTTCTGTAGACTGACTATTCCAAGACGCATACGATAAAACTTTTGCTATATGCATCTTAAATTGAAACTCGTCCGATATTGCTATTTTTAAATCTTCTACAGAATTTATCCCTGAAAATAAATATTCGCATTTATTTTCTCCTATATCATCAATTTGAAAATATCGAATAAATTCTGCAAAAGTAATACCTTTTCGAAATTCCTTTAACTTATCTACCCAATTCTGGCGTACTAATAAAGAATGAGTATTAGGATTAAACTGGTCTGGATTATCAATTGTAAAAAAATCCATATGCCTATGGAAATTATTATATAACAATGTTTCTTTAGCAGTTTCATAACCTATCCCCAAGCTTCTATCGTGAGCAATCTCAAATACTTTTGCAACCTTTCGGGCGTTTTTACTTGGGCAATATGGGTTAATGCAGGCCCACTCTGTTAATTTGTAATTAGTGGTTAAAAGGAAACCACATGAACAATTTATAGGTAGGGATTTTGCAATGTGGTAAGGTACAGAAACCTTCAATTTGGTGTTTGCAACGTATAGGGATTCTTCATTGTTTTTGTCGTCAAACCTATCTACAATATAAATCAACTGTCTAAACCTCCTTCGCTTGGAAAATATAATATAAAGTCATTAATACCCCAAACATGAAGGTATAACGTATTTATCTCCCTCACCTTGTTTGGTATTTCCTAGCTTATAACCTTATTACAAAATTTTTCTATCCTAATATAAAAAAGAGAACTAACATATTAGTTAGTCCTCTAAAATCTCTGATATAAATTTTTCATTTTTCTGCGAAATATATACATAAGTCACCTTTTCCCCTACAGTTTCTACATCAACTATTACGTAGCCTTTATTTTTTAATTTGGAATATACTCCATGGGGAATGTAAATTTCGTAATTACCATAATCTTCTACTTCAAGCTTCAATTCTGTTCTGCCATCCGTATTTAACATTTTTTCGTATTTAGCCACTGCAGTAACTACTTTTGATTTACCACTAAGTTGTAATTCAGCCATGCCCTGAGAGTCACCTTCTGAATTCCCTACTAATTCAGTGTTTTCTCCCGAATCTATAGTTTTTATACCTGAATCTATATTAGTGGCATCTACATAACCCCCTGATGGGTTAGCTTTTAAGTAATTACTTAACTCCATTTCTGATTTTGTCTTGTTATATTTAAATAAAATGAAAACCATTGCGACTATTAAACAGATAAAAATTACACCTGCAAATTTTAATCCCCCGCTTTTAGGGATTTCAGTTTCCTCTTCGTACTCTGGCTCTTCATACTCCTCGTTAACTGGTTGTTCCTCTTGCACCTGATTGTATGTAAAGTTTTCCCGAGGTACTGTGTTACGAGGGATACTTTTAGACTGGGGGTTAACTGGCGGTGTACCTCCAGAATCAAAATCCACCATTCCCTCAAAGATATTCTGGGGATTCGGTTGACTGGGAGGATTCATAGGTGAAATTGGGGAAGCCAGATGGGGCTGAGGATTCTGTATTACTCTAATAGGGGGTTCATTAGGTGGTGCTGGTCGAATTTCTGGATTAAATTTAAATGGCCCACTAGAAGCATCATAATTTATTTTCTCCATTTTCGCCCTCCATTCTATGGTAGCTTTAACTGCGAGATAATTACTTCCCCTGAACTATTTACAGCCGCCATTTTTAATGTTGATGGCTGAATATACAATATTTCTTTTATGTCTGCTAATTCAGGTAAGCTATTTAAATTTACTATTTGTCTAGTAATTTCATCCCTCCTGGCGAATATTAAACTACCTTTGCCATAAAAATAAATACCAGACCCAGAATTAAATGAACCATTAACCTCATTCATTAAATTTCCTGCATTATCCTCAATAGTTACTACTTCCAATACTCTATATTCCCCACGATCAGTTATTTCACCTGCATAATCTGGATCCCCTTCCAACAAATCAGGAGATATTATTTTCCCCGTTTTAGTATCCAAAAAGTAAATTGAGTTTTCACTCGCTAACTGATACATTATACCGCCATTTTTTAATTTTCCATCATCTACTAATTTAATGTTTTCTTGAATATAGTTCGTATCTGCTGAGCCATCGTCTTTTTTAAAATATCTTTCTAACACTTTTACTCCTTTTACAACTTTACTATCAGCTAATTCATATACATTATCCGGATATATAGGGTAACTACCATATTTATTATGGTAAAACATACTTTTTCCTTGAAGCTCTACAACATCCCCCCTTATTTTTTGTGTTTCTAATTCATTAGAAATATGGTGAGCACCCTTATCACTCGAATTTATAAATGTAGCTATGAATATTGTTGCAAGAAGGAGTATTAAGAAGACCCTCTTCATTTTCTTTCCCCCTTTATAAAGAAACAGTTTTGAATTTTATACTTTGATAATTACTATTTATCAAAATCATCCCTGTAAAAGGGCCTGAATTAATTGAATAATAGGGCCCTTCATACTCTACTACCACCGTAAACATTTTTTCTTCGGAATCCTTTAGGGATTGAAGATCTTTATATTTGGATATTAATGCGTTATTTACACCAAAATACCCATAGATTCCCGGAAATCCGGGAATCTTTTCTTCAATCACACTGTCAAATTCTTTACTAATTATAGAAAACATTTTTGCCCTGTCTACTATAAGAACAAAGCGTAAATACCCATCACCCCTAACTAGAATATGAGATATACCTAATTCTCTCATTTCTTCATTTTCAAGATGTATCTTTCCATACTTGGTCATTACATCCTCTAGGGATCCAAAAATCACCACCTGATTTCTAGAAATATTGTTTGAACTCATATGAATATCTCTCCTGTCTATTGAGCTTTGTTTGCCAAAATCTTCTCTATTTTCTCAGCTTCCTTTTTATTTTCCTCAAAAAGGGTGCGTATCTTTAGAATTAACTCCTCCGTAACAGGTACTTTATAAGTCGTAGGTATTACTTTATAAGGTCTTTCCAAAACTGAAGTCCTACCAAACACTACTACCTGATAAATACCCTTTCCATCATAAGATTTTATTAATTTCTCTAATTTTGCAACATTAGACTGTAACATACCATGTATGTTAATTTCTAATGTTTTATCTTCTTCATTTGTCATTAAATACTCCAAGTCAAGTAAGCTCGACTCCTTAAATAGACAGTCATATGAATACTTATCCTCAGCATAGGATTTCTCATATTCTTCTCTCATACGCCTAAACGTTTCCAAGTCCACAATGTTGTCTTCGTCTTCGTCTAGATCGTCTTCATTACTGTCTAACCTTAAATCGTCAGAATCTGAATTCAAAATTTCAATCACACTTAAATCTTCTTTATTTAAATACTTTAGGGCCTTAATTACTTGCCCTGTGAAAAAGTCCTTATTATCTAATCCCAAATCTACCAAATATTTTTCATCAACTGGGAATATGTCTTTGAGACTTCTACGAATAAATAAATCTTCAAATATAGTGTCCACTTTTGGTGGAATTTTTGTAGGGTCTACACCAATTTTCTTCAATTCAATAAGTACTTGTTCCGCCCACCAAGTTCTAATTAAATGAAGCATAGTTTCCTTTGGATTTAACTTTAATTGTTCATGTAATTCGTCTGAGATTTCATTTTTTCTATACTTCATAATTAATTCTTTTTGTAATTCTTGTGGGCACCCATACAAATCACTCTTCGCTTGATTCCAAGTAGATCCTGCACCTATTCCCATAGTCATTGGTGCTTCATCTTCAAGATAACTGATATTGAGACCTTTTTCAGTTATCTCAGAATACATTAGGTTATATAGCCAGAATAGATTTGCTTTTTGTTCTCTTTTAACGTCCTCATTAAAATATACCTTATTTTCTCCTTGGAATAGGGTCATATTAACTTCGGCAAAAAATTCATCGTGAACAAAAATAGGTTGCGTAAAGAAACGACTAATGTTACATTCTTTAATCACATTAAATATATTCACCAATCGTTGCTTTATAAAGTCTGCACATAACCCCTGAATAGGGACATTCCCTCCTTGGCGACCACACTTTGCAAGTTTCCAATGTTCTGTTTTTGGGTCTTTCACTTCGGGGAACCATTTATATCTGCCCATAGGAGTCTTAGAATATCCTAATTTTACTGTCATCGCCCTAAGATTATTTAGCCAACTACTTTTAATCGGGTTTTTCCTATCGTACTCTTTCAACAGCAAACCTGTCTTAAATACCAAAGGTTCTGGTACTGGTACTAAATCCGGATATATATTTTCAGCGGCTGCTTGAGCACCCATACCATATGCATAACCAAAATTGATTACTTTTGCAGCACTTCTCTGTTCTGAAGTAACTTCAGGTACAGGTACATTATTTACCTGTGAGGCCGTCCTTGTATGGGGGTCATATCTTGGGTCTTTAAAGTTATTAATTTCTTCCTTGTCACCAGACATAGTAGCAATTAAACGCAATTCTGCCGCATCGAGGTCTCCACCAATAAGAATATGATTTTTTCTTGCCTTAAACATATCCTTAATGGATTTCTTCATAATCATTATTCCACCTGCGGCTCTACCCGTATCTGTTGATGTTGATTTATATGATGGGAAATAAATCCATTCCCCATTAACCAAAAACGTACGCTCGTAAATCATTTTAGTAAAAGAAGTCAAATCTTTAAAACGATTCATATACTCTTGATAAACATACGATATAGGGCATTGCAAGTTATTTATTACATCTTTCTTAATTAAAACTTCTTTTACTACAGAACCGTCAGGTTGAACAACGTCTATAGTTAAATCCTCTTTTATTTCTGGGATAGGGACTACGTTGTCATACCGTGATTCGTGTTTTTCTTTAGTTTGTTTTATATGCAATTTACGGGTTGTCTTGTTATAAGACGGCTCATTTTTACTTGTATAGTATAATACAGGATACCTGTATTTAGCAAAAATCAAAGGCTTAATTTGTTTCTCACTAGTCCACTGTATTTCTTCCCCTGTAATGTCACCCAAAAATTTTTCTAGGGCATCTCTAGCACTTTCTTCTTTATACTTATGTTGATCTAGTTGTTCCTTATCTATAGCTATTCCCTTATAGTTAGCAAATTCAGCCATATGAGCCGCAAACGGTACATCAACATTATAGTACAAATTCAATAACTCAATATTAGCAATCCTTGCTTGTTCTTCCGAGTGACCGAGAGCTAACATATTATTATATACTTGCCTTTCCAGATGCCATTCAATAAAGGGCATTACATAAGTATCGGGGCATGCATAATAAAGCAAGAATTCTCTGGGCAAAACTGAGAAATCGTATATTTTAAATTTAGATGATTTACTGTTTCCAAATATATCGTCTAAAGATAATTTTTGTAATCCTAGGTACTCTTCAGATAAAACGTCAATATTATGTCTCTTAAATGGAGTAACACCGTCCTTCATCACTCCACCATTATTTACCATTCGAGATAAAACTAAGGTGTCATATTTTATATTTAATCTATATATGTCCTCCCCTTTTATTTTAGATAAATAAGGCTTTTGTTCTTTAGGGAGTTCACGAACTCTATTAAACTCCTCTTTTGCATTTAAAGTCTTTTTGATTTCTTCAATCTCCTTATTTAATCCACTTAACTTTAATTTTGCCATCATAGGGGTTAAACCTTTTGATTCTTCCTTGTATCTTCCCTCTAACTCTAAAAGCCTTGATCTCAGGTATTCTTCATCAATACCCTCAATTCTTGCTTCTAGCTGTTTTTTCCACTTGTAATATTCATTATAACTCAATTCACCCTCTATTTCTGAGTATCTCAAACAAATCTGAATTTCATAATCACAGTTGTGTGAGACAACTCCAATACTAGGGTTTACTAATAGGGGTTTTAAGGCTTCTGCACATTCAAGTTCATCTACATTTTGACAGTATTTCATGCCCACAGGAATTGCAATTGATTTAACTTTTAATGGATACCCATCTTCTCTACGCTCACACACCCAAGATAAAACGTGTACTGCCATCATGTCAAAATCTTCATGGTCTGGAGGTAAGTTGAAGATATTTAACCCTGTACCCTCGGTATCGTAATATATCTTTTTCTCGTTTATTTTTTCCAGATCTTTTAAAATTTCCTGTACTTTAGCTTTTACACCCTCAATAGTGTCTACAATTTCCATTGATCCTTCTTGAATTAATGAATCAATCCAATCTAAATTCTTTATTCTTCTTAAACTTTGGATACTACGAACTTGAACGTGTATAGCTTTTTCTACAACATCACCTACATCAAATTCACTTTTGTGATAATTTATACCCGGGGTAGGGGCTACCTTTGCCACCCCGTCTTCTTTTAGGTAAATTTCTGTTACCTTCCCGGTATTTTCAGTTTCTTTAACCCATAATTCTATTCGTACACCGTTTTTATAGGTTTCCCTTTGCTCAATTACACTGTGAGTTAATTCTTTTCTATATTCATACTCAGATATCATTCCATAGGCTGATTGATACTCTTGTTTATTTATTACT
>ERZ773359.2826-NODE-2826-length-21146-cov-61.141909_pt1 | contig 21146 bp, 23 predicted proteins | sample MGYA00374955_ERZ773359 | MGnify/ENA primary metagenome ERZ773359 (study PRJEB29098, sample SAMN04486028) | biogas fermenter metagenome | study: EMG produced TPA metagenomics assembly of the Biogas fermentation microbial communities from Germany - Plant 4 DNA1...
ATTCAACTCCTGTTTCTGTAACTCTGAAGGACTGGCTTATATCTACTCCACAGTCTTCAAGCCAGATTCCTGGAATCATGTGGAAGGTCATGTTTGGCTGTAGAACAGTCTTGTCTCCTGGCCTTAAGCTAGCTGTATGCTCACCCCAATCTGGTGGATAATTTAAGCCCATGGAGTATCCAATTCTTGAATCCTTAATAAATCCACTCTTTTCAATGCTCTTAGCCCAAACTCTCTCAACTTCTTCACAGGTAACTCCAGGTTTAATAAAGTCTAAAGCTGCATTTATTCCCTCAGCAACAACGGCTGCCAAATCTTTAACTTTTTGTGGGGCATTGCCTAAAATAAGTGTTCTGGCTAATGGGCAGTGATATCTCTTATAGTTGCCTGCCAATTCAAGTATTACAGTATCCCCATCCTTGTATGGCTCATCAGTCCAGCTTAAGTGAGGAGTTGAAGTCCTTACTCCTGCAGGCATTAGAGGAATAATAGCAGGATAGTCTCCACCATACTCTTCAGTTCCACTTATAAGAGCATGAAAAACGTTTGCAGCAGCGTCACATTGTCTTACTCCTATATCAATTGAATCATAAGCTACCTGCATAGCTCTTTCTACTATTTTTCCTGCCCTTCTCATGTATTCTATTTCAGTTTCTGATTTAATAATTTTCACCCAGTTTACTATCAGGTTCCCATCTTTAAATTTAGCATTTGGTAAGGAAGCTTCTAAGCTTTCCTGACATTGAGCTGTAAAATAATAGGCATCTTTTTCTGTTGCAATGGTTTTCCTATCATAGCCTTTTTCCTTTATTATGTCAGCTACAAATTCATAAGGATGCTTAAGTGGATTTTGTACATAATCATCTGTGTAAGCTCTTATATTTTCATCATCTAGCCATGTTGTTAATCTGGCAGCATTTGCATCTTGGCCCCTGCCAAACCATATAGGTTGCTCCTGATCAATAAAAACAATAACTCCCTGGTGAACATAAAAAGACCATCCGTCGAATCCTGTTAAATAGTTCATATTTGCAGGATCCTGAACAATAAGTACATCTATGCCCTTTTCACTCATGGACTTTTTGGTTTTCTCCAACCTTTGCTTGTACTCTTCAACAGTAAAATTTAACATTTTTCATCCTCCTTTTTATTCAAATTTTAAATTTGATAAAATAATACTGTCGTTTGTCGTCTGTATTGTGTCTAATGTCGACAGGTAAAGTTCCCTTTCCCTCCCTTCCAAATATTTATTTTACTTGTGCAAGATAATTTTTCCTTACACCTTTTTTACTATAGGTTATAATATGGCTTTTTAATGCTTCTTTACACTTTTCTATGTCTCCACTTCTTAAATACTTTATAATATCATAGTGGTCTGTAGAAGTTGTTATTAAATCTCCCGTTATTTCCGTATCTATTATCATTGCAAGTTTAAGCTGATAAAAAAGATCTGTAAGTATCTTTACCCTTCTTTTGCTTTCAGATTTATTCCAAATATATGTGTGAAATTCAATATCCTTTTCATTAATGCCCAATACCTTTTCAGAAACTGATAGGTCACTAGTAGCTATATCCACCATTTCATCTACTATTTGAGTAAGTTTAGCAAAATCTGCTTCTGTTAGCTTTTTTTCATTTATTAAAATTTCAATAATATCGTTTTCCAGCAATAATCTAATATCAAAAATTTCCTTTATATCTTCCATGGTCATTTTTGTAATAAAATTTCCCTTACGTGGAATGTATTTAACCAGGCCCTGATTTTGCAGTTCAATAATGCCTTCCCTTACTGGTGATCTACTTATATTTAACTCTTCTGCTATTTTAGACTCAAGCAGCCTGTCCCCTTCTCTGTATTCCCCAGTAAAAATTTTTTTCATTATGTAATCTATAACAATATCACTTAAATTTTTCTTTAAGTAATTTAAGTTTTGCTTCATTATATACCTGCCTTTCTTTTGTACTGCCCGCTATTATTGCTATGATGTGGGTTATTTTTCTTAAATGCCTTATAGAAATATTTTTAGTCTACTGTCGACAATATTATTATAGTTTATTCAGAACATTAATGCAATAGTTTTTTTTATAAAATTTATTTATTTGCCAGTTTCTAAAAAAATACCATGAATAGGGTAAAATCTGTTGAAATATAGACACAAACAGTATTGTAGTTCCTGATTTATTTGAATTTTGCTTTACCTTATTCCTGTTGAATATGAGCAATGTCAATACAAAAACTAACAGGCATATATATTAAATGATTTATGTCAAAAGCTTTTATGAATGGAATACCTTTGTCCCACCATCTTTTTAACTTAATCTACCTTTCCTACCGGTGCCATATATACTACAAATTCATCTTGCCCATCCAAGCCTATTAGCTTGTCCATGTATTCCTGGTCATAGGATGCAAGGGCACAGGTACCCAGACCTATTGATTCACAAGCTAAATAGAGAGCATGACAAATATGGCCTGCATCTAAAAGCATTAGCTTGTGGGCTTTATGTACATATCTCCATTCACTTCTATAGGGTATGGCAGCCCAAATAAAGTTTACAGCAGCAGTTCCTGCAAACTTTTGGCCTAAGGTTCCTTTTACAATATGACTGGATATATCTTCCTCTTCCTTTACTAAAAGCAGCTTATGACCAATAGGTATGTATCTATATATGCCTTTTTTTAATCCTTCTACCCTATCTACTGCCAGATAGGTTTCATAGGGATGTCTTGCTCCTCCTGATGGTACAGTTCTCAATGTTGCATAATTGTTCCCCCTAATGGATTTAACCCCTTGGGTCATATATAGCAAGTAGGAAAGCTCCTCCAGCTTTAATGGTTCGTCCTTATACTTTCTATGGCTCTTTCTATCAACTATACAATCAAATACATTGTCTTTAGTCACGATACCTTTATCAATTTCAAGCAGGTCTATTAGTTCATCATCTTCACCATAGGGTTTAATAAGTGGTGGTTGAGGCAGTTGTTTTTGCTGGTCTGATATAACTTCCTCATGAAAATTTGATTTCATGAAATTTCTATTTTCTTTATATTTATCCATCTGGATCCCCCTTTTCACTTTTATTATCTAATATTATATTTACTTATTTAAAGCAAAGTCAAGGTTTAAGCCTTTACTCCTTTTTCATACAAAAAACTAACTATGGTTGTAGCCCATAGTTAGTTTACTCTAAGTACTTCAGTATTCCCTTTTTTATAGCCCTGGCTATTTGCCTTTGATATTCATCCTCCCTTAATAATTTATTTTCTTCAGGATTTGTTAAAAAACCTACTTCTATTAATACTCCCGGATAGTCTGTCTCCCTCAAAATAAAAAAGTCTTCTGTTAATATTTCTGTCCTTAGATTTTCCTCTTTCATGTAAGCTTTATAAAAATTTTCATCTATGGACTGGCTTATAGACTTAGCTAGTTTTTCTCCTTCTATAGATTCCGGATAATAATAAACTTTAATTCCTTTTGCTGAAGTTTTTTTGCTTGAATTACAGTGGATGCTTATAAAAGCCAGTGGTTTATTATTGTTTATAATGGTTTTTCTTGCATCCAAATCCCTTCTATATCTGGAACCTTTTATGTTACTAAAATTTTCAAGGGAAACATCCTCTTCCCTTGTCATTATAACTTGAAATCCTTCCACTATTAGCTCCTTTTTTAATTTAGCACTAACTTGTAAATTAATATCTTTTTCCAATATGTCATTTTTTTTCCCGGCTCCTCCATCTATACCTCCATGGCCTGGATCTACTACTATGGTATTTTCATTAATGGAGTTGAATATGCTTAATACTTTATAATTAGGCAATTTTATTATTAGTAGTAAGATTACTATACTTAGTACTATTAATAATTGTTTGTTTAACTTAGCCAAATACTCCTTTATTTTTCCTATCATATTTTCACCTGTAAATATAATCTTTCTATATATAAACTTTATGTAAATTGGAGATAAAATATGTAATTAAGTTTTTTCTATTTTAGACAAAAAAAAGGCGGATAAATCCGCCTATTGTCTAGCCTGGTCCAGTGCTTCTTTAACTGCGTCCTTCCAGCCCTCACAGGATTGGGTAGCTGTAGCAATAGCATCAACATCATAGCTTTGTTTTTCAATCATTGCTTTAGCTAAATCTTCCCTGATTTGTTTTAGATTTGGTCTGTCATCCCCTGTCCATTCATCATAGTTTACTTCTTCTCCATCAGCTGTCATTCTTTTTAGTACTATATTGGCTATTTTGCCATCTTCAATTGTGACTTCTGCTGCCTCATAGCCATGTTCCCTGTGTTCACTTTCGCCATAATAAGTACCGTCCTTATAAGCAACATCTTCAGAGCTATCTGAGCTGCAGGCTGTTAAGACCACTGCTAATATTACAATTAGCAAGGTTAAGTACAATCTGGTTTTTTTCATCAAATCCCCCCTTCTCTATTCCCTTCCTTTTTTGAGCCATCCTGCTACAGTAACTACACGCTTTGCCTGGAATTTTACTGCCTCTTCTACATCATCCACCATTTTGTTTTCCTGATCCACAGTTGCAGATGTGCCGTATGGATTGCCCCCTGCTTTAAATATTGATGCATCTAAATATCCTGGTGGAACTATTATTGCACCCCAATGGCTCATTGTTTTATATATGGCGTGTATTGTGGCCTCCTGTCCACCATTGGGATTTTGTGCTGATGACATGGCAGATACAACCTTGTTAGCTAGTTTTCCTTGTGCCCAAAGTCCTCCCTGCATATCTAAAAAGTTTTTCATTTGAGATGCAACATTGCCAAAACGGGTTGGTGAACTGAATATTACAGCATCAGCCCATTCTAAATCATCGGAGTTAGCAACTGGTACATCCTTTGTAGCTTCAACATGAGCCTTCCAAGCAGGATTAGAACTAATTGCTTCTTCTGGTGCCAGCTCTTGTACCTTTCTTAGCCTTACTTCTGCGCCAGCTTCCGTGGCTGCTTCCTCGGCCCACTTTGCCATTTGATAGTTGTTTCCTGTAGCACTATAGTAAATTATGGCTACTTTAACCTTATCCATTTGATACCCCCCCTATATATTTTTTTATATTTAAATATGTTAGATTATTGTCTAAGTGTCATATTCATATATTACCCTTACTTTAAAATTTTAATCACAATGAAATTTGGACTTGTTAACAATTTCTTTTACCTTATAGGATATATGAAAGAATTGTTAGCTTTATTCCTTAAAACACTTGTTCTTTCTATCTTTTTAAGGTATACTTATTAATTGCATAGACATCAAAGGAGAATAAATATGACAGGAAAAACACATACAGCTATAGGAATGGCCATAGGACTGACTCTAGCCTTTAAAAAACCAATAGAATCACAATTTGCTATAATAAGTGCATCTATCCTTGGAGCTTTAATTCCTGATTTGGACCATCCAAAGGGGGAATTAAATCAAAAACTCTTGTTAATTAACAACAATTTTTATAAGACAGCCTTTTATTTAATTCTTGGCTTCATGTTTATGTATTTGTATGTTGAAAAGAGAAATCCCTTATTCATACTCATAGGACTATTTTCTTTTGCCTTGGCTATTTCAAGGCATAGAAGCTTTACCCATAGCATACTTGGCCTTATTTTGTTTACTGCTATAATAAGGCTTACTATAATGGAATATGGATTATTCTCTATGTATAAAGGATTTATTCTAGGCTATATTTCTCATTTAATATTAGACTTGTTTTCATCAAAGGGAATTAGGCTTTTTTATCCTATGAAAGCTAATATCAAATTTCCCATTAAGTTTAAAAACAATGGTATTGGAGAAAAAACTATTTTTATATTACTTATATTGTATTGTTTGCTAGTATTGATTTATAATTTTGTTTAAAACATAAATAAGTGCACCAGATTTGGTGCACTTATTTACTATAATATAATACATAACCTATAATTCCGATTAAGCCCTTGTGCTTTCAAATTCATAATTATATTGTAATCTTCCACCATTTGCCATTTGTGTATCATAGTCCAATAGTATACCTTTAGATTCTTTATATAAGAAAAGCAGTGCTATTAAGTTGGGTATAACCATTATTCCATTAAACATATCAGCTAAGTTCCATACAAAATCAACTTTTTGATATGAACCAAGTACTATAAATACTAGTACTATAATTTGATATGCCCTAATGGCAGTTTTGCCTTTAAATAAAAATCTGATATTGTTTTCTCCAAAGTAATACCAGCCAACTACTGTTGTAAATGCAAAGAATGTTAGACATACAGCCAGGAATTTTTCGCCAATTGGACCAAAGGCAATATTAAAACCTTCCTGGGTTATGGCAGCCCCTTCAAGACCTAATTGGTGAGCACCTGTTGATAGTATAACTAAAGAGGTTGCAGTACATACTAAAATAGTATCTATAAATACAGCTATCATTGCTGAAAGTCCCTGTTCTGCTGGATGTTCAACATCTGCTACAGCATGGGAGTTTGGAGTTGAACCCATACCAGCCTCATTTGAAAAGAGTCCTCTGGCTATTCCATATCTAACAGCCTGTTTTATTCCTATACCTGCTGCACCGCCTAGTACTGCCTGTGGGCTAAAGGCACCTACAAATATAGACTTAAAGGTTGGGATTATATTTCCTCTAAATAATATTACAACAACTATAGCACCAAGTATATATATTACAGCCATAACTGGAACTACCATTTCTGCAAATCTTGCAATCCTTTTCATTCCACCTATGAAAATTAAACCTGCTAAAATTGCAATTATAAATCCTACTGCTATATTTGGAATATTGAAGGCCCTACTTACTGCAGTTGCTATAGAGTTGGACTGAACCATATTACCTATAAAGCCTAAGGCAATAATTATAGATACTGCAAAGAATGCTGCTAGGCCTTTGGATTTTAAACCATTCTTAATATAATAGGCTGGTCCTCCTACTAATTGTCCATCCACATCAGTTTCACGATATTTTTGTGCTAAGGTTGCTTCTACAAATATAGTTGACATCCCAAAGAAGGCTGATACCCACATCCAAAATACAGCTCCAGGTCCTCCCATAGCAATGGCTGTGGCTACCCCAGCTACATTACCAGTACCTATTTGAGCAGCTATAGATGTGGCCAAGGCTTGGAAGGAAGACATGGAACCTTCTTTGCTTTCCCCTTTTTTGAAAGCCTCACCAAAAACCTTCCTTGCTGCTTCTCCAAAGCGTTTAATTTGTGGAAAACCTAATATGACTGATAGAAAGATTCCTGTACCAACTAAACCAATAATTAATACATAATCCCAAAGGATGCCATTAACCATGGTGACAACGTTTTCCAATACTGCCATAAAATCACCCCTTAGCTATTGTTATTATTTTGTCATTCCTTGTCATAATTATAACATTATTCTCAATATTTGTCTAGTTAAAATTTTTCAATTTATTATTGTTTTTTATATTAGGAAAATGGAAAAAGTAGCCAAAAGGCTACTCTTCAATATCTTTAGTCTAAAGCATTTTGTATATCTTCTATCATTATATTTGTCCCTTCTAATCCTCCAGAGGCTACATACCATACTTGTGATGTTAAATACACTATTTTACCATTTTTGTAGGCAGTTGTTTCCCTTATAAGGTCATTGTCAAAAATTTGTTCTGCACCTATATTTCCTCCAACAGTGGCAGATCTATCTATCACAAATATATAATCAGGATTTTTTTCTAGAATATATTCAAAGGTGATGCTATTACCATGATTAGCTACCTCCAAATCAGGGTCCGCTGGTTCAAAACCAAATTCCTCATGTATAATTCCAAATCTGGAGCCTTTTCCAAAGGCACTTATGGCACCATCATTAGCCATAACAACTAATGCATTGTATCCCTTTTCTACTACCTTTTCCTTTATTTGATCCATAGATTCTTTTAGCTTAGAAAGTTCTTCTTCTACAAATTCTTCCTTATCAAATAGCTGACCTAATATTTTATAATTATTTGTTATAGATTCCAGGTATTTTGCCCCATCTACCTGGAAGAATATTGTAGGAGCAATTTTATTTAATTCTTCGTAGGACTCAGATTGTCTTCCGGAAATAAGTATAAGGTCAGGATTTAATTCATATATCTTTTCAAAATCTGGTTCCTTTAGTGAACCAACATTTTCATATTTTTCATCATTAAATTTACTTAAATACTCTGGTATATTTCCCTTTGGTAGACCTAATATTTCTACACCCATTTTATCCAGTGTATCTAATATGCCATAGTCAAATACTATTATCCTTTCAGGATTTTTCTCTACAACTGCTTGCCCAAGGGAATGGGTAATGGTTATAGCTTCAGCATCTTCTGCATCTTGTGAATTGGTTGCCTCTGTACTACAACCAACTAAACCTAGTATTGTAATGGCAAGTATTAATAGTAAGGTAACCTTCTTTCTTCTAATTATCTTTGGCATTTTACACTCCTCCTAAATATTAATAATATACGCATATTTTATTGTTTCCCACAGTTTGTATACAGAATTTTAGCTTATATATATCCTCTAGAACATCCTCTTTCAGTATCTTGTCAACACATCCCTCCTCTGCTATTCTCCCATTATTTAAAATTACAATTTTATCTGAATAGCAGGAAGCAAAATTTATATCATGGATTACTATTATAATTGTCTTATTTAGCTCATCTGCCAGCTTTCTTAAGGTTTTCATTATATCCACAGAATGTTTCATATCCAGGTTATTTAAGGGCTCATCAAGTAAAATGTATTCTGTATCCTGGGCTATGACCATGGCTATAAAGGCTCTTTGTCTTTGACCTCCACTTAAGTTATCCAGGTATTTGTCCTGAATATCTTCTAATTTCATGTACCTAATTGCCTCATCTACCTTTTTCCAATCTTCCTTTGTAAGTCTTCCCTGGCTATAGGGAAAGCGTCCAAAGCTTACCAGCTCTCTAACTGTAAGCCTTATATTTATATGATTGAACTGCTTTAATATGGATATTTTCCTGGCCAGCTCCTCACTATCCCAGTCCTTTAATTCTCTTCCATCAATATAAATTTCTCCCCCGTCCCTTTCAATCAGCCTGCTTATTATGGATAGGAGGGTACTCTTACCAGCTCCATTAGGTCCAATAAAGGAGGTAATCTTACCCTTTTGGATTTTTAGGCTCACATTGTCCAGTACCCTATGATTGTTGTACTCCTTTATTACATTTCTAACTACAATCATATAATCTTTCCCTCCTTGAGTATTAAATAAATAAAGTAAATACCGCCTAAAAAGTTTATTATTACACTAATAGGGGTGTCAAAATTCATTATTCTTTCAGCAATAAGCTGTCCACCAATTAATATTATTGAACCTATAAGCATGGAAGCAGGAATTAGGTACTTATGCTTATAAGTCTTTAGAAACTCGCCATTTATATTTATAACCAATAAGCCTAAAAAAGTTATGGGTCCCACCAGGGCTGTGGATATGGATACCAGTATTGCTACAACAATAAGTATCCTTTTTACTTCCACATCATAATTAATACCTAAATTAATAGCATTGTCCCGCCCCAGGGACATAACATCTAAATTTTGTACATACTTAGAGATATATAGGCCTACTAATAGAATTCCTATAAGGGCAAGCCACAGTAAATCTGTATTTATAGTATTAAAGCTAACAAAGCTTCTACCCTGTATCACTAAAAATTCATTTGGATCTATCAGCACCTGCATAAAGGTAGTTAGACTCTGAAAAAGGGTGCTAAATACCATTCCAAACAGTAAAAGGAAAAATATATTCTTTTTTTTCTTAAATAGAAATAAAAATAGTAACACTGAAAACACTACCATCAGACCTACAGACACTATGAAATTAAATTTTTGCCCTAATTGTGCCAATCTTATTGAGCCTAAGACAAATACTATGCTTGTCTGTATAAACATATATAGGGAGTCCAAGCCTAGAACACTGGGTGTCAGTATGCGATTGTTGGTTATGGTCTGAAAGAGAGTAGATGAAAAGGCAATGGAGCTGCCAACCAAAACAATGGCTATGGTCTTAGGTATCCTTCTGGATAGTGCATAGTCCCAGTTATTGCTATTTAAGCCTATGGTTAGGAATAGCATCACCAGTACCAGTAATGCAATTAATAAGCCGTATATTTTCCTTTTTGCTGCCATTATCTATTCCTCCTAAAGAGCAAGTAAATAAATATGATGCTTCCTAATACGCCTACAGTTAAGCTAATTGGTATCTCATAAGGGTATATAATTAACCTTCCCAATATATCGCAGAATAAAAGGAAGGATGACCCAAGTAATATGGTTGGCACTATATTTTTCTTCAAGTTATCCCCTCTATATAAGGAAACAATATTAGGTATTATAAGGCCTAAAAAAGGTATCCTACCAACTGTAATAATGACAGATGCTGATATTATGGATACTATAACAAGGCCAAGTCTAACAATCCTATTGTAGTTAAGACCTAGATTTGTTGAAAAATCTTCTCCCATACCAGCTAAGGTAAATTTATTAGCATATAAAAAGGCAAGAAGAACAAAAGGTATTGTTATATATAAAAGTTCATATCTTCCCTTAATTACCATGGAAAAATCTCCCTGCAGCCAGGCTGTTATATTTTGTATCATGTCCATTCTATAGGCAAGGAAGGTAGTCATGGAATCCATTACATTACCAAGCATTATTCCAACTAGGGGTATAATAATGGTCCCCCTGTGCTTTACCTTTTTTAAGATTCCTAAAAACAAGAAACTGCCTGCTAAAGCAAAGGCAAAGGATATTAGCATCTTTGCCATGGTGCTGGAAGTAGGCATAAATATAAGGGTTACTAAAATACCAAGCTTGGCTGAGTCTATGGTTCCTGCTGTAGTAGGAGACACAAATTTGTTTTGGCTTATTTGCTGCATTATAAGCCCGCTAATACTCATGCCCATGCCAGCCACAATAATACTTAAAAGCCTGGGTATTCTGCTAAGTATTAGTATTTGAACATCATCATTGTTAAAATTTAATATGCCCTTTATGGATACTTCCTTGGCCCCTATAAATAGTGAGATAATGGATAGTAAAATTAATATTATCAGTAATGGATAGTTTTTCTTCATTCTGCCTCCCAATGCTTTGACTTGCATATATCTTTTAGATTATGTATAATCTATATTACAAGTTATTGATTTTGATAATCATTTTCATTTACTTTAGTATAGCATTAATTTGAACAAAAATCTTAAATATATTTAGTTTTTTGACTGTATTAATTTTTATTACAAGGGGGACTCAGGATGAAATACAATTTTAATGAAGAATGGAGATGCTGTAATTTCCACATAAAAAGGGCAATAGAGGAAATGAACAACAACTATAGTGAATCTATAAGCTTAAAGGATATGGCAGACTTTTTAGGATTAAATAAATGCTATTTTTGTGATCTGTTTAGAAAGGAAACAGGCAAGACCTATTCTCAACTGCTTAATGAAATTAGGGTTGAAAAAAGCTTGGACCTGTTGTTAAACACAAATATGACCATATTGGAAATAGCTTTGGCTGTTGGATACAACAATCAAAACTATTACAATATGGCCTTTAAGAAAATAATGGGTACTACCCCTTTAAAATATAGAAATGCTATGAAAAGTTCTCTAGCACTTCCTTAATGGTTTTTATGGCATAGTCTATATCTTCCTTATTTATATCCTTATGGGTTACAAAGCGAATGCTGCCTTTTTCACCCGGATTAGTTTTTATTCCTTTTTCCAGCAATTTGTCTGCAAATTTATTAAAATCAAAGTTTTCCCTTTCTACTTTACAGAAGACCATGTTTATGTGGACCCTGTCCATATCTACTGAAAAGCCTTGAATTTCATTTAGTTTAGTGGCCAGATACATAGCATTATCATGGTCTTCTTTAAGTCTATTTACCATTTTCTCCAAGGACACTATACCACAAGCAGCTAAGACTCCTGCTTGTCTCATGCCGCCTCCTAATATTTTTCTCATCTTCCTTGCTTTTTTAATAAATTCTTTGCTGCCGCAAAGAATTGAACCTACAGGGGATGCTAAGCCCTTAGATAGGCAAAACATGACTGAATCTGTATATTTGCAAATTTCCTTAGGATCCACATTTAGATAAACAGCTGCATTAAACAGCCTGGCCCCATCTAAATGGACAGGAATATTACATTCACTGGCTGTTTCATATAATTCTTTCATTTCTTCCAGGGAAATAACAGTACCGTCAGACAGGGGATTTTCCAGGCATAAAAGGCCAGTTTCCGGATAGTGTATATTTTCAGCCCTTATTTTGGCCAGTATATCTTCCCTATAAATTTTATTGTCTACATTATCTACAATTGCATAGCTTACACCAGACAGCCTGGCGGCAGCCCCTACTTCATGCTGGACTATATGGCTGTTGGCAGCAACTATTATTTCATCCCCTAATTTTGTATGGGCCATAATGGCTATTTGATTTCCCATGGTACCAGATACTACAAATAATGCAGCTTCCTTTCCAGTCTTTTCTGCAGCCAGCTTTTCTAATTTTCTAACAGTTGGATCATCTTCATATACATCATCTCCAACTACAGCCTCATACATGGCTTGTCTCATTTCTAAAGTTGGCTGGGTTACTGTATCACTTCTTAGGTCAATAAATTTCATAGCTATTCCTCCATTAATCTATTTTTTTCAAATATTATTTGTGCTTTAAATTTCAATTCTCCATTAGCTTCATTAATTCCTTCCATATATATTATATTATCATCTACTTGGGACCTATCTGTATAAAAGGAAATATCCTCACCAGGAAGGGCTTCTTTGCTGTAATTTATTTCAATGGATCTAACCAAATGCTTTTTATGTTCCTCAATTGTAAAGGCATCCATTATAAAATCTACATATTTGGCATTATTTAAGTGCTCATTTATATCAATATCACTATATCTGACCTTTCTTTTATATACTTTGTTAAGTTTACCTTCAGGCTTTAGCCTGCCAAGTTTACAGTCTATTGCTCTTTCCTTTATTGTAGAAAGGTGCATTGGGAATATTGATTCTGCCCTTTTTAACCTCCTGGTCTTCTCATCTATTACAACCCATACTGAAACAGCCTTTGCAAGAATATTGCCTGAAGAATCCTTAACATAAAAATCCCTCATAAACTCCAGCCTGTTAGGTTCCTGAGGCCAGGTTTCAATGGTAATTTCCTCCTTCCATTTAGGGTATCTTAATATATCAACCCTGGCCCTAGCTAAAACCCATAGGGAATTATTTTTCTCCATCAGAGCCCTTCCCATACCCAGGTTCTCAGCATGAATGCCTGCAATATCCTGAAAGTATAAAAAGAGGGAGCTTAATTTCATTTTCCCTGTAAAATCTATATCCCTTACCTGTACCTTGTATCTTTTCTTATATAGTGCTAGTGCCTCCATTGAATCACCCCCCATAAAACTATGAGGCATTTTTTCTTATATGCTCCTATCCTTGCCTATAAAGACCATGCATAGCATTCCTGGGCCAGTATGGGTACCAATAATGGGCCCTACATAATTAATCATTACATCCTTTACCTTAACCTCTTTGAGCAACATTTCCTTTAATTTTTCTGCATCCTCCAAGCAATCACCATGATTTATAAATATGGTTTGTTCTTCAGGATTTACAATATTTGCTTTAAGTGTTTCCAACAAAGCTCTAATAGATTTTTTCCTGCCCCTAATCTTTTTTGCTACCTCTAACTTGCCTTCATCATCTACTATTAAAAAGGGTTTTATATCCAATAAGGTTCCTACGGCTGCTGCAGTAGCAGAAAGCCTGCCTCCCCTCTTTAAATGTTCAAGGCTGTCTACAGTAAATTGATGGTATACCTTAAGCTTGTTGTTTTCAACCCATTCTACTATTTCATCCTTGGATTTGCCCTCTTTAAGCATTTCCGCTGCATAATATACAATTGCTCCAAGGCCTACAGAGGCAGATTTTGAATCAATAAGGGTTAAATCAATGGATGGGTCTTCTTCCAGTAAGTTGTTTTTAGCCATAAGAGCATTATTAAATGTAGAACTTAGTGCAGAAGAAAAACCTATATAGATAATGGACTTTCCCTCATCAGCAAATTTTTTAAAAACTTTTTCAAAGGTATATGTGGTTATTTGGGAGGTGGCAGATCTGCTTCCTTCCCTGATTTTTTTATAAAATTCCTTATATGTCAATGTTTGTCCAAAATCATCTTCATAGTCAAGGCCATCTAAATTATATGTAAAGGGTATAACATGTATACCACTTTCCCTAATATAATGAGCTGATAGGTCACAACTGGAATCTGTAACAAGGACTGTATTGTTAGCCAATATTTTAACCCCCTTCACCTTTAAGCATATTTATACTACTGATACCTATATATAATAATATATATCACAAAATAGTACACAATAGATAAACAAATTATTAATTATTTTACAAATTAAAAACACCTTTCCTATACTTGCTAGTATAAGAAAGGTGTTTGTTTTATAAGTAAATTTTATATAATATTAAATCTTTCCTACTAAGTCAATTCCAGGCTTAAGTGTTTCTTCTCCTGGTCTCCATCTAGCAGGGCATACTTGATTTCCATGCTTTTCTACAAATTGAGCAGCTTGAACCTTACGTAGAAGTTCGGAAGCATCTCTTCCTATGGCGTCACCATGTACTTCATAAGCTACTATTTTGCCTTCTGGATTGATTACAAAGCTTCCTCTTAGGGCTACACCTTCATCCTCAATGTAGACACCAAAATCTCTGCATAGTTTGCCAGTTGGGTCAGCTAGCATTGGGAACTTAACCTTCTTAATAGTGTCTGATGCATCATGCCATGCCTTATGAACAAAGTGAGTATCTGTGGATACTGAATATACTTCTGTACCTATTTTTTGGAACTCCTCATATAGATCAGCTAGATCCTCTAGTTCTGTAGGGCATACAAAAGTAAAGTCTGCTGGATAAAATACAAATACTGACCATTTGCCAAGCAAGTCAGACTTGCTTACATCCTTAAAATCTCCATCATGAAAAGCTTTAACGGTAAAATCTGATACTTCTTTTCCTATAAGAGCCATTATAAATCTCCTCCTTTGTATTTTTATATTTTATCCGGTGTGATCCCGGTATTGCTCATTATGATTGTTTTTTACATTGTGAACAAATACCTTCAAAGTACATGGAATTATTTTCTATGGTTACTCCTGTAGCCTTCTCTATATGCTCTTCAATTGCATCCAAAAGCCCATCTAATTCAGGACCTTCTGCATCAAATACCTGTCCACATTCCCTGCAGCTTACATGTACATGGTTGTGGGTATTGATGTCAAAACGGTCAGGAGCATTTCCATAGCTAATCCTCAGTATCTCACCAGATTCAGCCATAAGGCCCAGATTACGATATACTGTACCCAAACTAATATTAGGATAATCTTTTTTAATATATTCATGTACTTCTGAAGCAGTTGGATGATCTAACTTCATCAATGCTTCTTCTATCATCATTTTTTGAGCACTATATCGCTTAGTCATAATAGTAACTCCTATCTAATAGTAATCGTTACTATTATTATAACCTAATTTGATAAAAAGTCAACACTTAAAAATAAAAAACTCTTTCCTAGTAGATTATTACCAGGAAAGAGTTTTTTATCCCTATATTTTTTTATTCTGCCATATCTATTGGAGCTTTTTTATCCAAATCCTTATCATCCTTTAGTATAAGATTAAACACATATAGTAATATTCCCATTATTAAATATCCTAATGTAAAGGTATAGTCCTGTAAAAATCCTAGCTTTGGTGCATGCATCAGGCCTACCGCCGACATTAAGGCTCCTGCAAAGGCTGCAATTCCAGCTTTTTTGAAATCATTGTCCAGGATAAAGGCTACTATGGCTCCCCATATTAAGGCTGTAAACATTGCACCTTGACCAAGGGGAACAATTGCTGGTGAAACGCTGGCAACTGCCTCTGGGGCTACCCCATTGAATTTACCAGAAATATAGTTAGCCAAATATGGAAACATGGCTACTACCACAGCTGGAAAATGCCTTTTTTCCACTGATCCAAAGGCTTGAGATACAAGGGATACCCCAACAAATACCAGTATAGGAGCTATAACTGGTAATGGAATAATATTTGATATGGCTGCTATTATTCCAAGGGAGCTGGTTATTAAAAAGGCAATACCATTGGCTATTGAATAACCCCTGCCGGCATTAACCCATTTAGCACCTATTGAAGCAATATAAACTGTTGTAGGAAATACTCCCCCAAAGAAGCTACCTACAATTGTACCTAACCCATCTGCCAATTGGGCCTCTTGAACATTGTAGTCATCCCCTGCTGCAGCCATGGCTTCCACATTATTCATTGTTTCTATGAAATTGTAAACAGATATGGGGATTATAACTGGTAGTAAGCTGGCCATACTTCCAAATAAATATTTAAATCCTTCAAGAAAGGCTAAATCAGGTATGGGTGGGTAAAATCCAAAGTTGGAAAATCCTTCTACTACCTGGCTTGGATCAGCTTGTTTTAAGACATAGGCTAAAACTGTACCTATTACAATGGCAAATAAGGATGTGGGTATTTTGAAAGGCATGGATTTTTTGGCTATAAAACCTACTATGATAATAATTAAGGCTATGATGCCAATGACTGGCATTTCAAAGGTATGGAAGAACATTTGCCCACCAATAACCGAATAGGCTACCCCCGCCAAGGCGCCAAGCATAGCAGCCCTAGGCAAGTTTTCCCTAGTCCACTTACCAATTAAGCTTCCTAATGCCTCAACTAGACCACCTATAAAGCACGCTGCCATACTAATTTTCCAGGCTAGTTCCGGGTCCCCTGTTAAATCAAGGGCAGGCTTTGCTACACCAAATAGGTAGATAAACATTACAGGAGTACTGATACCATAGGATAAGGCTGTCACATCCAACCTGTTTTCCTTTTCTGCCAATTTTTTTGCCATATGGGCATAATAGAAATTTCCTGCCAATACAGATATGGCTGCTCCAGGTATAACCTTTCCAAATACTATACTGGCTGGATAGCCCATTTCAAGCAAAGTAATGGCAATTAAAACAAAGTTAGCAAGGTTGTTTTGGAATAGGGAAAAGAATCCGTCTAAATCTTCCTTTTTCCAAAGTGGGTATTTAATTTTCGTTGGCATTCCTATACCTCCTTACAATAAAAATTTACAAATATTTATTTCTTATAAGCTTTATCTTTGTGGCTAAGTTGTAAATTCCCCTTGTTGATTTTTTTACAATATTCTTGCTTTTTCGGAGGTATATTACTATTTAATATAAATTGTATGAAATAATGGTCCTTATTATGAATTGATTCTTTTTACTATACAAATTAAAAAAGCAGGAGATTTCATAGATTTATCCATGATTCTCCTGCCTTAGAGACTATATCTTATTTAGATATATTTATTTCCATTTCACCTAGAGCCATTCCCATAGATTTGCCATGCCTATCTAATCTTAAGTTTCTTGTTACTCCTCCATCCAAGAAGTTGTGTAAAACAAAATTCAAGGCATTCAAAGTATCTATTTCATATCTAATAACTTCACCTTTACAAAACTCTGAAAAGAAATCCTCCACCACTTCTGCCGTAATATTTTCTTTCAGGGTATGATAGTTTTCTTCATCATAGGCTATGACAGCAATATTAATTAGATTACCCTTATCGCCGGTTCTAATATGAGCAATGTCCTTTAATTTCATCATATCACCTCATATTTTATTATAGGCTTGATATCACCAATCTAATAGAAAGATATTATGACTAATTTTTTGCCATAAAATTTTTTTATTCAAATTTAAATAAAAATACCCCAAACATTGGTTTATCAATGGTTTTGGGGTTGATGTTTATATTATTTAGTTGACTTACTACTCCAGGTAAACTAGGATAAAATTGTGATTGGAAGGATTAGAATGACTTTTTCAATATATTTTCAATTTCATCCTTTGGGAGGGGCCTGCTAAAATAATAGCCTTGGATGCCATTACATCCCAGTTGGGCAAGTATATCAAACTGTTCTTTTGTTTCTACACCTTCAGCTATTACCTTAAATCCTAAATGATTTGCTATATTTACTATGCTTTTAAACAGAACCTTGTTAACTTCATTTTCAATATTGTCTATAATTGATTTGTCTACTTTCAATGTACTAATGGGAAATTTAAGTATAGAACTTAAATTAGAATACCCAATGCCAAAATCATCTATAGCAATTTTAAATCCACTTTTAATTAGATTATCTATTATTTCAATATTATCCCTACAGGTTTCCATTAATGTTCCCTCTGTTATTTCTATTTCTACCTGGCAAGGAGAAATTTTATGCTTTAAACATAAGCCCAGCAGATAGAATATAAAATCCTTTCTTTTTAATTGTACTGGGCATATATTTATGGATATGGTTTCAAATTTATAGCCTTTTTTATTCCAGGAAGCAGCAGTTTTTATAGCCTCTTCCATTACCCATTTGCCAATTTCTATAATATATCCTTTGTTTTCAGCAATAGGAATGAATTCATTAGGTGGAACAAATCCAATTTTACTATTATTCCATCTTAAAAGAGCTTCATAACTGTTGAATTTATTGGCTGAAATATCAAACTTTGGCTGATAGTGAAGGTAAAATTCATTATTGACTAGCCCATTTTGCAATTCACTTACTATTAAATTTTTCCTAAAATATGATTCTGAAATCTCTTTATCAAAAAAGGTGCATATATTTTTCCCTAAATACTTTGACTGGCTGACAGCAAAGTCACAGAATTTTAATAATTCATCTACATCTGAACTATCATCCGGGAATATGGCCACTCCTATGCTTAAACTAATATTAATTTGAATATCCATTATGTCAACAGGCCTTTCAAAATACTCATGAATTTTTTTGCACATATCTTGTATTTCTTTTATATCATTAAAGCTCCTTATTAAAATAACAAATTTGTCGCTAGGAAGTTTTGCTAATTCATCATATTCACCAATTAAAGAATTAAGGCATTGGGAAAAATTTTGTAAAAGCTCATATCCAAATTGAATACCAAAATTATTAACTAAAATTTTAAAATTGCCAATGTCAATATATATTAATGCACCTTTCTTATTTTGGGATTTGGCTATTTTAATAGAACTTTCTAGCTTTCTGAATAAAATTTTATCATTAATTAAATTTGTAAGAACATCATGACCTTCATGTAATTTGCTGCCTGTAACATTGAACATTATTACATTTAATACCTTGTCCCCTTTTTCTTTAAATATTTTTCCCTTCAATAACACCCATTTAATTTGTCCAGCCCTGGTCTCTACTCTAAAGGTACTATGATAATATATGGTATTTCTATTAAAATAATCCTCTAAATCCTGTAATGCTAAATCCTTATCTTTATAGTAAGCAATTTTGCTTAAATATTCTTTGAAATCCTTAAAAGAATCCAATTCATAGCCTGTTATTTTCTCAGAAGTATATATTTTTCCCTTGTCTATATTCCACCTGCATATTCCAATATCCCCGGTACGAAGAGCATGTCTATAAACTTTGCTAAATTCTTCTGCTTTATAAGTATCTCTAGTGTTTATAGGCATACTAAAGCCCCCCTAATGCAAAATAGAAACTTTATAAATATGATACCACTATTTCCTATATTTTTATATTTTTTTGATAATTTTATATATAAAAAAATACCTTGAAAGATAGATAAATCTTCCAAAGCATCATAATACCCTATTTAATTTCTTTCAACCTTTGGCAAAATCTATTATTTTTATTGCAAATTATTTCCCTGGAACCACAGGAAGGACAAAGAGGTCTATCCCTATCAAAATCCATAGTGTACTGCTGGTTACAGTTTAAACACCTAAATTGGCATATTCCAGAAGTATAATTTCCACCCTTTATGTGTATTGCATTACCCTCTGTTAAAGCTAAGGCAACTTTTTTTCTTGCACTTTCTAAAATGTTTTGAAAGGTCTGCCGTGAAACCCCCATACTATTTGCACATTCCTCCTGGCTCAGCCCCTGAATATCTTTTAGCCTTAGGGCTTCAAGTTCTTCCATCTTGAGGGTAATTTCTTCAACCTGACACTTTCTTTTGTCCAAGGGTATATAGTAGGTATATTGGGGGAAAAATCTAATCCTTCTGCATTTTACCGGCCTTACCATTTATTCACCCCCTGCATCTATTACATAGTACATAAAACATTATGTCTATATAAAATTATAACTAAAGTCACAAGTATGAGTAGCATTATCTTTCAAAGCTTTCTCCCAATTTTGTTTTAAAACCTTTTTCCCTTAATGGGACTTCCACAAACTTGTATTCATATTTCACTTTTGCCACCTCCTGTATAAGTTTTTTATTATAACTTCCCTTAATAAGAGTATAAAATCTTAGTTTCATATTATCACACCAATATGATGTATAACATAAACATTTCTTTATAATACATATTTGTCTTAAAAAGAATTACATTTATAGTGATTATTGGCTATGTATAATGTAGTCAAATATTAGTTTTGCTGCCTCTTTAGGAGAAATCTTGCTAACATCAATTTTCTCTGTATCCATTTCAAAATAATTTTTTAATCTTGATATACTTCTGTTAATAAGGTCTTCAGTCCTTATTCCCAATTCTACATCCCTTGTAATCCGTGAAATTAACGCTTGCTCAGAACATACCAAAGAAAATTTATATAATATACAATTATGTTTGTCTAGCCTGGATAATATATGATCAAGTATACTTTGTTCATGCATCACCCAGCAGAAAATAATATTTTCATACACTGAACACGAAATAAAATTATTTAGGAGATAACTAATATTGTCTATTACCATCTTTTTAGTTTCATCATTCACCACAAAAGGTGACATGTCCCAACACCAATCACCATCAAGAAAAACACAATTTGGCAATAGCTTTTGCAACTCCCTGCTTGTGGCTGTCTTTCCTACTCCCATAGTTCCATTTATAAAAATGAGATTTTTCATTTTCTGTCCTCCAACGCTTAAGCTTCCTAACAATAAACATGGCCTATAGGGTTTCACTTACTCCAATAAGCCATGTTTACTGCAACAGTT
>ERZ773359.2827-NODE-2827-length-21134-cov-21.149580_pt1 | contig 21134 bp, 19 predicted proteins | sample MGYA00374955_ERZ773359 | MGnify/ENA primary metagenome ERZ773359 (study PRJEB29098, sample SAMN04486028) | biogas fermenter metagenome | study: EMG produced TPA metagenomics assembly of the Biogas fermentation microbial communities from Germany - Plant 4 DNA1...
CTTGTAGAATCCTTTAAAAAATTTAAAGATTTTCCTTTTCACAATTAGCAGGTAACATAAAGTAATATAGTTGTAGGGCTGCCGGGGGAACCGGCAGCCCTAGTAGTTCTAAATAAACCTGGCCACTTCATTGGCGGAGGTAACGGCCTCCCAAACCCCGCCGGGAGCCCAGGCATCTCCCACACAGTAGATCTCCGGCGCCGCGTTTTCTTTTAAGAGCTCGTAGTAGAGCCCGTTTTCCGCCCGGCCGCCGGTGGCAAAAACCACATAATCCGTGTCGATGGTGATCTCTTCCACGTTCTCGGGGTTCAGCGGCCGGTCAAAGGGATTATGGACGTTTTCCGGGATTAAGGTCTCCCATGGCCTGTAGGGATCCTTCCGTTTCCGGTTGGCCAGGATCACCACCTTCCCCGGGGCAAATTTCACAACCCGGGAAGCGGTAAAGGCTTTAACCGGTGTTTCTAGAGTGTCTCTTTGTTTTCCGGAGGGAGAGCCTTTCCCCATCATCATCCATAACATCATACTACGGTTAGCATGGACCATGCCGGTCATCAAATTGGGCTGCATTTCGACTACTGTCACTTCAAGCCCTTTTTCGTAGGCCAAGGAATAGGCAACCTCACACCCGACAATACCGCCGCCGATTACCGTTACCTTTTTCACGTCGCCGGGCAAATCCAGGTCATTCATTAACAACTCCCTGGCCTCAATCGACCGGATCTTTTCCTTCCCTTCGATCTCCGGGATCACGGGTGTCAGACCGTTGGCGCAGATGATCACATCAAACTTCCCTTTCAGATCCTTCGCCTCAACAGGGGTGTTGTATTTGATCTCCAAACCTTCCTTGCTCAATAGATCCATCTGGTATTGGAGGTTCTCAAGGTACCTGGCGATGTCGTGTTTTATCCGCATTTTACCGCCGGCCACCAATTGCCCCCCGACTTGGCCTGTTTTCTCAAAGACCGTAACTTTGTGTCCCCTGGTCAGGGCGGTTTTGGCGGCCTCGCACCCCCCGGGGCCGGCCCCGACAATGGCGACCTTCTTGACCTTTTCCGCTTTGAACAGCTTTTTGGTATCTTCAAATCCGGCATAAGGGTTGACCGAGCAACAGGGATGCCCGCCCATGATAAAAGAGTGAATGCAAGCTTCTTGATCGCCGATACAATGGACAATCTCTTTAACCCTGTTTTCCTTGACTTTCTGCGGCCAATAGGGATCGGCCAGGAGAGGGCGACCCAACATAATAAAGTCGGCCCAGTCCTTTTCCAATACTTCAGCGGCCCGCTCCGGGACGCCAAGTTTTCCTACGGCGATCACCGGTGTTGAGATCTTTTCTTTTTTGAAAAACTCTTTCAAACGGCCGGCGATCTCCTCAACATAGGGGATATCCTCGAAGTATGCGGGCGGGTGCGGCCAGAACCAGTTATCATAACACCCCTTGTCCACATCAAAGGCGTCGACTCCCGCCTCAACCAGGACCCGGCAGAATTCCAGCCCCTCTTCGATGGTGCGTTCCATCCCCCGGAACCGCTTGGTAAATATCTCCGTACCGTAAGACTCCCGCAAGGCCTGGGTCAAGTCCAGCCGGTAGATGACGGGGAAATCCTCGCCGCATACCCGCTTAATCTCCCGGACCACATCAATGGCGAACTGGAATTTATTCCTGTACCTCCCGAGCTTCCTCCGGTTCCAAGGAGCGGAGGTCAACTGGTCCATCATATAGCCCTCATGTCCGTGGAGATGGACGCCGTCAAACCCGGAGACCTTGGCGTTAACCGCACACTGTCCGAAACTGCGCACCATCTTTTTGATCTGCCGGTCGCTGAGAGGCAGGTGCGGCACTTGCGGGACGTAAAAGTTTCTGTTGATGGAGGCGGATTTTAAAATCTTGCCCTTGAGAAACGGCTCGGGCGAGCCCACCCGGCCAAGGCCGGCGGTGAGCTGGATAAAGATTTTGGCGTCAAAAGCATGGACCGCCGCGGCCAAATCACGCCACCCGGCCAGCCTGGTCCGGGACGACCCGTCGATCCGTGGGAAATAAGTGGTGTCGTTGTCTTCAGAGACGGTAGGGTCTATCCCGTAAGAGACAGGGACCAGGCCGGTGATGAGGAGAGCCGTTCCCCCTTTGGCCCGTTCGGCAAAATAATCAATCATCTTCGGCAAAGGCCTGCCGATTGGGTCGGCCATGTTGATATTGCCCATGGGCGCCATGATGATCCTGTTCTTCAGTTTGCACTTCCCGATCTGACCTGGTGTAAATAGCCTTTCGTAACTCATATTTTGCTGTTTACCTCCTGTCTTATTGCTTTAACTAACTGGCCACCACAGTTAGCTAACAACCACTGTGCCGTCGGCTTTTATCTCTATGGTCTGCCCGTCTTGGACACTCTGGAGAAAATCCTCACCCAATTGGTCTATGGTAATGATCCGTTTCTTAAGCCATACGTCGCTTAAGATAATCCCGGCCGCCGCCAGGGAATCGATGTGCCCGGAAAAGAGCATGGCCCGGGGGCCCAGGCCCATTTGGACCGCGGTCTCCAGAACCATCCCGCCAGTGGTTGAACCGATGGTCTGGGGGAGGCAGATGATTTTATCCGTTAAATCTTTCTTGTAGAGGTCCGGGTTGTTCTGGTCAGCACAAATCACCCGTTTTGCCTTTTTTAATGCGCTCTTTTGATAGGTCGCCAGCAGATTCATGCCATATCTGGAGACCACAGCCTCCCCGGTGGTTTCCCCGCCCAGTATTACCCGGCCTTTAAATTCCTTTGCCATCTTCATCCCTCCTATGAATTGATAATCGCATCCAAAACCTCGTCATCCAGCATAAATTTTGCCGTGGTATATGTCCGGAGCTTGTTGGAGTTGGTAATCACCGGCCGCTTGGCGCATAGCGGGTTATTCATGTACATCAGCGCGCAGATGGAGGTGGTTCGCGCCCCGGTCGCCAGGAGACGGTTGTAGGCGGCGGTATCCTTTTTAAAGGCCTCCACCACATCAGGGGCGGCGCATAGTAGAGTGGGAACCGCGACCCGTCTGCGACCGGCCTTCTCGAGACCGGAGGCGATCTTCTCCGCCCAGTCTCGCAGTTGCTTCAGGGAAAGGTGGGGGCAACCGATGAAGCAGACTTGCGGCCGGGCTTCCGGGCGCTTCCACAGTAAAGGATAGGAACGGATTACCCGTTCGATTTCCTGATCATCGATGACATATTTTTGGTACCCTTCCACCAGCAGGTTGCGTCCTTCTTCCACAGCTTCCGGCGTAATGTTTTCCACATGATAGAGACCGACCGCGCCGTTGGAGGCGCTGGCCGCCCCCATATCCTTCAGGTAGTCACAGGTATCCGGCGAGAGACCCGCTCCCAAAAAACGGTCCAGCCCGGTGATGTATGGAACATCCTCCACCACCTTCATGCCGATGGCGCTCCCTAAAACCTGGGCGTTCGGGACTTTGGTCGTCTTTACCTCCACCAGCCATTTCGCCCGGCGGCCTTCGTCCGTCAAAAGCCCGAATTCCGGCGCTTTCCCAAGAATCCCGCAGAAAAGTTCAATAATACCGGAATTGCGGTTGCTTCTTGCCCCGATTACGGAGTTGGCGTAAACCACCGCCGATGATTCAGCCCAGGCCAGGATATCGCCTTTTTTGGGGATATTGCCTACCTCCGGCAGGTAGCAGGTGCAAGAAAAAGCGTTTTCATCCTTTAACCCCACCTTCTGCAATTGCCCCTCGTACTCTTCCTGTTTTCCATACATGATTTTAAAGACCAGCTTCTCCAAGGGATTACATTTGACGTTGGCGTAATCCAGGGGGCGGGGGTCAACGGTAAAGGGGTCTTTGGTTTTAAGGTTGTGGGCGATCAATTCGTCCATCATCTCAAAGACCGGAGTCAAAAGGGGAATTCCAAATGAAGTCACCAGGTGGACAGGTCCGTCCAGAGGCACCAACCTTTTGGCTCCAAAGACCTCCCCGTACAGTACCACAGACGCCATCACCTTTTGTAAAGTTTCTCCCTGTTTTCCCTCGAGGATCTCCTTCTCATCCGGCGTTAACTCCATCTTGGTCTGGAACAACTTGTCACAACCCCTTTACAAACTTTTTTCCTAATATTAATTAGATTCAACGGTTTGTGAAACATCCCTTCTTTTGCGAAAGATCACTTCTTTAATAAAAGACTAACATATAGGGGATAAATTCCAATTATGAGCTGGGATTTTCATAGTATCCTCTTAAGCTGGTGTTTTTTTAGATGATAATATAAATAGATTCCACATCATGACTTACTTGGAGGTCTGGCATATGAAAAAACACCACGTACGTCACGAGATATTGCATGAACATGAGTTGTGGGCAAATAAGGTAGGTACGGTTATCACCGGTGTTTTTGGCTTCACTGCTGTTCCTGTTTTTTTGGCCATACCAAACGTCCTTATATTTTGGCGAATTATGCTCTCGATTATTGGCGTTCTTTTGGCCACTGGGTTGATTGCAGTTTCCAGAAATAAAAAAACAGCCGGTTTGACCAAGTATATTTTAACCGTTGTTTTGGTTTCGTTCGGTTTTCTTATGACCATTACCATGGGCGAGGGTAACCGTTGCATTCCCTTTTATTTCTTTTCGCTCCCGGCTTTTTGCTTAATTTATCTAAATCCCAGGCTTATCCTTATAGTGATAGCCGAGACAATTTTTGCTCATGTGATCATGATGACCTATTTCCCGGAAGAGATTTTTGCCCTGCACCAACCGGCAATGTACATATACGCCACTTTTATCTATCTCCTTTATTGCCTGGCTGTTTATACTATTGCTGTTAAGGCCTTATCGTTACTGGGCATATTGGGCAAAAGAGAAGAAGAACAGACCAGGCTGAACCGGCACTTAACCGACATCCAGCAAAGAATTGCGGTAGCCTCTACGCAACTGCGAAAGACAAGTGTGGCATTAAGCCAACAGGCCGGGGAAATGCTGGCCAGTTCACAGGAGACAGCCGCAGGAATGGAGGAAATGGCCCGCATGGTGGATGTGGAAACCAGTGAAGTAACCAAAGTCTCCCAAAGTGTAAGCGAGATAAATGAGATCGCCGAAGAGATTAGAAAAAAAACCATGGAATTGGCGGATGCATTTGACAAGACCCACGGCCTTTCTATGCAGGGAGCTGAGTTGATATATTCTACAATTGACGGGATACAAAAAACCGGCGTTCACATGGCTGAGGTTGTTGACGCCACCCGGCGTTTGAAGGAGAGTTCCTTAAAAATCAGTAGCATACTGAAGATCATGAATGAAATTGCTGAAAAAACCACGTTGCTTTCGGTAAACGCCAATATCGAAGCGGCCAGAGCCGGTAGTACCGGGCAGGGATTTGCCGTTGTTGCCATGGAAATTAAAAAGTTGGCGGAACAATCGGCGCAGGGAACTGAAGAAATCAAAAGCATAATCGGGGACACCCTGCTTGACGTCGACAAAGTAATGACGGCCATCGAATCCAGCCTGGCCACTGTAGAAGAAGGTTCCCGGGAGTCATATGCCGTTTCCGGCAGTATAGAAAAGATCATGGAGAATATAAGTAAAAATTCGGAACAAATCAGAACAATCCATCAAGCCCTGGAAAAACTGGTGGCCATGAATAACAACATTATGGATGCCACAAACAGCCTGGCCGGGATCGCTGAAGAAACCTCTGCCGGCACTGAAGAAATATCAGCCACAACCCAACAACAAGCCATTGCTATTGACCATATTGTAGAGCAAATTAAGGAACTGGAGCAGATGGCCTCCGCTCTTGATCTCTTGGTTAGCAAGGCTTCATAGGCGCCAACGCCTTCTTATAGCTAGGATAAGGGAAAAAAGTAAAGGGGTTGACAGTGTTGAAAATATTGGCAATTGAAAGAGAAATACCTAATATCTCCAGTGACGAAGCGCGCGTACGCGCTTATGAACCGCATTTGCAGGCGGAGGCTTTTAGGGTTTGGGAACTTTATAAATCAGGAATATTTCGTGAGATATATTTTGATAAACACAAGCATACAGCAGTAATTATTCTGGAATGTAAAGATATTGAAGAGGCCGAAGACCATCTGAAAACATTGCCTCTGGTTAAAGAAGGGTTGATCGATTTTCAAATCATTGCTTTGGAACCTTATCCGGGTTTTTCAAGATTGTTTGCAAAAGATTGAGAAGGATATAGATGCGGATGGAAAAGACCTTCTCTTTTTAGCCATAGAGAGGTCTTTCTTTTCTTCCTTCTCTTTGCGCACGCGCGCACTCAACCAGATTTTTTCCGGATAGAAGCTCTCCAATTCAGTGGGTTGGTAAAGCTTTTATAGGAGCGAGTCAATTTTGCCACGGCCAATGGGTCAAGACCGGTTTGCCATAGTTGTTTACGGAAGATCTTCACTGCTCTCCTCCTTTGGATGCAGCCCGCAAGGAAAGTAAAACCGATCTTCCCTATTAACCGGGGGATACCAAAGACAAATCCGCTTATGGATTTTAACATGGGAAACCTCTACGAACCTGTATAATCAGGAGTCTTTTTCTTTTGTCTCGAAGTTGCCTTGGAATTTTGCCACATCTCTAATTGTATTCAGATAGTCGTGGGTCATCTTCATGGCGTCCTCTTGACTAATCCCGTATTCCAGCAACTTTTTGTAGAAGGCACCGACGGCCGCTCCCATGTTATTGGCTGCTTCGACCGAATAAAAGGTGGCCATAATCTCCCTAATCAGGTGCGGGACTTTTGAAGCCAACTCATCCATTAACTCGCCAATTTCTTTAACAGGGATTTCACTCATAAGCAAACACCCTCCTTTGCCATGGTTGATAAACAGCCCAAGCTATTTGAGGCATTGTCCCTCGTAAAACCTGGTGAATGACCCGCTCGGCAATGACCTTTTTGGGGTTTTGCACGACAACGATGATTTTTTCCTGAACCCGTTCCCTTACCCCGGCAGGGGCCACAGTTTTTAACGGCGCGAACCGGCGCAGGAGGGCTAATTCAAAAGAAAGTACTTGAAGGAAATCGTCATTTTCATTTTCCATAATCAGTCGAAATACTTCGAGTTTTTCCTCGATGGTCAACCGCTGTTGCAGGTAGGCCAAGGCCAGTTCGTGCATTTCCTGGCGGGTCATACACTCTCCTCCTTTAGCTTGTGCTGTAAGACGGATCGAGCGGCATGAGCTTTGCTTTTTACCGTTCCCACCGGAATCCCCAAAATCTCCGCTAATTCACTACAAGTCAGTTCCTCGACGTACAGACCGTAAAGAATGGTACGGGCGGTATCATCCAGATGACTCAGGAGCTGGCGGATGAAGAGGTGATCGGGCCCGGGATCAGCCTCCAGCCCTTCGGCAAGCTCCACTTCGACCAGGCGCTTTTTCCGCAGATGGTCTACGAGTTTATTGCGGGCGATGGCGAGAATCCATGCTTTAGGCGAGTTTACTTCCGCGATCTTATGGAGATTCTGGTAGACGGCCAGGAAGGTCTCTTGGAGTACATCTTCTACCAAGTGCTCATCCTCCAGTTTGAATTTGAGAAAGCGGTAGACCGTATCCACATACCTGGTATAGATCTCCTCAAAACTCATCCCCTCAACCCTTTCACTTATATAGTCGCGGTTTTTGCGGGTTTGGTTCAATCTTTTTATGATACGCGCGCGGTGTTTTGCCGGGGATTTAGAAACCCGGCGCTACCCAGAGGTTCTCATATTATGTTATAATTATATCTAAAAGCAAAATAAGGGAAAACTGCCCAAGGAAGGCCGGACCGAAAGGGGGTGCGCGCATACCGCGTTACCGGATGAAGGCAAAAGAATTATATACCAGGTTGGACAGGGATTTTGGGGTTAATGACCTAAAAGATGACTGGAGCTTTATGAAGTTCAATAAATATATAACTCCCAGCTTCCAACGGCGTTATATGGGAGTCGTGCTGGACAACGCCGGCAAAGTAAATAAGGTCTATACCGCGGTCTTTCCGGACCTGGATATCCTCGACAAATTGCTTGCTGCCAAAGAGAGGGAGATATTATTATTCACCCACCATGCAATGGGTTACGACCCGACAATCAGTGGCTTGCCGTTTTATGATATACCCGAAGAGTACCTGCAAAAATTGAAGAAACAACGGATTTCCCTATATACGCTTCATAATCCCCTGGATAAAAATGGTGAATTCTCAACCTCCGTTAACCTGGCAAAGAATCTCGGGCTGGAGCTCACCGGCGAGTTTTGCGAATATGACGGGATGAAAGTGGGCATTCTGGGCAAGACTGAACTGAAATCCATACTTGAACTGGTGGAAAGAGTCAAGTCAACCGTCGGCCATGAAGTGAGATTACTGGCCAATGGCGACCACGAGATTCATGAAGGGCGGGTGGCGGTTGCCGCCGGCGGGGGAAACCTCGGGTTTGTAGTGAAAGAAATAGCCGATCTGGGAATCAACACATATATCACCGGTTGCACCAGGGAGGTGCCGGGGTTTGAACCGGTGGATGAATTCCATAGAGTTATCAGCGAAAACAAGATTAATGTGATTGGCGCAACCCATTACTCCACCGAGAAATTTGCCTGTATCGCGATGACCGGATACTTCCGGCAAATTGGGATTCCCTCTGCTTTTCTTGAGGGTAGATACCATTTCGAAGATTTATAAAGAGTTTCATCACCGCCGGGTATTTGCCTTGTGGAGCGTGTAAGCCGCCAAAATAAACGGGAGATAACAAATCAGCCGCCCTGCTTGTCCGGGGCGGCTGATTGTTTTTTTTCAGTACCCGATCATACTGTCGTCCAAACCGGTGTAGGTGCCGGTTTCGTCGTTGATCGCCATGATCTCGACAAAGGTGACCTCGTTTTTTCCCAGGGAGAGGTGGAGATGGAGGTTCCCATCGTCAGCTTGCAGCCGCTCGCTGGAGAAATGGGGGCGGGCGGCCTGTCTCAAGGTTTCAACCATGCCTTTACTGGGAAATCTGGGCCGGCCCATCTGCATCCAGGTTTTCAGCGGGTTCCCGTAATCTTCGTTGATTGTTTGCTTTTTAATAAAAGCCTCCTCCTTGGGGAAGGGGATCAGGATTTCCAGGTCTCTCGGGAGAACAGAGGGCTCGGCTGTGGCTGCTGTCGGCCCGAAATAAACAGGGTTCCAGGCGGCCAGGGCGATACTCCCATCCTTTCTCCTGGTGACCAGGAGGTTTTTGTCGCGGTAGAGTCGCTCCTCGCCCATCCTGGCAAAGAAAGAGAACAGGTGGAAAGTGGGTTTGGGGATATTGTTCAGGGCCACCAGGCCGAAGCCACCGTGGAACAAAGACCGCGGCAGATCATTTTCTTCAAAGACATCACTGAAAGTCCAATAGGACAAGGTGTCCACGTAATCCGGTGCCTCGCTGAGGATCCGCCCCAGGTAGGCGGCGTTGAAAACCGTGTCGTGAATGGGGTTCCGCGGGCTCCATGAGGTGTTGAATTCAGTGATATGGAATGGGAGATCCGGGAAAGGCGAGTTCGCAATTAACTCCCGGACTGTCTTGAGCTCATCAAGCATATGGTCGGTTTCATAGATATCCTGGTAAAGCAGGTGCGGGAAGTACTTAACCGGCCGGGAAGAGGTATAGGCGTGCCTGGTGACAAAGTCCACTGGCACCTGCTCTTTGTGGCAAAAATCCAGAAACGCCGTGAGCCAATGGTCCGCCCCGCCGCAGATGGCAGGGCCGCCGACCTTCAGCCCGTTGTCCACCTCTTTAATGGCATGAGCCGTCACCTTATAGAGCTTGAAATACTCCGCCATATCCGCATCTTTCCAGAAACCTGGCAAATTCGGCTCGTTCCAGACCTCAAAAGGCCACTGCCGCACTTCTTCCAACCCGTAACGGGCGATGAAATGCTTGACAACGGCCTTGATCAATTTCTCCCATTCGCCGTAATCCCTGGGCGGGGTGACATTTGCCCGCCAATAGAAGAGGGTTTGGTCGCCGGAGGCCAGTTTTTCCGGCATGAACCCCAGTTCGACAAAGGGCCGGATCTTTAATTCAAGAAAAGAATCGAAGATCCGGTCGACATATGTAAAATTGTAAAAGGGCCTTACTTCCTCCTCCACCTTGTCTTCCCGGTAGATACCGACATCATCGGAGAGGAGCCCGTGCCCGCGGATATAAGAGAAGCCGATCTCCTCCTGGACAAACTCCAGGGCGTCCAGGTATTCTTTTTGCAACGCCAACCCGATTCTCCCGGTGCCAACGCACTGCTTCCAAGCGGCTTTATAGACCTTTCCCTTTGCCGTGGCGGGGATACGGATCGTTTCCATAATTCCTTCTCCTTTCGTAGGGCAGGTTCAAACGGCCCGCGGGGAATATTTTATGGTGGGCATTTGCCCGCTGTTTATATGGCTTTTTGTCATTATACAAGCTGTCAAGGGAAGTGTCAACCCGTGCTGTGGTATAATGTTAGCGAAGATAAGGTTAGATCGAGGTGGTAACCAATGAACGTCCTGATCCTTGGCAGCGGCCGGGTGGGCACGGCCTTCGGCTACCTTCTGAAAGAAAGGGGTTACCGGATCCTGGGGGTATATAACCGCCACCGCGAAACGGGTTTACGGGCCCTGGAAAGGATCGGAGAAGGTACTGTTTACGACAGGGAATCCCTGCCGGCGGCGGTCCTTGTGGCGGATCTGATCATTATTACCACCCCGGACAGGGCGATCAAGGAAACAGCCGCCCTTGCCGGCAGCTGCAGCCCGCGTAATGATGCCTATCTTATGCACATGAGCGGCCTCCTTGATTCGGAGATCCTGAAAATCCCCGGCTGGGAGGGGGGAGTTTTCTCCTTCCATCCTTTGCAGGCAATTGCCGGTTTTACCGAAGGGGTTAGGTTGTTGCCGGAGGCCCTTTTTACTGTTGAAGGCGATGAAAAGGGCGAGAAATTTGCCGGGGAGCTGGCCCGGTCTTTGGGCCTGAAGTACCTGGTGATTAAGAAAGAGTATAAGCCCCTTTACCATGCGGCGGCGGTTGTTGCCTCCAACTACCTGGTGACCCTTGTTGACAGCAGCTTCCGGTTGCTAAAGAAGGCCGGGATGGACCGGGAAGAGGTGAAAAAAGGCCTTCTCCAACTGGTAAAGGGGACTTTACAAAACCTTGATCAGATGACCCCGGCCGGGGCTCTGACCGGGCCAATCGCCCGGGGGGATCTGGAGACCATCGACAGGCACCGGCAGGCCCTGGCGGATTATGCCCCTGAAATTGGGGAACTTTACCGGCTCTTGGGCTGGTATACGGCGGAAATGATAGGTAACGAAGAGATAAAGCGGTACTTGGAGAAGTAAAACGCTGCTTTGCCGGGCAGGGCGTTGCCAGGGCCGCCTGTAGAAAGAAAAAGGTGCTGTGAAGGGTGAAACGGCCCTTTGGGGCGGTGCTTTGGAGCCGGCTTGGCGTTTTAGCGGAAAGCCCGCCCGGGAATTGTGGCTGTTTGCAAAACCGTTCCATCGTCAAATTTGCACCGCAACACTTCGGCGAAGAGATCTTCAGCCACATAATGGGAGTAACCGTAATAAGCGGCGAGGTCATCGCCCCATAATTGGATGACTTTCGGGTAAAAGACAGCGGTTAATACCTGTTCCGGCTCCCCCGGCCGCCAGCCGGGGATTATTTCATGAAAATACGGGTTGGCAGAGAGGGCGGTCTCCACCATTTGGCGGAGGGAAAAATCCGGCCGGGTTACATCAGGGGGAAGCACCGGCTTTCCCACCGGGCTAACCACCTTGACTTTAAACCGGATGCCCCCAAAGTCATATTCCTCTTTCAATACACCGGCGACAGCCGGGGCCCGGTGGCGGTTTTCCACAACCACCTCAATGATGGTGTTCTTATTTTCTTCGTAGGGGTCGCGAAGGGAGATTCCCGGGTCGGTCCCGATGGAATAGGCGATTTTCCGCCACAATATATATTGCGCCGGGTTGAGCATGGCATGGGCTTTATTCATCTCTTTTCTCTCCTTTTCAATTTTTGTTATATTGTATGTCATTGGTGGTAAAAAAATACAACACCAAACAAAATTGAACCAAGTTAAATCAACCCCGGGAAAGGGGGAGAGAAACAAGCCGGCAAATGCAGGAAGAATGGAGATTGTGGGGAATAATATAAACACCCGCAGCCGGATGAAGGAAAAGGAGCGGATGTAGAAAAAAGGAGGAGGATCCCCAGATATGGAGGTTGCAGCGGATACCCTGTGGCTTGCTTTCGGACTGACTCTGTTTGCCGGTTTATCAACAGGCATTGGCAGCCTGATGGCCCTTTATGTAAAGACGGCGAATCAAAAATTCCTCTCCGCAACTTTAGGCTTTTCGGCGGGTGTTATGATCTACGTGTCAATGATGGAGATCATTGTCGAGGCCCGGGCTTCATTGGGGGCGGCGCTTGGGCCGGGCAAGGGCGATTATGTCACCACTATCGCCTTTTTCGCCGGGATCGCCTTTGTTGCCTTAATAGACAAACTGGTGCCCTCTGCGGAAAACCCCCACGCGATGCGGGATGTCCGGGAGATGGAGAAAGATGTGGACCCGGAGGCAAAAAAGGATAATTTTAACCTGTTGCGACTGGGCCTCTTCTCCGCCCTGGTGATTGCCATCCATAACTTCCCCGAGGGGCTGGCCACCTTCATGAGCACGATTCAAGACCCGGCCCTGGGGATCAGTATCGCGGTGGCTGTTGCCATCCATAATATCCCGGAAGGGATCGCCGTTTCTGTACCGGTCTATTACGCCACCGGCAACCGGAAACGGGCTTTTTGTTATTCCTTCCTTTCCGGCCTCGCCGAGCCGCTGGGCGCCATTATCGGGTATTTCCTGCTGATCCGGTTTTTTACTGCGACCATGTTCGGGGTGGTCTTTGCGGCCGTGGCCGGGATTATGGTCTATATCTCCCTTGATGAGTTGTTGCCGGCCGCCGAGAAATATGGCGAGCACCATGTGGCGATTTACGGGCTGATCACAGGGATGGCGGTTATGGCCGTCAGCCTGCTCTTATTGGGGTAATCCCGCAGTTGGACAGTGTTCAGATCTGAGCGTTTTGCCCTTTCTTTGAGCTACGTGATAAAGGGGTGTTAAAAACAGTGAGAGAACGTTACCGGAATTTTTCCGCAGCCGTCTATTTTACCATCGGGGATCTGGAAAGATATGCGGATCCGGATTTGCTCGCGGAAAAGGTCGAGTTTCTCCAGGAACATATCAAATGTAACAAGGTCTATCTGGAGACGTTCCGGGGAGCCCACATAATTGAGAAGGAGACAATCTTGAGGGCAAAAGAGTTCTTTGCCGGCAGGGGATTTGCAACTGCCGGGGGGATTACGCCCTTTGCCGGTGAGGGCTGGCGGTTTCAATCATTTTGCTATACCAACCAAGAGCACCTGGCAAAACTGGAAGAGGTGGTGGCGTTCACCGCCGGGATCTTTGACGAGATTATCCTGGATGACTTCTTTTTCACCAATTGCAAATGCGAGTCGTGTATCAAAGCCAAGGGGGAGAAAACCTGGTCGCAGTTTAGAATTGAGCTGCTGGAGAAGGTCTCCCGCGAGGTTGTGCTCAAGACCGCCAAAAGGGTCAACCCGGGGATCAAGATGATCATTAAATACCCCAACTGGTACGAGTATTACCAGAATACCGGCTATAACCTGGAAGCGCAGCCGGAGATCTTTGACCTGATTTACACGGGGACGGAGACCAGGAACCCCATGTACACCCAGCAAAGCCTGCCCAGGTACACCGGGTATTTTCTCCTGCGGTACCTGGAAAACGTCGCGCCGGGGAGGAACGGCGGCGGCTGGTTCGACACCTTCGACTGCCTTTATAACCTCGGTTCCTATGTGGAACAGGCTTACCTGACTTTATTCGCCAAAGCGCGGGAGGTCACCTTGTTCTGCGCGGGGCTGCTCTTTTCACGGGGCAGTATCTTTCTTCCCCTGGCCGGCCATGTCTTTGACCGGGTGGACGGTTTTTTGGGGAAAACCGGCGCCCCTGTGGGTGTGAGTTGTTATAAACCGTACCATTCGTCAGGAGAAAATTATCTCCATGGCTACCTGGGAATGTTGGGGATTCCCCTGGAACCGGCGGCCGAATTCCCGGCCGGCAGCGGATTGGTCCTTTTAACCGCCGGCGCGGCCAGGGACAGCGGGATCGTCGACAAAATGAAGGAGCACTTACTCCGCGGGAAAAAGGTGGCGATCACCTCCGGGCTTTTACGGGCTTTGCAGGATAAAGGTGTGGAAGAGATCGCGGAGATCAGGGATACCGGGAAGAAGGTCATGGTACAGGAGTTTGCCTATCCGCCATATGAGTGTTCATTTGGGAATTATTATCAAGCGGCAAAACCCATTCTCATCCCGCAGCTTGAGTTTGCCACCAACGATACCCGCCAGCGGATCGTGGGTTTTGGCCCGCAGAATAACTTCCCCGTTTTACTGGAGGCGGATTACGGCCCCGGCATGTTGTATGTTTTGACCATTCCGGAAAATCCCGGGGATTTATATGCCTTGCCCGCGGAGGTTTTAGACGAGATTCGCCGGGTCTTAACGGCAGATCTGGACGTCCGGCTGGAAGGACCGGCCAATGTGGGGCTCTTCGTTTATGATAACAACACCTTTATTGTCGAGTCGTTCCTGCCGTATTTTTCCGATATCAAGATCGTGGTGGAGAAGAAGAACGCCGGCCTTGTCGACCTGGTCTCCGGGGAAGAAATCCGCGGGCAAACAGTGGGTGAGAGAAGCATTTTTACTATAAAAATGGAACCCACAACCTACCGGGTTTTTCAATACTAAACAAAGTTGATTAAATAGACTTTAGGCAAATAATTGGGTAACGTCCGCCCGGCTTGCAGAGTAAGCCGGGCGGCGTTGTTTAAGGGGTCTCGTCTTTCAGCATTTTCCCTACGGTCAGCAGCATGGTGATAAAACAGGCGGTGCCGCCAATGACTTCGGATACGGGTTCCGCCAGGAAGACGCCGCTGCTGCCAAGGCCCCACAGCCTGGGAAGGAGAACCACCAGCGGCGCGACGATGATCACCTTGCGGAGGGTGGAGAAGAAGATTGCCTGTTTGGAAAGGCCCAAAGCAAGGAAGGTTGACTGGCCGGCGTATTGCAACGCCATGATGAAAAAGGCGGCGTAAAAGAGGCGCATTAACGGCACCCCGGCTTTGAGTACCTCCGCATCGGCACTGAAAATCCGGATAAAAAAGCCGGGAAAAGCCTGGACCAGCAGCCACATGACGGCGGTGTAGAGAACGGAGAAACCGGCTGTAAATCTGATACAGCTTTTTACTCTTTTATAGGCCCGGGCGCCGTAGTTGAACCCCATCACCGGCCGTGCGCCGCTGTTCAGCCCGAAGACGGGCAGGGAGATCAGTTCCCGGATGGTGTTGACGATCGTCATGATCCCCACGTATAAATCGCCACCGAATTGCTGGAGGGTGGCGTTGGCAAGGATCAGCACCAGGGAGTTGGTAATGTGCATTATGAAACCGGAGGTTCCCAGTCCGGTGATTCTTTTCACCCGTTCCCAATGGAGGGTGAAATTTTCTTTTCTTAGGCGCAGGATTGCTTTTTTACTCCTTAAGAATGAAAGGACCCAGAGGGCGGAGAGAAATTGGGAGATGATTGTGGCCAGGGCAGCGCCGCGGACGCCCATTTTAAAGAGGAAAATGAAGACCGGATCGAGGATGATGTTTACGACGGCGCCCAGGACTACGGTGATCATGCCGGTTTTGCCGAACCCCTGGGCGTTGATGAAATGGTTCATCCCGAGGCCGGTCATGACGAAGATAGACCCCAAGAGATAGATGGTTAAGTACTGATCGGCATAGGTGAAGGTCAGATCACTGGCGCCAAAGAAATATAACACCGGCCTTTTGAGGAGCAGGCCGGCGATGGTCAGAATAAGACCGCTGGCAACGAGCATAACAAAGGAGTTGCCCATGATTTTCTCGGCTTCCCGGCAGTTGGCCCGGCCGCGCTCGATGGCACACAAGGGAGCGCCGCCCATACCGAAAAGGTTGGCAAAGGCCGTTACCATCGAGATGATGGGGAGGCAGACCCCGACTCCGGTTAAGGCCGGAAAGGCGTTCTCCGGTATTCTGCTGATGTAGATCCGGTCGACAACATTATAGAGAACATTGACTAATTGCGCCAAGATCATTGGCACGGCCATGCCCATGATATTCCGGAGAATGCTGCCTTTGGAGAAGTCGTTCTTTACTTCCATAAATATCTGTACCTCGCTGTAATCCCCGGTTTTGCCGCCGTGGGGGGATACCCAATAAAAACCGGGATTTAGCTGCACATCTGCATTTTAGTACTTATCAGTGATTAAGTCAAGGTTTGCCGATGCCCAACGGGTGGGGGCGGCCCATCGGCCTTGGGGACCCGGTGCGGCAGGGTGACCGCGGCGCAGGTAAACAGCTCTTGGTAAGAAAAGACAGAGAAAAACCGGAGAGAATTTTTCGTTGGCGGCAGGAGTCAAGGGGAGAATTGGCGAAGATGATCCCTTGTTTTGAAATTGCCCGTGTTATTCATGGTTTGGTTATGTATCATCATTAGAATGTATCATCACTAGCTAGAAGGAGGTTTTTTTATGAAAAGGAGATTGTTTTTTGCCCTCGCCATGTTGCTCCTGGTCTCCCTGGTCCTTGCCGGTTGCGGAGGGAAAAAGACCACACTGAAGATGGCCACAGGCGGTACCACCGGTACATATTACGCCTACTGCGGAACTGTGTCGCAGGTCCTCAGCCAGAAAATTTCCAATTTAAGCTTTGACCTGCAGGCAACAGGAGCTTCCAAGGCCAACATCTACCTGCTGGCTGATAAGGAAGCCGATATCGCCATTGTCCAGAATGACGTGATGTATTATGCCTACAATGGCACCGATCTTTTCTCCGGGGAGAAAGTTGGCGGGTTCTCCGCGATGGCCGGGGCCTACGCCGAGGTTTGCCAGGTGGTGGCGAAGAGTGGCATTACTTCCATCGCCGACCTTAGGGGGAAAAGGGTTTCTGTTGGTGACATCGGTTCCGGTGTGGAGTTTAATGCCCGTCAGATCCTGGAAGCCTATGGTATGACCTTTGACGATATTATCGTTAACAACCTCAGCTTTGGCGATAGCGCCGCGGCCTTCAAAGACGATAAGATTGATGCGTTCTTCTGTGTTGCCGGCGCCCCGACCACAGCCATTGTCGAACTGGCGACCACCAACCCCATCAATCTCCTGGAAATCGACGACGAGCACGCCGCCAAATTGATCGAGAAATATCCTTTCTATACTAAATACCATGTCCTGGCTGGAACTTACAAGGGCGTTAACGCGGATGTCCAGACCGTGGCTGTTGTCGCCTCTTTCATTGTCTCGGACGATCTCAGTGAAGACCTGGTGTACAAGATGACCAGGGCCCTCTTTGAACATGCCGACGAGATCACGATTGGCCATCCGAAAGGCGCTGAACTGGATCCGGAGTATTCCGTGGAGAGTATCTCCATACCGATGCATCCCGGTGCGGAAAAATACTACAAGGAGATCGGCGTATTGTAACTAATGCCCAAGAAATGGTTGCCGGCGGGGACCGCGATCGTGGTCACAATCACGGTCTCCGTCTTTTTATTTTTCACCCTTTCCACGCCTTGCTTGATCCTGAAAGACGGGAAAACGGGTGAAATGATTGCCGCTTTTCCTGTTGACGACGGCACAGAGTTCTCCGTTACCTTCATCCATTCGGTGAATCAAACGCCGGTGACTGATGTCTACCAGATCAAAAACGGCAGGATCTATGTGATCCGCACGGTTTACTATTCCTTTGGCGCCGGTGTCCAGAGTGAGATCGGGGAAGGCCAGTCTCTGGCGTACGGCCGGGACGGGGCAATGATTGTCAGCGGCTTTAACCGGCCTATGAACTACCTTTCGTATATTGTCGGTACGGTTTCCGATCACACCTTGCAGATTGGCGGGGAAGTAGTCAGCCTGCGGGAACTCTGTGGCAGGAACAGAACAGTGCGGTTTGGGTGTGGGCGAAGGCCCATTCCCTTTCTTACCCGTTCCAAATGAAGAACCGGCAACAAGGCAAACAAATGCAGGCCGGGCGCGTATCCTGCGCCTGCCTGTTCCGGGATGCCCTGGGGTCCGGTTCTTGATTTGAAACAGGTATATTCATTGCTTTGCAGCTATGCAAGGGATATATTGCTTTGGCAGCAAGGAGGAGGAGTTATGTCTGAACTGAAGAAAAACCCCCCATCCCTTACAGACGAAACAGAAAAAATTGATGTCGATGCCTTGATGGCCGAGTATGACCGGGAAGCAAATACAAGACGTTTTTCCGGCCTCCCCAAGGCGGCCGTGCGCATCATGCTGGTGGCGTTCTCCTTCTACGTCTTCTATATGAACCTGATCAGCGTCTGGCCGGAGCAAATCCGGAGGGCTTCCTTTGTCGGGCTGATTGTTTTTATGGCTTTTATGCTCTATCCCGCCAGAAAGCGCAGGGCAAAACGGGAGAATTATGTGCCTTGGTATGATCTTCTCCTGGGCCTGGCCGGGGCGGCAGCTTACTTTTACTATGTGGTGAACTTCGCCGATCTGGCGGTGAAGGCCACCCGTATTTCCCAATTGGATATGATCGTGGGTGTTGTGGGGGTATTAATCACAGCCGAGGTTTGCAGAAGGGTAGTGGGCCTCCCCATTCTGGTGGTGGCCAGCGCTTTTGTGGGTTATGCTTTTTATGCCGGGTATTCACTGAAACGTATTATCTACACCCTCTTTTACACCCTTGAGGGCGTCATCGGCACCCCGATCGGGGTCTGTTCAACGTTTATTGTCCTATTTATCATCTTAGCCTCTTTTCTGGAGAAGACGAATATCGGCACGTTTTTTATTGATATTGCCAATGCCATTGCCGGCCGGACCACGGGCGGGCCGGCGAAAGTGGCCGTTATCTCCAGCGCCCTGGAGGGGATGTACTCCGGCAGTTCGGTGGCGAACACCGTTGGTTCGGGCAGTATCACGATCCCGATGATGAAAAAGACCGGATATGACAAGGACTTTGCCGCAGCGGTTGAGGCTGCCGCTTCCACCGGCGGGCAGATCATGCCGCCGATCATGGGCGCCGCCGCTTTCTTGATGGCGGAGATGACCGGGACGCCCTATCTCACTATTGCCACAGCCGCCATTTTCCCGGCCATCCTTTATTTCGCCGGTATCTTCTTCTCGGTCCACCTGGAAGCGAAGAAAACCGGGCTTAAAGGGCTGCCCAGGGAAGCGATCCCCAATTTCTTTAAGCTGCTCTTGACCAGAGGTTATCTCTTGTTGCCGATAGTGGTGCTGATTGTCACCATGTCTGTTGGCTACACCCCTTCCCGCGCGGCCTGCCTGGCCATTTTAGCGGCGATAGTTGTCAGCATGTTTCACAGGGATACCAGGTTGACGCCGAAGGCCTTTGTTGAGGCCCTGGAGAACGGGGCGAGAAATACCATTGGCGTTGCCGCCGCCTGTTCCATTGCCGGGATTATTGTCGGCGTTGTTACCCTTACCGGCATAGGGTTGAAGCTCGCCGAAGGCCTCCTTTTTCTCTCCGGGGGAATTGACCTTATCGCGCTCTTCCTGACGATGATCGCCTGCCTGATTTTGGGGATGGGCGTGCCGACAACGGCAAACTATGTAATCATGGCGACGATCACGGCGCCGATCATTTTGAAGCTAATCCCGGCAACCCCGCTGCTTGCCGCCCACTTCTTTGTGTTCTACTTCGGGGTGGTGGCGGATATTACCCCGCCGGTGGCGCTGGCGGCCTACGCCGGGTCGGCCATCTCCGGCGGGAACCCGTTGCGCGCGGGGGTAATTGCCACAAAACTGGCGATTGCGGTCTTCATTATCCCCTATATGTTTGTGTTAAACCCGGCAATGCTCTTGGTCGATGCCTCGCTTGGGCAGATTCTCCAGTTTTCGGTTACATCATTGGTGGGGATGTTTGCCATTGCCGGCGGTTTGGAGGGCTTTATCAATACAAAGCTCTCCACTTGGGAGCGGGTCTTGGCGGTCGGCGCCGGTTTGCTGATGATTCACCCGAAGTTTTTTACGGACTTGATTGGCGTTGTTCTCATCGCCTTTCTCTTGTTTGACCAGTATATTGTCAAGAGAAATAAGTCCAAACCGGCTGCGGCCTGAGGCAAATCAAAAAAAAACGGTCAAATTCTTGTTATTGTGAGGCCCCATATTTTCTTGGGGCCGCTTTTTTGCGGCAGGCTGTTATGAAAAACTTTATTAGGACAGGTTGTTATGGTAAACTATTTTTGGGCAGGCTTCTGTGGTAAGCTATTCTTTGAGAACAAGACAGTTCTTCGAGAACAAGACAGCAAACAGGTATTAGAAACTGCCGGGGGGTAGGGAGTGAAGAAACGCGTAATTGTGGTGGGGGGTGGCGCCGCCGGGATGACGGCCGCTGTTGCCGCCGGGCGCCTGGGCGCCGCCGTCACCATCCTGGAGAAAAACCCGCGGGTGGGGAAGAAGATTCTGGCCACCGGGAACGGCCGGTGCAACTTCACCAATATCAAGATCAAAGGGGAGCGGGCCCATACCTATTATCACGGGGCCAACCCGGAATTTGCCCGCAGCGCCCTGGCGGATTTTTCTGTCGACGACACCCTCAGGTTCTTTGAGAAACTGGGCATCGCCCACAAGGTGGAGGAGGAGGGCAAGGTCTTTCCCCGGTCCGACCAGGCCTCAAGTTTCCTTGACGTCTTCCGGTACGAACTGGATGAACTGGACGTGAATATCCGGTGTGAGGCCCGGGTTATCGAGATCAGGAAAGACGGGAAAAACGGGGAATTCCGGGTTGAACTGGAGAACGGCGAGACCCACCGGGGGGATGCGGTCATCATTGCCACCGGCGGGAAAGCCGCACCGGCCACCGGCTCAGACGGGGACGGTTTTTTACTCGCCAAAAAGCTGGGGCATACCGTCACCGATCTTTTCCCCGCCCTGGTCCAACTGATGCTGGAAGGGGATTTCTTCCCCCGGATTGCCGGGGTGAAACTGGTGGGAACCGCGGAGATCCTTTATAAGAACGAATCTTTGGCCAAGGACCGGGGGGATATCCTCTTTGCCGACTACGGGGTCTCCGGCCCGCCCATCCTCCAGATCAGCA
>ERZ773359.2830-NODE-2830-length-21099-cov-4.721916_pt1 | contig 21099 bp, 15 predicted proteins | sample MGYA00374955_ERZ773359 | MGnify/ENA primary metagenome ERZ773359 (study PRJEB29098, sample SAMN04486028) | biogas fermenter metagenome | study: EMG produced TPA metagenomics assembly of the Biogas fermentation microbial communities from Germany - Plant 4 DNA1...
ACACCTGTTTGCGCCGGATGTATTGACTGTCTTGCTTCAATGCTGGCAACAGGCGCACTGAATGCAGGCCAGCATGTGGCAATTATCGGAACGTCCATAAACTGGGGCGTAATACACAATGAAATTCCCTCCAATATCGACTATATATCAATGCCGTATGTAAAAGAACCCGAAACCATGTTCTATACTTATGGAGGGGCATCTACGGCAGGAGCGCTGCCCAGATGGTTCAGGGACTTAATCGTTCCATATCTTGACCGGAATGGTGTAAGTGAAAAAACAAATTACAAGCTCCTGGACGAACTTGCGAAAGATATGAAGCCGGGAAGTGACGGACTTACAATGAAGACCCTGTCCTGTATCCTGACATAGCCATCAAAGTTGCAGAGACAATCACTTCCGGAAAAGCTGAGCGTGGAGCTCTGTTCTGTGGAACCGGAATTGGTATGGCAATATCCGCAAACAAGGTACCCGGCATCCGTGCTGCTGTTTGTCATGACACATATTCAGCTGAACGTGCACGCAAGAGTAACGATGCTCAGATAATTTGTATGGGAGCCCGTGTAATTGGTCCCGAGTTGGCCAAACAAATAATGAAGTCCTGGCTCGAAAGTGAATTTGCCGGTGGGGGGTCAACCGCAAAGGTTGAAAAAATAAAGGAATATGAGCGTACTTACATATCCGGCAGGTAGTATATGGTGTCTGTTGTACAATTTGCGTTATTTTAATTAAAAAATCTGTTGACAATATAAGTCAGCAGATTTTTTTATTTTTAACTGTGCATTTGGTATAATTAATAATAATCGTATTTTTTGCAAAAGGATTTTTTCTTACAGGTTACGAAAATTTCAGGTGTACAGGAGGATTATTATGAATAAAACACCTCATATTGAAGTTGACAAGGAAGGCGTAATTGCCAAGACCGTACTTTTGCCGGGAGATCCCCTTAGAGCAAAATTCATAGCCGAGAATTATCTGGAAGACGTCGTCCAGTTCAACAAAGTAAGAAATATGTTTGGCTTTACCGGAACATACAAGGGCAGAAAAGTTTCTGTAATGGGTACGGGAATGGGCATGCCCTCCATAGGCATATATTCATACGAGCTTATCCATAACTACGGGGTTGAAAACCTTATAAGGGTTGGTTCCTGCGGCAGTTACCAGAAGGATGTAAAAGTCAGGGATATCATAATTGCCATGGCTGCCTCAACCAATTCGAATTTTGCAAGCCAGTACAGCCTTCCCGGGACGTTTGCTCCCACTGCATCATGGAAACTGCTTAAAAAGGCCGTCGAAGTAGCTGAGCAGAAAAACATTGAAGTTAAAGTAGGCAATATTCTTTCATCAGATATTTTCTATAATGCTGACCCCGATGCATGGAAAAAGTGGGCGGACATGGGCGTCCTTGCAGTGGAAATGGAAGCCGCAGCCCTGTATATGAATGCAGCTAAAGCAGGAGTAAACGCTCTTTGCATCCTGACTGTGTCGGATTCCCTTGTAACCCATGAAGAAACCACATCTGAAGAAAGGGAGAAATCCTTCACACAAATGATGGAGATAGCTCTGGAGCTCGCCTGATCGGGAGGAACTCAGAGAGCATGAATTCCGGTTAGTTCTTCTTTTATGGCTCGTCTGCCACACATACATAACAGTTTTACTATGAATACCATAAGATAATACTATTTTACTTATCGATTCTCCTTCTTTAAGCTGTAAATGAAGAAGTATGTTAATTTTTTGATTATTTACAGGGAGGATAGAGTGAAAAAAGACTATAAACTTTATCTTACACTTTTTAAATCAACATTTTATTTAAGCGCTTTTACCTTTGGAGGGGGTTATGTCATTCTTCCTTTGATGAAGAGCAAATTTGTGGATGAACTTAACTGGATAGAAGAAAAAGAAATGATTGATGTAATCGCAATCGCCCAGACATCTCCGGGTGCCATGGCAGTCAACGCTTCAATTTTGATAGGATACAAGATTGCCGGATTATCAGGGGCATTGGCAACGGTGCTGGGTACAATTCTGCCTCCATTGATAATTCTGTCAGTCATATCGCTATTCTATACAGTATTAAAACAGAATTTGCTTTTAAATGCCCTTTTGAAAGGTATGCAGGCCGGTGTTGCTGCAGTTATAGCCAATGTTGTTATAAGCATGACACGAAGTTTATGCAAAGATAAAAATATTCTGTCAATAGTCATTTTTGTCTCCGCCTTTATTGCTGCATATATCTTAAAAATCAATGTAGTGATTATTATTTTATTAAGCGCTGTTTCCGGTCTGATAACTCATTTTGTCCAAAAGCGAAATAAACGAGGGGGGAAGCAATATAACTTATCTTAAATTATTTCTGAGCTTTTTCCAGATCGGTTTGTTCGCAATCGGCGGAGGCTATGCTGCGATGCCGTTAATTCAAAATCAGGTGGTAGAAATAAATGGCTGGCTTACAATGGATGAGTTTATAGATTTGGTTACCATAGCTGAAATGACCCCTGGACCTATTGCAATCAATGCAGCAACTTTTGTGGGTACACGTGCCGGCGGACTCTTGGGAGCTGTCATATCAACTATTGGCTGTATATCACCATCATTAATAATTGTCATCACATTGGCGTGGTTATACTGTAAATACAAGGAAATGCCGATCATACAGAGCATGTTGGCTTGCTTAAGGCCTGCAGTTGTAGCTTTGATAGCCTCAGCAGGACTTGGCATTGTAAAGGTGGCTTTTTGGGGGAATAGTGACTTAACTGATAATTCTTTCGGAATCAATTTAACTGCTGTTATTCTTTTTGCTATTAGTATTTTTATTTTGAGAAAACTTAAACCTAACCCTATTTATATTATATTTGGAACAGGAGTTATTGGAATGATCACTTATTTATCAGTCAGATAATAATCCTGTCTATGATTTCTGTTCTCGCAATGTTTTGGTTTATGAGGACAGTTTATTAATTGGTTGATTTTTTGCTAAATCACAGGACCTTTAAGGTGAATATGAAATAGAGCCCCTGGGAAGACTTTGTACTGAAAAGCAAGGAAAGAAGAGGTGTTCCCAAGTGGCTAAAAACAGATTCAAGGAAAAGTTTATGGCAGGTCCCATAGAAAAGCATGATACTGCAGCATGGGCAAATACTGAAAGAACAAAAGAAGTCTCAAATGTAACAATGCCCAGCGAAATGCAGGTACTGGATGCAAAAGAATATGTGGATTCCAATCAGAAGTAGAGAAGAGACAGGGGAGATTTCTCCTGTCTCTTACCAATAAAGAAGGGAGGCAAAAGCCTCCCTTTCTTTGTTAAGTTATGATCCATACGCCTGTTCAGCCATTCTCTTATAGTTTTCATAGCGTTCTCTTGCGTGTTTTTCAGCAATGTCATACATTTCATCCGCGATCTCAGGGAATACAGTTTTGAGGGCTGTATACCTGACTTCATTGGCGAGGAATTCCTTGTATGGCGTTGTAGGCTCTTTTGATTCAAGCTTGAAGGGATTTTTACCTTCTTCCTTAAGCATGGGATTGTATCTGTAAAGGTGCCAGTAGCCCGCTTCAACAGCTCTCTTTTCCTCAAAGATGCTGGTACCCATACCGCTCTTGATACCATGGCTGATACAGGGAGCGTAGGCGATAATAAGGGAAGGACCTTTGTAGCGTTCAGCCTCCTCAATTACTTTTATGGTCTGGGTCATATTGGCGCCCATTGCTATTTGAGCGACATACACATAGCCATAGCTCATGGCCATCATACCCAGATCCTTCTTTCTTATCTTCTTGCCCGCTGCCGCAAATTTAGCGACTGCCGAAGTGGGAGTGGATTTGGATGCCTGACCGCCGGTATTGGAGTAGATTTCAGTGTCCATAACGAAAATATTGATGTCATCCCCAGTGGAAAGAACGTGGTCAAGCCCGCCATAACCAATGTCATAGGCCCATCCGTCTCCGCCAATAAGCCAGAATGAACGCTTGACGAGGTAATCTTTCTTTTCCATAATCTCTTTCAGAACAGGATCGGAATTGTAATCTACCTTTTCCAGAGCTTCAATTACTTCCCTGGAAGCCTTTTTGGAAGCATCGCCTTCATCCATGTTTTCAAGCCAATGGTTGAACGCTTCTTTTACTTTTTCGTCGATATCCTTCTCCAAAGCCTGCTTCATAAGGGTTGCAAGCCTTTCCCGGATTTGCTTGACTGCGAGGTACATTCCATAACCATACTCTGCATTGTCTTCGAACAATGAATTTGCCCATGCGGGACCTTTTCCTTCGCGGTTAGTGGAATAGGCTATTGACGGGGCACTGGCTCCCCAAATGGATGAGCAGCCTGTGGCATTGGCAATCATCATCCTGTCGCCAAAAAGCTGGGTAAGAAGTTTGATATAAGGTGTTTCACCACAGCCGGGGCACGCTCCGTTGAATTCCAAAAGGGGTACTTTAAGCTGGCTTCCTTTGACAGTGTGAGGATCCATAATGTCTTCCTTGGGCTGTACTGTCATGGCAAACTCCCAGTTTTCTGACTCTACTTCGGTTATGGGCTCTGCAGGCTTCATAATAAGAGCTTTTCCGGGAGCAGGGCATACATCTGCACAGTTTCCGCATCCGGTGCAGTCCAGAGGTGATATCTGAATACGCCAGTGCATATTCTCCAGGCCTCTTCCTTTTGGCTTTATGGTAATGAAGGACTCGGACGCCTTTTTAAGCTCTTCGTCGGTCAGAAGGAAAGGACGAATTGTGGCATGGGGGCATACATAGGAACACTGGCCGCACTGGATGCATTTGTCGGGCTGCCATTCGGGAAGAAATACTGCAATTCCGCGTTTTTCATAGGCAGTAGTGCCCAGAGGGAATGAGCCGTCTTCCATGCCTGCAAAGGCACTGACAGGAAGTTCGTCCCCTTCGTGGCGGGCCATTGGTCTTTGAATATTTTTGACGAAATCAGGCTCGTCCTTGACAGGCAACTCTTCATCCTGTGCGTTTTTCCAGGCTTCAGGAACCTTAACTTCTACCAAAGCCTCTATGCCCATATCAACTGCCGCCTTGTTCATGTCAACGATCTTCTGGCCTTTTTTGCCGTACATTTTTTCAATTGATTTTTTAAGGTAGTCTATGGCCTCATCAACGGGAATTATGTTTGCCAGCCTGAAGAATGCGGCCTGCATAATCATGTTGATACGGTTCCCGAGACCTATTTTGCCGGCAATTTCAACTGCGTCTATAATATAGAATTTTATATTCTTCTGCGCGATTGTTCTTTTGAGGTTAGCAGGAAGATTATCCTCCAGTTCATCCTCAGTCCACGGGCAGTTCAGCACAAAGGTACCGTTTTCTTTAATACCTTTCAGGACATCGAAGTTATAAATGAAAGATTTGTTGTGACATGCAATATAATCTGCATGATAAACAAGGTAGGGAGACCTTAGCGGCTTTGGACCGAATCTGAGATGTGAAATTGTTGAGCCGCCCGACTTTTTGCTGTCGTATGAGAAATAGCCCTGGACATAGAGATTTGTATTGTCGCCAATTATTTTAATTGCAGATTTGTTCGCACCAACGGTACCGTCCGAGCCAAGCCCCCAGAACTTGCAGCTCACAGTTCCTTCGGGAGTGGTTTCAATGATTTCTTCCTCAGGCAGGGAGAGATTGGTGACATCATCGGTAATACCTATGGTAAAGCGGTCTTTGGGCTGCTCCTGCTTGAGATTGTTATAGACCGCAATGATCTGGGAAGGACGGGTGTCCTTGGAGCCAAGGCCATAACGTCCTCCGATTATTACAGGACTGTTCGGCAGCTTCTGAAATATTTTCGAGACATCCAGATAGAGGGGTTCTCCAGGAGAACCGGGCTCTTTTGTGCGGTCAAGGACGGCAATTTTCTTTACAGTGGAGGGCATGACCTCCAGGAAATGTTTCTCGGAGAAGGGTCTGTAAAGATGCACACGTACTGCTCCGACTTTCTCTCCTTTTTTCAGAAGGTAATCGATAGTTTCATCAATGGTGTCACAAACCGAGCCCATGGCAACAATTACATATTCGGCGTCTTCCGCACCGTAATAGTCAAACAGTTTGTATTTCCTGCCTGTGAGCTTGTATATCTCATTCATATATTCGGATACAATCTCCGGTACCCTGTCAAAAAACTTGTTCTGTACTTCCCTGCCCTGGAAGTATATGTCCGGATTCTGGGCGGTTCCCCTTATTACTGGGTGCTCCGGGCTGAGGGATTTATTGCGGAACTCTTTTATTGCCTCATGGTCAACCAAATTGTACAGGTCATTGTAATCAATAACCTCAATTTTCTGAATCTCATGAGATGTTCTGAACCCGTCAAAGAAGTGAATAAACGGCAGCCGAGCCCGGATTGCGGACAGGTGGGCTATGCAGCCCAGGTCCATGGCTTCCTGCACATTGGATGAAGCCAGCATGCATGCGCCTGTCTGCCGGCAGGCCATTACGTCCTGATGGTCCCCGAAAATTGAGAGGGCGTGGGTGGCAATGGCTCTTGCCGATACATGCAAAACCCCGGGCAATAGTTCGCCGGCCATTTTATAGAGGTTTGGGATCATAAGAAGCAATCCCTGGGAGGCGGTATAGGTTGAAGTCAGGGCGCCTGCGGCAAGGGACCCGTGCATGGCTCCCGCTGCACCTGCTTCGGACTGCATTTCAACAACCTTGACTTCCTGACCGAACATGTTTTTTCTGCCATGGGATGACCATTCATCCACAAGTTCGGCCATGGGTGAGGAAGGTGTTATGGGGAAAATGGTTGCAACTTCTGTAAATGCGTAGGAGGCATAGGCAGCTGCCTGATTTCCATCCATTGTTTCAAGTCTGGCCATTATTCTCTTCTCCTTTTCCTTTAGTCATCAAAAATTCGGATATTTTTCATTCGAAACCTATTATTCCTAAGTCAGGCAAATTTAATTACAGATTTTTTCAAGTTAAGTTGAAGGGATTAGTTTAATATCAGGTCAGACTATGTGAAAATGGTCAAAAGACAGAATTATGCCGCTTTAAGTAAGGTTATTTGTGATAATGGCTTAATAGAAAGATTTGTGCTATTGTATTAATGTATGATAATTAATTACTTATAAAATCGCTTATAGAGTTAATTTACAGAACCGCTTGTGAATTAAATTACAAACCGACCTGAAAATTGACTTTTTAATTGAAATGAGGTACATCATGGCAAAACTTAAAAGATTTATTTCATATTACAAACCATATAAGGGCATGTTCTTCATGGACATGTTCTGCGCTCTTATTCTTTCAGGAATTGATCTGGCGTTTCCTTACCTTGTTAACTACCTGATGGATGAGGTATATGAGAAACGTCCCTATAACATGCTGCAGATCATTTTTCTTACGGGTGCGGGACTTCTTGTTCTGTACATAGTAAGATATTTCTGCCAGTTATATATCACTTCTGCAGGGCATATCATGGGCGCACGGATGGAATCGGACATGAGGCGGGACCTTTTCAACCACCTGCAGAAACTGTCATTTTCCTTTTATGACAATGCAAACACGGGAAAGTTAATGTCCCGCATTACCAACGACCTTTTTGATATTTCAGAGCTTGCCCACCATGGCCCTGAGGATATTTTTATCTCTCTTGTCAAAATTGTGGGCGCGGTTATTATTATGTTTACAATGAATGTCAGGCTTACATTGATACTGCTTGCGCTGCTTTTGCTTATAATAGTTTTTGCTGCCAGTTACAATATAAAAATGAGGGCTGTGTTTGCCGCCAACAGACAGAAAATTGCACTGGTAAATGCCCGGGTACAGGACAGCCTTGCCGGTATACGTGTTGTCAAGTCCTTTTCCAATGAGGAAATAGAAAGAATGAAGTTTGAGGACGGTAACAGGCAGTTTCTTGAAACCAAGGAAGACAGTTATACCATTATGGGCAGGTTCTTTTCAGGAAACCAGATGATTCAGGGAATACTTTATCTCAGCGTACTTGTCATAGGAGGCTATTTCCTCAGTATCAACAGTATCACCACCTCAAATCTGATAGCATATATACTGTTTATTAACGTATTTCTTAATCCTATAGACAAACTCGTGAACTTTACAGAACAGTTCCAGCGCGGCATGACCGGATTTGACAGATTCCTTGAGATTTTGAATACCGAACCTGAGATTACTGACAGCCCCGACGCCGTCGAGCTTAAAGATGTGGAGGGGGAGATTCAGTTCCACAATGTCTCCTTCAGCTATAACGACAAGAATGATGTTTTGAGGAATATTAACCTGACAATTAAAAAAGGCCAGACAGTTGCCCTGGTAGGACCCTCTGGAGGCGGAAAGACAACTTTCTGCAGCCTTATTCCAAGGTTTTATGAGGTAAATGAGGGTTCTATAACAATTGACGGCAAAGATATCAGAAGTCTTACCCTTGATTCCCTGCGCAGGAATATCGGTATGGTTCAGCAGGACGTTTATCTGTTTACCGGCACTGTCAGGGACAATATTCTTTACGGTAAGCCTGACGCAAGCTATGAAGACGTCATCAGAGCCGCAAAACTTGCCAATGCCCACGACTTTATAATGGAACTTGAAAACGGCTATGATACCTTTATTGGGGAAAGAGGAGTAAAACTTTCAGGAGGCCAGAAGCAAAGAATTTCAATCGCAAGGGCATTTTTGAAGAATCCTCCCATATTGATACTGGACGAGGCAACTTCAGCTCTGGACAATGAAAGCGAGAGGCTCATACAGGAATCCCTTGACGAACTTGCCAAAGGGCGTACAACCCTGATAATTGCCCACAGACTGTCAACCATAAAAAATGCTGACAATATTGTTGTACTGACGTCAAACGGAATAGAAGAGCAGGGAACCCACCGGGAGCTCATGGAAAAAGGCGGGATTTATGCAACCCTGCACAAGGATATTGGGTACTGATTGTTCTAATTAAAATTTAATCTTTTTCATAGCTGTGCCTTATGGATTGGATATACAATATAAAACAATGATGGCCGAGGTTTGAGAGAAAGATATGAAAACAGTTTTGGTCGCAATAAACTCCAGGTACGAGCATGAAGGACTTGCCGTCTGGTACCTGAAGGCTTCATGCGAGCAACAGAATATGCCTGTAACTGTCCAGCAATATTCTATTAACGATAACAGCCAAAAAGTGTGGTCTTCCATACTGGAAGAACAGCCTGATATTGTGGCTTTTTCATGTTATATATGGAACCGGAGGAACGTGCTGGATTTAATAGGCGATTTGAAAAAGGCATTGCCCCACAGTGCAATTGTTGTGGGAGGCCCTGAAGTCAGCTATGAAGAGGCTGAGACCGATTTTTATTCGGCCGGGGCGGATGTAGTTATCAAAGGCGAGGGAGAAAAAAAGCTTCCCGCTGTTTTAAAAACCATTGAAAACCAGGGCGTGGATGCCGCAAGAGAGCTCAGTGAAAACCTGAATTTATGTTCCGACCCTGTGGAATATATTTCTCCATTCTGCCAGGAGTACTTAAGCCGCATTAAGGGCAGGATTGCCTATATAGAGTCATCCAGAGGATGTCCTTACCGCTGTTCATATTGTCTTTCTTCAGAGAGCAGGGGCTGTACGTTCTTTCCTCTGGACAAGGTTCAGGAAGATCTTGAAGCCCTGGTGGACGCAGGTGCGAAGGTTGTCAAGTTTGTGGACAGGTCCTTTAATATTAATGAAACACACTCCCTTAAAGTATGGGATTTTATCCGGAAGTTTGAAGGACGGAATGTTACATTCCATTTTGAAATCAACCCGGACCGTCTGACAGATAAACAGATAGAGTGCCTTTTTTCCATGCCCAAAGGGCTCATACAGCTTGAAGCCGGTATCCAGTCTGTAAATCCAATGTCCTTAAAGGAAGTTTTTAGGGTAATGGATGTGGATCAGGCAATTGAAAACCTTAAGCTTCTGGTACAGAAAAGGAATATCCATATTCATACCGACCTGATAGCAGGTTTGCCCTATGAAACCATGGAGTCCTTCATAGAAGCTTTTAACAGGGTGTATGAGATAAAAGCCCATCACCTTCAATTAGGTTTTCTGAAGCTCATAAGAGGGACCAGAATCCGCCGTGAGGCAGAACTTCATGGCTATAAATTCAGGGAATATCCTCCCTATGAGGTTATTGAAAATAAGTATATGAGTACCTTTGACATGCTGAGGCTAAAAGGGGTGGAGGAAGTCCTGGACCGCACTTACAACTCGGGAAGGCTGATTAAAACCCTGGACTATTTGCTCCTGTATTTTTCATCCCCCTTTGAACTTTACGAGAGTCTTGCAAATTATATGAAAGAAAAGGGGCTTTTGTTCCAGCCGGTATCGGCGGAGAGGTTATTCAATACTGTGCGGAGCTTTGCTAAAAAAATTGAAGGAATGGACCTGCTTGCACTGGATTCGTATCTCATACTGGATTATGCATCCTCTGTTAAAAATACGAATCTGCCGGATTTTATGAAGGACAGTGAAGTTGAGACCCCCGACTTACGGGAACTTTTGGATCCATACCTTGAAGGCGGATGGAAAAAGGAATACAAGAAACGGTTTATGATTATTTCAGGATTCTTCCCGCAAAAAAAAGAAGAAGTTTTTAAGGGAATCAGGAATAGAATGTTAATAGATATGGCAGAAGTGTGTCCTGTTACCGGAAGGGCGCAAACAAAGCCATTTAAAAGTGCTCTTTACCCCTATATGAATAATGTGTAAAATATAACTGATAAGACAGAAATGGGTGGTGAATTTATTGAAGGCTTCGACATCGGGCAGATTAGTATCCATCCTCACAGGAATCGGAATTTTTCTGTTATTGCTGATTGTGACACGTATCGGTTCGCTTGCCTTTGTTGGAGGCGTATTAGCCTGGATTGTGGTATATTTGATCTCGTCGAAAAAAGAAAGAGATGATACCTTGGTCTATGACGGAATAACAAGGGCGGACATAGCCGAAACCATAAAAATCGGGCGCCAGTTGACCATGGGGATGCGCCGTGCCGTACAAAGGCTTACCCAAATGGAAATAAGGCAGGAAGTCGAGGACTTGTGCCGGATAGCCGAATCCATGTTTGAAATGCTGAAAAGGGATCCCAAAGATATTCGCATTGTCAAGCAGTTTGTCAGCCATTACCTTGAACCAACCAACAAGATAATTAATAAATATGCCGAGCTGGCAACAATTAGGCCAATGCCTGCCGACGCCATAGAGACACTTGAGAGGACCGAGAAGTCCCTTAAGAATATCAGGGAAACATTCTTAAAGCAGAAAGAAAAAATGCTCAGTAATGACGTTATTGACCTGGATACCGAGATAAAAGTGTTTGAAACACTTGCCAATAATATAACAAATACTTCGGGCAAAAATGAAAAAGATAAAACATACCAGAGTAAAAATGGTGTATAATAAACAGGAATAATTTAGAAAATCATTTTTGGAAAGGTATGAATGCAAATGGAAGGTCAGGTTCAAAACTCTCCTCAGAACGTAGTAAATACTGCCGTTGACAATTATGACGTTAACAAATGGAATGAAATGTCACCCGAAGAAAGACAGAAGGTTCTTGACATAGCTTCTCAAATTGATATATCGGACTCCCAGAGCGTTATACAGTACGGGAGTCTTGCTCAGAGTGACATATCCAAATTTTCCGACGCCATACTGGACCAGATAAGGGCCAAGGACAGCGGCGAAGTTGGAGACGTACTTAATAGCCTTCTTAACAAGGTACAGGAAGTAGATATTGATGAGCTGGATATGAATAAAAAAGGCTTTTCCTTGTCCAGAATGTTCGGAGGCTTTAAGAGGGAAGCCCAGAAATTTATTTCCCGCTATGATAAAATCAGTGTCCAGATTGAAAAGATTATTGACCAGCTTGACAGGGCAAAACTCCAGCTAATTCGTGATATTACAACCCTTGACACCATGTATGAGAAGAATCTTGAATACCTTGACCAGCTTGACATGTATATTATGGCGGGCACTCTAAAACTAAAAGAGCTCAATGACAAAGTATTACCCGAGCTTAAGGAAAAGGCAACCAGATCCGGGGATGCGGTTGACGCGCAGAGAGTCAAGGACATGGCAGAGCTGATCTCACGTTTTGAGAAAAAGATTCACGATCTTAAACTCAGCCGTATGATTGCCATCCAGACCGCGCCTCAAATCCGACTGATTCAGAGCAACGACCAGACACTGGTGGAAAAAATCCAGAGCTCCATAATGAATACCATACCCCTTTGGAAGAACCAGATTTCCATAGCAATTACAATGCTTCGCCAGCAGGCTGCCCTGAAACTCCAAAGGGATGTGACAAATGCGACCAATGAACTTTTGGCGCGGAATTCTGAAATGCTCAAAACAAGTTCAATTGATATAGCCCGCGAGAATGAGAGGGGAATTGTTGATATTGAGACTCTGAAGAAGGTTAACCAGGATCTCATTGAAACTCTGGAAGAGACTCTCAGTATCCAGCAGGAAGGCCGTCAGAAAAGATTGCAGGCAGAGGCTGAATTGCGGAACATGGAAAACGACCTTAAACGGAAACTCCTTGAACTCAAGGACAGGGTATGACGAATATTTAATAATCAGACCATGTGAATGACTAATTCTGTTTTAGGTTTATATAATATTTTCAGATTGATATAAATTAAACAGCTCCTGCATTATGCAAAGAGCTGTTTTCATGTTTAAATATGTATTAAATAAGAGGTATATATCTTGGCAGCGATTGACAGGGAAAAGTTGTTGAACTACGCAAAAACAGAAGAGGACAGGCTCTTTGTCGCAAAACTGGCAGATAAAATCCATAAATCCGGGAAAGGGTATCTGGTATATACAAATTTTCTTGACCCTCACCAGAGGATGCTCGCCAGAAAAATATTCCGGGAGCTTAACCAGCCCTTTGTATTTGACGGCGGATATTCGGATGCCGAAAGGGTGGTGGCTTTTCTGATTCCCGGCTATATGGAATCTGACGGGGAAGACCCCCTTGATACAGTCAGGAATGATGAGAATTACCCTGTTTCTGTTGTGCAGGCACAGTACAGCAGGAACCGATTCTCACAGGAACTGACCCACAGGGACTTTTTGGGGGCAATCATGAACCTGGGGATTAAGAGGGAGAATTTTGGTGACATTTTAGTACACCATGATTTTGCCCAGATTGTCACATTTCCGGAAATAGCTTCATATCTTGAAAGAAACCTCGCGAGAGTGGGACGGACCGAGGTGGATGCCAGAATTGTTCCAACCTCCGAAATTGTCCTGCCCTCAATGAAAGCTGAAGAAAAGACTGTTACAGTGGCATCATTAAGACTTGATGCGGTGGTTGCTGAAGGATACAATATCTCCCGCACTAAGGCCGCGGAATATATCAAGGCCGGAAAAGTGTTTCTGGACTTTGAAGAATGCATGAGTGCATCAGAACCTGTTGACGCCGGGAATGTTATATCTTTGAGGGGAAAGGGCAGAATAATATTGGACAGCATTGGAGACAAGTCCAGAAAAAACAGGATTTTTATTAGAATAAAAAGACTGGTCTGATTTTTGTCGTCCATAATAGGACAATTTTTGGGACATGGAATTTGAAATACCGGATACTACCGGTTACGGCCCAAAAAGAACAAACGCTAAACCTTGACACAAGAAGGCAATAAGGAATATAATTTTTAAAGTACTGATGAAAATATTTGCAATTTTAAATGCAATGATCGGACGAGTAGGATCATTTTGGTCTTGCAGAGAGCGGGAATTGCTGGAACCCCGCAGAACAGATGATCTGAAGATCAGCCGTGAGCAGCAGCCTGAACGGGAGAAATTGGCTTTACAATTTCGTACTTATTAAGGTGTGCCGGCGTAGGACCGTTAATCCTTAAAGCGACAACAACCGACTTCTGTGGTTTGTTGTAAGTTGGGTGGTACCGCGGAAATGCAACCTTTCGTCCCATGTACGGACGGAAGGTTTTTTTACGTGTGGTTGTACATAAGACAATTAATTATAAATAAAGGTTAGAGTTTGATATAAAAAGAAAGGAATGATACCATGTCAGTCGATTACGGCAAAACTTTGAATTTGCCTAAGACCGATTTTCCTATGAGGGGTGGACTTCCCCAGAAAGAGCCAGAAATGCTCAGAGAGTGGGAAGAAAAAGATCTTTATAAAAAGCGTCTTGACCGCAACAGAAATACCGGTAAAAAGTTTGTTCTCCATGACGGCCCTCCCTATGCCAACGGAGGCATTCACTTGGGAACTGCGCTCAATAAAGTATTGAAAGATATTATTATAAGATATTATGACATGAAAGGTTATTATACACCTTATATTCCAGGCTGGGACACCCATGGCCTTCCTACCGAGCAAAAGGCCATAAAGGAACTCGGGCTTAACCGCCATGAGGTTGATCCTGTAGTCTTCCGCCAGGCCTGCGAAAAAATAGCCATGAAGTACCTGGACATCCAGCGCGAATCCTTCAAACGCCTTGGCGTCATGGGTGACTGGGATAATCCGTATATAACCCTTAAGCCTGAATTTGAGGCAAAGCAGATAGAAGTTTTCGGTAAAATGGCTGAGTTGGGCTGCATTTACAAAGGAATGCGCCCCGTGTACTGGTGTTCTTCCTGCGAGACCGCTCTTGCCGAAGCTGAAATTGAGTACCAGGAAGACCACGGCAACTCCATTTATGTCAAATTCCCTGTAAGAGATGACAAGGGCAAGCTCAAGGGAATAGTTGAAAGCCTTGATAACCTGTATGTGGTTATCTGGACAACCACAACCTGGACCCTTCCCGGAAACCTTGCCATATCATTGAACCCGGAATTCATCTATGTAGTGGTCGAAGCTAACGGCGAGCGCTATATTATGGCCAAGGACCTCACTGAAAAAGTCATGAAAAATGCCGGAATTGAAGAATACAAGATTCTTGGCGAAATCATGGGCAGCGAACTTGAGTATGTGGTTTGCCGCCATCCTTTCCTGGACCGTGACTCCCTTGTCATAGTTGGCGACCATGTAACTCTTGATGCCGGTACCGGTTGTGTCCATACTGCTCCCGGCCATGGTGCAGAGGACTTTGAAGTATGCAAGAAATACCCTGAGATAGGAATTGTAACTCCTGTTGACAATAAAGGTCATATGACAAAGGAAGCAGGCCAGTTTGCAGGACTGTTTTACAAGAAAGCAAATACTGCCATCCTTGAAGAACTGAAAAATTCCGGCATGCTTTTTGCCGAAGAAGAAATAACCCACCAGTATCCTCACTGCTGGAGATGTAAGGACCCAATCATTTACCGTGCGACAGAACAGTGGTTCATCTCCATTGACAAATTCAGGGACAAGGCTCTCAATGCCATAAAAGAAGTGCGCTGGATACCCGGCTGGGGCGAAGAAAGAATCTCAAAAATGGTAGAGGACAGAAGTGACTGGTGTATCTCCCGTCAGCGTATCTGGGGTGTGCCCATACCTATCTTCTACTGCAAAGAATGTGGCAAGGAAATTATCAACAATGAAACTATAGAAGCCGTTAAGAACCTGTTTGCAAAAGAGGGCTCAAATGCCTGGTTCAAATATGATGCATCCGAAATTCTTCCTGAAGGTTATACCTGCGAATGCGGCTGCAAAGAGTTCAGAAAAGAGACTGACATTATGGACGTCTGGTTTGACTCAGGTTCCAGCCACGCAGCCGTTGCAGAGACTAACCCGGAATTGGGATGGCCTGTTGATATGTACCTTGAAGGCAGCGACCAGCACAGAGGATGGTTCCAGTCCTCCCTGCTCACCGCTACCGCAGTGAAGGGAAGAGCGCCCTACAAGGAAGTTCTGACCCACGGATATGTTGTTGACGGACAGGGCAGAAAGATGAGTAAATCCCTTGGCAACGGTATTGACCCGATGGATGTTTGCAACCAGTACGGCGCAGATATCCTTCGTCTGTGGGTTGCTTCCAGCGATTACAAGGTGGATATCCGCATATCCAATGACATATTGAAACAGCTCTCTGAAAGCTACAGAAAAATCAGAAACACTGCAAGGTTCATTCTTGGTAATATCTATGATTTCGACCCCGACAAGGACAGCCTTGCATACAACGAGCTTGAAGAAATTGATAAATGGGCATTATTAAGGCTTAACCAGCTGGTTGAGAGAATTGAGAAGTCCTATTCGGAATACGAATTCCATACCATGCTCCATGCTATTCACAACTTCTGTGTTGTAGACATGAGCAGCTTCTACCTGGATGTAACCAAGGACAGAATGTACGCTTCAAGGCCGGATGACAAGGCTCGCCGTGCAGGACAGACAACCATGTATATTATTCTTGACACCCTTACAAGGCTTCTGGCTCCTGTTCTTGCCTTCACCGCCGAAGAGGTATGGAAGTACCTGCCCCATAAGGACGGGGACAATACTGAAAGCGTAATGCTCAACGACTGGCCGGTTGTGAAGCCCGAATACTACAACAAGGAGCTGGAGGAAAAATGGGATAAGCTTCTTGAGGTTCGTGACATTGTTCTCAAGGCTCTTGAAGACGCAAGAAACAAGAAGCTTATAGGACAGTCCCTGCAGGCCAAAGTTGTATTGAAGGTTAACGGAAAAGACTTAAGTTTCCTGAATGAAAACAAAGATATTCTTAATTTGATATTTATTACTTCCCAGACCGAAATTACCGAGTCTGACAATGCAGAAATCGAAGTAGAGGTGCTTCCGGCAGACGGTGAAAAATGTGAACGTTGCTGGGTTTACTCCGAAACTGTGGGCAGCGACCATGAACATCCTACACTTTGTGACCGCTGCAGTGCCGCAGTAAAATAAAGGGATAAAAACAGTATACAATACAAAATCGGGCTGTTGCGCCGCCAATGGTGGTGCACAGCCTTTTTTGTTTTTTGAGAGTAACCCTGAAACCCGGTGATTATCTTCTCCTTTACCTGTGAATAAATAATTGTATAATATATTTGAGAGGCTGTAATCTGATGAAAAAAGCCATGAATCTGCCTCTGCAATTTATATTGGGAATACCGTGAAATGAAAGAAGAAGTATTAAGACTGCAAAACGTTACCCAGATAGAAGACGGGGTGACATTTCTCCAAAACTTTAACCTTTATGTTTTTAAAGGCGAAATAATGGGGCTTCTCTGCCTGAATGACTTGGGCAAGGAGGCGCTCATAAATCTTATCTGCCGTAATATCCCTGTGTATTACGGAAGGATTTATTTAAACGAAATGCTTATAAACAACTATGAACACAGTGATATGAGAATAAACAAGGTAGCGGTTATAGACAAAAACGGTTCTCTTGTTGAAGACCTCACTGTCACCGACAATATTTTTGTTTTGCGCAGAGGGTTTAAGAAATACTATATTAACAATAACACCCTCAATAAACAATTAAAGCTCATATTCAACGAACTTAACATTAAAATAGACGGAAGGGCTTACATATCCGACTTGAGCCAGTATGAAAAATGCGTCATCGAGCTTCTGAAAGCCTATATAGGCGGGTACAAGCTTATTATTATCAAAGACATAAGCAATTACATCGGTGTAAATGATCTGGGAAAATTTTTCGAACTTTTGAGATACTTCTGTTCAAAAGGAATTTCATTTTTATATGTCTGCAACCACCATGAAGAAGCCTTCAGGATATGCGACAGAGTTTCGCTGATGGAAAACGGCAAGATTCTGAAAGTCCTTGAACGCAGGGAGTTCAGCGATGAAAATATCCGGCCATATATTGTAGAGTTCTACAACCTGGATAAAATTGTGGAGAAAAATACATCAGAAAGCAAAGGTATGCTGACTTTCAGCAATGTCTGGTCAAATAACCTGAACGGGATGAGTTTTTCGGTTGAAAAGGGCGAGTGTGTTGTTTTACTTGATGTTAACAACACCGTACTCAATGATATAGTGGATATCATGAACAGGACATTACTCCCCGGAAGCGGTTCCATATACCTTGACGGAAAGAATTTTCTGGACCCTAAGAATAAGAGGACATTGAGTGACGCTGTGGGCTTTATTAACGAGCAGCCCACCAAGAGCATGGTTTTCAGGGAGATGAGTTACATTGACAATCTGTGCTTCCTGGTAGACCAGAAAAACAGTATCCGCAAGTATAACAACTCCATCAGAAACAGTATTATTCAGGAATACAAGCCTCTTGTAGGCGATGACATATACGCGGAAGATGTATCATCCCTTTCCAATGCCTCAATCTATAATCTTATATATTATCGGATGCATTTGTTCAATCCAAAGATTGTATTTTGCCTGCAGCCTTTTTACAGGGCCGACATGTATCTTAGAAAGCACATCCTTACGCTTTTGAACAAACTTAAGCAAAAAGGAATAGCTGTTGTAATTCTTGCGGTGAATATTGAAGATTCATTGGTTGTAGCAGACCGTCTTATCATAATTGAAAACGGAAAATTCCTTAAAGAATACAAACGTCCCGCCTTTGATCAGCTTACCAACATATGATTATTTTATATTTGCACGTTAAATACTCTTAAGGTATCAAAACTAACAAATGACGCAACTTTTTTGCAATTAATGATATAATAATTTAGTCCGGATTTTTGAGCCGGATCAATGCAGCAATATTCCAATACTAAGATATGAAGAGGTGTTTATTTTGAATGAATGCGGCGAGCTTTTGAAAAAGCTTGGTAGCTTGAGTGCCGTTACCGGAAGAGAGAACAGAGCTTCTGAGAAAATAGCAGAACTCTTTCGCCCATATTGTGACGAGGTTAAAATTGACCATTTTTTTAATGTCATAGGCATAAAAAAGGGGCAGTCTGAAAACCCCGGCAGCGTTCTGGTAACAGCCCATTACGATGAAATTGGCCTTATTGTAACAGAAATAGAAGACAGCGGGTTTTTGAGATTCTCAGCCGCCGGAGGCGTGGATCCCAAAGCCATCGGAGCCATGGAAGTCATAGTCCATGGCAAAAAGGACTTGTTCGGAGTCATTGGCACAAAACCTCCCCACCTTATCCCGCCCGAAGATGTGGGCAAAGCCGTTAAAATGGACGATATGAGAATAGACATAGGCTATGACGGCAAGAAAGCCAAAGAACTGGTCTCAATCGGGGATATGGTCTCCTTTGTCAGCCCTCCCCAGGAGCTTCTGAACAACCGCATAGCCGGAAAAAGCATGGACAACAGAAGCGGTGTGGCAGCTCTTGTAGAAATCCTGAAAGAACTTAATAAGCTTCGTCATGATGACGACGTCTATGTGGTTGCCACTGTCCAGGAGGAACTGGGACTTATAGGTGCCTTCAGTGTAACGTACAATATTAAAGCCGACCTCGGCATTGTCATTGATGTTTGCCACGGGGATATGCCCGATGCGCCAAGTGACGAGACCTTCCCCCTTGGAAAGGGAGTGGCGGTAGCCGTAGGTCCTGTTCTTGACAGGCGCCATACCAAGGCCATCATAAAGCTTGCGAAGGAGGAAAAGATTCCGTACCAGATAGATCCCGAAACCGGAGATACGGGTACTGAGGCGGCGGTTCATGAGGTTGCCCGCGAGGGAATACCTGTGATATTGCTTTCCATACCTTCAAAGTATATGCACACAGCAGTTGAAATGGTTTGTGTGGATGATGTCATTGCGACAGGAAGACTTGCGGCAAGATATATAGCGGGGAGGGTGAAGGAATAATGGGTGCTTTGGATAATTTGAAAAAACTCTCTGCCCTTGACGGTGTATCTGGCGACGAAAAGCCGGTAAGAGATTTTATTCTGTCCCATGTAAAGGATTATGTGGACGAATACTGGATAGATAAAACCGGAAACCTCATTACCTATAAAAAAGGAACGGGAAATGGCCCTAAAGTGATGCTTGACGCCCACATGGACGAAGTCGGGCTCATGGTTACCCAGATTACTTCGGATGGTCTGTTGAAGTTTCAGGTTGTAGGCGGAATAGAGGACAGGGTTCTGGTTGGAAAACGCGTCCGCATAGGGGAAAAGGGCGTCCCCGGAGTGATTGGATTCAAACCCATACATCTTCAGGATAAAAACGAAAGAACCGGAGCTGTCAACAAGAAAAAGCTTACCATAGACATAGGGGCAAAGGATAAGGAGCAGGCGGAGGCAAAAGTGGAAGTAGGAGATATTGTCGCCTTTGCCTATGACCCTGTCGATTTCGGGGATAATAAACTCATGGCAAAAGCTCTTGATGACAGAGTCGGATGCGCAGCCCTTATTGAAATCCTGAAAGAACGCTATGAATTTGATATTTACGGCTGTTTCACAGTCCAGGAAGAAATAGGCCTGAAAGGAGCGAAAACTGCTTCATTCCAGGTCATGCCGGATATTGCCATTATTCTTGAGGGGACTACATGCTATGATTTGCCTGACACCGAGGAGCAGGGCATGAGTACCAGATGCGGCAAAGGGCCGGCTCTGACCATAATGGACAGGTCTGTGATAGTTGACAGGGATCTTTTGAATCACATTGTTGACGTCGCAAAAAGAAACAAGATTCCGTACCAGTTTAAGCAGACGATTTCGGGAGGAACCAACGCCGGGAGGATTCAGGTGAACGGTACCGGTGTCAAGGTTGCCGCCATTGCGGTTCCCTGCAGATATATCCATACCCCGGTTTCTGTTATGGACAAATCTGATTTTGAAAACATGATCAGATTGGCGAAAGAAACTTTGAAGGCTCTTCCTGCCGCCGGGAACTTATGGGGTACAGGGAAGACTGATATTAATCTCTACCGTGAACAAGGAGGAGTTGAATATGTTTGATATTATAAAAACTTTGGCCCAGACCTTCGGCCCTTCAGGCAATGAAAAGAAGGTTGCTGATACCATAAGCGGAATGTTAAGAGGAAAGGTTGACGAAATAAGAACGGATGCCATGGGCAACCTCATCTGCGTCAAAAAGGGCAGCGGGAAAAAGATAATGCTGGCCGCGCACATGGACGAGATAGGCATAATTGTTTCTTATATAGATGAGAAAGGATTCCTGAGGTTCGGAAATATCGGAGGTCTTCCTCCCCTTATCATCCTTGGGCAGCGTGTAGTATTTGAAAACGGCACCGTGGGTGTAATATGGTATGAGGAAAACATTGATAATATGAAAAATGTCACCCTGGC
>ERZ773359.2831-NODE-2831-length-21098-cov-5.199971_pt1 | contig 21098 bp, 17 predicted proteins | sample MGYA00374955_ERZ773359 | MGnify/ENA primary metagenome ERZ773359 (study PRJEB29098, sample SAMN04486028) | biogas fermenter metagenome | study: EMG produced TPA metagenomics assembly of the Biogas fermentation microbial communities from Germany - Plant 4 DNA1...
AGGACGTTGCCAGGTAACTACATAAAAAAGACACTTCAAACGAGGTGTCTTTTTTTGTTACCTAGATTCTTAACTTTTAAACTTTGTACTCACTGACTTTGGTTGCAGTCTGCTTAAATCTCGGTGAGATATGACTATATAGTATATGCTAAAAACGGGAGGGTTGTTCCGTTTAACGATGAATGGTCAAGAGGCAAAAGTAACAAAAAAACGACATTTTTTTGCATTTAAACCCTTTATTCTTGCAAAAAATGACTAAATATGTAATTATAATAAGGCAATTGGAAACAATTGCATTATTATAATTAGACTATCTATTTATTAAAGAAAATTTTTTTTTGTAGGGGTAAAAAGCTTTTTACACTTTGTACTTAATTTCGCACTCAGCAAACCATTGTAATCCATCGGGCTACGATGTCTATTCAAAAAGTTACCCTTACCGAAAGTTTTTTGGGGGAAAACTAATGAATAGGCAAATTCATGCCCAAATTATACGGACATCGATTAATCTAAAGAAATTATTGGTCTACTTAATCTTTGCCTGTATTGTTTTGGGTGCAATCTATATTTTCGCTACCTGGAAAATATACGTTCAAAATTCAGAAGAAAAGGTAAAAGTACTGGCCGAAGCTGCAGCAGCTTTTGTCTCCAGGGACTCATTAAGCCAACTGCAGTCTGAAGCCCGGCATTCAGAGACCTATGCGTATGAACAATTGAAAAACAGTTTGTTGCTGTTTAAACAGCAAAACATAGAAGTTAATACTGCATACCTTTATACCCAATGGGACGGGCAGATTCAGTTAGTACTGGATTCAGAGCAGTTTTTTTCTGAAGACTACTCTCCTTTTGAACAGCTGTATGAGCAAGCAGGATCTGAATTACTGCAACCGTTTATAGATGGAAAAACACGCTTGGTCGGGCCGATCACTGATTCTAAAGGGACTTGGATTAATACTTTGGCTCCAATAAAAGATGTTTTTACAGGAGAGGTAAAGGCGGTATTGGGGGTAAGTTATTCAGCATTGCTGGCAAATAAAGAAAGCGTCAAACATGTCAGACATGCCATTATAGTCGTACTTTCTGTATTAATGCTTTTGCTTGTGCTCTACCATATAGTGCTTAAAAACGAAACTTTGAAGTCTCTAAAATTCAAGCTCAAGGAAAGCGAAGCCTTGTATCGGGCAGTATTTGATAATGCTTCGGTAGGTATTGCAGTATTAAGGAATTATGAAATGTTTGTTGAAATGAATAATATGTTTACCAAGATAATGGGTAGATCCAAAGAAGAAATGAAAGGCATGAGCTGGTTAAGTTTGACTGCTCCCGATGATTGGGCTGCGGATATGGAAATGTTCTCCCGCTTGAAAGCAGGAGAAATTAAAGATTATTCCATGGAAAAACGTATCGTTAAACCGGATGGTTCAACTATATGGGTTAATATGGATATCACGGTCTTGCAACAAAGCGATCGTTCGGACCTAACTCATTTATGCCTTGTACAGGATATCAATGACCGGAAACTTACAGAACAGGCTTTGCGTGAAAGTGAACGCAGCAAGTCCGTTCTTCTTTCCCACTTGCCAGGCATGGCCTATCGTTGTTGTTATGATAAGAACTGGACTATGGAATTTTTGTCTGATGGTTGTTTGGAGCTTACTGGATATAACCCGGAAAGCCTCATTAATAATAAGGAGATAGCATATTCGGAGTTAATACTCCCTGAATATAGGGATCCTATTTGGCAAGAATGGAAACGGGTCTTAGCTTTAAGGGAACAGTTTAAATACGAATACGAAATAGTAACTGCTCAGGGAGAGAAAAAATGGGTTTGGGAAATCGGCCAGGGCATTTTTGATGAAAACGAAAGCCTTATAAGTCTTGAGGGAATCGTTATCGATATAACCCAGTCCAAACGAAATCAGATGCAGATTCAATATCTTAACGATCACGATGTGATGACCGGCCTTTATAATCGTATTTATTACGAGAAAGCCAAAAACGAGTTGGATAAAGAAGAATACCTCCCTCTATCTGTCATTATCAGCGACATTAATGGTGTTCGCTTGGTTAATGATGCTTTTGGATATCACGAGGGGGACCGGTTAATAATGGAAACCGCTAAAATCATTCAAGCCTGCTGTAGGGATAAGGACATTGTAGCTCGCACGGGAGGAGATGAATTTACAATCCTAATGCCTAACACTTCCCGTGAACAGGCCTATCAATTTGTGGAGAAAATTACTCAAGCTTGTGAAGATTACAACAACAGAACTGCCGATAAGGCTAACAGTATCAGCTTATCCATTGGTTTGGGTACCAAGCAATATTCAATAGAGAATATCAGAATGATAGAGAGAGAAGCTGAAGAATACATGTATAAACATAAGCTTCTGGAACAGGAAAGTCATCACAGTGCAATACTTTCCTCTATTATGGCCACAATGTACGCCAAAAGTCAGGAAACAAAAGAACACGCCAATCGCCTGGCAACATTATCCAAAATGATCGGAGAAGAGTTGAATCTCCAGCAAAAAAGCATGGATGAGCTGGAATTGTTTGCTATGCTCCATGATATTGGGAAAATTGGCATTGATGATAGGATATTAAATAAACCGGGAAAACTTAATGATAAAGAATGGATTGCCATGAAGAAGCACTCCGAGATGGGATATCGGATCACCATGTCTTCTCCCGAACTCCAGTCAATTGCCTATTATATATTGTCTCATCATGAGCGTTGGGATGGCAAAGGCTACCCACAGGGGCTAAAGGGGGAGGAAATACCTCTTCTTTCCCGAATTCTTGCCGTCGCAGATGCCTATGATGCTATGACCGAAGACCGGATTTATCGAAAAGCTATGAGGCGGGATCAAGCTATTGAAGAAATTAAAAAAAATGCGGGAACACAATTTGATCCTTGTATTGTGGAGATTTTTACTGAAAAGGTTTATGACAAGTTGTGCTCTAAAAAGTAAACTAATCGCCTGAGAAAATACTTGACAAATCATTCTAAAACCATTATCATAGTTAAACAACACCATAATAAGCAAACACAATGAAGGGGAAGTCAGTGGTTTATGTTCTTTAGAGAGCTGGCGGTAGGTGAAAGCCAGTGAACTGGGCAACTTGATTCCGCCCTGGAGTGGCCAATGATGAATTGTGATGGGATCCGCCCAATAAAGCGGAAAAAAGTTGGCCAATACGGCAACATGGGTGGCAACGCGGGAATGACCTCTCGTCCCTATTGGGATGAGGGGTTTTATATTACTGATTTTATAATAATACTATATATTATTATTTTCGAATCTTTAGGAGGAATTCGTTTATGGCAAGAGTTTATAATTTCTCAGCAGGACCGGCAATATTGCCGGAAGAGGTGCTGCAAGAAGCTGCAGCGGAAATGTTGGATTATAACGGAACCGGAATGTCTGTAATGGAGATGAGCCATCGTTCCAAAGCATTTGAAAAAATTATTGGCGAAGCGGAACAGGATTTAAGGGATGTAATGAATATCCCTGACAATTATAGGATTTTGTTTCTCCAAGGAGGAGCAAGCCAGCAGTTCGCCATGGTTCCTATGAATTTAATGAAAAATAGGGTGGCTGATTATATTCATACCGGGCAATGGACCAAAAAAGCTATCCAAGAAGGAAAAATCTATGGAGAGGTTAATATAATTGCTTCTTCTGAGGACAAAACTTTTACCTATATTCCCGATCTTAAAGACTTAGAAATATCTGACAATGCTGACTATGTCTATATTTGCCATAATAATACAATTTATGGCACCAAATATAATGAATTACCTGATACCGGTGGCAAAGTACTAGTTGCTGATATGTCTTCTGATTTTCTATCTGAACCGGTTGATGTAACTAAATATGGTTTGGTTTTTGCCGGGGCCCAAAAAAATGTCGGTCCCGCCGGAGTTGTGGTTGTAATTATCCGGGAGGATTTAATAACGGACGATGTACTTCCGGGAACACCGACTATGCTGAAATATAAGACCCATGCTGATAATAAGTCACTCTATAACACCCCTCCGGCTTATGGCATATATATTTGCGGCAAAGTATTTAAATGGGTAAAGAAACTTGGCGGTTTGGAGGCTATGAAAAAGCGCAATGAAGAAAAAGCAAAAATTCTTTATGATTATCTTGATTCCAGCAAACTATTTAAAGGTACTGTAGTCAAAAAAGATCGCTCGTTAATGAATGTGCCCTTTATTACGGGTTCTAAGGAATTAGATGCAAAATTTGTTGAAGAAGCAACAAAAATTGGTCTTGTAAACTTAAAAGGTCATAGAACCGTAGGCGGAATGCGAGCTAGTATTTATAATGCCATGCCCCTGGAAGGTGTAAAAAAACTGGTTCAATTCATGGAGCAATTTGAAAAAGAAAATATATAGTGTAAAAAGAAAAGACAAAGAAATAACTTCATTAAATAATAATGTTTAAATAAAGTTTAAACAAAAAATTTTTAATAATATCTATATAAACAAACCCAAGAGACAAAATACAAGTATAATTGTAATAACAGAGTAAAGGAGCATCACCATGTTTAAGATAAAATGCTTAAATCAAATAGCCCAAATAGGATTAGATCATTTTACGGAAAACTACACTCTCACGGACAACCTTGAAGAGGCGGATGCTTTGCTGATAAGAAGTGCTAATATCTATGATATGGAGTTTGGTAAGTCTTTAAAGGCTATTGCTCGCGCCGGAGCCGGTGTGAACAATATTCCCATCGACAAATGTTCGGAACAAGGAATTGTGGTCTTTAATACCCCCGGCGCTAATGCCAATGGGGTTAAAGAAGCCGTTCTGGCCGGATTATTCTTGGCTTCCCGGGACATTATCGGCGGTGTTAACTGGGTAACTTCTCAAAAAGGCAATCCGGAAATTGCCAGCATGGTAGAAAAGAAAAAGAAAGACTTTGCCGGCATAGAAATCAAGGGCAAAAAACTTGGGGTTGTCGGGCTTGGCGCCATAGGCACTCTGGTAGCCAATTCAGCTATTAAGCTGGGGATGGAAGTTTACGGCTATGACCCTTATATCTCCGTTCGTTCGGCCTGGAAACTTTCAAAATACATTAAACCCAGCAAATCCTTAGAAGAAATTTGTCGGGAATGTGATTTTATTACGGTCCATGTGCCGCTGACGGATAGTACTAAAGAAATGTTTAATGAAAAAACATTTGCCATGATGAAAGACGGAGTTCGCTTGCTTAATTTCTCACGGGATTTGCTGGTTAAGGAAGAGGATTTAAATCAAGCTCTAAATACCGGCAAGGTTGCCAAGTATGTCACTGACTTTCCTACTCCTAAAATCACGGGTTTAGATGGAGTAATCGCAATCCCGCACTTAGGGGCTTCAACCTGCGAATCGGAAGAAAACTGCGCCGTGATGGCGGTCACCCAGCTCATGGCCTTTTTGGAGAATGGCACCATTTCTAATTCTGTTAACTATCCGGACTGCGACAACGGCCACCCTGATAATGAAGGTCGAGTGGCAGTATACCACCGCAATATACCCAATATGATCGGTCAATTTACTTCTGTTCTGGCTAAGGAAAATATCAATATTCCGGATATGATCAATAAGAGCAAAGGCCAATATGCCTATACTCTCTTGGATACCGACACACCCGCTACTCCGGAAATTGCTAAGAAAATTGAACAAATTGAAGGGGTTTTAAGAGTAAGAATTATAAAATAAAGAAGGGAGGAAAGCCTCGGTTATAAAACCCGCTTCATGGGAATGGCATACGGTTTAGAAAATCCTAAACCGTATATCATTATTCCAGGGATAAGCACAATCATTACAGGCTGGCAAAAGTATCATGATATGCTCTTAATTCTCTGCGAACCCCTAATAAATAAATCAAAGAAAGAAGGAGAACTTATTGGAAATACAAGGGTATAAGTTTAGTCCGACACTTGAAGAGATTTATCAGGAAATAACCAGCACTGCACCTAGCTTAAAACTGGATTTTGAAACCGTTGATGAACAACCCGTGAAAGGTAGAAATGCAATTCAGGGAGTTGACCCCGAAGGGAGGCGTATTATTAGAATAGAAAAAAACTCTTTAAATGAAAGCGTTATATCCCATGAATTACTACATTGTTACTTGGACCTCAAAGGTTACCCCAAACTAAGTACGCTTTGTGTTGAAAATAATATAATTAATTATTTTGCGATGCGAACTGAAGAAAGCATTATACATAAACTTATTTGTCAAGAACAAGATAAGCGAGGTATTACGCGTACTGATGATCTGGAGTATGCTAAAAGTATCAGCGATGATCTTGAGTGGGAACCAATGAGTCCTGAAGCTCAGATATTTTATAGCATGAAGATTTTGGACATCTTAATCAGGACCAGCGAATGGAAAGAATTCTATGAAACCAGTCTTCGCTATAGATTTAAGAACTCCTATCAATATGCCGAACGCCTATGGGATAAGGTAATGTCTAAAGATTTTCAAACACCGTTTGAAACCAGAAGAGCCATGATTAGAGTTCTGAAAGAGTTGGAAAATATTATTGCCGAGAACGGACTTGAACCGTTAAATCTAAGCATGAATGTTGCCACCGGCTTTATACCCAGTGCCAGGCAGTTGGATGAAAACATATTTGATCTATTTGAAGTCTATAAAGACTTCTTGACAGATCCTTATACCGGGGAAAAAGTATGGGTCCTGGTCTCTAAAGCAGAGGATCAAGCCAGCTTTTTTGTATTGCCAGGGGAAAATTTCGAAGAATCTTTGACGGACAAGACCTTAAGAGAATTATATAAAGAATGGAAAGTATCTTATACACTCAGGTAAGTATCAAATATACTTGGGTAAGTAAGGGGTGACTTGGGAATAAACCACTTATAATTTTCAAATAATTCAAAATCGAAACAATTATAAAAAGATTACAAACATAGTCTTAAAATTATTCCATATTTGTTATAATATGCTTTTGGAAGAGGTAGGTATAAATCATCGTAAGCATAAAAGAGGTGTAACAAATGAAGAATATCACTAGTCACCGTCGTATCAAGGTTACTGTTAATGGCCACAACATTGAGGTTTATGATGATTTGACTATCCTACAAGCCTTGCTTCAAGAAGATATCCATATTCCTCACCTATGTTATGATATTAGGCTGGAACGCTCTAATGGCAACTGTGGCTTATGTGTAGTAGAATTAGGCGAAGGCAAAAACAAGCAGGATGTAAAAGCATGCCATACTCCGATTAAAGAAGGGATGGTAATCTGCACTAATAGCCCCAGGCTGGAGAATTACCGCAGAATCCGCTTGGAGCAAATTCTAGCCGATCATAATGCTGACTGTGTTGCTCCTTGTGTTATGACTTGCCCTGCTAATATTGATATTCAGGATTACATTCATCATACCGGTAATGGTAATTTCGAAAAAGCTATCGCGGTTATTAAAGACAAAAATCCTTTTCCCTCCGTTTGCGGACGGGTTTGTCCTCACCCTTGCGAGAGTCAATGCCGCCGTAGCTTGGTAGATACTCCGGTAGCAATTAATAATATTAAACGTTTTTTAGCTGACTGGGATTTAGCCAGAGAAACCCCCTATTCCCCTGTCAAAAAGCCGCCAACCGGTAAGAAAATAGCAATTGTCGGAGCGGGACCTTCGGGCCTGAGTTGTGCTTATTACAGTGCGCTTAAAGGTCATGATGTTACGGTTTTTGAACGTCATTCCCAGGCGGGAGGCATGTTGAGATACGGCATTCCGGAGTACCGTCTCCCTAGCAGCGTCCTGGATAAAGAAATCAATATGATTGAGAAACTAGGCGTCAAGATTATGACCGATAAGACCCTTGGTATTCATGTACGGCTTGAGGATCTGCATCAAGATTTTGACGCCGTTTATCTGGCGATTGGATGCTGGCAGGCAACTCCTTTACAGATTGAAGGAGAAAACCTGGAGGGGGTATGGTCGGGCATCAGATTTTTAGAACAGGTAGCTAAACAAGCAGAAATAAACCTTGGTGACCAGGTAGTAGTTATTGGTGGCGGTAATACAGCCATGGATTGCGCGCGAACCGCTATTCGGATGGGAGCAAAATCTGTTAAACTTCTTTACCGCCGTTCGCGGGAGGAAATTCCCGCTGCAGCCTATGAAGTGGAAGAAGCTTTGAACGAAGGCGTGGAGATGCATTACTTAACTACCCCCAGTAAGATCGTATTGGAAGATGGCAAAAAAATACTACATTGCATCAAGATGACTTTAGGGGAGCCCGACCGTTCCGGCCGCCGTCGCCCGATTCCCATTGAGGGTAGTGCCTTTGCTTTTGAAGCAGATACGATTATCGGAGCCATAGGACAAAGCACCAATACCCAATTTCTTTATCATGACCTACCAGTCAAACTGAATAAATGGGGAGATATAGAAATTGACGGTAAGACTGCTCAGACTTCGGAAATGAAGGTTTTTGCCGGCGGTGATTGTGTAACCGGACCGGCTACCGTAATTCAAGCCGTAGCAGCCGGGCGCCATGCAGCTGAAAGCATGGACAGCTTTCTGATGAAAGGGTATATTAAAAAGCAGCCTATTGATTACAGCTGCAGCCGTGGTTCCTTGGAAGATTTGCCCAAATGGGAATTTGAGGAGAGGCCTAAAATTCATCGGGCCCCCATGCCTAAAATTCCTCTCTCGGAACGCAAGAACAACTTTAAAGAAGTCGAAACAGGTTATAGCGAGCAAACCGCAATAGCCCAAGCTCGTCGCTGTTTGAAATGCGGTTGCCACGAGCGTTATAAATGCGATTTAAGAAAGGAAGCTAGCGCTCATAATATTGAATTTGTGAAACCGGTCCATGAACGGCCTTATATCCCGCTCGTCGAAGACCACCCCATAATTATCCGGGACCATAACAAATGTATTTCTTGCGGTCGCTGCATTGCAGCCTGTGCAGAAATTGAGGGACCAGGCATACTGACCTTTTATATGAAACATGGAAGGCAACTGGTTGGCACCAAAAGCGGTCTGCCCTTGGAAAAAACCGACTGTGTAAGCTGCGGACAATGTGTTAATGCTTGTCCATGCGGCGCTTTGGATTACCGCAACGAAGAAGACAGGGTTTTCAGGGCTATCAACGACCCCAGGAAAACAGTTGTGGCTTTTGTGGCACCTGCGGTACGCAGCGTAGTCTCGACATATTACGGCATTCCCTTTAATGAAGCCTCTTCCTTTATGGCGGGTCTTTTGCTACAATTAGGTTTTGATAAAGTATTTGACTTTACTTTTGCCGCAGATTTAACTATTGTAGAAGAAACCACAGAGTTCCTGAACCGTCTAAACTCGGGAGAAGTTATGCCCCAGTTTACTTCCTGTTGTCCGGGGTGGATTAACTTTGTGGAAAGGCGTTATCCGGAGATTATTCCCCACTTGTCCAGTTGCAAATCCCCTCAAATGATGATGGGGGCTACGGTAAAAAATCATTTTACCCAGTTGACAGGAATTGATAAAAAAGACCTTTATGTAGTTTCCATAGTTCCTTGCATTGCCAAAAAATATGAAGCTTCGCGTCCGGAATTTGCTTCTGAAGGAATTCGCGACGTCGATGCCGTCTTAACTACTACAGAAATGCTGGAAATGGTTGATCTAAAACTAATTGATCCTTCTTCCATCGAGCCTCAAGATTTTTGCGAGCCCTATAAACAAGTTTCCGGTGCGGGTATTTTATTCGGGGCCTCAGGCGGGGTGGCTGAAGCCGCTCTCCGTATGGCAGTGGAAAAGCTTACCGGAAAAGTCCTGGTAGATCAATTGGATTTCAAGGAAGTCAGAGGCTTTGCGGGTCTTAAGGAATCAACAGTAGAAGTTGACGGTAAAGAATTGCATGTCGCTGTTGTCAGCGGCCTACAAAACGCTGAGTTAATTGTGGAGAAAATTATCGCCGGTGAGGATGTCGGGTATGATTTGATTGAGGTAATGGCTTGTCCGGGCGGCTGTATTTGCGGGGCGGGACATGCTGTACCGAAGAAGATTGACACCCTGCAGAAAAGACAAGAGGTACTAATTAATATTGATAAGACTTCCAAATATCGTAAATCACAAGAGAACCCCGATATTTTAAGGTTATATCAAGATTTTTACGGTGAACCGAATTCCGAGTTGGCACAGAAGCTTCTTCATACTCACTATGCTCCTTTCCACGGTGATTACGCTGGTCGAAGCGTTCGCCGTATGAGTGACTCGGCATTTGTGACCCATGAATTTACCATTTGTACCTGTGAAAAATGTACAGCCCGCGGGTCTAAAGAACTGTATAATAAGCTATGGGCGACAATTAAAGAAATGAAAATAGAAGCTTTTGTAACCGTGAAAACCATTCGTTTAAAGAAAGGCCATGCCGGACAAGATATTTATATTACTTTGGATGGCAAGCAGATTGAGGAAGCTTTTGATCAAAACTTCAAACAAAACGTGTCTAAGTTAATACTGAACTCTATAAAATAAAATAAAGAACAAAGGAAATGGTGGCGGGACAAGGGGGTGGTTCGGCGTCCAACCAAATAGGGACACCGGAACCGCCCCTTGTCCTACCCTTCTTGTCCGTCTTTCTTTATTCCTCGGACATCTCATACATAGTTTAGTTTGGAGGTAATGAGAATCGACTATGACTGGTAAATCTGAAGAAATAAAAAATTTGCGCCAACAGCTTGTTGAGGTAGGGAAAAGAGTCTACCGCCGCGGATTAACATCGGGTCTAAGTGGGAATATCAGTGCAAGACTTAAATCTTGCCCCCATGAAATCCTGATTAAAGCCAGTGGCAAATGTTTAGAAGATCTGAAGCCCAATGATTTTATTCATTTGGATTGGGATGGTAATATTATTGAAGGTGAAAGTAAGCCTTCGGTTGAAGTTCTTTTTCATTGCGGCATATATAAGGCCAGGCCCGAAGTATATGGTATTGTTCATGGGCATGCCCCGTATTGTACTGCTTATGTGATGGCAAAAGGTGGGTTACCCGTTGTGACTGCGGCTGCAGAAATTGATTTAGAGAAGGTTGGTATTATTCAATATGCTGAACCAGGCTCTGCAGAGTTGGCCGGCTATGTTACAGAGGCTTTCCGAGATAAGGCTTTAAAGGCAGCGGTTTTGCAAGGACATGGTTTCGTCACCGTTGGCCCCGACATTTTTCAGGCCTATTACCTTGCCGATGTGCTTGAAGACAACGCCAAGGCAGCTTTAATACTTGATGTTCTGGGCAAATAAATGTAAAAAGAATAAGGTAAATAGCAAATAAAAAGTATTTAGCCCTTAAAAGAAAGAAAGTTAAAATACGCCAGTTATGAAGAAATAAATCCAAACATATAAATTAGTTATTTTAAGCCAATAATATATAGTAAGGAGCTCAGCGCAAGATGATTGATTTCATAATCGATTTCATACTTCATGTTGATAAATACATAGCGGTTTTTTTTCAAAACTACGGGGCTTGGACCTATTTAATCCTCTTTCTGATAGTCTTTATTGAGACCGGTTTAGTAGTTTTTCCTTTCTTACCGGGTGATTCTCTTATCTTCGTTGTCGGTGCCCTGGGAGCGACGGGAGCTTTGGATGTCAAGTTTGCCGCCTTCTTACTAATGGCTGCTGCCATACTTGGAAATACACAGAATTACTATATTGGAAAATATATTGGGCACAAAGCATTTCAAATCCGTGATAGCCGTTTCTTTAAAAAAGAATATTTATATAAAACACATAAATTTTATGAAAAACACGGTGGCAAAACAATTTTCATATCAAGATTTATGCCCATTATTAGAACTTTCGCTCCCTTTGTAGCGGGGATTGGAAAGATGAAATTTGTTCGGTTTATGTCGTATAACATCCTGGGCGGCCTGTTCTGGGTTTTGCTCTTTATTTTTGCCGGTTACTACTTTGGCAATATTCCGGTAGTGCAAAGAAATTTTACGCTTGTTATTCTGGCGATTATTTTCATTTCCTTGCTCCCCAGTATAATAGTCTACATCCAAACAAATTTTCTTCGCAGAAAATAGGTATACTATAAAAAATTATAGTTATCAGTTTAAGTTCTACACGGGGGAAATTACAATGAAAATTAACGCTGACAATAAAAATAAAGAATTTATTTACCATGGTATTATTACAGGTGATGAGCAAATAGGCCCCTGGCGGAAAGAAGCTGAGGAATATGTCGAAAACCCAACTAAAACAGAAGGACTCTTGTCCAGAGCTCTTAGAAAAGCGGAAATCAATAAAAAAAATGAAGCTTTTCAAACTATTTGGACTCAGATCCAGCTGCTTTTTTCTTTGGTTAGAGATTGGGCAAACGGATCTTACAAGAATATTTCCAAATCAACCATTGCCATTGTAATTGCCGGTCTTTTATATTTTGTCTCCCCTTTGGATATAATCCCGGACTGGGTGGTCGGCTTAGGATTGGTAGATGACATTACCGTTTTGGGATTAATTATTAATCAACTTAATAAAGAACTGCATCGTTATAAGCTATGGAAAAATAATTTTTAGAAAATTTGACCTTGGAAATATAAAGAGCCGGGTTTATAGATTTTAATACCCGGCTCTTTTCTTTCAAGCTCTATCTTGTTTTAAGCATCTCCAAGCTCTTTCGCTTTAAGCATATTTATTGCTGTTTATCCGGGCTGGTAAACTGAGGGGGTTGAGGGTTCTTGAGGTCATCAAAATAATTACCCGGAGTTGACATATCGAAATATACTTTGGAGTCCTGGGTTACTCCCCAATCTTGGAGTGAACCGGTGTCCTGGATCATATTTAATGCTTCTCGGAAAAGAGTATTATGAGCTTCTTCTCGGTTTAACAGAAAATCAATGGTTTCCCGAACCCCTGTATCATTAATTTGCCTATAAAGATATTGGTAAACTACTTTGGCTCTTTGTTCAGCAGCAATATTGGAGAGGATATCCGCAGCCAAGTCCCCGGTCTCATTAACATAGGAAGCAGTAAAAAGATAACCGGAAGCATTGGACAGCATAGGGGTTAGACCTGTTAATACTTGAGTTTCAATACTGCCTACTGTGGCCTTTTCCGCTTCCAGATTATGCCCATTTAACAGATTAATTGTTTGAGCCACCATTTCCAAGTGGCTTAATTCCTCAGCAGCAATATCTAAGAATAAATCTTTAATTTTAGGATCTTTAATTCGAAAACTCTGGGACATATATTGCAATGCCGCTTTTAATTCGCCCTGGGGACCACCTAATTGCTCTGTCAGCATATTGGCATAATTAGGATTGGGTGCATCCACTCGGACTTCCTTTAATAACTGTTTATCGTGTTTAAACAAGTAATCATACCTCCTTTTTTTTCCGAAACAATTAAAAAATGATTAATGCAATATTTAGCTTTCTCAATTATCAAACATCTATACTAAGAAATTTTTATAAAGAATAAATCCCTCTCATAAACAACAAAATAAATTTGTAGATAATTTAGAACTCAATATTTGTAAGGAGGACTCTTCTATGCAATTAAGCCAAAAGGAAAAAATGTTGTTGGAAGACTTACAAAGCCATGAACAAATGGTTATCCAGAAATGTACGGATTATGCCAATCAGGCTCAAGATCCCCAGTTAAAACAATTATTTCAAAGCATGGTCCAACAAGAACAGCAGCATATTCAAAAAATAAGTCAGAAGCTTAACCAAACTCCGGCTCAGGAACAGACCGGTCAAGTAAACCAGAAAGATGCCATGATGTGCCAAGATATGCTTTCGTCTAAGAAATATCTTTCCAGTGTTTATAACACAGCAATCTTTGAAATCCAGGATAAAGCAATTCGGCAGGAACTAAATGCCATCCAAAGTGACAAGCAGAAACTTGGTGAGGAAATTTTCAGATATATGCAAAGCAAAGGAATGTACCAAGTTCATTAAAGCTAATTTAGTATAGGCAGGAGGTAAATACTATGCAATTAAGTCCCAAGGAACAAAACTTCTTAAATGATGCTAAAAGCCAAGAAATCTTATGTATAAAAAAATATAATAACTATGCTGATCAAGCCCAAGACCCCGAGTTAAAACAGATTTTCCAGAAACTTGCCGGTAAGGAACAAGAACACCTCAATAGCATTAATCAGATCCTATCGGGACAAATCCCGGCCGTAAATCAACAAAATCAGCAACAGCAACAACAGCAACAAACTCAAAAGCAGGCTTCCTGGCAGGGACAAACCGGTTTTGTCAACCAACAGGACGCCGATCTTTGCCACGATATTCTTTCCACAGAGAAATATGCATCTCAGACCTACGATACTGCTATCTTTGAATTTAGGGATCCTAATATCCGCCAGGTATTAAATCATATCCAAAAAGAAGAACAAGAGCATGGGGAAGAAATCTTTAATTATATGCAGAGTAAAGGCATGTACAAGGTACAATAAAAGGAGCTTATGCTTAACTTGATAACAAAGGCGGGCTGGTATTCAATACCAAGAGCCCGCCTTCGCCTTTATTTTCTGTTATCAGAATTTTATTTTAATAAATTTAATAATTTTGCCCTAAAGTCAGAGCTTTTAAAAATTCATTTTGGAAATCTGTTGCAGCTGATAGTTCAATATGTTCTGCATTTTGGGCCAGCTTGATCGCCTTAGCCATTTCGGCAGAAGAAAGCAGGGCCATTTGGGCTCCGTTTCCTGCGGCATTTCCCAAAGACTGAACTTTATCCGGTGATACCTTAGGCAGCAGTCCGATTTCTAAAGCACTCACCTTGTTAATATAGTTACCGAAAGCACCGGCTAAGTGAATCTGGTCTATATCTTCAACCTTGACTTCCAGACGATCCATAAGCATTCTGATCCCGGCCAAGATAGCACCTTTTGCCAGCTGAAGGGCCCGGATATCCTTTTGAGTCAAAGTTATGTTTTCTCCTGTTGCCGACTGCTCTTTCCAAGCCAAAACAAATTCCCGATTTCCGTTGTGATTCAGTACTCTTGCCCGTAAGGCGGGCGGAAGTTTATCTAAAGCGCTTTTAGTGGTTGGCATACGTCCCTCAGGGGTTATTATCCCTGCTTTATACATTTCGGCTACGGCATCAATAAGGCCCGAACCGCAGATTCCTCTGGCCTTTGTCTTCTCCTCACCAATAATCCCCAACTCAACGTCCTCAGTGATTTTGACAGCTTCAATCGCTCCTTCGGCAGCTCGCATCCCAAATTTTATACCTGCTCCTTCGAAAGCCGGTCCTGCTGCTGTCGAACAGGTTAGAATTCTCCCTTTGCCTACTAAAACCATTTCACCGTTGGTTCCTATATCAACCAAAAGGTGAATGCCTTGGAGCTTATCAATCCGTCCGGCCAGCATAACACCTACGGTATCAGAGCCTACATAACCGGCTACAATGGGCAAAAGGGTTACTATTCCGTCGTCGAGTATTTTCAGTCCGAGTTCAGCGGCCTTTACGGTTACAGCTTGACGGAAGGCTGGAATAAACGGCGCGGGAGCCAGATAAGTAGGGTCAATACCCAGAAACAAATGACTCATGGTGGTATTGCCCACCACCACAGCCTGGTAGATTTGCTCGGGTTTGATTCCTTTTTCTTGGCACATATTTAAAATCATTTGGTTTAAAGAGTCTATAACCATAGTCTGAAGCTGGCTTAAGCCGGTGGGATTCTCGGCAGCATAGGCTATTCGGGATAAGACGTCGGCTCCGGCTCCTTGCTGGGGATTAGTAAGAGCACGGCGGGCTATTACTTTCCCGTCTGTTAAACTCAACAGGTAAGCCACAATGGTTGTTGTACCAATGTCTATGGCCAATCCGTAGGAGATATCAGCAGTGTTCCCCGGTTCTACGGCCAGCAGTTCGTTGTCGGCAGTAACTGCGGTTACTTGAAAAGAAGAATCACGTAAGATTTGCGGTAATTTTGTAGCTAATGTTCTGTTGAAGTTTAAAGGTGCATTGGTCGCAGGCAGTTTGGCTGCCAGGCGTTCCCAATCCGAACGCTGGTCTTGGGTGCTGGGGATATCAACCTCAAGGACATGTTTTTGAATAAGCGGAGACACTTCATAGTTATGATCGGTCTCCAGTTTTGTTTTACGGTCATAGACATCCTTTTGCTGAATAAGTAAAACGTCTAGATTGGACTCCACAGTACGTTTACAAGCCAGCACAATTCCGCTGGCAATTTGTTCGGAGCTTAAGAACTTCTCTTCTTCCGGTAAGGGCTTACCGCGGTCTTTGCTATCGAGGATTACTCGACATTTCCCACAGGTTCCTTTGCCTCCACAGGCGCTTTGCAAATGTACCCCGCCTACCATGGCTGCTTGAAGAATTGAACTGCCGGCCGGGACCAAGACATGGTATTCTTGTCCTCCCGGCTCAGATTCTTTAAAAGTCACGCAAACTTTTTTGGTAATTTTGGATTCGTACTTTTCTCCGCTCATATCTTGTCTCCTTGCATCACCTAATATCTTTTATTGTACCCCGATTGATAACAAAAAAAAACCATAACAATTGGCCTTAAGTATGTAATAGGGCAGTAATTGTTATGGTTGGGAGCTTAGAAGTCAAGGCCAGGTAGATATAATTCATGGCCGGATTTATAATTTCTTAGCAATATCAGCTAAAACCTGAGCCGTAGAATTTAATTCCTCTACGGAGGCATTAATTTCCTCCAAAGTAGCAGCTTGCTCTTGCAGCACATTGCTTTCTTTGTTTATACCTTCGGCTACAATATTGGTGTAATTCTGAATACTTTTTATAGTATTTTCAATTTGTTTTATGCTTTCCGCACTGGAATTGGACAGCTTTCTAATCTCTTCGGCAACCACACTGAAGCCTCTGCCGTAATCACCGGCTCTGGCGGCTTCGATCGCGGCGTTTAGCCCTAATAAATTAGTCTGTCCCGCTACATTGCGGATAAAACTAAGGACGTTATCAGTATTCTGGGTTTCCTCTTTAGTTTGGTTAATATTATCCAAGTTTTGTTTACTGTATTCAGCAATTTCCTGTACCCCTAGGGTTACTTGGCTTATGGCCTGGGCTAATTGGCCCAAAGAATCGGAAAGAGTTTGTGCAATCTCTGTAAGTTGCTCCTGTCTTTCCAGATTAACAGACATGGCTAAAGAACCGATAATATTCCCTTTCCTGCCTTTAATCGGGATACCGGATCCTCTAAAAGGAAATCCAAATACTTCTTTCGGTACGACCTCAGATACCTTTTTGTCTTCTTTCATGACCTTATGCAACATGTCCTCAGGGCTTAATACGTCACCCGTCTTGATTCCGTGGGGGATTTTGGGATGAGGGATAAGGTACAAAAATTTCTCCCTGTCTGTAATGCCGTAGCTTACCGGGTCTTCATGAAGATCCATCATTAAGGGCGCAACTAACTGCAGGGCCCGAACTAACTCCTGGAGCTCATCCGATTCCCGGACAGCCTGGGCTTGTTGGTTGTTGTCACTATTCTGCTCTTCATATTCATCAATTATTTCCGTCTCCCTTAAGTCCTCTAATCCCGACTCCCTTAAGTCTTCTAATTCTGATCCCCTTAAGTCCTCTAACACAGTTATCTACCCCTTTCCGAACGAAAACATTTCGCACTTTTCAAAAGAATTCGACAAAAACTTGTATTCCTTTTTGTAGTCTAAATTTGTTTAACAGCATATTGGAAATAAAAATGTTTAGGTTTATTTCCAGGTGACATCCGCTTTTTTTCTAGGTACGGTTCTAAAATAGCGTACCTTGGGGTAGCCTATTACCAGGCAGGAGATAATGTCTTTGCCTTCTTTAACACCTAGAAATTCAAGGATTTCTTTATTAGCGCGAGCCGCCCGAACAAAATAACCGCTAAAAAGTACGCCCAGTCCCAGAGCATTAGCCATCAGTTCCATAGAGGTAGAGGCAAGACCTCCGCTTATCGCCGCTTGGGCAGTGACTACAATTATGGCCGGGGCGTTGAAAAAAAGTCTGTCGTTGGCCTGGGGATTAGCCTGGTATTCATCGTACATGCTAATCCATTTTTCAGCATAACGTTTATACAGGGCCTGCTGTGCCGTTGTTGTGGCCGGTAAAGTTAAAGTATTTTGCTGCGTCTGCTGCCCTCCATCCTGAGTGTTGGATGCAGCCAGGTATGACTCTCCCATTTGTTTTAAAGTAGATAGGATTTTGATCCTAAGCTCCGGCAGTCTTTTTTTAACGATAATATAAGAGACATCTTGTAAGTTGCTGCCGGTGGGAGTAAACCTGCCGGCTTCGATAATTTTAAGTAACTTTTCATCCTCTACATCTTGATTTTTAAACTGGCGGATTGATCTTCTAAATTTAATAAAATTTAACAGCTTATCCGCTTCAATTGTAAAATCTTCTTGATTGTAATTTTTCACTTCGCTCATATCATACTCGCTGCTATAAACAGCATTAGCCGGGCACACCGCGATACAATGTCCGCATTTAATACAGGATATATTGCGAATTTTCGCTTTCTGGTTAATAATTTCAATGTCACGGGGGAAACATTCGGCCACACATTTCCGGCAGCCTGTGCATTTTTTAATATCTACAATCATCATTCTTAGGTCTCTCCTTTTCCGAGAATGTAAATAGGGGATGTAAATATATGAAAATATTATCATATATGCAGCGTTAAGGACAAATCAAGAAGATCTTGATTATCGAATTTGTAATAAAATTCTAATCAAATTTTAATCTCCGGTTAAGTACGGTCTAATTATAGTCGTCTAGAATAAAAGCATAAAGATTAGATAATAGGAGTTGGCCGAAAATGAAGATTAGTATGGAATTAATCGACGAGATGAGGAAAAGGACAAACTGCAGTTATCAGGAGGCTAAAGAACTTCTGGAAAAGAACAACGGGGACTTGGTCGAGGCCATTATTGAATTTGAGACAAGGCATGGCAGTAAAAATCATGAGCATTGCAAACACAAACACAGGTATAAAGCGTATACCGAGGGCAACCATAAGCAAAAAGCGAAAACCTTGCTGCATAAAGGTTTTGTGACCAGAGTGGTAATAGAAAAGGATGAAAATATCATTCTTAATCTATCGGTAATTATTCTCATCTTAGCAGTTCTAATTACTATGCCTGTAATTTGGATTTGGCCGGTAGCATTTATTGTTCTTTACTTTACGGGTTACAAAATCAGAATAAAAAAAGAAACAGGCGATGAAGTTAACATCAATAATATTGTAGATGACCTGGGAAATAAAGTGAAAAATGCAACCGAAGCCAAAGACCCACAACCTGTGAATTCAAATCAGAACGATAGACCTCAGGAGGCTTCCTCCTCAGAAGAGGTAAAAGAAAAAGACGGTTATAATGAAATAACCGTGGAATAAGTCGCCAAATAAGTCTCGAAATAAGTCACGCGGAGAAAACTGCGAGACGAAATAAACCACGGAGTAAACCACGAGACAAGATAAACCACGAAATAAATTTCGAAGTAAACCTCGAAATATGGACCTGTGTGTTGTTGACAGGTCCATTGGCCTTTATAATGAAGTTGAGATCTTTTGGGGAAAAACATTTGTCGGGGGGCGCCATGAAAACTAAGATTCTGGTAATAGAAGATGAAGTTAAAATAGCCCGGTTTCTAGAACTGGAACTTACCCATGAAGGATATGAGGTAGAGTTAGCCCATGACGGCCGGAGCGGTTACGAAAAGGCTCTGGCCGGCGACGTTGATTTAATTATCCTGGACCTTATGCTACCGGGTTTAAGCGGGATAGAGGTTTGTCGGCGAGTAAGAAAGGAATCCGATGTTCCGATTATTATGCTCACAGCTAAGGATGATGTTTCCGATAAGGTAATGGGCCTAGATAGCGGTGCTGACGATTATATGACCAAATCATTTGCCATAGAAGAATTACTGGCCAGAATTAGGGTTATTTTAAAGCGCAGGGGGAGAACAGACAAAAGCGTTGTCCTCGAGGCCGGACCTTTGGTCTTATATAAAGAAGAATATCGGGTTACTTTTGACAACAAAGAAATATCTTTGTCCAAGAAAGAATTTGAACTTCTAAAATATTTAATGGAAAATAAAGGTATAGTATTGACCAGGGAGAAAATGCTTGACCACGTATGGGGTTACGATTATCGAGGAGATACCAATGTTACGGATGTCTATATTAAATACCTGCGTAATAAAATAGACCAAAAATTTAATGTGCACTTTATTCACACCGTAAGAGGAGTGGGTTACCTTTTCAAGGCCAATGAAGAATAAAAGTCTGGTGCAAGCAATTAAAGAAAAAATTGAGTTTTCCATCAGGTTTAAGCTATCCGTAAAACTTGTACGAATGCTCGTCACTACCTTACTGGCCGCCGGTATAGGAGTAACCATAGTGTTCGGGGTTTTTAATCTTAAAGAAAGCGTAAACCATAATTATCAGCAGGTATTTACTATTCTTAACCGGGAAAACGCCTTTTCTTCAAACGCTTTCGCCCTATCCCCAGGGGAAAATAACTACCCGGAACTTAAAAATTATGCTGCTCAAAATCATTCCCCTGTCTTGATCTTTGACCGGGCAGGAAACCTATTATGGGGAACTGAGCCGGAATGGGCCAAATTTAAGCCCAAAAGCTGGTTTAGATTTATCCGGCAAGATAATAGTTTTTTCTTTATCCAGAACCAAGAGGCGCTTGTAGCAGGCACTCCGATCGAGTTGGTTATTTTTACGGATATAAGTCCCAATCTTGCCGCCATCTTTCAGTTTTCTAAAATAATATTTATTATTTTAGCCGTGCTGGCCTTGCCGGCCATAATATCTATTATCCAATCCGGAAAAGGAATTTTTCATCCCATCAGAAATATGACTAAAACCGTCAAGCATATCTCGGAAGAGAACCTAAACCTAAGGCTCAATGTCAGCGGCTCGCAAGATGAATTAAAAGAATTGGCTCTTACCTTTAATGAAATGATGAACCGGATAGAAGACAACTATAACCGTCAGAAACAATTCGTTTCCGATGCCTCGCACGAGCTGAGAACTCCTATCGCTGTTATTCAAGGTTATGCCGTCATGCTGAGCCGCTGGGGAAAGGATGACCCGGAAGTTCTTCAGGAATCCATTAGTGCCATTAAAAATGAAGCAAAAACATGAA
>ERZ773359.2832-NODE-2832-length-21095-cov-8.670247_pt1 | contig 21095 bp, 12 predicted proteins | sample MGYA00374955_ERZ773359 | MGnify/ENA primary metagenome ERZ773359 (study PRJEB29098, sample SAMN04486028) | biogas fermenter metagenome | study: EMG produced TPA metagenomics assembly of the Biogas fermentation microbial communities from Germany - Plant 4 DNA1...
GTCTTCGGGATCTTTCCGTTCTTGCCGCAGGAAACCGCAGCTATATAAAGCGGATGGAAAAGTATGAGCAGCAGGTTGAAAAACTGAATAATCAGGTTCTCTTGATGGAGGCCGGTTTGAATAAAAACCGCAGTGATAATCAGCTGCTTGGCAGCAAACTGAATGAGTTGACCGAGATTAATCAAAGGTTTCTGAATCTATCAGATGCCGAGAAGCTTTCAACGCTAACAGAATATCTGTCGGAATTGGAATCCTGTTTAAACAGGCAGGCTGCTGATTAAAATCATTTTAACTTAATATTTGCCAATAACCTGACAAAGGCGAAATAAATACCGGCGCAGAAGAGGAGGCCGGTAATTTTTTTTGTTTATGAGACGGAAACCATATAAAGAAAAAAAGGGGCAGGAATAAATGATGCTCTTGTAGAATATATGTTCCAATATACTCGATAATCCATATAAATGAAGTTGTTGATGAAATGCATACAGCAGGAGGTACAGGCAGATATGCATGAAGGTCACAGGGACAGACTTAGAAACCGCTTTCTGGCAGAAGGACTGGATAACTTTAACCAGCATCAAATACTGGAACTTTTATTGTTCTATACTATACCCAGAAGGGATACCAACCCTATAGCCCATAATCTAATTAAACAATATGGTTCCCTGCCTGCTGTCCTGGAAGCAGGATACGAGAATCTTACCAAGGTTTCCGGGCTCAGTCACAATACAGCTGTTTTCCTGACACTGCTTCCGGAACTGTGCAGACGTTATCTTAAAGAAAAATGGGGCGATAAGCCGGTTCTTAACAGCTCAGAAAAGGCGGGCAAATATGCTGTCACCCTGTTCTACGGCAGGCAGTACGAGGTCTTTTATGCAATCTGTATGGATTCACAGAACAGGGTTAACTATGCAGATTTGGTACATGAAGGCACTATAGATTCTGCGCCGGTATATCCCAGAGTGATTATAGAATCTGCATTGCGACATAAGGCAACGGGCATAATACTGGCTCATAATCATCCCGGAGGCAGTCTTAAACCGTCTTCTGCTGATATAGATGCTACGAAAAGGATTAAGGCTGCATGCGAAACCATATCCGTCCGGGTTGTAGATCATATTATAGTGGCCGGAGATCAGTATTTCAGTTTTGCAGATCGGGGGCTTATATAAATTGTCAATATTTCGATTTATTCACACTGCAGATATTCATTTAGGCAGTTTTTTGCATATCAGCGGTATGGAAAAGCATCCAAAACTTAAAGAGCTCAGCCGGAAAGCAACTTACCAGGCTTTTGAGAATATATGCAATATTGCTGTTGAAAACAAAGCTGCTTTTATTTTAATTTCAGGCGATTTATATGACAGGGAAGCCAGGTCGGTGCGTGCAAACCGGTTCTTTGTGGATGCCTGCAGGAGGCTGGAAAAAGAAAGGATAAGGGTATTTGTAACAGCCGGCAATCATGATCCTGCTAAAGAATATAAGGAGCTTTTCCGATTGCCCGACAATGTTTACGTTTTTTCTGCTTCTGAACCTGAACTGATTTTAGTTAACGATACAGGCGGTGAACCGATAGCAGCCGTGTCAGGTCAGTCTTACGGGGAAAGGTGGGAGAGGTCTCCTCTGCATGCACACTATCCGGTTTCCGATGCCGATGTGTTTCGCATTGCCATGCTCCATACCCAGCTGGAAACCGGAAGAAGCAATTACATACCGGCCTCGTCAGCTGATTTATCCGGGCGCTCAGGTTTTGATTACTGGGCCCTGGGCCATATTCACCAGCCTCAGATCATAAAGGAGGATAAGCCGGTTATTGCCTATTCGGGCGCACCCCAGGGGCGAGACTTTGGTGAGCAAGGACTTAAAGGCTGTTGGCTGGTTGAGGTGGAAAAAATAGGGGGTGTTAGCAGCTTCCGCGCCAATATGAAGTTTCAGGTCACCTCGCCGGTAATATATCATACCTTTTTCATTGATATTGGCTGTCCGGAGCTGGCTGAGGCTGAGAGTTTTGATCAATTGGAAGCATATTTGATTGAAGAGGCAGAAAAACTGGAAGAAAAAATCCGGGCTGAGCATTCATTGGTAGAAGGCATATTGGTCAGATGGGAAATTGGTGGCCGGGGCAGGCTGCATTTTCTTTTTAGTGAAGATATTGAGGGGAGTCAGGATGAAATCCGCCGGCTGCTTCGTACATCACTGGGCCACAGATTTCCTTTTGTTTGGACAGATTCCGTTATCCTGCGAACCAAAGATCCGGCTGCAGAGGAAGTGCTGGTTCGTCATCCTATGCTTAAGGAATACCTGGATCAGATAATTATGGATATTAGACAGGGAGAACCTGCCCGAAAAAGTTTAATATCTCAGCTTGGGCAAATGTGGACGCAAAAAGCAGACTATGAAGATATGGACGAAAAGAGATTTTTTCTTGATGAATCCACTTTGGAGAATATGCTGGATGAGGCCGTCCAGCTAATATTGAATGGCTTGATTGAGGCAGGGGGTCGGGAATAATGAGGATTAAGAAGATGTTTATCGGAGACTTCGGCATTTTCAGGAATCAGAATATGGAGGACCTGCATACCGGTTTAAACATTATCGGCGGCATGAACCGGGCGGGAAAAAGCACGTTGCTTCAGGTGCTTAAGCATCTGGGTTACGGCATTCCCTCCGGAGGAAATATTCCCCCTGCCAATATTGAATATAATGTAGAGGCGGATCTTCTGGATGAGGAAACCAACCGGCTCTATCATGTCCGGCTGCAAGGCCATTCCCAGCCTGTCTGCACTTATGCCGAAAACGGAGAATCAGTGCCCATATCCCGCTTGTATAGTCTGGACAGCTTTACCTATCATAACCTGTTTACCATAAGCTTAAATCAGTTAACTCCGGCTCCTGAAGGGTTTTCCAAAAAGGAACTGGAGAAATTACAGGCAGTACTTTTAGGTGCCGGCCTTTCGGATATTGCTAATATTCCCGGACTGGAAAATAGTTTTCAGAGAGCTGCCGCTTCAATAGGAGGAACCACCGGGCGCCTCACAAACAAGGGCTTTCGGACTTATGTTGAAAGAATTGAGGAGGGTATAGAAAGAAGGCAGAAGGCATTAAGTCAGGTGGAGGAATACGAGCTTCAGCAGAAAAATTTAAGCCGGCTGCAAAAGCAGGAGCAAGAATTAAGGGCCGAGATAAAAGAGTTACAGTCACAGATAAATCTGCTTGAGGCTCTTAAAGAAAACTATGATATCCTGGAGGAGCTTTCAGAGCTGGAAACTCATCTGGAGTTAAGCAAGCGGGAGCAGGCAGAAAAGGGAAGTCTGCCCTCTCATCTTTTGAAAAACCGTCCTATGGTTGAAGCTGCTCTTCAGGATTATGGTGATAAGTTAAGCCAATGGGAAGAAGAACATAATATCTTAGATGGAAGCCTGGGCAGTGAGGCCAAGCGGATTTTGCCTCTTTTATTGGAATACAGGAGTGAACTTACAAAATACCATGATAGACTTTCAGGCATTGAAGCAAAAATAAATATCCTTGATAATATGGAAAAGGAAATTGAGGAAGATAAAAGACAACTGCTTGAACGGATGAAAAGGCTTCATTCAGGCTGGACAGAAGAGGATTTGGACCGGATCAGAAACCTGAATCCGGAACTAATTATGGAAAACCGGCTGATGGAGGCCCAGTCCAATTATAAAAGTCTTAACGATCGGCTGCAGCGTACAAATGATCAGCTTAAAGAAAACCAGGGGAAGGCTGAGATGCTGGAGACCCAGATGAAGGAATGGAAAAAGGATACATTCGGTTTCGGAATGAAAGCTTATCTTCGGGCCTCAATAGTATTCATTCTGCTTGGGATAGCAGTTTCCCTCTTTCAGCCATTCATAGGGATCTTATTGGGATTTGCAGGAATCGGCGGTTCCGTAATATATGTCATAATGAAAAGATGGAGCCAAAGGGAAGCTGATAATCGTCTCAGAGATCTGCAGGGAGAGCTGAGCGGCCTTCTGTCCCAAAAGGAAGAACTGGAGAATGCCAGGAATGAGTTGCTAACAGCAATAGGGGAGACAGAAAAAGAATTATCTGACATAAAGGCGAAACTCCATTTGGAAATGATACCGGGATATCAGAATCTGCTGGATTATTATCGCGGTTTAACGGATATAAAGGAAAAAATAGACAGTCTGGACAGACAAAAGGAAAGATGGACTGAGGAGCATACCCTCCTGTCAGCGGAGCTTAGGGAAATAGCTGATCTGCTGGCAAAATTCGACAAGACTGAAATTGAAAAAGCTGACAATGATAAGGATAAACCTGCTCTGAAGGAAATATGGCCGGAAATACAGCTTAACATAAAGCAGAAGTACAGCCAAATGGAAACTGCTATCCAGCTTAATCGTTTATCCGATGATATCATCAGAACAGAATCAAGGTTAATGGAACTAATAGGGGAAAAGAAGGACAGCAGCATAATAGAAAAAGATGTAACCAAGGCTAAATGTCTTTCCTTCCTTGAGCGATGTGACTTATTGTCGGATTATCTGAATAAAGAAGAAAAGAGGAAAGCCATAATACAAGGCCTGGACAGAGCAGTTAAGTCTCAGCGGTTGGCTGAATCCCTGAGCAATACAGGTCTGGAGGGATTTCGAAGGAAGTTTATGGAGTATCCCGGTCTGGAATCCATTGTGCGGGAGCATACAGCACTTGTTAATCAATTGCATGACCGGCAAGACGCTTTGGAGAACTGCAGAAATACTATGGAAAAAACCAAGTTGTCATTGGAACAGTTGAGCCTGACGGAAGAACTGGAACAAGCTCATGAATTAATATATAAAGGCCGCAGCGACCTGTTTCAGGAGGCTTACAGGTACGGGGTTTACAAAACCGCTGCATGGCTCAGCAGGGAAATAAGAAACAGGTTTCTGGAGAAAACGAAAGATGAGCTTCTCCTGAAAGCGGACAATATTATACAGAGATTAACCCATGGACAGTATCTGCGAATACTGCCCAAGGAAGATTTATCTGATTTTTCGTTTGCAAGACAGGACGGAGCAATACAGGAAAGCAGCAACGTATTAAGCAGGGGCACCAGGGAACAGGTATACCTCGCAGTGCGGCTGGGCCGAATTTTGGACATTAGTCCTTGCCTGCCTGTTCTTATAGATGATTCCTTTGTGAATTTTGATTCTGCGCATTTGCAGGAAGCAGCTGCTCTGCTTTGTGAATTAAGCCGGACTCATCAGATTTTCCTTATGACCTGTCATCCCCACCTGGTTGAATTGTTCACAGATCTCGACGAAGAAATCCGATACTGGCACCTGGAAAACGGGAGGTTCTCTTCGTGCGAAGGCAGGGATTTAATGCGAGCTCTTCATTTTTCCGGCTCTGCATGTTAGAATCAGATAAGAAGAACAGGGGGAATTCGTATGCAAAGACAAATTATAACATTTGCCAAAGGGGAAACGGTCCAGGGTTATTATTTGTTAAAATCAATGACTCTGAAGACTTCAAATAATAATAACAGATATTATGATTTGATCATATCGGATCAAACCGGTGAAATAAACGGAAAAATATGGGACCCCGATATGGTTGAGGGTACGGAAATAACAGAAGGCATTGTGGTGAAAATAAGAGGTTTGGTTAACGAATGGCAGGGTCAGCTGCAGCTCAAGGTGGAACGAATTCGCAAAACCAATGCCGGAGATAATATTAATGTTGAAGACTTCATTCAATCGGCTCCGTATACAGCCATGCAAATGATGGATGAAATTCGGAATTATTTAATACGTATTGAAAATGAGGATATTCGGCAGATTACAAGGGTAATGCTTAATGAAAACGCAGAGAAATTGATGTATTATCCTGCAGCCATGAAAAACCACCATTCCATTCGGGGCGGCCTGCTTTACCACTTAACTACCATGCTGAAGATGGCAGAGCGTGTGCTTGAGGTCTATACCCACCTGAACGGCGATCTTCTTTATGCAGGTGTAATTCTGCACGATTTAGCGAAGATAAAAGAGATGGATGCCAATGAGCTGGGGATAGTTTCCTCATATTCTCCGGAAGGTATGCTGCTTGGTCATATAATTCAGGGTATTAAGGACATTGAGCGAATTGGAAGCGAAAACAATGCTGACAGAGAAATTATCGTTTTGCTTGAACATATGCTTCTGTCTCATCATTATGAACCGGAATACGGAAGTCCGAAAAGGCCTATGATTCCGGAAGCTGAAATACTTCATTATCTTGATATGATAGATGCTCGTATGTTCGATATGCAAAAGGCATTGGAAACGGTTTCGCCGGGAGAGTTTTCCGATAAGATATGGCTGCTTAACAACCGTCAGTTATACCGGCCGTTTCTGAATGACTAATAAAAGAGGAGTTGAAGCATTTGGATCAGGCGCAGTGGAAACTGGAAGAAGCACGCCTACAAAAGGTTTATAATAAAATTTGCAAAGAATTAGCCCAAAGACTCAAGGCGGTGAGAGATTACGGGAAAACCGTCAGGGAAACCGGACGCACAATTTGGGAAGAAGGGGATCATGTCTGGGAAAAGGGCGATATAGATGCAGCGGTGGAAATGAAGCAATACACCGACGCCTTGAAGCAGGAAAGACAGAAATATGAAATTGCCAGACGTCAGCTGCTCAAATTGGAGCGGCTTGAACAGTCCCCCTGGTTCGGACGGGTTGATTTTACCGAGGAAGGGTATAAGGATACGGAACAAATCTATATTGGCCTGACAACCTTTTTTGATGAAAAGGGAGATGTGCTCATTTGCGATTGGAGGGCACCTATTTCAGGCATTTTTTATGATTTTGAACTGGGGCCGGCTTACTACCTTTGCCCGGAGGGAATAATCAGGGGACAGGTATCCTTAAAGCGGCAATATCGGATAGAGAAGAATCGGATAAGGTTTATGCTGGATACCGACATGAAGATCGATGATGAGTTGCTGCAAGAAATCCTAAGCAAAAGTGCCGATGAAAAGATGCGGAATATTGTTACCACCATTCAGAAGGAACAAAACCGCATTATTCGTGATGAAAACCACCAATTGCTTATGGTTCAGGGGGTGGCCGGCAGCGGAAAAACATCCATAGCATTGCACAGGATTGCTTATTTATTATACAAGTACCGGGATACAAACATGACCTCCGGCAATATTCTTATCTTTTCTCCCAATACCGTGTTTAACGACTATATATCCAATGTTTTGCCTGAATTGGGAGAAGAGAATATGCAGCAGACCACCTTTGAGGAATATCTGAAATCCAGGGCAGGAAATGAGGTATCCTTTGAGAGCAGCAGCAGTCATATGGAATATGTGCTGACTGCGAAAGAAAGGGAAAGCGAAAAGATAAGGATGCGGGGTATCGCCTATAAGAGCAGCATGGATTTTTATCATCTGTTAAATCGATATGCTCATTATCTCGAACATAATACCATTCCCTTTAAGGATATTTACTTTAAAGAACGGATTCTTATACCCAAAAAGGATATAGAAAAGATGTTTTTCCATGACTATGCGGGTCTGCCCATGTCAAGAAGGCTGGAAAAACTAAGACAGCGTTTACATTATCTGATCCGGGGGCCGTGGGAGGAAAGACGAAGGCAATTGATGGAAGAATTACAGCATCATCCGGAATATAAGAGCAAGGTGCGGGCTTACAGCAGGCTTTTTGTCTTCCATGAATTTAAAGTAGTGCGGAGGCAGATAGAGTCAATCCTTTACTTTGATGTATTGAAGGCTTATCTGGACTTATTCGATGATACTGACTTGTTTGCCCGGCTTGCAGGAGAAAGCCTGCCGCCTGATTATAAGGAAATCTGCCTGGATACCGGCAGAAGGATTCGGAATCAGATGATGGGATATGAAGATATCTCTGCATATATTTATCTGAAAGGAATATTGGAAGGGGTGCCCAGAATGAATCATATCCGCCACGTGGTGGTGGATGAGGCTCAGGACTATACCCCTGTTCAATACGGCATTCTCCGCCAGTTATTCAACAAAACTCCTATGACCTTACTGGGTGATTTTAATCAAACAATTCATCCTTTGAAGACCGGATTTGGCTATGAACAGGTTGCAGAAATTCTGGCACCTGAAAGTAAAGCGGTATTAAAGCTGAATAAGGGATATCGTTCAACCATGGAGATAGTTGCCTTTACAAGGGCGATTTTAAACGACAGCCACATAGAATCTATTCAGCGGCCGGGGGAAAAGCCTAAGCTGATTCGTGGCAGTGATTTTGATGAACTTATGGATAAACTGGTCGGAGATGTGAAGGCTTTGAAGGATGACGGATTTCAGTCCATTGGCATTATCTGCAAGACTGCTGCAGAAAGCCAAAGGGTCTTTGACAGTATACAAACCAGTCTGCAGGTTTCTTTGTTAACAAAAGATGATGCAAATTTCAGCCGGGGAATAATAGTATTGCCTGTGTACCTGGCAAAAGGCCTGGAATTTGATGGTGCAATGATTATTGGTGCAGATAAGGAAACCTACGGCCTGGAAGAGGACAGGAAGCTGTTTTATACCGCTTGTACCAGGGCGCTTCACAGACTGCACCTGTACTACACCGGTGAGATGTCGCCCTTTATCAAAGAAATATCGGAAGATTTATATGAAGTCAGCAAACATTAACTGTATTTCCTTAAGGACGGCTCCACATCAAACAAGGTTTCCAGAGACCTGTAATAATTTTCCTTCCAACTAAAGTCACCTTTTAAAACACACCACATATACTCATATCCTGTAAACATATAGGCAGCTGCTTCGTACAGCTGCTTTGCTTTATTTTTATTGCGAATCTGGTTCTTTTCCTGAGCCTTTTGTATGATGGTAACGGCTATATCTTCTAAGTCCTTTCTTAAGTCAAAAGTTCTCTTGTTTTCCTGGAGATTTACAATAAGCAGCTGACTGTTGATATCACTGCCCAGGTCTATAAAATTATCTATTAAACTGTCAAACAGCAGGAGAATTTGTTCCCAGTGACTGGAGGTATCCAGCATCTGTATTAAAACAGGGGTCAGATTCTCAATAACGTGATCATAGTACTCAAGAATTATATCCTGCTTGGATCTCAAATGATAATAAAAAGTTGGTTTTGTTATTTCACAGGCATCACATATATCATTTACTGTAACATTATTGAATCCCTTTTCTTTGAATAACCGGGTTGCTGTACGAAATATTTTGTCTTTAGTGGTCATGAATCAATGCATTCCTTCCATAAAAGTGTAGTTTCTTTTCAAATCATAGCAACAAACCTGTTTCTTTTCAAGCTGAACAAACCACAGGCTTAATGCCCTTAAAAAGATTGTTAAAAAATTTACAAAAAGTAATTGACAGAAATTTAACTATATGTTACTATTACCATGGTAATACAAATTATAACAATAGTAATACAATATATGAATAAAGTCAAAAAAATTTATTTTTATATATAAACAAGGAGGAAACTTTATGAAGATTTTAGAACACTCCCAAATAGGCGGAATGAAACTGCGAAACAGAATCTACATGGCTCCCATGGGGACATCCACAGATCCGGACGGCTCCTTCTCAGATCGTTCAATCCGTTATTACGAAGAGCGGGCGAAGGGCGGCTTTGGACTTATTATTACCGGTGCAAACCAGGTGACCACCAAGTATGAAGCCAAGGCATGCAATATCCTGCAAACCCCGAAGTCCTTTGAACAATTGAACTTTTTAGCCAGAAGGATACACAATCAGGGAGCAAAGCTCTGCATCCAGTTAACACCCGGTCTGGGTCGTATGCAGTTTACCACATCGGATGTAAGGCCATATGCTGCCAGTGAAGTAGATTCTTTCTGGTTCCCGGGACTAAAATGTAAAGAATTATCCAAAGAAGACATCCAATTCCTTGTTAAGAAAATGGCAGAGGGTGCTGCCATTGCCAAACGGGCAGAAGTTGATGCCATTGAACTCCATGGTTACGGCGGCTACCTGATGGATCAGTTCCAATCCGAATTGTGGAACAAGAGAACAGATGAGTACGGCGGCAGTTTAGAGAACAGAATGCGTTTCTCGGTAGAATGCATAAAAGCGATAAGGGAAGCTGTAGGTCCTGATTTCCCCATACTGTTTAAATTTACACCTTATCATGGCGTACCCGGCGGCCGTGAAATGGACGAAGGCATTGCTATGGCCAAAATACTTGAGGAAGCCGGTGTTGATGCCCTTCATGTTGACGTTGGATGCTATGAGGCATGGTATAAGGCAATTAATACAGTTTATGAGCCTCCGCAGGTTCAGCTGGATGTAGCTGCTGAGATTAAAAAACATGTTAATGTTCCGGTTATGTCCCAGGGCAAGATGCAAAACCCGGAACATGCAGAAGCTGCACTTAGGGAAGGCAAGGCCGACTTTATCGGTCTCGGTCATACTGCAATTTGCGACCCCCATTGGGTGAACAAGGTTCAAAGACATGAAACATATGATATCGTTCCGTGTATAGGCTGCAATGAGTGCCTGTATGCAGGCTTCAGCGGCAAAATTCTTCACTGTGCGGTAAATCCCCATGCTTTTGCAGAAGACTATTATCCCGTTGAATCCGGTGATTCCAACAAGCGTGTACTTGTGGTAGGAAGCGGACCTGCAGGCATAACCGCAGCTGTTACGGCAGCCGAAAGAGGCATGCAGGTTGAGCTCTGGGAAAAGAAAAATGAGCTGGGCGGCTTGCTGCTTGCTGCTGGCGGACCCAGGTTTAAAAAGGATGTTATGGATTATGTACAGTACCTGATTAACAAGCTGCATCGCAGCAATGTTAAGATATCCCTCATGAAGGAAGCAACTCCTGAGAATGTATTTGCAGGCAACTTCGACAAGGTTATTGTTGCCACCGGTTCAAGCCCTGTAATGCCTCCCATTAAGGGAATCGATGAGCCCTTTGTTGTAGGTGCCAATGACCTGTTAACCAGTAAGAAGTCTTACGGCAAGAAGGTTGTTGTACTGGGCGGCGGTCTTGTTGGCTGTGAAACAGCATGCCACTGTGCTGAAAAAGCTGATGATGTTACAATAATTGAAATGCTTCCGGAAGTTCTGATGACAGTACAGCACAGCAAGAACAATGATCAGTCTCTGCGACAGTTGATGAAGGATTGCAATGTAAAGACTATTACCAATGCGAAAGTAACCGAGTTTAAGGATAACAAGGTTTACTATGAGAAGGATGGAAAACAGGAAGTTATTGAAGCTGATACAGTAGCTATAGCTGCAGGATACCGTTCAAATACCTCCCTATATGAAGCTATCAACGGTAAGGTGGATTGTTCCATAGTTGGCGACGCCGAAGTGCCGGATAATATTCTGAAGGCAGTCCACCACGGATTCAACTCCGTTCGCTGCATCTAAAAAATACAAGAATTCCACGAGAACAAGACAGGGCAGTTGAAAAACTGCCCTGTTGTTTACACTGAGAAATATTCTGTACACTTTGCTCCACTTCTTATTTAAAATATAACGAAATTATTAAAATGATAAAATCTTTGTTAATTCGAAAATAAATAGTGCCCAAACATTTTTATTCCCCGTCTAATTCTGATAGAATGGGTGTAGTGATTTTTCCCGGGCCTATATTTAAATACTACATAGTGGACAACCTGAATCACATATATATAGAAGCAACACCCTTACTATCAGCCATGGGGGATATAAATATGAATCGAACTGAAAAGAAAAGATATATTCAGAAGCAGCGGCACCGGCTTATTCGTTTTGTTATTAAGATGACAGCCGTGTTTATTATTATAAATTTTACGCTGCCATTTTATGGAGGCGCAACCACTTCGGCACTAGGATATTTACCATTTGTAGAGCATAGGGAAAACCAGCCGGCATGGGGCAAAGAAAATTCAAGTCCAAATTTTCAGGAAGTTGCATCATCTGATGCAGAAATGCTGCCTGTCATAGAACCGGATCCCACTCCTTCACCCAAACCAAGCCTTGCGCCGACTCCCACACCTGCTGCAACAGAGTCCCCTGTTTTCACTGGGGAACCATCTTCTTCTCCATCTTCAACTCCATCTTCGACACCGGAAGCTGCCAATACACCGGAACCTGGAGAAGAGGAGGACAGCGGCGAAGGACCCTTTATGACTCCCGCAGAAGCAGGTGCATTTTTGCAGAAGCAGCTGAACAAAGCTTATCGGCATAATAATGACAAAGTGGCTTATCTGACTTTTGATGACGGACCTACTCCATCCATTACCAATAAAATTTTGGATATTTTAGAAGAAGAGGGTATAAAAGCTACTTTTTTTATCATAGGTTCTTATGCAGAGAAAAATCCGCATTTAATAAAAAGAGCTTATGACGAGGGACACGGAATAGGGAACCATACTTACTCTCATAAATTTAATTATATATATAAGAAACCGCAAAATCTGGTCGGCGAACTGGTACGCACTGAAAAGATATTACAGGGAATTCTGGGAGAAGACAAGATTTTCAGAGTGATCCGTTTTCCCGGAGGCTCCTTCGGCGAGGCAATGGAGCCTTTCAGAGAGGCAGTAAATGAAGCAGGGTTCGGATATATAGACTGGAACAGCATAAATGGAGATGCAGAGTCCGTTGTTGCAAAGCCGGCAGATCAGCAGCTGGCCAGGCTGAAAGAGACTGTTAATGGACAAAGCGGTTTAATCGTGCTCATGCATGACGCTATAAATAAGGATGCTACAGTAGATGCCTTGCCGGAAATTATCAAATATCTGAGAAAAAAAGGCTATCGTTTTGAATTGATTCCGGGGGTTCGTTAGAATATAATGAGTTTAAAGAGCTTTATAAATAACTTTTGAGTTATTGAGCAGGCTTCAGACTAAGAATATGAATAGTCGAGGTGATAATCCTGTTCTTTTTAAGAAGAGTTGTCCAGTTGCTTTTGGATTGGATCCGAATGGTTTCAATTGCTGTTATACTGGCCATTTTGATCCAGCTTTTTATATTTCAGCCGGTTCGGGTGGAAGGCAATTCCATGACGCCTACTTTACAGGACAGCGATATTATTATAATTTCCAAGATTGGAAGGACCTTGAACCAACAGTTGAAGCATGACCAGATAATTGTTTTTGACCGTCGGATGGGCGCGGCACATACTTTGCTGGATGAAATAAAAGAACTGGGCATTTTTAATAGATTTGAAAATCGAAACCTGTTAATTAAACGGTTAATCGGTTTGCCGGGAGACATAATTTCCATCAAAGACGGACAGGTTTACCGTAACGGTGTGATATTGGACGAGCCTTATCTGACTGCAGGAAATGGACCAGGCATGAATGACACCTACCTGGTGCCTGAAGACCATATTTTTGTTCTGGGCGATAACCGCAACAATAGTCTTGACAGCAGGATAATCGGTTATATTCCGATCAAAAACATCAAAGGCACTATGGCGGTTGATATCAGCAGTCTGCTGAGAGAAACCAAACTGTCGGCGAACAACAAATGACTAATGAATTATATAAAATTTCATATACTCTGATAAACTAAGGAGGATCTTGTTTGTATTTATCCCGCAGGAACTATACTCACTTTCTTGTACAAGCTGCTGCTATCGCAGCTATTTATGTGGTATTAACCCTGGTTTTTGCTCCCCTAAGCTATGGAGAAAGCATGGTAGAAATTCGTATATCTGAAATGCTGACTATATTGCCATTTTACATACCGGCAGCTATTCCGGGGCTGTTTATAGGCGTTATAATTTCCAACTTATTCAGTCCGGTTGGTGCAATAGATGTGGTTGTTGGAAGTCTGGCCACACTTTTGGCTGCTTTCCTTACACGGCGGATGCCGAATAAGTGGCTGGCTCCTGTTCCGCCTATTTTAATAAATGGGCTGGTAATTGGAGGTATGCTCCATTATGTATATAAATTTCCCCTCCTGATGTCTATTCTTTCCATTACCGCAGGTCAGGTAATTTCCTGCTATATCCTTGGCGGACTTTTGATATTGACACTGGAGAGGTTTAAAAATCATTTGTTTCCTGAAAGTGTTAAGTAAGGTTTTATAAGGACCCGGTAAAATCAGCAAGATAATATATAAGATAAATACATAATGGAAGGTGGTTTTTCATATGTTAAACTTTCAATTTCATACCCCCACAAAAATATTCTTTGGAAAGGACACTCACAAACAAGTGGGTGAAATAATTAAACAATATGGCTTTAAGAAGATTTTACTTCACTATGGCGGCGGCAGTATAAAAAAAATCGGGCTGTATGACCAGGTTGTAGATTCCCTGAATAACAGCGGTATAGAGTTTGTTGAATTAGGCGGCGTTGAGCCAAATCCAAAGCTCAGCCTGGTCAGGAAAGGTGTACAGATATGCAAAGAGGAGAAAGTTGATATGGTGCTGGCGGCAGGCGGAGGAAGCGCCATAGATTCAGCCAAGGTTATAGCCGTGTCTGCTCTCTCTGAGCATGACCCCTGGGACTTTGTATCCAAAAAAGTTACTCCTACACAGGCATTGCCCGTAGGAACAATTTTAACCCTTGCGGCTTCCGGCAGTGAAATGAGCTCCTCAGCCGTTATTACAAATGAAGACGGCGAGCTGAAAAGAGGTTTTAACAGTGAATTCAACAGACCTCTGTTTTCCATCATGAATCCGGAACTGACCTATTCTGTCAACAAGTTTCAAACTGGCTGCGGTATAGTGGATATAATGATGCACACAATAGAAAGATATTTTACCAAAACAAAGAACGTAGATTTAACTGACCAGCTGGCGGAAGGTCTTCTAAGATCTGTGATCCGTGCCGGTGAAATAGCCATAAATAACCCGGAAGATTATGAAGCCAGGGCAACTCTTATGTGGGCAGGCAGCTTGTCCCATAATGACCTGATGGGAACAGGCAGAGATTACTTTATGACCTGTCATCAGCTGGAGCATGAGATAAGCGGAATATATGATTTTGTTGCCCATGGGGCTGGTCTGGCCATTGTATTTCCTGCCTGGGCAAAATATATGTATAAACACAACCTTGAGAGATTCTGCCAATATGCAGTCAGAGTATGGAATATAGAGATGAACTTTGATAATCCTGAAGAGACTGCCATGAAAGGGATTGTGGCTACAGAGAACTACTTTAAATCCATTGGCATGCCTGTAAGACTTTCTGAACTTGGTATATCCGACGACAGATTTGAAGAAATGGCTGTAAAGTGCACACACTTCGGAAAGCGCACACTGCCCGATTATATAGAACTTGATAAAAAAGAGATAATTGAAATTTTTGAGTTGTGCAAATAAATCTATTGTTTCAAGCCGTGAATGTAAACACGGCTTTTTCTTTTTAGGCAGTGTTTTCAAAAGGCAATTGAGAGACTGTCCATATTTGTGTATAATAAAAGAATATAAAGTCTGAAAAATATAGAGAGTAAACTGCGCAGGGGGCTGGAGATAATGGGAATTCGCTATCTTATAGGTCGATCCGGAAGCGGCAAAACGCAGCAGGTGTATCGGGAAATCGGTGAGGCAGTAAAAAAAGGCGAAAACCGCTTAATCTTAATGGTGCCTGAACAGTTTACCCTTCAGGCAGAACGGGATTTAATCAGAAAGCAAAATCTTCCCGGTCTTCTGGATGCAGAGGTATTAAGCTTTACAAGGCTGGCCCACAAGATATTCAATGAGGTCGGAGGCCTTACCCGCACCCACATAAATGAACAGGGAAGGCATATGATTTTACGACGTTTGCTGGATAAGCTTAATGATCATTTAACTGTATACAAGTCGGTATCCAGACAAAGCGGTTTTATAGAAAAAACCAATCAACTCCTCTCAGACTTAAAAAAACATGATATTACACCGGATCAGCTGCGCCGTATGGCGGAAAAATTTCAGGCTTCACCCCTGCTTTCGGGCAAATTAATGGATACAGCTCTTATATATGAAGCTTTTCAGCAGTATCTTGAAGAACGATACATGGATTCCGAAGATGCCATAAATGCTTTGGTGGACAGGATAGAACAATATCAGGGATTAAATGGAGCCAGAATCTGGCTTGACGGTTTTGACTACTTTCCTCCTCAGTCCGTAAGGGTCCTGGAGAAGCTGGCACTGACCGCCCGTGAGCTGACCATTACTTTTACCATGGATACTCGTGGGAAAAGCAGGGATCAGGATGTTTTTAGAGTCCATGCCCTTTCACTTCAAAAAGTAAGAAGAATAGCAAAAGAATACAAGATTCATGAAGAGTTTGTTTATTTTCCTCAAGAAGGTCATGTCAACGAAACTAAGGAAAACGCTGCAGATTTACACAGGGTACCGGAACTGGCACATCTGGAAAGGCAGCTTTATCAATATCCATACCAGGAATATTCTGAAGAGGTTATACACATAGAAGGATTTGCTGCCGGCAACCCGGAATCGGAAATAGAGAGGCTGGCAGGGCGGATATTGTCTCTTTCACGAACCAGGGGCTGGCGTTACAGGGAAATGACCGTGGTATCCGGTGACCTTTCGGTTTATGGCAGCCTTATTAAACGCGTTTTCACCCAGTATGGAATACCTTTTTTTCTGGATGAAAAAAGACCGGTTATACAAAACCCGATTGTAGATCTGGTATTAAGCTGCCTGAGAGTAACGGGAAGGGGTTACCGGTATGAGGAAGTTTTTAAACTGTTGAAAACCGGCTTTTGCGGGCTGTCCAGAGATCAGACTGAGCTGTTGGAAAACTACTGCCTGGAGTACGGCATTAAGGGCAAGAAGTGGAAGCAACCCTTTCATCTGGGAGAGAAGGACTATCCCCTGGAAGTACTGAATGACTGCAGAAAACTGATAATGGATCCCTTAACTAAACTGGAGGAAGCCCTTAAAACAAGCAATAATATTCGGGAGATGGTCACTGCTCTTTATTTTTACCTGGAAGACATAAAGCTGCAGGAGCAGCTGGAGGAATGGATTGAAAAACTAAGGCAGGAAGGCCTTTGGGAGCAGATGAATGAAAACGCCCAAATCTGGAACATTGTTATGGAAACCTTTGATCAACTGGCAGAAATTTTGGGGGATCAGAAAGCCGGTATAGATGAATTCTGCCGTATTCTGGAGTCAGGATTTGCTTCTCTTAAGGCCGGCATTATTCCCACCACCCTGGATCAGGTGCTGATAGGGAGCATCCAGCGGTCAAAGAGTCAGGATGTAAAAGCATTGTTCGTAGTAGGCTGCAATGACGGTATTCTGCCGGCCGGTAACCAGGATGACAGGCTGCTGTCTGCCGAAGAGCGGGATTTGCTGCAAAGTGAAGGCCTGGATCTGGGAGGCTATACTGAGCTTCTGGCTGCAGATGAGAAATTTGGTATTTATACTGCCTTCAGCAAGCCGTCAGATTTTTTGTGGATTAGTTATGCTCTTGCTGATTCAAAGGGAGAGACCCTTCGTCCTTCCATCTTGATAGACCGGTTAAAACGATTGTTTCCGCGGCTTAATTTCTCCAGTGATTTACTGGCAGATGAACAGGAACATCTGGAGATGGTTTCCACTCCAAAGGCCGCTTATAAATATATGACAGCCCATATGCGGAATGCTGCTGACGGAAAGGAAGACTCTTTACTCTGGTGGCTGGTTTACGACTGGTATAAAAGGCATCCTGATGAAGAGTGGGCTCATAGAATAGGCATGCTGACGGAGGGGCTTTTTCATCAGAATCAGGAACCCAGTCTCGGCAGAGAGAAGGCAGTAGCCCTGTATTCTTTGCCGGTAAAAGCCAGCGTTTCCAGGCTTGAGCAATATGTGAAGTGCCCCTTTGCCCACTTTGTACGATACGGCCTTAGACCCGCTGAAAGGAAGGAATATACTGTAGCGGCACCGGACCTGGGTGAGTTATTCCATCTTTCAATTGAGAAGTTTACAGCAAGAATTGCTGTACAGGGGCTTGATTGGCGTGAGCTTAAAGACCATGAATGCGAATCCATGCTGGATGATGTAATGGATGAGATTCTTCCCGAGTACAATCATGGTATTTTACAGAGCACTCACCGTTATCAATATCTTTCCAAAAGGCTTAAGCGGATTGGAAAACGAGCTGTCTGGCTGTTGACGGACCACATTCGGCGGAGCAAGTTTAACCCCGTCGGCCATGAGATCAGCTTTGGTCTGAAGGGCACCTATCCGCCTATTGAAATTGAACTGGCTGACGGAGAAAAGATGCTGCTGGAAGGCCGGATTGACAGATGTGATATCTATGAAAGGGAAAATGATTTATTCATAAATGTTATCGACTATAAATCAGGTGCTGAAAGCTTTGATTTGTCTGATGCCTGGTTTGGACTGAAGCTGCAGCTGCTGGTATATCTGGAAGCTATGTTGGAACAGGAACAGCGAAGGATCGACGGCAAGGCCAGGCCGGGGGGAATATTCTATTTTCGTATCGATGATCCCCTTATAAACACTAAGGAAAGCGTGGGGGAAGCCATTGAGAAGGAAATCCGCAAAAAGCTCAAGCTTAAGGGCCTGGTCCTGAAAGACGTAAATCTGATACGTTCCATGGACAATAAAATCAGCGGTTATTCGGAAGTGCTTCCCGTAGGTGTTTCTGACAAGAACGATTCCATCTATGCTAATTCCTCGGTTCTGGAGGAAGAGGATTTTATATGGCTTATTAAGCACATAAAAGAGTTTATCAGGGAGCTGGGTGCGGAGATGCTGAATGGAAATATTAATATATCTCCGACTAAAAAAGGTGACGAGACTGCTTGCAGGTATTGCCCTTATGACGGCATATGCCAGTTTGATCTGCAGCTGGAAAATAACAGATACCGCCTGATACCCAGTTTGAAAACCGAGGAAGTCATAGAGCGTATACGCCTGCGAAGGGAGGAAAACTGATGCCCAATTGGACGAAGGAGCAACAGGCAGCAATTGATGCCAGGGGCTGTAATCTATTGGTTGCCGCTGCCGCCGGTTCAGGAAAAACTGCAGTATTGGTGGAAAGGATTACTCAGCTTTTATTAAAGGACGGCGTGGACATAGACAGACTGCTGGTAGTAACATTTACCAATGCGGCAGCAGGGGAAATGCGGGAGAGAATTGGTGCTGCGCTTTTAAAGGCTATTGATGAAGATATTGGTGAAGACAGCGCTCATTTAAGGCGGCAGCTCAATTTGCTGCCCAAGGCTTTCATCAGCACTATCCACTCTTTCTGCATGCAGGTTATTCGTAAATATTTCCATGTCATCCACCTGGATCCCGGTTTTCGTATCGGAGATGAAACAGAATGCCAATTATTGAAACTGGAAGTAATGGAAGAGCTTTTGGAATCGGAGTATGAAAAGGGAAATCCGAATTTCCTTGGACTGGTAGAAAGGTTCAGTGACAACAGGCAGGATGCAGCTCTGCAGGAGTTAGTTTTAAATTTACATAGTTTTACTCAAAGCAAACCATTTCCTCAAGCCTGGCTGGAGGATCAGGTTCAAAACTTTGCCCTGGAAATGGATAAGCTGGATGACAGTCCATGGGTTAAGACTCTTTTATCTTCCGTTATTATTGAAATTCAGGGGATAGTTGATTTACTAAGCGAAGCTTTAATCCTTTGTGAAAAACCCTTTGGCCCTGAGCCTTATCGGGAAAACATCCTGGATGACTTGCAGCAAATAAACGGGGTTTTAATGCCCGCCGCCAGGAAAGGTCTTTCTGCTCTGCAAACAGCTTGGGGACAGATAAACTTTTCCCGCCTGAAAACCTGCAGGAAAGATGCCGGTATTGATGAGAATTTAAAGAAAAAAGTCCGTGATTTGAGAGAACGGGCCAAAAAGGCATTGGCGGGGTTAGGCGGGGGAATTCTGAAAAGCGGTCTTGAACAAAACATAAAACAGTTAAATGAACTGTATCCATATATGCAGTATCTTTGTGACCTGGTTAAAGAATTTGATAAGCAGTATAAGAAGCAGAAACAGGAAAAGGGCATAATCGATTATAATGATCAGGAGCACTATGCTCTGGAAATTCTGCAGCATGAAAGCGTGGCTGAAGAACTCAAGGAGAAATATGACTATATCTTCGTTGATGAATATCAGGACAGCAATTTGGTACAGGAAACCATTCTCAGTTATATTTCCAGAGGGAATAATATGTTTATGGTAGGGGATGTGAAACAGAGCATCTATCGATTCAGGCTGGCAGATCCATCTATTTTCCTTGAAAAATATGGAATTTACAGCACAAAAGCAGGCTCAGAAAACTATCGGATTGATTTAAATCGCAACTTCCGCAGCCGGCCTAATATATTATCCGGGGTCAATTATCTCTTTGAGAACATAATGTCTGCCCAGTTAGGAGAAATGGAATATGATGAAAAAGCCGCTTTGTATCCCGGACTGGAACCGCCAGAGGCAGAGGATGAAGCCTATGATGCAATTGAGCTGCACCTGATAGAAAAGAATGAAGAAATGGGAATTGGGGACGCAAGCTTTAACGATTCCCGGGAAACCGAAGATGATGAAGACTCGGAGATGGAAGAAACAGAAGAATTAATCGATCTCAGTGATATAGAGGTAGAAGCTTCCATAGCGGCAGATCTGGTACAGCAGTTAATTGGAACCAAAATATATGACCCAAAGATGAAAACACCCGGAAGTGACTCTGAAAGCCGGGATTTCCGGCAGGGAGGATATCGGGAGCTGGAGTACAGGGATATTGTCCTGCTGCTGAGGACGACAAAGAATTGGGCTTCTGTCTTCCAGGATGTATTTACTGCCAGGGGTATTCCCGTATATGTGGACAGCAATATCGGCTATTTTGAAGCCCAGGAAGTGAAGACAGTCCTTTCTCTTTTAAAAATCATTGACAATAAATTTCAGGATATACCCCTCCTTACGGTTATGCGCTCTCCCATAGGCGGGTTTGATGCCGATGATATGATCCGCATCAGAACCGCCGGCACATCCAGGGCCTTTTATCAGGCAGCAATGGAATACGCTGATAAAAAGGACGATGAACTGGCGCTTAGGTTAAAAGGGTTCTATGAAAAAATAAGAAAATGGCAGGAGGCAGTCAGGTACCTGCCTATGGAGGACTTTATCTGGAAATTGTATACGGAATCCGGCTACCTTGATTATGTCGGAGCAATGCCGGGAG
>ERZ773359.2834-NODE-2834-length-21074-cov-12.894714_pt1 | contig 21074 bp, 19 predicted proteins | sample MGYA00374955_ERZ773359 | MGnify/ENA primary metagenome ERZ773359 (study PRJEB29098, sample SAMN04486028) | biogas fermenter metagenome | study: EMG produced TPA metagenomics assembly of the Biogas fermentation microbial communities from Germany - Plant 4 DNA1...
GCGGAACCGACGGGACTCGAACCCGCGATCTCCGGCGTGACAGGCCGGCGTGTTAACCAACTACACCACGGCTCCAGCAAGTGTAATTATACAGGTAATCGTGGAAAAAGACAAGATCTTATTTTCCTTATCTAGAGTCATTGGCCGGTATTGTCCTGGGTTTTTCGTCGGATTTTGATATCTAGCTGTGTTAATCGCTCACAAAGCGGGAGAAAGGAGAATCATCATGCGGCGTATAGCCGAAGTTATCAGTAGAGAAAACGATGCAGTCTGGGTCAAGTTGGATAACCCGTCCAAAGAATGCGGCAACTGCAGAGGGTGTATCAGACTTGACGGCAGCGAAAGGCCAGATGAACTGGTGCTGCAGGTCAGTGACCCCACTGGCACTTATCAACCGGGTGATCGGGTTTTTCTTGAGACTGAGACTCGTGACATGGTCAAAGCCCTGACTGTTCTGTACGGTATTCCATTTGCTTCTCTCTTTGCAGGGTATGGTTTGACCCACCTGGTAGTAGGAGTAGATGCAGTCGCAGGATTGGGGGCCGTGGCGGCGATGCTAGTCGGGGCAGCAGTCTCTCGCCCGTTGGCTCGCAAGATCGCTGATCGTGCAGGAGAACTTCATATCAGCGCGCGTGCTTGCTGAGGATTGCCATGGCACTGGTGGTTCAGAATGTCACGAAGAGGTTTCGCGATGTGACCGCGGTCCACGAGCTCAGTTTCTCAGTTGACCGCGGCGCGATGTTGGGTTTCTTAGGCCCAAACGGAGCTGGCAAGACTACAACCATGCGTGTAATTCTGGGAATCATTACCCCAGACGCTGGCAGCGTGCTTTGGGACGGTGTGCCGCTCACGACATATGGCCCTCGCCTTTTTGGTTATCTGCCAGAAGAAAGAGGCTTGTACCCGAAGATGCGTCTCGATGAACACCTTGTGTTCCTTGGCCGCCTGAATGGCTTAAGTGAAGCCGAAGCTCGAGTTAAGGCCGATCATTGGATAGAACGCTTCCAGTTAGGAGAGTATCGCAAGAAACGCATTGAGGAGCTGTCGAAAGGAAACCAACAGAAAGTGCAGACCATCGGCACTTTACTGCATGAACCAGAGCTCTTAATTCTCGACGAGCCTTTCAGCGGGCTCGACCCCGTCAATAGTGAACTGCTGAAAAACGTACTGCTGGAGCTCAATCAGCAGGGTACAACGGTAATACTGTCCAGTCATCGAATGGACCAGGTCGAAGAACTCTGCGAAGAAATCGTACTGATCCACCGAGGGCACTTGGTCCTAGAAGGGAACCTGCGCGACATCAAGCGTTCCATGGGGCGCAGCGTTCTGCGCATCGCAGTGGAAGGGCGGCGTGATTTTTGGCAGGATATCCCGGGCCTGACTCTCTTGGCCGAACGCCCTGATTATCTTGAGTTTCGTCTCGAACCTGGGCTCGATCCAAATCAGATTCTTGCGCAAGCGGCCGGAGCTGGCCAGGTCATTAGATTTGAGTTGGTCGAACCATCTCTGCATCAGATCTTTGTGGAAAGGGTGGGGGTTGGGGCATGAGAATGATTTTTGTGCTGGCGCGGCGTGATTTCATGTCCCGCGTCAAGAGTGGGCCCTACATCATCACAACCCTTTTGGGCATGCTTGTTTTCATTGGCCTAAGCTTCGCTCCACTCCTGCTTGATTATTTTGCGTCAGCTTTTGACGAGCAGCCGCTGGATTTTATCGTTGTCGACTACTCTGGGGAGTTCTTCCCATTTCTTGCGGAAGTGGTGGCTGAAAATGAGCCGGGCGGGGTGATAGAAGAAATTCAGCCTGGAGGCGAGAGCGAGGCCTTTCAGCGAGTAATAGATGAGGGCAAACTCGGCCTCCTGCTGGTTGATCTGCCCGAATTTGCGTTTGCGGCGCTCGATGGATCAAACTATGTCAGTATAAGTCGTGTAGAGAATATCGTTAACCAAAGCTTGACTCGCCTTAATGCCCAGAAAATGGGGCTCAGCCCCGCTCAGCTGAACGCCCTCTTTGCCAGGGCTGAGCTCCAGGTGCGGGAAATCGGCTCGCAGGATGGGGCGGATGAACGCGATTTCACTACTGGAGCTGTGTTGGCGTATTTCATGATTTTCATGATCTATATGGCGTTAATTCTCTATGGGAACATGGTTGCCTCAGGCGTGGCTGAGGAAAAAAGCTCGCGCATCATGGAAGTGATGATTGCCAAGGTTAAGCCCATGGAGCTTATGTTTGGTAAGATTCTGGGTGTTGGTGCTTTAGGGCTTTTGCAGTTCAGCATCTGGATTGCGACCGTCTTGACGGTCACGGTCCTGCGGAGTGCAATGGGATTGGGCCCAGCTGCGGGCGGCCTAGCTCTATTGAGCGGCGTCCCACCAAGCTTATTAGCCTGGTTTGTCCTCTTCTTTATTCTGGGCTTCTTCTTCTACGCTTCGATTTTTGCTGCTGGTGGCGCAGTGGTTAGCAGAGTAGAAGATGTAAATCAGATCAGCACCCTAGTCATGATGCTGATTATGGCTGGCTTCTTTGCTGCCTTTGTCTCTTTTACAAATCCGAATGGGCAGCTTGCGGTTATCACGTCGTTAGTTCCGTTTACTGCACCCATGGTGATGTTTGCACGATTGATCCTCGCCGATCCACCTGCGGTAGAAATAGCCGCTTCGTTAGTACTCCTACTTGCCGGAGTCTTGGGCGGGGCATGGTTTTCGGGAAAGATCTACCGCATTGGAGTGTTGCTCTATGGCAAGCGGCCCACGGTCAGAGAGATTGCGCGCTACATGCGCGGTTAGTCAGTAAGCTCAGCTTGGTCAGGCTGAGCTTTTTTTGCACCCTTCTGGGGGAACAGCAGGCCAGCCAGTAAGACAGTGAGTGGTATTGCGGTGGCTAGGCCAATACTGCCCACCATGGCGCGCACGATTTCAGAAGCGACCATCTCTAGGTTAATTATGCTTCTGAAGGGAGTGTCATGCGACAAAAACAAGAGCAGCAGGGGCAGGGAGGACCCCACGTAGGCAAAAATAAGGGTGTTGCTCATCGTGACAAGCATATCTTGCCCAACGGCGAGCCCCCTGCGGATAAAAGTGTGCAGATCTGCTGTGGGATCAGCCTCTCTAATCTGCTCCATAGATGAAGCAATACCTACTCCCACGTCTAGGATGGCACCCAGTGCACCGATAATCATCCCGGAAAAGAGCAGGCCTTGGAAGTCAATGTTGGCAGTCGTAAACTGCAGGATTTGGGCCTCATCTGAAGCGAGCCCCGACAAAAAGCTTGCTCGGCCTACAAAAAACGCGAGTAGGCCTGAAATGACTAACCCGCCCACTGACCCTAAGACGGCAACAGCGGTTTTTCGCGACCAGCCGCTCACGAACACCATAAAGAGCAGTGTAAGCAGCGATGACAGTCCAACGGTAATGAACAGAGGGTTAAACCCTCTAAGAATAAGGGGAAGTATAACATATAGTACAGCCGCTCCCATAACAACTAGGGATACAAGCGCTTTGATACCCTTCAATCCACCAATCACGGCCAGAGTGATAACGAACAAGCAGGCAATGAAAGCCAGCGGCCGCTGCCGCGCATAATCGGTGATATAGTAGTTTTCAGCCCCATCTACTTGCTCAAGCTGTAGAACTACACGATCACCGGCTTTGACGGGAATATCATAGAAAGGATGACCTGTCAGGGCATTAGTTACCTCAACTAGGCGGCCCTGATCCGGCCCTTGAGTGATCTCTATCGTTACATATTGGATTCGGATATCACCAGATGCCGACGAGAAGCTTTCCGCCTCTTTGACAAGAGTAACCCTGCCTTCTATCAGCACTGGGCTGTCAGCCGAAACGGGCAGGGGCCCGATGATATTGACAAGTAGGATTGCGGCGATTATCATGAAGATTACCAGATGTCGCATGAGCTACTCTCCCTTCTAGCTTGTGTTTCGTGCGTCGTTCGCAGAAGTCCTGCCGTCTAGAAAGCGCGATTTCGTTTGTGAAAGAGGGGTTGACTTTGCAGTCCCTCATGAGTATAATAAAACTTGCGTGGCGGCGTAGCTCAGTTGGTTAGAGCATACGGTTCATACCCGTAGTGTCGCTGGTTCGAATCCAGCCGCCGCTACCATAACTTGCGAGTTTCGAGAAAACCCTGCAGAAAACTGCAGGGTTTATTTTTTTGTGCTCTTAAATGTGAAATTTGTGAACTGATCGACAAACGAATCGACAGTTATCGCTGCTGCGCTTTGATACTATTACTCTCGAGTGTATTTTGGCAGACTGGAGAGGTGGAGATGGAGCGTTTGCAAACCTTTGTATGGCGAACCCATAGGGGGGTTAGAACGCGCCCCTGGACACTAGTCATTAATCTGCCTCATGGAATCTCGTGGGTGCTTGTTACTGCAGCAGTTTTCCTCGGGTGTGGGACTGTTTTCGGTGAACTCTTGCCCCTTGGAATTGCCTATGCTGCGGCTCTGCGCGCCACTGGTTCGCGGGAGTCCGCGGTGCTGCCGATTTGTGCTGCAGTCTTGGGCACCGTTTTTGCGGTTGGGCTGCCGAATGCCCTCCCTTACGCCGCTGCCTTGGGGCTGATGGGCTTAATCCTGCCCAACGAAGCCCGTATGCGGGAGAAGAAAAAAAACTGGCTGTACGCCGCACTGGTTGCTTTTGGCGTCAAGACCATAATATCATTCCTGTTTAAGCCTGTTCTGGGAGTCTTCTTGATCGGTGTTACAGAAGCGGCCATTGGCGTGCTGGCATATCTCGTGATGTATGCGCTGTTGGAAGGTTGGGCAGAGCAGGACATCGCCTCTCGCGAAACTCTGTGGCTGCTCCTTGCTTTGGCAGTTACGGCTGCAGTCGACGGCCGCATCTTAGGGATTTCTGTTCGCCTGCTCATTTCGCTCAGTCTAATTGCAGGTGCTGCCCGTCTTGGGGGTCTGCCCGTCTCTGCTTTGCTTGGTTCCGGACTGGCATTGGCCGGGCTCCTGTTTGGCGAATCAACTGATTATGTCGTTTTAACCGTACTATGCGCTACTCTTACTGGCGTTCTCAGCGGTTCCTCTTTTGCACTGATCGTGGGGCCTGCACTGGCAGTCCTTCTTTCTAGGGGCGGAAATATAGATGCATACGCTGTTAGACTCGCGGCCGCCTCCCTCGGTTCGGGGGCTGCCGCAGCCCTGATTCCTGCCCGTTTCTTACGCCACTTAGCCCGAATTATACCGGGAACTCCTTTGTTTCGAATGCGTCAGGCTAGCTACACCGAAAGGGTTCGCGAAATCATCAATGAGCGCATGAGCGATCAACTAGTTGTTCTCGAAGAGTTAGCCCATGCACTCGAGGGGTGTGATGAGAACTTGGTGGTTGCGCAGCTGAATGGTTTGGCCGACGTACTGCGTACCATGTCTCAGGAATTTGCACCAGGGATCAGTTTTACCGGCCGGTTGGAGGACCAAATCCTGCGGGCTTTCCCTGAAGTGGAGTTTCGTTCTATTACAGCAATTCAAACCTTTGATGGGTATGAGATCACAGGTTATTGCAGGAGGAGATGCTCCAGCGGCAGATTTTGCAGCGAAGTGGCAGGATTATGTACTCGCTTGAATGGCAGTAAATACACCGTGATCAGCCGGAGGTGCACGAGCAAGCAGGACTGTTGTGGCTTTAAGGTGGCTCCCAGCCCTAGATACAGGCTCCTTGTGCAAAGTGCCCATGTGGCCCGCGGTGCCATTTCTGGCGATAACGGAATGGTCTTTGAGCTGTCTAAAGGCAAGATGGCGGTTATCCTCAGCGACGGCATGGGAGTCGGAATGCGGGCACATAATGAAAGCAGGGTCGCAATCAGGCTTCTACAGAGTATGATTACAGCTGGGTACAACGTCGAGGCTGCAATTCCTCTGGTAAACCAAGTGCTCCTGCTCAGAAGCCGCGATGAAATATTTGTCACAATTGATCTCGTGGTTGTAGACCTATATACAGGTAGGCTTGACTTCGTGAAGATTGGTGCGGCCCCAAGCTTTATCAAACGGGGCCGAGAAGTTGAAATTATCCAGAATCAGTGTCTCCCAGTTGGTATTCTTTCACAGATTGAAGTTGAACGCGATAGGAGATTGCTCAAAGAAGGAGAAATACTGATTATGGTTACCGACGGTGTGCTTGAAGCTCGGCGGCACATCGAACGCAAAGAAGAATGGGTTTCCCGTATGCTGCAGCGCATCGACCATTCGCATGATCTGTCAAATATGGCTCGGCAGATTCTCAGCCGCAGCATCAACGCTGCTCATGGGCAGGTTGAAGATGACATGACCGTTGTAGTGGCTAAACTGGTGCGCGTAGAAGAAGAAATCGAGGTTTACAGGAGGACATCTTAGTGAAGAGACACTGCGATCTCTTTCCTGAGTTTATTCATAATCTAGATGAATATAATATGGTTGGCGAAGGCCAGCGTGTTTTGCTTGCGGTGAGTGGGGGGCCAGATTCGATGGCTCTCCTTCATCTTTTTTATCGCTGGAATCCTGAACGGATTGGAGTCTGGCATCTCAATCACGGTTTTCGAAAAGAAGCACGTCAAGAAGCAGAGATGGTGCGTTCTTACTGTGAGTCGCTGGGAATTCCCGTAGAAGTCTGCGAGTATGATGTAGCTGCTTTTGCCAGATCCGTACAACAGTCTAAGCTTCATGGCGCACGCACCATTCGCTATAGGCTTCTGCAGGATTTCGCTGCATCCCAGGGCTATGGACGTATCGCACTAGGGCATCACGCTGACGATCAAGCAGAGACCGTGCTGATGAACCTGCTTCGCGGAACGGGGCTGGCAGGGCTGAAAGGTATGCTGCCAAAGCGCGGTATATATATCCGCCCGTTGTTGACAATACCGAAGGAAGATCTGGTTGACTACTGCCACGCTTGGTCTGTTCCCTTTGCTTTAGACCAGAGCAATCTAGATACTTCTCACTTCCGGAACCGCATCCGGTATGAATTAATTCCCCTTTTAGAGCGTGAGTACAATCAAGGAATCCGGCGTCATCTTCTCAGCTTGAGCGAGTTGGTCAGAGTAGAAGATGAGGAACTTGACAAGCAGGCTCTGGATGTCTGTGAAAAGCACAGCCGATGCTGGAGTGGGCAGATCCTCTTCCCCCGTTCCGTTTTCATGGGGCTGCCGCTTGCCATCCAGCGCCGCGTCCTGCGCAGATTGATCGCCATGTATAAGGGAGACCTGCGCCGGATTGACTTTACCCATATTGAAGACTGGCGCGCATTGATTGATTCCGGTGGTGCTTTTCAGTTAGAACTGCCCCAAACAATTGTTGCTGGTACGGCGAATTATATCTATGTAGGAGAATATGCTGAACCTGAATGGACCGCGCAGATACTGCCAGTCCCTGGTGAAGTCGTGGTTGGAGAGTGGATTTTAACTGCCGATATCTTTGACTACAATGAGCTTCCTGAGCGCAGCCCGCACAGTGAGGACTTCGACAGAGATGCTTTGGCCTTTCCGCTTGTAGTGCGGCCCCGACAGGCGGGTGACCGCATGCTTCCCTTTGGTGGCGCGTCAGCAAAGAAGGTCAGCCGTTTGATGATTGAGGAGCATGTGCCTCGCTGGCTGCGAGACTCCCTGCCATTGATTACGGATCAGCAGGATATTTTATGGATTCCAGAGGTAAGGCGCGCTGAGAAAGGACGCCTTTCCGATCGCTCTCATCAGGTGGTGCGCATTACCTGCCGGCCGGGATAGATCATTGTCACATTGACCCTGCTGTGCTATAATTAGAAAATGCATGAGTATGTAAACAAGTATGGTAACACGCTCCGTTATTGGAGGGGAGGATAGAGTTTTGAACAGATTTTTGCGAGGCATCAGCCTCTATTTGTTAATCGCCATCATCGTGGTCACCTTGGCCAGCAGCATGTATTCACCCCGTGCCTATGAGCGGGAACTTTACTATTCTGAGCTGCTGCGTCTCATTGACCAAAACCAGGTGGCATCTGTTCGGATGATCGGCGATCAACAAATCAGCGGCGTCCTCAGGGACGGGACTCCCTTTGTTTCGATAGTGCCTATGGGCAAAATGTCTGATATTGCCGATCGCTTAGAAGGGAATGCGCAGATCGCTGCCGAACCGCCCCCGACCACGCCCTGGTGGGTGGCGTTAATTCCCAATATCATATTTATTGTCGTATTAGCTTTTGTGTGGCTGTTCATTATGAATCAGATGCAGGGCGGCAACAATCGTGCCCTATCGTTTGGTAAGAGCCGGGCTAGACTGATCACCGAAGACAAACCCCGGGTTACCTTCGATGATGTAGCTGGTGTAGATGAAGCAAAACAAGAGCTCGTTGAGATTGTGGAGTTCTTAAAGCATCCCAAGAAGTTCAGCGAAGTGGGTGCTAAGATTCCGAAGGGAGTCCTACTGGTAGGGCCTCCTGGAACAGGTAAGACGCTCCTCGCTCGTGCAGTAGCGGGAGAGGCGGGAGTTCCATTCTTCAGCATTAGTGGTTCTGAGTTCGTTGAGATGTTCGTTGGTGTGGGTGCTTCCCGTGTGCGCGACCTTTTCGATGAAGCGAAGAAGAATGCACCCTGTCTTGTTTTTATTGACGAACTTGATGCGGTTGGCCGTCAGCGTGGTGCAGGCCTTGGCGGCGGGCACGATGAGCGGGAGCAGACGCTCAATCAAATGTTGGTAGAGATGGATGGTTTCGAAACCAACAGTGGTATCATTGTCATGGCCGCCACCAACCGGGCTGATGTCCTAGACCCAGCACTTCTCCGGCCTGGGCGTTTTGACCGCAAAGTAGTCGTGGATCGCCCGGACATACAGGGACGGAAGGCTATCTTGAAGATTCACAGCCGCAACAAGCCCTTGGCTTCAGAAGTGGATCTTGATGTGATTGCCCGCCGCACTCCTGGATTTGCAGGTGCAGATCTGGCAAACCTCCTGAATGAGTCGGCAATTCTGGCCGCTCGGGCAGGGCGCAAGCAGATACTAATGTCTGATATAGAAGAAGCGATTGACCGGGTTCTGATGGGGCCCGCTAAGAAGAACCGTGTTCTCACCGAAGAGGATCGTACCGTTTTTGCCTACCACGAAGCAGGGCACGCTGTAGCAGCGTACTTCCTACCTCATGCTGATCCGGTGCATAAAGTCACCATCATTGGACGTGGTTCAGCTGGCGGGTACACCATGACTCTTCCTGAAGAAGAACGCTATGTTATGACGAAGACCAAGCTTCTCGATGATCTGGTAGATCTCTTGGCTGGCCGGGCCGCTGAGGAAATCGCCATAGGCGAGATCAGCACTGGCGCTCAGAATGACCTCGAACGAGTAACACGCATTGCCCGCAAGATGGTTATGGAATGGGGAATGAGCGATAAGCTCGGGCCTCTAACCTTTGGCCGCCCCAATGGGGAAGACCTGGTATTTCTCGGCCGGGATATTTCTCGGGAGCGCAACTACAGTGAAGAAGTTGCAGCAGCAATTGATGAAGAAGTCCGCAACATTGTGGAAACCAGTCACAAGCGAGCAGTAGAAATCCTCACCCAGCATCGAGAAAAGCTGGATGCGGTGGCCCAGGCACTCCTTGAGAGAGAAACCCTTGAAAAAGAGGAGTTTGAGGCTATTATGGAAGGCCGTCCTCTAGGAGAAGTAGTAACCGAAGAGGAATCGGGAGCATATATAGAGAAAGAAGTTAATCGTATACGGGGCCTCAAGCCCACTAATGAACCGATTATCGGGATGGAGTAGCGAAGGAGGTCTTTTACGATGTCTGATCGCTTAGTTCTCAAGAACATGGTGTTCTATGGATATCATGGGGCCTATGCCGCTGAGAAGGAAATGGGGCAGAAGTTTGAGGTTGATTTAGAGGTGTACACCGATCTGCGCTATGGTGGCGATGATCCGGAACTAGCCTTCAACTACATCGATGCCTACACCATAATCAAAGACATCGTAGAAGAACAGGAATTCCTCCTTCCTGAAGTCCTGGCAGAGACGATTGCTGATGAGATTCTGTCAGCATACGATCTCGATAAAGTAGTAGTGCGGGTGCGCAAGCCTTATGTCCCAATTGGGGGAGTAATGGATTATCTTGAGGTGGAAATTACCCGCAGGCCTTGAGTCAGACGATTAGTGACAGTAAAACCCCCTGCACAATAAAGTGCAGGGGGTCTTTTTATCAGCGGTTTGTACGGAGTTCCTCCGGCATATTGCCGAGAGTAACAGGAATGAGATGGATTTCTCCACTACGGTAGACGGTGACCAGGATTTCATCACCGGGGGCTTTTTCTGACATCACTGCGGCAACATCGTCAGTGCTGTAAACATCAACATCATCAATCCGCCTGATAATATCCCACGGTTTCAAACCGGCTTTGTCGGCTGGTGAACCGCTGACAACTTCTGTAATAAGCACACCTTTAGTGTCGACAACGCGCAGACGTTGAGCAAGATCCTCTGTGAGATTACGCTGCCATATTCCAAGCCATGCTAGAGGCGGAAGCTCGTGTTTGACTGCGCCAGTCTCAATCAGTTCTTCGAGAACATCCTTCGCTACGTTGATCGGGATTGCAAAGCCAATACCCTGTGCTGAGGCATGAACAGCGGTGTTAATACCTATGACCTTGCCTTCGACATTCAGTAGTGGCCCACCTGAGTTACCAGGGTTAATGGAAGCATCGGTCTGCATCAGGTTTTCATATTCCTTAAGAGTACCGTCCGAACCTCGCACCGAGATTTTTCTACCCTTTGCACTGAGAACACCGATGGTTACAGTGTGATCAAATGCTTGCCCGTAAGGGTTGCCGATCGCGATTACCCATTCGCCTGGCCGTGCTGCATCAGAATCGCCCAGCTCGAGTGCTGGGAAAACGGTGCCTTCTTCAGCATCAATGATGCGCAGCACTGCCAAGTCTAGCTTGGCGTCAGAACCAACGATCTCGGCATGATACTCTTCTTTGAGGCCGGGCACATCTATGACAACATTGATGGTCTGGCCTTCGCCACGATTGCCCACCACATGTTGGTTGGTCAAGATAATACCCGATTCATCGATAAAGAAACCTGTTCCTTGGCTTCTTTGTGGCTGCGGTTCAGAGTAGAAGTACCACGGATCAATGAAGAAATCAAAAAAGCCAAAGGGATCGCGATATCGGGGAACCGTGCCCCTATAGGGTGTTTCTGGAGCAGGCCACTCTACAGCGAGGTACACGGTGGCGGGACTTGCTACTTCGGCGATATCAGCAATCAGGTACGGGTTTCCCAGCATCGCTGCCGCCGGCGAAGAAGTTGTTCCCACAACCTCGGATTTCACCTGTGCTGCCGTATCTACGACCTCTTCCTGTGCATTTATCACGCCGTTGTAGGGGAGGTCGGTAAAGATGGCACTGGCCGCGAGGAAAACGATGAGAGCAAATAGAAGAGCTGCAGAAACCTTCTTAATTCGCATAGTAATCCTCCTTTGCGTGAGTGGTAGTCTTCCCTTAAATTATAAGACTGTGATTTTGGCAATGCAAGGGGTGTGGTATAAAATGGAAAATGCTCCAACCTCCTTTCTCATGGGCTTGTCCCATGTTAGGGAAGTCCAGATCCACCAGAGCCTACCATCAACCAACACATACGCAAAAGAGCTGCTGAACAGCGCAAATGACCATGGCACAGTCATTTGGGCCCTTGAGCAGACTCATGGCCGCGGCAGACTAGGCAGGGCCTGGCTTTCTGATAGCACTTCGCTCACATTCAGTTTGATCTGGCGGTTTCCAAATTATGATAAGACAGCCTTGATTCCCCTAGCGGTAGGATTAGGGATAGTACAGGCTCTTCAAATCTTTTCAGACGAACTGCGAGTTAAGTGGCCCAATGACGTTTGGGCGAAGGGCGGTAAGGTCGCTGGTATTCTCTGTGAGAGCTGCCGAAATGAGCAGGGAATCTGGGTCATTGTTGGCATCGGGATCAATGTCAATCAGTCGGCTATTAATGCCTCTCTTGGGGCTGTATCGCTAGAAGAGCTGACTGGATGCCCGCTGCCGCGCCTGGCTGTCTTGATAGAGGCTCTTCAAGGAGCCGATCATGGGCTGAACCGATTGCTCAACGGTGAACTAGATTTAAGTACGGATTTTGAGCGCTACGGGAACTTCCTTCACCGCCGTATTATCCTCCATTCTCAAGGCTCTTTGCGCCCTGCCATTGCACGACGCGTGCTGCCGGATGGACGTCTCGTGGTCGAAGATGAGGCTGGCGGGCTTGCAGTAGTAATGCCCGATGAGGTAAGCCTACGTTTTCCAGAGTGAGCTTTACATGAAGACAGTAAACACGATGAAGACTGCAGCGGCAAAGCCAACCAGATCTGAGATGAGACTTGCGGCGAGGCAGTGCCTTGTGCGCTTGATACCTACCGCCCCTGTATATACAGTGAGTACATAAAAGGTAGTCTCGGAACTGCCCATGATCGCGCTGGCTAAGCGGCCGATAAGCGAATCAGGCCCGTACTCTTCAAAGAGCTGTACCATCAGCCCCAAAGAACCCGAACCAGAAAGCGGACGCATTAAAGCTAGGGGCAGCACTTCCTCAGGAATCCGAAAGAGGCTTGTGATGGGCCGCAGCATTCCGATAACAATCTCCAGGGCGCCAGACACTCTAAAGATCTGAATCGCCACAAGCATGGCAAGGAGATTCGGGGCCAGCCGCGCGGTAGTATAGAAGCCATTCTTTGCGCCACTGACGAAGGCTTCGTAAACAGCGATCTTCTTAATCAACCCAACAAAGACAATTCCAAAGAACATCACTGGAATGGCCCAGCGAGAGATTTGGGTTAAGATGTTCAGCATGATTTCACCTCATCGATAGAAGCGGCGCAGAATCCGATCAAGAATAAGGGCTGATGCTGTAGAGCACATGGTAGCGAAGATGATCGGCCCCACTACTTCAGCCGGTGCGCTCGAACCTTGAGCAGCCCGCAGGGCAATGATGGTGCCCGGAATGATGGTCAAACTGGATGAGGTGAGAAGTACAAAAGTACACATACTATCGCTGAGTGTGTCTTTCTTTCGGTTCAGTTTCTGCAGTTCTTCCATTGATTTTATTCCTAAGGGAGTGCATGCATTGCCAAGGCCCAGAACATTGGCGGCCATCGCTAAGAGAAGCGCTCCCATGGCCGGGTGTTCAGGGGGTACGTCAGGATAGAGGCGCCGGCCTACCGGGCGCATTGCTTTGGCAAGCAGCTTCATTAATCCGCTTTCTTCAGCGATCTGCATCATTCCAGACCAGAACGCGATCAGGCCTGCGAGGCCAATGGCAATCGTAATGGTTTGTTCAGCCCCCTTGACGATTGCATCTGTGATCGTGTCAATCCGTCCAGTCAATGCAGCAGTGATCACGCCGCTGGCAATCATAAAGAACCAGATGTAGTTTACCATGATTATCGCACCCTCCCTGTACATTGCTATGCGGAGGGGGTTCTATTAAGTAGGGTAAAAAAATCGTGTAAATACCCATGCAGGGTATGAAAAGCAAACGTCTTATGCTATAATAGAATCAAGGTCAGGAATGGTCAAAGGAGGTGGGTTCGGTAAGTACTCTAGCTGATCACATTGAAGCATATATTAAACGGATGATTCGGGAAAACCAGGGGCGGGCCATTGAGTTGAGCCGAGCCCAGTTGGCCGACGCATTTGCGTGTGTTCCGTCGCAGATTAACTATGTTCTCACAACGCGCTTTTCTCTTGAACGCGGCTATATTGTTGAGAGCCGTCGTGGCGGTGGTGGGTATATCCGCATTGGCCGTGTCCAGGTCGAAGATGTGCATGAAGACGCCTTTGACCTGATCAGCCAAGTTGGCAGCCAGATTTCAGAGAAAGAGATGGAGAATATTTTGGCCAGGCTCCTCGACCATCAGATTATCACGTCACGTCAGGCCAGAATAATTCGGGGGATCATTCAGCAGGAAACCGCCAGGGTGGGACAGGGAAAGGCTCTGGTACGTGCTAGTTTAGTCCGGGCTCTGCTGTTGTTCGTGCTGCAGCAGCAGGGCAATTAGTGGAGGGTCTGAGATGCTTTGTGAAAAATGTGGCCTACAGCCAGCTACTGTCCGTGTTGTACAGGTGGAAAACGGCTTCAAGACAGAGATCAATCTTTGTCAAGGATGTGCGCAGAGCTACAGCAGTGGCTTTGTGGGTGGTTTTGATCTACAGAATATCTTAGCTAACATGTTTGACTTACCCAAAATGTGGGGAAAAGTTACTGCGGTCGATGATCGCAGGTGCCCCACCTGCGGCTCTACTCTGCAGGACATCCAAAAACGTGCGCAGCTAGGCTGTAGCGACTGCTATGACGTATATCGTAGTGAACTAGACACCCTTCTGCGCCGGATCCACCCTACCAACCGACATGTGGGAAAAATTCCCGCTGTCAGTCATGCTAAGGTAAGGATGCAGCGTCAGATAGAGGAGTATCGTCGGAAAATGGAGGAGTGTGTACAGACCGAACGGTTTGAAGAGGCAGCTCACTATCGCGATGAAGTGCGCCGCCTCGAAAAACTGCTGGCGGAGGGGGCCGATGAATCATGAAGGATGTCAGCCAAGCAATGAGTGCCTGGATGAGGGGCAGCGGGCCTCAGGGAGACATTGTTCTCGGTTCTCGCATTAGGCTGGCCCGAAATCTCAAAGGGATTCCATTTCCAGGTGCTGCTAATCGCGAACAGCTCAAGCATGTTCTCCAGGTTTCAGAATCACTTGCCCCATTACTTGAGGGCTATGGCGAAGTGCGTTTCTTGAAGATGGCTGAGGTCGAATCGTTGGAGCGTCAGATCCTGGTGGAACAGCATCTGATCAGCCCGGATCATGCGCAGAATACCATTGCCAAGGGCGTGATTCTGGGCAAGCACGATGAGATCAGTGTCATGATCAATGAAGAAGACCACCTCCGCATTCAAGTTCTCCATCCGGGGCTGCAGTTAGAAGCAGCCTGGGAGTTGGCCGACGAGATTGATGACCGCTTTGAAGCCAAGCTCGATTTTGCCTTTGATCAACATCTCGGCTACCTCACCGCTTGCCCGACAAACGTAGGTACAGGCCTGCGGGCGTCCGTTATGCTGCATCTCCCTGGCCTGCAGTTGGTTAATCAGGTGGGCCAGGTTCTCGGTGCGGTCAGCAAGTTTGGCTTGGCGGTACGCGGTCTGTATGGAGAGGGCAGCGAGGCACACGGGAACATTTATCAGTTGTCGAACCAGGCCACTCTTGGTTTGAGTGAAGAAGCAATCATCGAGCGGCTTAACCGCCTGACAGCGCAGATACTGCAGGGTGAACGCCAAGCGCGAGAGTTCCTTATGAAAGATAAGAACAGGTTGGCGACGGAGGACCGCCTTTATAGGTCTTATGGGATCCTCACCCATGCTAGGACAATGACTACTCAGGAGGCACTCAGCCTTCTATCGGATGTAAAATTGGGTGTAGAACTGGGCATCATTCCCAATGTAGATCCAAATGTCCTGAAGCAGTTGATTGTACTAACGAGGGCCGCTCATCTTCAGCGGGTTATGGGGCAGGAGCTTCCGCCCCACGAAAGGGATCGGCTGCGAGCCAGCTTGATTCGGGATATGTTGAAATGAGTGCTTATAAGATGGTGCAGAAAGGATGGTGGAGAGATGTTTGGCCGTTTTACTGAAAGGGCTCAAAGAGTCATTGTACTCTCCCAGGAGGAAGCGCGGCGGCTGGGGCATAATGTTGTCGGTACCGAGCATCTCCTTCTCGGATTGATTGCCGAAGGAGAAGGAGTTGCTGCTCGAGCTCTGCAGACACTGGGGATCAGCATTGATGACGTCCGAGCCGAAATTGAACGCGTCATTGGCCGCGGCGAAGTGGGCGAAACAGGCCCCAGCGGTTTTACTCCACGTACAAAAAGGGTTTTAGAACTTGCTTTTGAAGAGGCTCGCCAATTAGGGCACAGCTACATTGGTACAGAGCATATCTTGCTCGGCTTAATCCGTGAAGGTGAGGGTGTGGCAGCCCAGGTTTTGATCAACCTTGGTGCCGACTTAGATAAAGTACGTCGCCAAGTCGTGGAGCTCTTGGGAGGTGCCGCTCAACAAGGTCAGCGGTCGCAGCGCCGTACCAAGACGCCGACTCTCGATCAGTTTGGGCGCGACTTAACTGAGATGGCCCGCGAGGGCAAGCTAGACCCGGTTATCGGCCGCGATAAAGAAATCGAACGGGTCATACAGGTTCTCAGCAGGCGTACTAAGAACAATCCAGTGCTGATCGGAGAACCAGGTGTGGGTAAGACTGCAATAGCCGAAGGGTTAGCCCAAAAGATCGTAGAGAACAATGTGCCTGAAAACCTGTCCGAAAAACGGGTTGTCAGTTTGGATCTGGGTGCAATGGTAGCAGGCTCTAAGTTCCGCGGTGAGTTTGAGGAACGGCTTAAGAAAGTCATGGACGAAATCCGCAGTTCTGGCGATGTCATTCTCTTCATTGATGAAATGCACACCATAATAGGTGCTGGGGCAGCAGAAGGAGCAATTGATGCATCAAATATCCTCAAACCGGCACTTGCCCGCGGTGAACTGCAGGCAATAGGTGCGACTACGCTTGATGAATACCGCAAGCATGTGGAAAAAGATGCCGCCCTAGAACGGCGCTTCCAGCCTGTGATGGTTGATGAGCCGACTGTTGAAGAAACCATCGAGATTCTCAAGGGCCTGCGAGATCGCTATGAGGCGCACCACAGAGTGAAGATTACCGACGAGGCTCTCGTAGCCGCTGCACGCCTTGGAGCCCGCTATATCACCGATCGCTACTTACCAGATAAGGCGATTGACCTGATTGATGAAGCAGGCTCAAAGGTTCGTCTGAGCGGCCTAGTAATGCCTCCGGAACTGAAAGAGTTAGAAGCCAAGATCGAAGAGCTGAAGATCGAAAAAGAATCTGCCATCAAGAATGAGGAGTTTGAGAAGGCAGCTCGGCTGCGTGACCAGGAACAGCACCTGCGCGATGAGTTAGAAGCCAAGCGTTCTGATTGGAAGAACAACCGGGGCCGGGCCGATGCGGTGGTCGACGAAGAGGATGTTGCCAACATTGTCGCCAGCTGGACCGGCATTCCTGTCACAAAACTGGCAGCAGAAGAGTCGGAGCGGCTCCTAAATCTCGAAGAGATTCTGCATGAACGGGTGATCGCTCAGCACGAGGCTATCGAAGCTATCTCTAAGGCAGTAAGGCGGGCCCGCACTGGCCTTAAGGATCCGAACCGCCCGGTTGGTTCCTTCATTTTCTTAGGGCCAACGGGAGTGGGCAAGACCGAACTAGCTCGAGCTCTAGCTAACGCACTCTTTGGTGATGACGATGCGATGATCCGGATTGACATGTCCGAATATATGGAGCGTCATGCAGTGTCGCGGCTGATTGGTGCACCGCCAGGATATGTTGGATACGAGGAAGGCGGACAGCTCACTGATGCGGTACGGCAGCGCCCCTACTCGGTGGTACTCCTTGATGAGATTGAAAAGGCCCATCCCGAGGTGTTCAACGTGCTCCTGCAGGTGCTTGAGGATGGGCGACTGACCGACTCTAAGGGCCGTACAGTCGACTTCCGCAATACCGTGCTGATCATGACCTCAAATGTGGGCGCCCAGCAAATCCAGCGGGAGACCAGCATCGGTTTTCGGATTGTTGTCGATGAGCGCAGCGAGTACGAATCGATGAAGCAGAAGGTGACTGATGAGCTGAAGCGCACCTTCAGGCCAGAGTTCCTCAACCGCGTCGATGAGATCATCGTTTTCCATGCCCTCAACAAAGAACACATCAAGGAAATTGCGGATATTATGTTGAAAGAACTGCGCAATCAGCTCAAGGAAATGAACATGGAACTCGAGATCACACCAGAAGCGAAGGACTTCCTGGCCGAAAAGGGCTTCGACCCCGACTTTGGCGCCCGTCCGCTCAGAAGGGCAATACAGCGGTACATCGAGAACCCTCTCTCCGAGGAAATGCTCAAAGGCCGCTTCGAAGAAGGCGCAAAGATCATCGTCGATCTGGTCGATGGAGAATTGGTCTTCCGCTAGGAAGGCCGTTCTCCCAGCCGGCTTAATTAGGAGCATACACAGGGTTGACTCTGGTTGTGTGCTCCTTTTTTGAATGTTATAATTAAAGTATCTAAGAAGTCGCAAAAGAAAGGAATTGAATGTGGCTAGAATAACTGTCCGCTATGTCTGCCAAGCCTGTGGTGCAGAAAGCCTCCGTTGGATGGGAAGATGTTCGCAATGTGGGGAGTGGAACACCTTAGTTGAAGAGACTGTTGGTTCCACGAAAAAACAGCAGCAGTCGTGGGTGAAACGCTCTAATCCTGTGCCTTTGACTCAGATTTCTACCTCGGAACAGCCGCGGTTTTCGACCGGTATCATCGAACTAGACCGCGTGCTTGGAGGCGGCCTTGTGCCCGGGTGTTTGGGCCTGATTGGTGGAGACCCGGGTATCGGAAAATCTACGCTGCTTCTGCAGGTGGCCAGCAGTGTGGCGCAGAGTTTTGGGCAGGTGCTTTATGCTACCGGCGAGGAATCGCTCACACAGCTCAAGCTCCGGGCAGAGAGATTAGGGGTGTTTTCTGATCAGCTTATCGTAGTGAGCGAATCAAGCACCGACGCAATCTGCCACCTAATTATGGAGCGGCGCCCCAAACTAGTGATTGTGGACTCGATCCAGACTATGTTTGTCGATGAAGTCCAGTCTCCACCGGGAAGTGTGGGGCAGGTGAGAGAATCGACGGGGCGTTTTCTGCAGGCAGCGAAGAGCACCAATACCGCTGTTCTCCTGGTTGGTCATGTAACTAAAGGCGGCAGCCTGGCAGGGCCCAAGGTGTTAGAACATGCTGTGGATTTCGTGCTTTACTTTGAAGGAGAAAGCCACACTTCTTTCCGGATTATCCGTTCGGTGAAAAACCGTTTTGGTTCCACCCATGAAGTGGGCATTTTTGAGATGACCGAAACTGGCCTGCATCCGGTCTCAAATCCTTCGCAGCTGCTCCTGTCGCAGCGTCCGGCGGGCAGCCCGGGATCAGTCGTGGTGCCCTGCCTCGAAGGGACGCGTCCTCTCTTAGTCGAGGTACAGGCCCTAGTTGCGCCTGCACACTTTGGTGGAACCCCACGCCGCCAAGCGACTGGGATTGATTACCAGCGTTTTTCCATTATCCTTGCCGTGCTGGAAAAACGCCAGGGTTATGCCCTTTATAACCAAGATGTGTTTGTAAACGCGGCAGGTGGCCTGCGTCTAGAAGAACCAGCCGTAGACCTGGGTATTGCGGTAGCAGTCGCCAGCAGTGTCCAGAACCGGCCTGTTGATCCTTTTTGTGCAGTGATAGGCGAAATTGGCTTGGCTGGTGAGATTAGAGCGGTCCGGGGGATTGGGCAGCGGCTGCAGGAGCTCGCCCGGCTTGGTTTTAAGAAATGTGTCATTCCAAAGCCCAATGTGACAGGCGATGAACCTTTGCACGTTGTGGGTGTAAGTACCATTCAAGAAGCACTAGCTGAAAGCATTGGATCTAGGAGGTGAAGACATGCGGGATTTCGAGCAGCATTACAAAGACCTAAGTCTTGTCGCTCCCGGGACCTTATTGTACGAAGGCTTGGAGAATATCCTGCGGGCCAGAACGGGTGCTCTCATTGTGGTGGGAGATAGCCCTGAGGTTTGGGCAATTGTCAATGGTGGATTCAAGATAGATGCGGAACTGCATCCGGCGGCACTGTATGAATTGGCGAAGATGGATGGTGCCATAGTTATATCGAGTGATGCAAAGCGGATTCTTTTGGCTAATACCCATCTGACTCCGGATCCGATGATACCTAGTCATGAAACAGGGACACGCCATAGAACAGCTGAACGAGTTGCTCGTCAGACTGGATCAATGGTTATTTCCATATCGCAGCGCCGCAATGTGATCACAGTGTACAAGAGCAACTGGAAGTATGTGTTGAGAGAGGTAAGCGTGATCCTGGCAAAGGCCAACCAAGCGTTGGCTACACTAGAGAAGTATAAGAGTGTTTTCCAGCAGTCTTTGACTAACTTAAGCGCACTCGAATTTGAAGACTTGGTTACATTAGCCGATGTGGCTACTGTGCTCCAGCGCAGCCAGATGGTGAGCCGAATCGCCAATGAGATTTCCCGCTACGTACTGCAGCTGGGTTCGGAAGGCCGGCTCGTGCATATGCAGCTAGAAGAACTGATGGTAGATATCAAGGATGAAGGGCGGCTTGTCTTCCAGGACTATGCCCAGCTGGACGATACTGATCCTCTAGAAGCTTGGGAAGAGATTGAGGGCTGGGATTCGGAAGATCTCCTCAACCCCGCACTGATGAGCAAAGCGTTAGGTTACAGCTCCGGAATCAGTAGCCTTGAACAGGCAGTGGTGCCGCGCGGCTATCGTGTTCTTGCTAAGATTCCTCGCCTGCCAATGCCCGTTATTGAAAATCTTGTCCGTGAATTTGGAAGTCTGCCGGCTGTTATGGAAGCGTCGATTGAAGAGCTTGATGATGTGGAAGGTATCGGTGAAGTGCGGGCCAAAGCAATAAAAGAAGGCCTGCGCCGCTTGCGGGAGCAGGTCTTAGTAGATCGACAGCTATAATCAGCGCAGGTGAAACATCCCTAAGGTTTCGACACGTTTGCCTTCTTTATCAATAATATCTTCAAGATCTAATCCAAGAGCATTGCAGATTCCTGTTAGATAGAAGATGTTCTGACCTAGTTCTGCTTCAAGGATTTCTCGGCAGTTCTCACAGAGCTCGCCTTCAATATGCGATTTGAGGTACTGCTTTAGTTCAGAAAACGAGCAGTCACTGGGTACAGTTTGCTTTGACGAATGAATCTCGATGCAGCCGCAGTCAGTTACTGCCCGAAAAAGGGCCCGGTTGACACGGGCGTTCGACTCCTGGAATTTAGACACCAGGTCGAGAATACTGTAATGACGGACCAGATTCTCCTTTACAATTTCCTGGAAGTTACAGCACGTTTTATCGGATTTGGCCATTCTGGTCACTCCCTCTCTTGGACGGTAGCGCCTAACTCTGGTCTCATTATAAGTCTTCCGAAAATCGATTGTCAAGTTGTGGCCCTAGTGG
>ERZ773359.2838-NODE-2838-length-21072-cov-11.866584_pt1 | contig 21072 bp, 14 predicted proteins | sample MGYA00374955_ERZ773359 | MGnify/ENA primary metagenome ERZ773359 (study PRJEB29098, sample SAMN04486028) | biogas fermenter metagenome | study: EMG produced TPA metagenomics assembly of the Biogas fermentation microbial communities from Germany - Plant 4 DNA1...
TATAATATTACTATAAAATAGTACCCCTGTCAATTACAGCTTAGCTGCTAAAATTGAAAAAATAACTACTTTTTTCACCCGTTCAGACAGTAGAGATAATAACAATACAAGGCGTTTTTCTATTGTGTTAAAACGGCAATATATTTCCATGGTATTAAACAATTTTACAATAATTTACTTGGCGAAAAAAGTCAAACTTTTTTTTGGAAATGATTATTATTGCATTAATTAGTTATACTGTTTGCCAAACTTCTGCGTTTAATTGAAAGAATAAAATTCTTATGTTAGAATATTTCTTGTTTTTACTACATATTGTCGAAAGGATGGAAAAAGGCTGTTTATAAATATTCCTTTGGTAGGAATTTTAATTTTTCAAAGCCTTTAAAGTTGCAATGAGAATTAAGAGATTATTTTTTTTACTGCTTTTTTTAACTGTTATTGCAAGCATTTTATTGGTATTAACATCAAAAAAGCCATCTGATACAAACGCAAGCCAGAAGGACATAACCACTGCACCAACCATCACACAAAATGCTTCACCTTCTGAAATGCCTGCTACTCCAACACCAACCCATGCACCCGTAATAGAAACGGTAACACCTGAATACACACAGCATGTTATTAATCCAAAAGATGTAAATCCGGATATTCTTCCTGTATATGATGGTGATAATGCTTTCGCTGAATACGCGAAAGAAAAGAAATTCGGTGATACTGTTTTTAAGTTCTGGCATTTTTTAGGGTTTGATATTGTAACTTCCGATGTTGAAAACCCTGATATCTATTTCGGTGCAGCCGACAGTTATACAGATGTTGAAGGTATTACCACCTTCAGGGGAAATCACTATCGTGACAGTGCGGCCTATGGCACCAGAAGGGTGGCTGAAAAAAAACTTGAGCTTGTCTGGACAAAGGACATTGGTTCTGTCAGTACCGGCAGCTCATACTGGCCTGGAGTTGGATGGACAGGGCAGCCGTTAATTGTTCACTGGGATGAAGATATAAGAAAACTAATGAATATTAAGTCCGAGTTTAAAAATATCGATCTTGTAGAGGTCATATATCCAACACTGGATGGAAATATTTATTTTTTGAACCTTGAAGATGGTAAACCAACAAGAAACCCGATTAATATAGGGTTTTCCACCAAGGGTACGGGTATGATTGACCCCAGAGGATATCCCATCCTTTACACCGGACAGGGCCTTAACCAGAATGGTGACAATTTCGCACACCATGAGTTCAGAATATTCAGTCTTATTGATCAAACCGAATTGTTTTCTATAACCGGAACCACACCCGAGGCTTTTCGTGTTTGGGGAGCTTTTGATCCCTCCCCCCTGTTGCATAAGGAAACCGATACACTGATTCAGCCCGGTGAAAACGGGATTTTATACAGAATTAAAATGAATACTGATTTCAACAGGGAAACCGGTGATCTTTCAATTGATCCTGAAGTAACCAAATACAGGTATGAAGGAATTTTTGATCCGAATATAGGGTTCGAGAATTCTCCTGTATTTTATAAAAATTACTTATATCTTGCTGATAATGGCGGGCTTTTGCAGTGTATTGATATTAATACCCTCGAGCCTGTATGGATTGCAAACCTGGAAGATGACACCGATGCAACAATAGTACTTGAAGAAACCCATGAGGGTGTTTTTATTTACACAGGTAATGAAGTAGATTTGCGGGCAATTGGAAAACCACAGCCTGCCTATGCCGACTGTCAGCTTCGTAAATTTAATGCATTAACAGGCGAGCTTATATGGGAAAGATCATACAGCTGTATATATCAGAACGGTGTAAATGGGGGCTTATTGTCAACACCGGTGCTTGGGAAAAACGATATATCTGATATTGTCATTTTTAACATATGCAAAACAACCGACTGGAAAAGCGGAAAGATGGTTGCACTTGACAAAAAAACCGGTGAAGAAGTGTGGGTAAAAGATCTTGCCAATTACAGCTGGAGTTCTCCTGTTGACTTTTTATCAGATGAAGGAAAAACCTATATGATCTTTTGTGACTTCGCAGGAGAAATGCATCTGATGGATCCTGCCAATGGCGAAATACTGGATACCATATCGGTTGGCCTTAACGTTGAGGCGTCCCCGGCAATCTATAACGATATGGTGGTTGTTGGAACATATGCAAAGAAAATTTACGGTATAAGAATTAAGTAAAATTGTTAGAGTAAAGTTATTCCAGGTCAAGGTGGCAAAGAAAGTGAAGCTATTAACAAAATGAAACCAATTAGTTATAATACCTTTTTAGAATCAAAATTATTGCCCAAAGACTTGAAAGGAAGAATGAAATGAAACTTGGAATTGTTGGACTTCCCAACGTAGGAAAAAGTACCTTATTTAACGCAATTACAAAAGCCGGTGCAGAAAGCGCCAATTATCCTTTTTGCACAATAGATCCTAATGTAGGAATTGTAAGTGTACCTGATGAGCGTCTTGACAGGCTGGCTGAAATGTATAAACCAAAAAAAGTAACTCCCACTGCAATTGAATTTGTAGACATAGCAGGACTGGTAAAGGGAGCAAGCAAAGGCGAAGGCCTGGGAAATAAATTTTTGTCTCATATCCGTGAGGTTGACGCGATTGTTCATGTTGTAAGATGCTTTGAAGATCCGAATATAGTGCATGTTGATGGTTCTGTCGGGCCTGTGCGCGATATAGAAACAATTAACCTGGAGCTAATTTTTTCCGATCTTGAACTTTTGGAAAAGCGTATTGAAAAGGTAAAGAAGCAGGCTAAATCGGGTGAAAAAAAACATCAGGAGGAGCTTAAGTTTCTTGAAAGCATTCATAAGCATCTTGAATCTAATCAGCCTTTTCGTACAATGGAAATTGATTCCGAATGGGAGAAATATACTGAGCAGTTGTTTTTATTAACATCAAAACCTTTGCTTTATTGTGCAAACATATCCGAAGAGGATCTTAAAAACCCTGATGATAATCCCTTTGTGAAAGAACTTAAATCCTATGCAGAAAAGGAAAATGCAGAAGTTTTGGTTATCTGTGCACGTATTGAGGAAGAAATTGCACATCTTGAAGAGGATGAAAAAAGGATGTTCCTCTCAGAGCTAGGTATAGGAGAATCAGGACTTGATCGTTTAATAAAGGCAAGCTACAAACTTTTAGGACTAATAAGTTTTTTAACTGCAGGCGAGAGTGAAGTAAGAGCATGGACAATCAAAAAAGGAACAAAGGCTCCACAGGCTGCCGGTAAAATTCACAGTGATTTTGAACGGGGTTTCATCCGTGCAGAAGTTGTAGCCTATGAGGATTTGATTAATGCAGGTTCTTATAATGCAGCAAAGGAACGGGGGATTGTTCGCTCCGAAGGAAAAGATTATGTAATGCAGGATGGAGATGTGACCCTGTTTAGATTCAATGTTTGATATAAGTTTGAAAACCGGATCAATATTAAAAAGATCCGGTTTTTTTGCACAAGAAAAAAGCATTTTTATGAAACTTAGTTATATTTCCTGATGATTTTTCTTGAAGTTGTCTTTTCAAATTCAGTCTCCCTGATTGTAATATGACGTACGTATTTATATAACACCAGCATCTTATTTACTTTATGAACCTCTTCTTCAATGAGTTTATATACCTGTTCTTTTGCAGGGTTTTCGTTTTTTAATTCTTCCTTAACTTTTTCCATATCCGGGTAGATTTCAGCAGCAACTTCCACGTCACCTTCTCCTTCACCCTCTTTTCCATAAATAACACATTCGGTTATAAACGGGCTTCGGTTAAGTAAAGTTTCAATCTCCTCGGGATAAATGTTCTTACCGTTTTTCGTGACTATAACATTCTTTTTTCGCCCGGTAATATATACAAAATTGTCCTCGTCAATGTATCCGAGATCTCCGGTATGAAACCATCCGTCCACAATAGCCTCTTTTGTAAGCTCTTCATTCTCATAATAGCCAAGCATAATATTAGGCCCTTTCGCAATTATTTCCCCTATTCCATCTTCATTTGGATTATAAATTTTAACTTTTGTATTTGGCAGAGGAAGGCCTGCCGAACTGTTTCTATAATCAACATCCCGGTTCAGAGCAATAATTGGTGAGCATTCGGTTAATCCATATCCCTGAACACAATGAATTCCGAAATCCTGAAAACCCTGGACTACTTTTGGATCGATAGCCGCACCACCGCTGATAAAAAGTCTTATTGAACCACCAAAAGTATCATGGATGGGCTTAAACAGTTTCTTTCTTACATCAATCCCTATTGCTTTCAGAGCTCTGCTTATTTTTAAGCCCAGCTTAAGCTTCTTAAGTTGCTTCGGATCTTTGGCAGCCTGATCCCAGATGCGTTTGTACATAGCTTCAAGTATAAGGGGCACACTTAGCAAAACAGTGGTTTTAGATTCCTTAAGATTTTTAACAATGTGCCTTAGTCCTTCACAAAAAGCAATTGTACATCCTCTGTATATCTGGCATAAAAAACCGCATGTACACGCATAGGTATGGTGAAGGGGAAGTATCATCAGAAAAACATCATTTTTACCTATATAAAGCATGGAACACATATCCATAAGGTTTGAACAAATATTTCTATGTGAAAGCATAACTGCTTTGGACTTATCGGTGGTTCCCGATGTAAATAAAAGAATATTCATTGCCTCTTTATCAATTTCAGCATCGAGAAAATTTCTGTCCCCATTTTTCATCAGTTCAAAGCCTTTATTCAGCAAAGCTTTATATGAAAGAACACTGTCTTCCGATTTATCATCGTCCATTGAAATAAGATGTTTCAGGTCTGACAATTCATTGGCAATAGATTCTATTTCGCTTTTCTTACTGCTTGAATAAAACACTGCATCGGCCTTTGAACGGAGAAGCAAACTCTTAATTTCAGCAACGGGCAATTCTTTATCTAAAGGCACCACTACTCCGGTACCATTTACTACCGCCAGATACGCCACTGTCCATTCATAGCGGTTTTCACTAATAATTGCCACTCTTTTCCCGGAAAGCCCGAGATTAATTAGGGCTGTTCCCAAAGCATTCACTTCATCAAAGAATTGCCTGTACGTTATTGATTTATATGGGCCACCCTCTTCTGTTTTTACTAAAAAAGCCACTTCATCAGCATATAATCTGGCACTGCTTTCAAGCATATCTTTCAGTGTGCTAATTTGTCTGACTTCATATAATGGTATGTTTTTCATATACAACCCTCTCTGTTTCATGTTTTCATCAAGAGGCCAATCCCTTTGATTTAATGAACTTATTATACCAATGTTATGAAAAGATTTCCACAAAAATCCCCGTCCCTTTAAAAAGAGGTGCTTACATTGCTTTTATTGTACATATTCTGTTATTTTATCAGGCTTTAAAATTTTAACCGTTGAAAGGTAAAAATCAATCAGTCCCTCTTCACGCATCCTACTCATTTCTCTCGACATTGACGGTCTTGATACATTCAAAAAATCTGCCATTTCATTACGCTTCATTGGCAGGTGAATTATATTGCTTTGCTGTTTTTTGTATTGTTCCCAGAAGAAGGTGCAAAGCTTTTCCCTCATTCCGCGGATAGACATATATTCCACTTTCTTATTTAACTTCATGGCTTTATCAGACAATAACTTCAGCATATTTACAGTAAGCTGGCGGTGGAAGGAACAAGCATTTGCACATCTTCCAACTATTTTATCAGGAGAAATAAACAAAACAGTTGAGCCGGTCAACGCTGAAATACTTGCAGGCCAAACCCTCTCATCTGAAAAAACCGCCATTTCACCAAATAATTCACCAGGTTTCAGTATATTTATTATTATCCGATTACCGTCTACATTTTCCTTCAAAACCGAAACACTTCCGTCCAACAGCAAACCAAGACCCTTCATTGGCTGTCCTGCCCGGGCTATAAATTCTCCCTTTCCGAAAGATTCTTCCTTTGGGCTAAGACAGTTCAGCATGTGGATAATATCTTTCCTGTCAATATCTGAAAACAGTAATGAGTTTACTAATATTTCTTCCCATTTATTTTTAATAATAACCACCTCTTTTTGTAGCCTCAGCTACCGATTTGCTCTTTTAAATATATTACAATTATCAGTGTAATTCAATAAAGGATTATTTTTTAGCTAAAACAGAATTTAAATGTCGACTCACAGGTCGGAAAGACCATTTTTATAAAAAGGAGGATTATATCTATGTCAATGTTTTGTTTTCAATGTGAGCAAACTGCAGGAGGTAAAGGATGTACAAAAGCAGGTGTATGCGGTAAGAAACCTGTAGTATCAAACGCTCAGGACGAATTAACCTGTGCGTTGATAGGTCTTGCACGTGCAGCAGGCGGGAAAAGTCCTAACAGTAATGCTGCTGTTCTTATGATTAAATCACTTTTTGCAACGGTAACAAATGTGAATTTTGACGAAACAAGAATTTTTGAACTTAAGGAACAGGTTGATAAAGAGAAGAATGCTCTGGGTGGCGCTGAAGATTTTAATATGGCAGAACTTTGGAACGGAAACGTTGACATTGTATCTCTCCGTTCAACATTGCTTTTAGGAATCCGCGGTATGGCTGCTTATGCTTACCATGCTCATGTATTGGGTAAAGAGGATATCGATGTAACCGACTGGTTCTTTAAAGGAATGAAAGCTCTGGGAGAAGAGCACACTGTTGAACAGTGGCTGGATCTTCTTATGGAATTTGGCGAAATGAATTTAAAATGTATGGCACTTCTTGATGAAGCCAATACAACTGCCTACGGTCACCCTGTTCCAACAAAGGTTACAACCAATGTTGAAAAAGGTCCTTTTATTGTTGTATCAGGCCATGATTTGCTTGATCTTAAACATCTTTTGGAGCAAACAGAAGGCAAAGGCGTTAATATCTACACTCATGGTGAAATGCTGCCGGCACATGGATATCCCGAGCTGAAAAAGTATCCGCATTTAAAGGGAAACTTCGGAACTGCATGGCAAAATCAGCAGAAAGAATTTGACGGAATACCGGGTGCGTTTTTGTTTACAACAAACTGCTTAATGCCCCCCAGAGCTTCCTATGCCGACAGGGTATTCACAACTGCAGTTGTGGCATTTCATGGTATCAGGCACATCCCTGATGGTGACAATGGCGTTAAGGATTTCACACCTGTAATTGAAAAGGCCCTTGAGCTGGGCGGATACTCCGAGGACATGACTTTTACCGGTATTAACGGAGGTTCTGAACTTACCACAGGGTTTGCACGAAATACCGTTTTAAGTGTAGCAGATAAGGTAATTGAAGCAGTAAAATCAGGAGATATTAAGCATTTCTTCCTGGTTGGAGGATGTGACGGTGCAAAGCCGGGTAGAAACTATTATACCGAGTTTGTAAAAAAATCACCGAAGGATACCATTATCCTTACATTAGCTTGTGGGAAATACCGTTTTAATGATCTTGATTTAGGTACTATTGGCGGACTTCCAAGAATCATGGATATGGGACAGTGTAATGACGCTTATTCAGCAATACAGGTTGCATTAGCACTGGCAAAAGCTTTTGATTGCGGCGTAAATGATTTGCCTTTAACACTGGTTCTGTCCTGGTATGAACAGAAAGCAGTATGTATACTGCTGACATTACTGTCCCTCGGTATTAAAAACATCTATTTAGGTCCTACATTGCCGGCCTTCCTGTCTTCAAACGTTCTTAAGGTTCTTGTGGACAAGTTTGGTATCAAACCAATCACAACGCCCGAACAGGATCTTAAGGCAATACTTGGCTAATAAAAGAAAGTCCTGATTTGGTTCTATCGCCAAGTCAGGACTTTTCTACTGAGCTATTCAACTAAACGTTTTTCACCCGTAATCTCCTGTATGGGTTTTATATCCTGAGTTACCTCTACAGTTCCAAGATACTTCCCTTCCTTGTCTCTAACAGCGAAATAGCGGATATAAACATATTTCGGGCCCATTTTAATCCAGAATTCTTCACTGTCTTTTTTCCTGGATTTAAAGTCATTCACAATGTCCTCTACAATATGAACACTGGCGGGGGGATGGCAATTTTGCACATTGCGCCCGATAACAGTTTTGGGTCTGGCAAAAATCCTTTCCTTTGAGTCTGAAAAGTATTTTACTGTGTCATTCCTGTCAACAAAGGTTATATCGATAGGCAGTGTATTAAGCATATATGTTAATTCTTCAATTTCCAGAAAACCGGTTTCAAAACGTATATACCCGTCTGCTTCCTTTTCGCCTTTTTTCTGTTCTTCCTTTTCCACATCCACTCTTTCGGGTTTCCATTCCTCTATTTTGTCATCAATAAAGCAGAAACCTATTTCCTTACTTTCCTTTTGTATTGTAAGCCATTCATCCTCGGTTAAAACTTCGGCAACCATTGGGAATAAAATGTTTTCCTCTTTAAAAATCATATCATTTACTCTGGTTATTACATTTTCAATCCTATTCAAAATATTTACCATGTCATTTTTGTTTTTTAAATCATTAATAGCTTCTTTTATGGCTGCCCTGATTTCATCATCCACTCCCCACATTACCTTTGGCGGGGTTGTCATTTCGTACTTCTCCATGTACGGAAACAACAAGTTTTCCTTGCGGCTGTAGTGCTTATCAATGTCAAGGAGCTTTTTAACTTCTTCTAACAGTTTTTCTGCATTTTCATCGGTACTATCTTTTCGGAACTCTTCCATGGCAGGCTTAAGTGAATCTTCAATAAAGGCCTCTATACCGCGGTTTTCCAGCTTGAAAACTTCAATTGGATGCCCATCTTCTTCGGTTGGTTTTTTTAAATCATGGATCTCCTCTACAGAACCGCCAAAGACTGCTGCGTGCACATCGCACAGCCTTTGAACTTCCTCAACAGGCATACCCTCTGCAACCAGCGAATTCTCAAGTTCAACTATTTCTTCTGTGGTAATACCTTTAAGCAATTTCTCAAAATCTCTTTTAACTACATCCACCGACTCCCCATCATGAAGCCGCATAATTAATTCTTTCAGTGTCTCACGCCTGTATTCACGATTATTAATTACTTCGCTTATAAAATCACCTTCATCCAATATTTATTATTTTTTTACCCAATCCTGGACTTCCCTAACCTTTTATTATTTTACCCATTTAAATGGTAAAACTACATTTTGCTTAATTAATTGCGGTAATTTATTAGGTATTCCTCTACTGTGTTTCATGCAGATAAGTAAACAATAATACAAACTGGCCTTGTAAAGTGTAAATAGCAGCTGATTATCAGGGTTATTGTCGTGGATAATATTTTTTCATTTATCTACTTGTTTTTTTTTAATTTCCATGTTATAGTTTATTTGCTAAAGTCATTTTAGATATAATAAAATTGGATTAAATATATTCCCCTGTACCAGCCTCTTTAAATTATTTTGGAGCGTAGTGTCAAGAAATATTTAATCCAAAATAATTAAGGAGGTATGTAAAATGGCTGATAAAAACATTACTTGTAAAGATTGTGGAACTGAATTTGTTTTTACCGAAGGGGAACAAGCGTTCTACAAAGAGAAAGGTTTCGAGAACGAACCTCAAAGATGTCCTGATTGCAGAAGGGCAAGAAAAGCTCAAAGAAACAACAGAGCCAATTATGGACAGGGCGGAAGCAGATGGTAAACAACAGGAGAGCAAAATGCTCTCCTTTTAATTTTACTCCCGTTTAATCCCTTGAAATATACATACCGATAGAGTATTGCTTGCATATGACATACAATCTATAGATATAGTGCAATGCAGTAAACCTTTAGTGCCTTCCAGGACTTCTAAGAAGCGGGTGATTCGGGTGTTTTCGACGACGCAGAGCAACACACTTCGAAGCCATGCTGCATATCGGGCAGTTGATAGCGTAAAGCTGAACCACCCGGGATATGGAGACCCAGCAATAAAATGACGCTATTTTACATGCCTGATGTAATTGATATCTTAAAGATAATAAGGTACAATATAAAAGGAACGTTTGTTCTGAATGTTAAGAAGTTTTTGGAGGCATAATGGAACCTGTAAAAATAAATGTATCTGTGCGCGATCTGGTTTCTTTCTCAATTCCCGGTGAAGAATCACGCACTTTTTCTTTGACTTCTGCAATGGAAGGCATTGAAGGCCATGTGTTCATACACGGGCTTTTGAAACAGCAGATTGAACCATTGGGTACATACCAGCAGGAAGTATCTGTGACCACCACTTTTTCCCATGAGATTTTTCTGTTACAGATATCAGGCAGACTTGACGGGCTTATTGAAAGAGATGGTAATTTCACACTGTGCGAGATTAAAACCACCGACAGGCCTTTAGACCTGCTGGATGAATCATCAAACCAGGCTTATTGGGCCCAGGGGCGTTGTTACGCCTATATTGTGGCCAAAGAAAAGGGCCTCGACAAAATCAATATTAACCTGTTATATCTCCACCGTAAAGATAAAGAAATCCGTACTTTTGAAGAAACCCTCACCTTTCCAGAGCTTGAGAAATTCTTTCATGCCCTTGTTTTCCCGTATATCAACGGTCTGAAAAAGCATTACGAATGGCAGAATTTGCGTAACAGCTCTATTAAAGAATTGTCCTTCCCCTTTCCTGAGTTCAGAAAAGGGCAACGGATTATGAGCGCAGCAGTGTACAGGGCTATCAGGGACGGTAACAGGCAGTTTATTCAGGCACCAACCGGAATTGGCAAAACCCTTGGCGCAATGTTTTCGGCAGTAAAAGCAATGGGTGAAGGTTACGCAGATAAAATTTTTTATCTGACAGCAAGGAATACAACTCAGGCTGTTGCTTTAAGGACTTATGAAATGATGGCTGAAAAGGGGCTTCGCCTTAAAACACTGCAAATTACAGCAAAAGAGAAAGTATGCTTTTCGCCCGATACGCAATGCACAGAAGATGAATGCCCATATCTGGTTGATTACCAGCAGAAATCCAGAAGAATTATTTCCAGTCTTTTAAATGAAACCGATTTTTTTAACAGGGATTTTATAGGACAAACAGCTAAAGAGAATGGTATTTGTCCTTTTGAATTATCCCTTGATTTAAGCACTTCGGCCGATCTTATAATATGCGACTATAATTACGTTTTTGACCCGCGGGTATATTTAAAACGCTTCTTCCAGGATAGGCCTGCAGAAAATATGTGTCTTCTGGTAGATGAAGCCCACAATCTTCCCGACAGAGCCAGAGAAATGTATTCTGCCGGGTTAAAGCGCTCGATGATAAGAAAGGTTTATCAGGTAATAAAGAAAACCCTGCCTCGCGTTGCAAAAGCCTTGAAAAAGGTGCGTAAAGCACTGCTTTCATATATTGGTAAAATACCAGCAAAGTTCACAAGCACACCCTTACCATGGGTATTAAATGATACCGATCGGCCTTTTGAATTAATAAAACCAATAGAAAATTTTTTATACCTGGCAGAAGGTGTATTAAATGACGAAACCCCATACCCCTTTAAGGACGAACTGGCAACATTATTTTTTGAACTAGTCCATTTTTTAAGAATCTATGATTTATATGGAGATAACTATGCCACTATCTACCGTCGTGATAAGGGTGATTTTACCATTAAGCTTTTTTGCATTGATCCTGCACCAATGCTAAGGAAGCGTATTGACAATTCAAAAAGCTCGGTATTCTTCTCGGCCACACTGTCACCGCCTTCATATTTCAGGGAAGTTTTAGGAGGAAACGAAGGCGACGGTTTTTTAATACTCCCTTCCCCGTTTCCCCGGGAAAACATATTTATTTACATTGAGAACACCGTATCAACAAGGTACAAACATCGTGAAGGTGCGCTTTCATACCTGACTGAATTAATTCACAAATGCGTCAGCGTTAAAACCGGCAATTATATGGTTTTCTTTCCTTCTTTTGAATATATGCAGAAAGCTGCAAGGGAATACCTGTATAAGTACCCTGGCGACACGCTGCTGATTCAGGAACTGAACATGGACGAAAACCAGCGCTCGGAATACCTGGCACATTTTTCAGAATACGGAAAGAATACACTTATAGCTTTTGCTGTCATGGGTGGAATTTTTTCCGAAGGGATTGACCTTAAGGGAGAATGTTTGTCAGGAGTGGTAATTGTGGGGGTTGGCCTTCCAAAAATATGTGACGAAAGAGATATTATTAAAAGGTATTATCAGAAAAAGAATGGCAAAGGTTTTGACTTTGCATATACTTTTCCCGGATTTAATAAGGTACAACAGGCTGCGGGGCGCGTAATCCGTTCAGAACATGACAGAGGGTTTGTTGTGCTGATCGACGATCGGTTTACTACACCGCGTTATAAAAGTATTATGCCTTCAGAATGGTTTCCGCTGAAAACTCCGAAAGAAAATAATGATTTAGCAGGTGACTTAAAAAAATTCTGGGAAAAGGACAGCCCCAAATGAAAAAGCACCTGCTGGTAATATAGGTGCTTTAACTTTATAGATACTTTTATTATATAATTGAACTGACACTATCTCTTTCAACAAGTGTTACACCAAGGGTAGTTTTACAAAAGATCATTTTTTCCCTTTCCATCATATAAACAAGGTTTTCAACAGCAAGTTGACCCAGAGCATTTTTATCCACATTTATTGTAGTAAGTTTTGGATCTGTTATTGTACAAAAGGGCATATCGTCAAAACCTACAATAGAAACTTCTTCGGGGATTTTAATATTACTTTCCTTTAACGCTTTCATTGCTCCAAAAGCAATTATATCATTATCGGCAACAAAGGCTGTAGGTAAATGGGTTTTTCTGGACAAAGCCTTAACCATATCCTCGTAGGCTCCATCCATTGTTGGCAGCAAAGATATAGTATGCCTGCTGTTTGGTACTAAACTTGCTTCATTCATAGCTTTCAAATACCCTTCATACCTTTCCTTGAAATTTTGGATAGGTATTGAACTTTTTAAATAGCCAATTTCCCTGTGACCTCTGTCCAAAAGGTATTTTGTGGCTCTGTAAAGACCGCTGACATTGTCAATAACGACATAATTGGCATTTATATTCATAAAATAGCTGTCAAGTAAAAGAAAGGGTATTTCCATTTCTGTAAACTTTATAAAATCCTGCTCTTCCATCTCGGTACCCAAAAGGAGCATTCCGTCGATTGAATTCTCTTTTATTTCTTTTTGAATTGCATCAATATCCGAAGAATCGGACAGATATTTTATGATCAGCTGATATGAGTAATGCCTGGATTTTGACTCTATCCCTTCTATTAATGCATGAAAAAACGGCGTATCGCTGACCACCTTCGAGTGCTTTCTATATATTGCAAGTTGAAGCTTTCCTTGATTTCTATAATTTGCTCTTTTCAGCGGTGAAAGAGAATAGCCAAGCTCTTTTGCTATTTTAAATACTTTTTCCCTTGTTGCGTCGCTAATACCGGGTTTATTGTTTAAAACCATTGAAACTGTTGCTGTTGATACATTTGCTTTCTGCGCAATTTCGTTGATTGTAATACCCAAAAATTTACACCCTTTCGTAAATACTCGTAGTAAGTTTACCATATAAACTCATTTTTTTCAATAAAGAGGTAGCTTATGTTGACATTATATTTCAACTATCTGCAAAAACAATTCAATGGGCTCTTACTTGCACTAATGTGCACGAAAACACGGCGCTAAAGCGCCGCGTAGATTTTCCTGTAATTCGACTACAGATAATCAAATACACTGAAACCTTCTGTAAGCTCTAAAACCATATTTACCGCAAGCATATTCCAATTAAGGAAACCGGGGTTCATAATGGGCTCACCTGTTTCAGGATTATAGTATTCATGAAGTGAACCTTTTTTCTTATAGTCCTCACCGAGGAGCAGCAGTGTTTTATTACAAAGTTCTGATGCTTCTTTTTGATAGCCGTAATTCAACAGCCCCCGAAAAACAACGTAATTAACTACAAGCCATATTGGTCCAAGCCAGTTTGACGGATTAATGGTAGCCTCCAGGTTGTACATTTTCTCATCTTTCGCCAGTGCACGAATACCAAAATCTGAACAAAATGTATTCGGGTTTTCCATATGCATCCGCACAAGGTCTTCTGCCTGTTCTTTGTTTGCAATCTCCGAATACATTGGTATAAAGCCTGTCCATGCCTGAACTTTAATAGGAAGTGTCTTCCAGAAAACACCTAACCCTTTATGGAACCAGTCATAACTGCGGGTTTTAATGTCCACATCCACAGAATAGAAAAACTTATCTTTAGGATCGTAGCATTCGTTCTGTATTGACATAGCTAATTTATTCGCTTTCTCTGTATAATAATCCGTTCTGTCATTCCGGCCTGTATTTTTGAGTATCTTAGCCATTGAATGCATTTCCTTTACCATAAATGAATTAAGATAAATGCTTGCTGTAGAAAAACGAGGACGACCAAAAACTGCAGGATCGTTATCCATACCGATCATAACGTCATCAGCCCATACATATAAGCCGCAGTTTTCATTGTAGTAATACCTGTCATAGCATTCAAAATATTTTTCAAGGTTATCAATATATTTTTCAAGCCATGAAAAGGAACCAACCAAACCGCTTACAAGACATGCCTGCTGGCAAAGAAAAGGCTTATGCATATTCAGAATTACGCCATCCTTGTGCTTTTGTATTAAATAAGGTTCCTCGTTCTCACCCTGATTAAATTTGCTGACCATCATAGGAATATACCCATCTTCAAGTTGGAAGCTAAAAAAGTTTAAAACATTACCCATGGCACCTTCTATTAGTTTTTCCTTAAATGCTCCGCCGTCATTAAGAGTCTTTTCATAGGCTGCCAGTGCATAAACAGTCCAGAATGAATCCCAATCCCAAAGGTTTCCGTCATAAACAGAACCCGGATCTATAAACGGATATTTAAAAAGATCGTTTGGTGACTTAAATACCCTGTCAACACTTTTGGATATATACTCTTTAATATTCTCATAATATTCCCTGTTCAAGTTTAACCCTCCTTCAACTTTTATTGTATTAATAAAATGTAATGTCCGGCTTTGCCTGTATTATATGGGGCGGTGAAAGGTTCACCGCCATTACAATGCTTTAAAAGAATTATTCCACCGTAACCTGTTTTAATTTTTCATCAATTTCTTTCAGTAAGTCATCATCAACCTTTAAAAGGCCTTCTCTTATTAAATCACAAATGCTCCGCTCGCCAACAAACATCGCCGACAGCATCCAGTTTGTGATTTCGGGCAAACAGGATTGCACAATTTCGGTAGCTCTTTTATTTTCATATATTTCCCTCATGGACGTATCAATGTCAAACATTTTTCTGTATGGCTTTTGTGGTTTGTACGAAAAAGTATACTCACCACATTCAAGTTCATGAACTCCATGTAACTCTGTTCCTTCGGTATCGGGTAAAATCAATTCGGCTGTTGTGTTGAACGGAATCTTAAAGTAAAAGGAAACAGACCCATCCTCTTTAATATCCCACCTGCTTATGATTTTACCAGCTGGCGACATAAATTCGGCATTCACTGATTTCAGCAGGTAATTTGGCTGCGGTTGAAGCTTGAATCGCCTAAACCCGGGTGCGCTTTCCATTGGCTGTATACCTGCCGCATTTCTGTACATCCATTCCACAATTGAGCCATAAGCATAGTGATTTAAGGAATTCATGCCGGTGTCACTGATTTTTCCGTCGGGAAGTATGGAATTCCATCTTTCCCATATTGTTGTTGCTCCCATTGTAATGGGATACAGCCAGCTTGGATATTCAAGGTTTGTAAGAAGGCGGTATGAAATATCATTGCTTCCGTACTCAGATAAAACACGGCATAAATACGGTGTACCAAGAAAACCTGTACGTAGATGATATTTAGTTTCCTTAAATTTCTTCCTTAAGTCAAAAGCAACTCGTTCCTTCCACTCATCAGGAACAAGATCCATATATAGCGCAATCACATGAGCAGTTTGTGTATTTACAGCCAAACGGCCTGTTGGTGTAAAATACTCTTTACGTATGGCACTTTTTACCTCTTCGGAAAGCTTATGGTAATACTCTGCATCTTCATTTTTGCTTAAGACTCGCGCTGCTTTTGAAACTATACCCGCTGAATAACTGTAAAATGCACTGGCAAGGTATGCATGTTCTGTTCCGCCAAAACGGTCAAGCGGCTCTTCAACATCAAGAGAGAGCCAGTCTCCGTGGTGGTAATCATTTATCCACAATCTTTTTCCCCCTGCGGCTTCATCCCTGCTTTTAATATAGTCAACCCAGCCCTTCATGCTTTCATACTGTTGTTCTAATATAGAAATATCACCATAATACAGGTACATGTTCCACGGAATTATAACTGCAGCGTCACCCCATCCGCACGCTCCGTTCCACTTTACATCATGGGCAGGAACAACTACAGGTACGTTCCCGCCACGGGCCTTTTGTTCCTGCTTCAGGTCGTACAGGTACTTATTGAAGAAAGCGAAAACGTCCATATTAAACGCCGCAGTTCCTGAAAACACCTGGGCATCTCCGGTCCATCCCATTCTTTCATCACGCTGGGGACAATCTGTTGGAACATCAAGGAAATTACCCTTTTGACCCCACAGAGCATTTAAGAACAGTCTGTTTACCAGGGGATTGTCGGTTGTAATATTCCCGGTCTGCTCCATATCCGAGTATAAAACAAGGCCTGTAAAGTCATCTATATTTACGTCCCCTTCCCATTTTGTCAGTTTTACATACCTGAATCCATAAAAGGTAAAATGGGGGCGTACTTTTTTCTCTTTTCCATCTGAAATATAACGATACTCACATTTAGCCGTTCTTAAATTATCTCTGTAGAAATTCCCATCCTGTAAAACCTCTCCAAACTGAAGCATTATCTCAGAGCCTTTTGGTGCCCGGTTTGTAAACTCAAGCCATCCCACCATGTTCTGCCCCATATCAATAACTGTTTCACCTGCAGGGGTATGAATAATTTCCACAGGCTTTATACGTTCTTTGATTTTTATTGCAGGGCTTCTTCTTGCTTCAAGCTTATTAATATCCAAATCTATAATGTTAACCGGATAAACGGTATCATCACAAAAAGTGTCATCATAAATTTCGCCGTCAAAAATACTGCTGTCTTTAACTTTTGATTTTCGCGACTTCCAGTTTGTGTCGGTGCAAAAGATCTCGGTACTGCCATCATCATAGGTTATGTGGATTTCGCAGATTAAAGCAAATTTGTCGCCGTATTGGAAAAGAACTCTTCTGTTCAGCCCATAACGGCCTTTGTACCAACCATTGCCAAGAAGAACTTCAATACTGTTTGTCCCCTTTTTAAGCTGGCCTGTTATATCATATGTTTGGTAGGGTATCCACTTATCGTATGCTACAAGCCCCGGTGATAAACACTCTTCACCGGTTTTTTCACCGTTTATTGTCATCTCGTATAAGCCCAGTCCGCAAACGTAAGCTCGTGCATTGACTACCTTCTTTTCCACATTAAAATCCGAGAAAATAACAGGGTGAAATGAAGGATCAAAGTCAGGTGTAATCCATTTGGCTTGCCATGGCTCGTCCATTTTGGATGTTTCAAACCAGGCCGGCTCACTTACAGCTTCGGTTCGGTCATCCCCCCACACCCTAACCCTCCAATAATACCTTGTTCGTGGCTTAAGCTCTATATCCAGCGGATAGGAGATACTGTCAATATCTGTTCTTTTCCCACTGTCAAATATGATATTGCTGAATTCCATATCTGTGGAAACCTCAATTTGGGCTGCTTCCTGGCGTCTTGCACTTTCGGATTCAACAATCCAGGATAATCTCGGTTTATTGTTTATAGCAAAACCGAGAGGATTCTTTAACCGGTTCGTTTTTAAATTTAAAATTCTCATCATTCACACTACCCCCTTAATTGTGAATTTATTTTATCCCTTGATGGCTCCACTCGTCATGCCTTCAATAACCATTTTATTCATAAATATATATATTATCAATGTGGGCAGAACACTAATAGAAATGCATGCAAAAATAGCACCCCAGTCTCTATTTCCGTACATATCTGAGAAATATAAAAGTCCTGTCTGCACAGTTTTCATATTAGTATTTGAAATAAAAGTGGATGAAAAAATTAAATCATTCCATCGAAAGTAAAACTGTATAACACCAACTGTTACTATTCCTGTTTTCATAAGTGGAAACATTATCCTGGTAAATACCTGGTATATGTTTGCTCCGTCAATTATAGCCGCTTCTATCATGTCATCAGGCAAAGAAGTAAGATAACCCCTTAACAGAAAAATAGTAAGAGGAAGACCAAAAGCAATATAAGTTAATATAAGGCATATTCTTGTGTTTAAAAGGTTAGTGCTTTTGTACATCGAGTACAGGGGAATCAAAACAACAGCTGTTGGGATCATGATACCACTTAGAAAAATTTTCATAACCTTGTCCCTCAGCTTCCAGCGCATTTTTGTAAGGGCAAAAGCACTTGTAGTTCCGAACAGAATGATAAAAAACAGGGATACTATAGTAACAATTGCACTGTTTTTAAAGTAAATATTCATTTTTCCCTGGAACCATGCTTTAACATAGTTCTGCAAATGAATTTCTTTAGGCAGGGCATATGAAGGTGACAGGTTGAATTCCTGTGTATTTTTAAGAGAACTCATAAGTATCCAGAATATAGGGTAAATTTCTACAAAAAGGAATATAACAATCAGTATCTTTCCTATTATCGAAATTACATTTTTCATTCTTTTTTCTCTGTCCATAATACTGACTCCTTAATATTTTTCCCGACTTATCTTATTGATAATAAATGTTACCAATAGACATTGTATTAAAATCAGTATTGCAACTGCACTTGCGTAACCATATTGATCAAACAAAAAGGCATTCTGATACATATTCATTGTCATTGATGTAGTTGCAAAACCAGGACCTCCTTTTGTTAGAGCTGTTGCTGATTCATAGAGTTTAATAGTTCCGGTAAAACTAAACACAAGACAAGTGATCATTATTGTTCTTATCATAGGAAATACAATTTTGGTAAAAAGCTTTACGCCGCTTGCTCCGTCGATACGTGCAGCTTCCAATATTTCATGGGGTATATCCACCAAAGCACCATAAATAATTACTGTATAAAATCCAATAGCTGTCCAAATATCCATTACAACAAGAGCACCAAAAGCTGTATTAGGCTGTCCAAGAAAAGGCTGAATATATTTATCCAGTCCTACCAGATCTAATAATGCATTAATAAGACCATAGTTGGGAACCATTTCATACATTTTGGCAAACATCTGTGCAACTGCTACTGTTGGTAGTATTGTTGGTATAAAAACAATGGTTCTGGACAAAGTTCTATATTTTTTGATACTAAAGTACATCATCAATGATACAAGGAGACCGAAACCAACCTGACCAGGAGTAACAAAAAATATATATTTCCAGTTCATTTTTATAGCTTCCACAGTCTGCTTATTCGACCACATATCAATGTAATTTGAAAAGCCAACAAATTCAAACTTAAAGCCGGGCATACCAGAAAAAAGAGAGTAAACAAATGTCCATATTATTGGAACAAAAATAATGACTATAAAAATTATAAGTGCCGGAAGTACCATTAATGCAATTGCTTTCTTATCACCCAATACACGTTCCAAAAAACTTCCCCCTTATATAAGTTTAAGAAAGGTGCCCACTACGGACACCTCTCACCAATAAATAAATTATCTGGATTTTGCCGCAGTTTCTTCAAGCATTCGCATATAATCCTCTGGAGTTATTTCTCCGGTATATAGCAGTGAAATACTGTTTTGAGCAATTGTTGATGTTTCACTGTCCATCTTAGCTTCAAACCATAAGAATGCGTTTTGTGCTTTAGCAAGGTGTTCTGCTACTAACTGGGTGTAGTATGTTGTATCTTCCGGCATTTTACTAATCGCGAAGCCCTTAAATGATCCGGTTTCCTGCATTGCAAAGTCACCAAGTTTTGGGAACACAAACTTCATCCAGTCTGCTACCTTGTCATCATATTTCTTTTTGGAGAACATCAAAATATTACCGCAGTTCATTGAATAGTCAAGCAAAGTGCTGGAATCATTTACTACCGGTACATTGAAGAAACCAATTCCTTCAGGTCCTGCTGCGTTGTCTTCAGAGTTCAGATTGGAGGCTTTCCATGAGCCATCGTAGTTCATTGCAGCCTGTCCATTCATTAACATGGAAGTTGCTGTACCAGGGTCAATAGTATTCATACCTTCAGCAAAATAACCTTTTTTTGCCATATCCTGAAACATCTTTGCGGCAGCTACATACTCAGGATCTGTAAAGCTTCTTTTGCCTGTTACTGCATCCTGTACTGCATTAAGCCCTACACTTCTCACAAGATATGCATTTAATACTCTGGTCATTGGCCAGTTGTCACTACCACCCTGCACTATAGGAGTTATGCCTGCTGCTTTAAGCTTTTCACAGGCTTCAAGCAATTCATCCCAGGTTTCAGGAACCTTTTCTATTCCTGCCTGTTCAAATAAGCCTTTATGATACCAGAACCCTTCCATGTTCATACCGAGAGGAACGCAATACAAACCAAGCCCATCAACAAGGTTCTTTAAAAGGCTGACCGCACCCTCATCAAGACAATCGCGGATGCCCAGTTCTGTGAATGTTTTTTCAACATCAATTATCATGTCGGCCTGAATAACCTGTTTCAGTCTTACTCCTGACTCATAGGTGCATATTTCGGGCAAATCGTCACTTGACATTAATATTTTTACTTTCTGATCAAGTTGATCAATAGCCACATATTCGTATTCCAGGTCAAATCCATCAACTGTTTCACCGTATTGTTTTGAAAGCTCACTGATAATCCAGCCATTGGAGTTTTTATCGTCTTCTGGCCAGACAGATAAGAACTTAATTGTTCGCGATTTAAACTTATCGCTTGAAGTTCCCGTAGTGTTTCCTTTTGATGCAGGTGGCGTTTGTGTTCCCTTAGTGTCAGCACATCCTGTAAGCAGAGAAACCATCAGAAGAAGTGCCATACTTAGAACTAATACTTTTCTTTTCATTTCAACTTTCTCCTTCCTTATTTTCATTAATCAGATGTATGTTTGCTGTATTGATAGCCAACATACATCTGTTTTAAT
>ERZ773359.2845-NODE-2845-length-21032-cov-5.550079_pt1 | contig 21032 bp, 19 predicted proteins | sample MGYA00374955_ERZ773359 | MGnify/ENA primary metagenome ERZ773359 (study PRJEB29098, sample SAMN04486028) | biogas fermenter metagenome | study: EMG produced TPA metagenomics assembly of the Biogas fermentation microbial communities from Germany - Plant 4 DNA1...
TGTGATTCTTGGGCTATTGCGATTGGACCCAGCCATGGAGCTTATAAGTTCAAGGGCGAGCCAAAACTGGATTTTGAACGCCTGGCCAAGATTGCTTCGCTTCTCCCCGGATTTCCTCTTGTATTACATGGCGCTTCAACTGTCTTGCCGGAGTTTGTGGCTAAATGCAACCAATATGGCGGTGAAATCAAAGGTGCTCAAGGGGTTCCTGAAGAGATGCTTCGTAAGGCCGGGACTATGGGAGTATGTAAAATCAATATCGATACCGATCTTCGCCTCGCTATGACAGCTTCTATCCGGGAATACTTGGCCACTAACCCTGCCGACTTTGATCCCCGCCAGTATCTTAAACCGGCCAGAGAAGCCATTAAGAACATGGTCAAACATAAAATCAGAGATGTTCTAAACTGCAGCAATACAATTTAGCTGTTATGCTAATAATTTACCGCACATTTTAATGATTGTGTTCCTGAAATAAAAACAAAAGTTGGACCGGAAAATTTCCGGTCCAACTTTTGTTAGAAAAAACATCAATTATTTTCCGCCGCCCCAGTTCATTCCGGCACTGGCAACAGCTGCTCCGCAGGGATCAACGATACATGCTCCTCCGTCTACCATAAATACCGCTCCGGTAATAAAGGAAGCTTCATCGCCTGCCAAGAAGGCCACTAATCCCGAAACTTCATCCGGAGTAGCAAACCTGGGCAATGGAGAGAATCTGGTCATTGCTCCTAACGCTCCGGCAATATCAGTATTAAGAGATTGGGCTAAAGGTGTCATAGCTTGCTCTAACATTTCTGTCCGGATAGGTCCGGGACAAACAACATTACAGCGAATATTTGATTTGCCATAATCAAGAGCGGTTGCTTGAGATAGGCCAATCAGACCGGATTTTGATGCCGAGTATGCGGGCATAGCCGGAATGCAGCGTACCCCAGCCAAGGAACCGATATTGATGATAGAGCCGCCACCGTTTTTAATCATATTAGGAATAGCAGCCCTCATAGTCAAAAACGGCCCCGTAAGGTTGGTATCTATAATTCTTTGCCATTGTTCTATGGGAATTTCAACTACAGTTCCCGGGGGATCAATACCGGCGTTATTTACCAGGATATCAATCTTACCGCCAAATTCTAAAGTAGCCTCAACCATGGCCTGAGCATCCGTAGTTACATCACCGGCGAACACGGATATCGAGCCTTCAGGTAACTCGGCTGCGACTTTTTCCAGTACCCCTTTGCGTCGGCCTGTGATAACAACTTTAGCACCTTCGGCTACAAATCGTTTAGCAAAATCAGCCCCAAGCCCAGTTCCTCCGCCTGTAATAAGGGCGACCTTTCCTTTTAAACGACCATCCATATTCAAAGCCTCCTTTTGAAATAAAGTTTGGTATTTATTTGTAAAGTTTTTATAAGCATCTATAAAGTTAACGCTAAATTATGTTTATTATTTTGCAGCAGTTTCTTTGGCTTTTCTCCTGGCTACTACCAGAGGAGCAGATTCTTTATAGAAAAAGCTGACAATTAAGCAAACACACATACAACCTGCTGTTGCCAGCATGACTGCTCCCAGACCGGCCTTGTCCGCCACTATACCAAGGAGGGTTGCTCCAAGAGTGGCACCTATTAATTCCCCGGTTAACTGGTTAGAGCCGATAATGGTGGATACAAAACGCGGGTCGCCGGACTCTGCAGGGATAGTAGATTGCATAAGGGCGCAAACGCCGGTGCCTCCCCAGCCTACGAAAGCAATAAACATGAGAAAACCTAGGTTGGCGGGTCCGTATAAGATACCTAAATTACCGATAATCCCCATGGCAGCGGCGATAATAACCAGCGGTTTACGGCCGAATGAATCAGATAAGCGGGGAATTAAGACACCCCAAAGGATAGCTCCTACACCGAAACAGGACATTACATAGCTCATTTGTACGTTGGTTAAGCCTTTGACTGTAGTCAGGAAACCAGGAGCAAAGGTAAGAGTACAAACATACCAGCAAAGTAAGAAGAGAGTCCCGATAATGGAAAGAACAACGTTTCTGTTTTTGAAGATAACTTCACCGTAATTAATTTTTTCTTTGGGTTTCTTTTCGGAAGTTTCTGCCTCGGCCCCGGTGGTAGGGTTAACTAGTATTTTCCATATTAAAAATGAAATTATAATACCTGGTATAATGGTGAGTACAAATGTCATTCTCCAGCCAATCGACTCGGCCAAAGCTACTTGAACAAGAGGTCCTAAAAGTGATGAAATTAATCCCACTGCTGACACCTGCATTAGGCCCATGTTCATACCTCGGCGGTGAGGGGATGATTGGGGGATGATGAAACCCTGAGATACAGGCATTACCGGTCCTTCAAAACAACCCATTAACGCGCGGACAATTAAAAGCATTATAAAACCGGTAACCAGACCTGTGAGCATGGAACAGATAGAAAAACATAAGACAAAGATCGCTAGCAAGTTTTTGCGAGAAACTTTTGTATCGGCAAAATAACTACCAAACAGTCCTATAACAGCCCAAGTGAGCGCAAAAACAGAAGTTGCTAAGCCTAGTTGTGTATAACTAATACCTAAGTCAGCCATGATGTAGTTCTGCAGGTTTGATAAAGCAAAGCGGTCAAACATAACAAAACCGAAGGCGAGACAAAGGATGAACACCATCCAGTTTTCATAACCTTTGATCATTTTCTGTTGTTCCATATAAATATCCCTCACTTTGTAAATAAATGGGAAAATTCACAAGCATAACCTCAAGCTGACCACTCACGAACCAGTTAATAAACAATTATTTATCCTTCCTAAATAGGTGCCCATTTAGGGCACTTTCATTATTCTTCGTCTTCTCTCCAATCCCATTCTCTTTGGCCTTTAAATACATTGGAGTTCATTTCATTGCTGATGAAAAGGTTAGCATCAGGGAAACGTTGGCACATGTTGTAGTAGAATTCGCCTACGGTCTTGGTTCTGGCGAGTTCTTCCTCTGTAGCTTTAATATATTCTTTAGTAAATTCAAAGGAACTGTTATCAAAAGGCATGCCAGGCTTGGCGTGACCCGGAATAACTACCTCGGCCCCCAGTTTTTCCAGTTTTTCAATATCTTCAATCCATTGTTGGCGTTCTTCGGCAGTTACTTCACAGGTAAACGGATGAGCCTGGTTGAAGAGAACGTCACTGCCGATTAAGGTCTTGATTGAAGGAATCCAAACCACAGTATTATATTTCAGGTCTCCCATTATTTTTGGTATAATTTCAATTCTCTCGCCTTCAAGTTCGAAGTAGTTCTCCGTCATAGGCTCAATGGGAATAGGTTTGGTAGGATAGTTGAATTTACCTATTTGTTCTTCCCAATGCTCCATTTTGTCTATAAACTGTTTATTAATTACCTTAGCTACTTCCGGGAGAGCAATGACGCGGGCATTAGGGTAGGCTTCAACGATGGGCTGAAGACCGAAATAATGATCGGGGTGAGCGTGGGTAATGTAAATAGTCTTTAAATCTAAACCCGTCTCCAGAATTTCAGCGGCTACACGGTGTCCATTAGCTAATGACCATTGGGTATCAATCAGGGCGCAATCCTTTTTCCCCATGATGATTACGGAAGAAACCTCAAAGCCTTGTTTCTCGTCGCTGAAAAAAACCTTGGTAGCAAGCTTATCTTTGCCATGGGTGTTAATTCTGACTTCCATTAGACTCACCTTCTCCTTACTTAATAATTTTTGAAGTAATACTGGCTCAAGGGCTTGATCAATGGGTCGGCACTGAAAACCCTTAAGCTTATGCACCACCTTTCCGGGTTTGGCCCTTGCCATGATCAAAACTCACTTGAGGCCTTTTTTGCTTTCTAAAAAATAATAATGCAATATACATGCCAAAGCTTGAATCAGCTTAAATCCAGGAAATAAGGACTGTCGAAACTCCTGACAGAAACAATTGTTACTTATTTCTAAAGCAATGTAACAAAGGATCAAAAAAACTAAACATATACTAATAAACAGTGTATCAAATTTAAACACTCAAAAGAGGTATAGGCAGTTACATATAGGTGGCTGCTACTTATATGTAGTAACTTATTATGGATATTACTGTTATACTTACTGAATATAATTTAGCCGCGCAAATTATATTTTTTCATTTTTCGATAAAGAGTAGCTCTGCTAAAACCAAGGCTTTTTGCAGCATGGCTTATACAATAGTTCTTTTCCTCCAATACCTCTCTGATGATTTCTCTTTCCAATTCCTTCATAGATAGGTTTTGTTCCTGTACTGTCTCTTCCGTAATTAACTCCGATCCTATACTCTTTTCCGCAGCTGATTTATTCATAAAGTCAACAATCAGCGGCGGAAGGTCTTGAGGTCTTATTATCCCATTGTTATGTACAGTCATGGCGTAAGAAATAGCGTTTTTCAATTGTCTAACGTTTCCCGGCCAGTTATATTCTAATAGTAAATATTTGGTGGCGCTGCTTATGGATGGCGGGGTAATTTGCAGTTTCTCCGCTGCTTCGGTTACAAAATATTTTAGCAAGCTATTGATATCAGACTTTCTTTCCCGTAAGGGGGGTAACACTAAGGTGAAAACAGATAAACGAAAGTAGAGATCTTCTCGAAATTGGTTGTTTTGGACTAATGTCATTAAGTCTTTATTAGTGGCTACAATTAATCGGAAATCCACATCGATGTAGCGGTTTCCTCCTATGCGTAAAACCTGCTTTTCTTCTATTACCCTTAACAATGTAGATTGCAGTTCATAGGGAAAATCACCTATTTCATCTAAAAAAAGAGTCCCGCCGTGGGCCATTTCAATTTTCCCTGCCCGTCCTTGACGTTCTGCCCCTGTAAAAGAGCCTTTCTCATAACCGAAAAGTTCACTTTCGATTAAATTCCGAGCAAGAGCACCGCAATTAACAGCGATAAACGGTCCGTTGGGGCGGCTAGCGTTATGTATGGCCTGAGCGAATACTTCTTTACCGGTACCGCTCTCCCCTTGAATCAGGATACATTCATCCTGGGGCGCAAACCTTTGGGCCAAGTGAACAGCTTTCCTTATTTGGGGAGAACTGCCGATTATTTTGGCAAAAGAATACTTTGCCCTGGCACTGCTTATATTTGTACTGCTCGTACAGGAAGATTCTTTCTTTAAGGTGTTTATTTTCCTTAGGGTCAGGACATAACCGTAATTAATTCCGCTATCAATTAGTGGTTTAATAGAACATAGAAGCTTTTGCTTAACAAATTCACTTTCGATTACGGTTTCGTAAACGGATTTACTGTTTTTTAGAGCTGATTTCACCAAAAATTGTTTTCCTAATATCTCTTCAATTGATTTGCCTAGCAGTTCTTTGTTATATTTCGCAAACAGTTTTCTTGTTATTTCATTGAAGTAGACAATATAACCGTCTTTATTTAAAGTAATCACAGCCTCGTCAGCAATTTCGAATGATAATCCTAAAAGTTTGTTGTTTAATTTATAACGAAATTCATTCTGAATAGCTCCGGCCATATTTATAGCTAAAGCTAAGGTGTGGGAGTTTTGATGATAAAAAGTGGGAGTAACAATAGAAAGAGTTCCGGCCAGAACGTTGTTATTATCGAAAATGGGGGCCGTAGAACAAGCAATTTTATCGTGCTTTTCACAGTAATGTTCCGGACCGCAAATCTGGATGGGTATCCCTAGAATCAGGCTTAAAGTATGGCCGCAAGTGCCGACCGTTTTTTCCGACCACACCGACCCTTCTATAATTTCAAATCTATTGTTTTGTTCCAGTAAAAGTTTGGAATTTCCGACAATTACCCGTAGAAAAACTCCTTGTTCATCAGTCAGATAGATAATACTTTCTGTATTGGTTAAAATGCTCTCCAACCGCCGAATATTGGGGTCCGCCGCTTTCAAAAAAATATCTTTTTCATGTAATAGTTCAGCAAAGTCAGATGAGTTTAAAACTGGGGCACGGTTATAATCAAAAATATTGAGACCGTAATTATAGGATCTTAACCATGATTCCACAATTACCGGGCGAACAAAATCAACCTGTGAGGAACTTTTGCGATGAATAAGCAAATCAATTTTATATTTGCGGATCCGATCCATAAGTGCAAATTCGTTATTGGTAAGGTTTTTGTCTATAGTATGGTTGGATTGAAGTATCATTGGGCTAAGCATATGTTCCAGCGAATTCATGAAAAGTTCCTCCCTCAACCTTACACCTAATCCATATTAATACAATTATACAACCTTTGTGAATAAAAAAACAAGCTGAGTTAGGGTTCTAAAGGCAGAGAAATAAAAAGAACAGCATTGCTGGCAGCATAATAGCTGTTCTTAGGATTAATGGCCTAGTTTATAAATCATATCTACCTGACGCTTCCGGTTGAAAAAGTATTTTTTTGACTGTAATTTTTACGGTTCCATCCGGCACTTTCCATTCTATGACGCTGCCTTCCGGATAGCCAAGAATAGCTGTACCGATCGGGGATAATACAGAAATTCTATTTTGAGAGATATCTGCTTCGTCAGGATAAACAAGTGTATACTCTTCCTCTTCGTCCCCAAATGCTAAAAGAACCTTGCTGTGCATGGAAATTACATCCCCCGGTAGTTGGTCAGGACTTTTGACGACGGCTCTATTTATTTCTTCTTCAAGCTCGTTCAAAAATTCCTTGTTTTTTAATGAATCATATTTAGTTTGGCTAATAATTTTTAAAATTTTGTGTTTATCCGATTCGGTGATAAAAATTTTGCGAGCCATTATTTGTTCTCCTCTCGAATTACTTTCTATTTCTATATAATAAAGGCCTAAAACAGGAAGGCTAAATAAAAAAAGAGAAAAAGAAAAAAGTACAAAAGACACTTCCCAAACAGCAAGGGAAATGCCTGTAACTATTAATTCCAGCATAGATGATCTTACAGCCATTGTCAATACTGGATTGCATTAACAGTTTGAATATAGAATTATAAAAACCTGGGTTTACCTAGGAAAAAGGCTGCAATAAGGCCCGGGCCACAATGGGAGCCTATAGTAGGACCTATGTAGCTTATAAAAGAATCCTGAAAGCCACATAGGTCTATGAGAGTTTGCGAAAAAGTTTCAACTTCTTTAGCCTTACAATCAGAATGACAGATATAAACCTTTTGCTCACTAGGATTCACTACCAGTTCCTGAACAATATCGTAAATGCGTTTTAAAGCTTTCTTACGTCCCCTTGCTTTTTCGCGGACGATAAGGTGGCCTTCTTTATCAAGGTTGAGAATGGGGTTGATATTCAAGACCGTAGCCACAGTTGCCCCGGCCCTGCTTACCCGTCCACTGCGATAGAGATACTTAAGGTCGTCACAAGTGTAATAGGTATTTACGAATATCTTATGCTCTTCTAACCATTTTACACAAGCTTCTGGCGTTTCGCCGGCGTCTCGCATATCAGCGGCCCAGATACATAACATGCCGTATCCTATAGAAGCGAGGGTAGAGTCCACAACAAAAACCTGGGCTGCGGGTTGAGCATCCAGGAAGAGGTTTTGGGCAATTACAGCATTGGAAAATGTGCCTGAGATACCGCTGCCCATAGCAATATGGACTATGGGTAGCTCAAATTCCTTCCATAATTTTGTCCAATGATCTACAAACTCATATGGCGTCATCTGGCTGGTACGAGGTACGGCACCTTTTCTCATATGGTTATAGAATGCAATACAGTCTTCTGGGTTCATTTGGTCAGTATATTGTTTTTCGTCTATAATATATTTCATATGGTAGGCGTAAATGCCCCTATCCTTGCAGAATACTGCAGGCAGGTCACAGCCCGAATCAGTAGAAACACAAAATTTACCCATCATAAATAAACCCCTCCCCCTTCAGGCAGGGTTTTTCTATATTTAGGATGTGCTGGTGAGATGTGTATTTAGGATGTGCTGGTGAGATGTGTTGGCAGCATGTGCTATGCATGGGCACTGACATTCTATTTTCCTAGTAGTTTACCCTGCTCTGAGCAAATTTTAATAAAATAAATGGGCCTATTCTGATTATACAAAAAATGGGAGATGATTGTAAATAGGAAGAGCCGGTAAGGCAAAATTGCACATATTTTGTCTTATCTTAAGTTAAATAGTTTGCCAAGCGAGGCTGGCGGCAGGGAAAGGTTGAAGCGCCTAATTCGCTCGTATCATCTAGACTCGCGGTATCAATTAACACTACAGGCCCGAGCGAGCCAAGTTCCATAGCTTTGTTAACGGGGTCTGTTGTTGTTCCCGGCACCTCGGGGGTGAGCGCAATAGCTTGTTCCGTCAGGGTGTTGATCAGAGAGGATTTTCCGGCGTTGCGTCTGTCGAAAATCCCGTTGCATGTTCATGGAGGATGGCATTGACCTGTTCTGCGCAGGAAAGATCTTTGATAACAATACCGATAATTCCAATTCTTTGGTCCATTTGCTTTTAGCCCCTTACTTAATCAAAAACTCCCTTCCCGCCAATAAGGCGAAAAGGGAGCAAAACGACAATAATTAACCACACATGCCGGATGCACGCCTTTCCGCTCGGAAAACCTTGCGGTCAGGTGAAAAAACAAGTGGCTTTTTCCTTACCCGTCAGGGACTTGAAGTGATGACGGTGTCCCCGGTCAATTGTTGTAGGCCCCTGATATTCATGCGTATGACCTCCTCCGGCTAAAGGGATTGCCGGTCCCGTTACTCCGGAGTAATGATGAGCATGGGCAAGATCAACAGTGGTTACACCGTTATAAGAATGAACATGGGAATTTCCAGAAGGGATTTCATAGCTGGTTACACCGCGCATTTTATGAGTATGCCCCTGATCAAAAGTGGTTTTATTGTAATAATGGTGAACGTGATGCATTTTTATTTTCTTCTACACCTCCTTGTACAATATAGTTAGTTTTCTAACGCACTTAAAAATCAACTTTAAGCTCAAAGAAATTGTGAAAAAACCTGTCAAATGCCAAAATTATCCAACAGTATAATATATGGAACTTATTGTATTAAGTATCATTTATTCATAATTAATTGATGATTTTATATAAAATAGCCGGAGTTATGTCAAATTTACGGGGGAATAAGCTCAATAGTATTTCCTTTGGAATATATTTAATTCCAGAAGAGGGTGGAACATATGTCAGAGGAAAAAATTATTAGGCTTTTAATGGAAATACTCACAGGGCTAAATGACATTAATAAAAAATTAGAAAAGATGGCGGAGCAGAATTATTGTATTGAGTCCAGTCCGAGGGAAAGACCTAGATACAATCAGATTTTAGAGTCCGTTAATAAGGAACCTATTAAAAATAAATAATAAGAAAATTTAATACCGCCAGCTCTTCACATAAGGATCTAAGAATAATAAAGGAGGAGTAGGTTTTCATAATTTTCCAATTACTGGGTTCCGCCCTATATAAACAATTAGGGCTGAAATCCTAACTTCACAGCCCCTTACCTTAAATAAAAAGATTTGCCGCCAAGATAGATCCACCACGCTTGGAGGCATTTAATATATAATGGTACTCTCTTCCGGTTTTGCTTAAATTTTTATATAATAATATGATAATTGTTGCTGTCACGGAAGGACAAGATCCTGGGAGGTAATTTTATAACTTATCCTCTCAGTTTTTTTAAAAGGAATTAATTAATAAGAAACCTGTTGATGAAGTAATTACTCTTATAAGGAAGCAGTTCAAAAGAAATAGCTCAAAAATAATTCAAAAAAATAATTTAGAGGTACTTTTGGATGAGTCGTAATTGGTTAAAGGTATTTGTCGCAGCCGTCCTTGAGGTCTTGTGGGTTATTGGCTTAGCTCATGCCTATAATCTTTGGACCTGGATAGGAACAATAATTGCGCTTATTATCAGCAATTATTTAATGATAACAGCAGGACAAGTTCTTCCTGCCGGAACTGTCTATGCTGTTTTTGTAGGCTTAGGAACCGCAGGTACCGTAATTTCGGAGCTTCTCTTTTTTGGGGAGCCATTTAAATGGGAAAAAATTCTTTTAATCTTGTTAATATTGATTGGCATTATTGGTTTGAAAGTAATCACAGATAACAAGCATGAAAGGAGCTGAATCCTGATGGCTTGGTTTTCTTTAATTATTGCAGGAGTATTTGAAGCATTTGGGGTGGCGATGATTAGCCGCTTAAGAAGGAAGCGGAATTGGCAAACAGTAGTTTTATTAATATTTGGATTTGGTATAAGTCTCGCACTTTTAGGATATTCTTTGAGATTTGTGGCCATGGGGACAGGGTATGCAATTTGGACAGGAATTGGTGTAGTAGGCGGCACCTTAGTTGGAATGGTGTTTTATGGCGAATCGAGGGACTGGAGGAGACTGGCGTTTATAGCCCTGATTTTATTTTCAACAATTGGCTTAAAGCTTGTATCGTAAAATAATTTTGTTAAATAATAGCTTGCTTTGCATACTAAATCCATATTTTCAAATACTAGGAATAAATATCGATGTGTCGAAAGGATGTATTGTTTTGAGCGAAAATAATAAGTATGCCAATAGACTGATTAATGAAAAATCACCTTATCTTTTGCAGCATGCTTACAATCCAGTCAATTGGTTCCCTTGGGGCGATGAAGCACTAAAAAAAGCAAAAGACGAAGATAAGCCTATCTTCTTATCTATTGGATATTCAACTTGTCATTGGTGTCATGTCATGGAGCGGGAGTCTTTCGAGGATCAAGAAGTAGCTGAAGTATTGAATAATAGTTTTATCTCAATTAAAGTGGACAGGGAAGAAAGGCCCGATCTTGACCATATGTATATGACTTATTGTCAGGCCATGACTGGTTCGGGAGGATGGCCGCTCACTGTAATTCTCACTCCGGATAAAAAGCCTTTTTTTGCCGGTACATATTTTCCGAAAGAGAGTAATTACGGTCGCCCGGGGTTAATTGATCTTTTGAATTCAGTGGCTATGCTTTGGCAGGAAGAAAAAGACAAGGTTAAAGAAAATGCCGATGATCTTTACCAGGCCGTGGCTGAACGCTATGTTTTAAATAAAGATAATGTAACAGACGTAAACAATATTGCCCGCTGGGGTAAAGATGTTATCAGTAAAGGCTACGCTATCTTGGAGCAAAATTTTGACTCCCAATACGGTGGCTTTGGTAGGGAACCTAAATTCCCGACACCTCATAACCTGGGATTTTTGCTGCGTTATGCCCTCTTAGAACCTCAAAGCCGGGCCATGGAAATGGCTAAAAAGACCTTGGACAGCATGGCCGATGGAGGAATTTGGGATCATATCGGCTATGGCTTTGCCCGTTACAGTACGGATCGCTACTGGCTGATTCCCCACTTTGAGAAAATGCTTTATGATAATGCCGGGCTGGCCTTTGTTTATTTGGAAGCTTTTCAGCTTATGAAAGACGAAAGATATGCGCAGGTGGCTCGGGATATATTACATTATGTTTTAAGAGATATGACTTCCCCTGAAGGAGGTTTTTACAGTGCGGAAGATGCTGATTCAGAGGGAATAGAGGGGAAGTTTTATGTCTGGAGCAAAGCCGAGATCGTAAAAATTCTCCAAAAAGGTTTGCCGGATGCGGTTTCGGTTTTAAGTAAGCTTGCCGGACCGGAAAAATTAGCGGATCTTTATTGTGAGGCTTATGGTATTAGCGCTAAAGGAAATTTTAAAGGCAAAAATATTCCTAGCAGAATTTTCAGCAATTGGGAACAAATCGCCGCCCGTTATAAGCTGACAATCGAGGAATTAGAACAACTGCTCAGGGCTTGTAATCGAGTTCTTTATGAAGAACGGGAAAAGCGAGTTAAGCCGGCTAAAGACGACAAAATCCTTACGGCCTGGAATGGTCTGATAATAGCGGCCCTGGCGAAAGTAGCCCAGGTCTTTATTAACCGAAATATAGTTCAAGAAGAAAGACAGGAATTTCTACAGGCTGCGGAAAAAGCCGTGGATTTTATCCGCTTTGCCTTATTCGATTCCTCAGGTAGGCTTCTGGCCCGTTACCGGGAAGGGGAAGCCGGCTACTTGGGATATTTGGACGATTATGCCTTTTTTATCTATGGTTTGCTGGAACTTTATACGGCCTGTGGCCAACCGAAGTACTTGGAACTGGCCCTTAATCTTCAGCAGGAGCAAGAGAGACTGTTTAGAGATAAGGAAGGAGGAGGTTATTTCTTTACCGGTAATGATGCCGAAGAATTACTGTTTAGGCCCAAGGAAGTATATGACGGGGCCATGCCCTCCGGTAATTCTATTAGCCTTTATAACCTGGCGAGACTATGGCGACTGACGGGTGAGCAAAAATGGCAAGAACTGGCCGAAAAGCAAGGAAATTTTCTTCGCGATAGCCTGGAAGATTACCCCGCCGGATATACTGCTGCGCTTCAGGGTATTCAGTTTTACCTCGGCACAATAGATGAATTGGTCTTAACCGGGCCCTTAACAACTCAAACGACTGCCATGCAAGCGGTGATTTTTGAAGACTTCCGACCTTTTTCCGTTATTTCTTATAATGAAGGTACTATAGCCCAATTTGTCCCTAAACTTGCTTCTTATCCTGTTAAGGAAAATGTAGCCGTTTATCTTTGCCGGGATTTTGCTTGTCAAGAACCGGTAGACAGTCCTCAGAAATTAAAAGATATTCTCAACCAATAAGTTTTTTTATTATCTCCTATATCGATACCGAACAATCTCCAGACTGTCTAAAAAACGATGTATTTTTTCAAACAGTAGGCCGGCAGCAAACCAAAAGGGTGCAAAACGCAAGGTGATTAAGCCGTTGATAGCATAAACATCAGTATAATGCCAAGGATAAACACCAAGAATATTTACCAGCATAAACCCGGTCACATACTCGATTCCCCAAAAAAGAAGCATCCACAATATTCCACGAAATGGCCATTTCCAGCCGGCGATATGGTCATGCACCGGTTCCAAAAAAACAGCCAGACCATAAATGAAAAACATCCACAGGTTAGTAAAACCAATCAACCTTAGGTCTCCGCGAATCAGCGAGTCCATACCGGTAAACATAATTTCAATTGTCCATCCTAAAAACCCGTAAAATATAAAACGTCTTAACATGGTATGTTTAGTGTTTTACAGGTTAATATTTTTTACTATTGAAAGTTATGTTTTTGCAGTCTAATTCTGGATAAACCAGACCAAACAAAGGTTGAAAAATGAAGGATTGAGCGGATTTTTTTGATTTACTATCTTTTGATAAAGGGATTCTATATTCTGGTGTAGAATTATCATATATACCGTGCCCTAAATTGATATACTCTAATTTGCCTGCCGTGGAGGTTAATATAAAATGAATAATGAAAATGAAAAAGAAATTTTGCTAAACCCTGAGGAAATACAACAACTTCTGGAAGGTGGATTATACTGGAAAGATATTGAGCCTAAATTAGCACCTGAAAACTCCGTCACTATTAATCGTCAATTGCCTGTTGATAATGAAGAAATCAATCCGGAACCGAAAGCCAAGCATGATCAAATCGAGCATGATCATGCTACTCAAGATATCGTCAACAACTTTATAGACAGCGATGAAGATAAAAAGGTAAGGGCTATTCTTTTAGGCGAGAGTAAGATTATTAAAGACCGGCAGATTGATTTAAGTCATATCCAAGAGATATCTGCCACTTCCGAGCCCGAAGCCATGCAGACTGAGGGAGATAAAAAACAAAACCAAGATGAGGTGCCCGAAAAGGAAAAGAATTTTTTTCTTGACGATACGGAAAATGTTATGCTTTTCAGTAATGAAATTGATAATAATTCCGAACCGTTTTTTAAGGGCTGGAAGCTTATTCTGTTAATGATCGTGGTTGCAGCTCTTACTTTTGGTTTTTGGTTTTACTTTTTAGGAAGGTAAGTATTTATTATTACTTTTTTTTACTTTCCTGGATAAATAAATTTTTTTTGTAAAAAATAGCTTAATGCTATTTTTTTTTTAAAATTTAGCTTGCAAAAAGGTCAAAAAAGGTTAGAATATTAATTAAGGTCAGAGAAGGTCACAATATCAGTATTGGTCAACGAAAAGTGAGGGATACATTTTGGGTAATTTGGCGGACAGAATTGAAGAATATTTGAAGATGATACTTGATGATGCCCAAGAAGGCTATGTTGTATTGCAAAGAGGTTTTCTCGCCGATTTTTTCTCCTGTGCACCTTCGCAAATAAACTATGTATTAACAACCAGATTTACCGCCGAAAAGGGTTATATTGTAGAAAGTAGAAGAGGCGGCGGGGGGTATTTACGGATAATAAAGCTGGGCTTAGATCCGGAGGGCAAATTTCAGCGCTTGATGGCAGAACTAATCGGGGAAGAGATGTCTCAGACAAGAGCCTACAATCTCATCGAAAGATTGTTAGAGGAAGAGATCTTAACCGAAAGAGAAGCGGTAATAATAAAAGGTATATTTGCAGATCGTTTGCTGGCTGATTTAACACCTAAGCCTAATAAGCTGCGGGCCAGATTGATGAAAAATATTCTGGCTAATATCTGCAGGGATGATGTTAATAAATAGAGAATTAATAACAAAAAAATGCATATATCATATATTCATATATTATTGGTGTTTAAATTTTCTATTAGAATTTATGAGCTCGGAGGGATAGCAATGCTTTGTCAAAATTGTCAACAGCGGCAAGCTTCTGTGCACTTTACAAAGATAGTAAACGGCCAAGGGGTGCAGATGCTTCTTTGCCAAGAATGTGCTCAAAAAGCGCAAGGCTTTAGCTTTAATTTTTATCCCGGAATGGCAACCCACTTTTTACAAGCTCTTTTTGGTATGAATTCCCTAAATCAAACCGGTCAAACAGTAAGCCTTAACAACCAGGCTAAATGTCCGGGCTGCGGCCGGACATTTAGCCAAATTCAGCAAGCAGGTCGCATGGGCTGTAGTCAATGTTATGATAAATTTGAATCCCTGATTGAACCTCTTTTGCGCCAGATTCATGGTGGCGGTGCTCATGTGGGCAAAGTACCGTTGCGTTATGCAGCTTCAATTAGGAATAAACAGGAGCTTAGGCGTTTGCGCAGCAGGCTGCAGGAATTGATTCAAAAGGAAGAATTTGAGGAAGCAGCTCAGGTCAGGGACAGAATAAGAGATTTGGAAAAAATGGCTGGGGGTGAGGAATAATGCCTTACAGGGCCATGCTTTCCCGGGACAGCTATTGGATGCAAGATGTTGACCTTCCTATTGTGTTGAGTACCAGGGTCAGATTAGCGAGAAATCTTGCCGGGATAGCTTTTCCACATGCCTTAAGTGAAGAAGAGGCTAAGAAAGTAGAAAATAACGTAATGGAATGCCTTCAGAATTTGGAATTAGAGGGAGAAAAGATTGTTTATTTATCGCTGGCCAAACTTTCTCCAATAGAGAAAAAGGTATTGGTCGAAAAACACCTAATTAGTCCGATTTTTAGCGAAGCCGGGACTGCAAGGGGGGTTGCTCTTACTGAAAGTAACAAAATATCAATCATGGTTAACGAAGAAGACCATCTGCGTATTCAGGTACTGATGCCCGGAAATTGCTTGGAAAGGGCCCTTCAATTGGCCGGAGAGATAGATGATCATTTTGATCGCTGTTTGGACTTGGCTTATAAGGAAAAGTTCGGCTATTTAACTTCTTGTCCCACTAATGTAGGTACGGGCTTAAGGGTATCAGTAATGGTTCATTTGCCGGCTCTGGCCCTTACTAACCAGGTTCAACAAATTCTAGCGGCACTTCCGTCCTTGGGTTTGGCTGTGCGCGGTTTATATGGAGAAGGATCTAAAGCTTACGGTAACATATATCAGGTATCTAATCAAATAACTTTAGGGAAAAGGGAAGAGGATACCCTTACCCATCTTGAAGCTGTAATCAAACAGCTGGTAGAGCACGAGATGAATGCCAGGGAAGCCTTAAAAAAACAAACCCAGATACTTATTGAAGACAAAGTTTGGCGGGCACGTGGAACCTTGGAAAATGCTCGGTTGCTCACAACTGAAGAAACTTTTACCTTTCTTTCGGAAGACCGCTTGGGTATAGAGATGCAAATACTACCCAAGGTATCCCCCGGTTTTGTTTCTTTGTTGATAAATTCTTTGCCGGGATGCTTGCAATATCATACTAAAAATACTCTTGACGGGCAGGCTCTAAATGTCGTCAGAGCAAATTTTCTTCGTCAATCCTATACAAGAAAGGATGGTTAAAATATGAATAGAAGATTTACCCAGAGAGCGGAGAGAGTTTTTTCCCTTTCGGAGAACATTGCTAGAAGTTTAGGTCATAAAGTTATCGGTACGGAGCATTTACTGCTTGCTCTTATTGAAGAGGGAGAAGGAATTGCGGCCAAAGCTTTGAAAGAATTAGGACTGGATTTTGAAAAAATAAAAAATAAAGTTATACAAATAACCGGTACTAATCCTGCCATTATCGGCGAAGTAGGTCTATCCCCACGGGTGAAAAGAGTGATTCAGCTATCTATGGAAGAGGCTGCTCGCCAAGGGGTAAATTATGTAGGTACCGAGCATATTCTCTTAGGTTTAATTATTGAAGGAGAAGGCATTGCCGCCCGAGTTTTGGCTGACCTAAAAGTAAAACCTGAAAAAGTCTGGGAGCAAGTCATTACTCTTTTGGGGGGCGAAGTGGAGGGAGTTCCGATGCCGGGTAGTGGGGCTGTTAGCCCTAAAACAGGACAAGCAAACAATACCCCAACTTTAAATGAATTTGGCCGGGACTTAACGGTCATGGCGGTTGAGGGAAAACTGGATCCGGTTGTCGGCCGAGAAAATGAAATTGAGAGAGTTATTCAGGTATTAAGTCGCCGGACAAAGAATAACCCGGTTCTTATTGGCGAACCCGGTGTTGGCAAAACAGCGATTGCCGAAGGTCTGGCCCAAAGAATAATTGACAATAAAGTCCCGGAAATTTTAGCTGATAAAAGAGTTTGTACCCTTGATCTGTCCTCTATGGTGGCAGGCACTAAATATCGTGGTGAATTCGAAGAAAGAATGAAAAAGGTCATGGAAGAGATCCGGGTAGCCGGTAACGTTATCGTTTTTATAGACGAGCTTCACACTTTAATTGGTGCCGGAGCGGCGGAAGGTGCTATTGACGCGGCAAATATTTTGAAACCCGCCCTGGCTAGGGGTGAAATGCAATGTATTGGAGCCACGACTCTTGACGAGTATCGCAAACACATTGAACGCGATTCCGCTCTGGAAAGAAGGTTCCAGCCTATCCTGGTCGGAGAACCCACTACTGAGGAAGCTATGGCTATCCTTCAGGGCTTAAGGGACCGTTATGAAGCGCATCATCGGGTTAAAATCACCGATGAAGCCATTCAGGCTGCGGTCCGCCTTTCCGACAGATATATATCGGACAGATTTTTACCGGATAAAGCCATTGACCTAATCGATGAAGCTGCATCCAGAGTTCGTCTCCGCGGTTTCACAGCTCCTCCGGATATGAAAGAACTAGAGGAAATCATTGACAATCTCAAAAAGGAAAAAGAAGCAGCGGTTAAAAGGCAGGAGTTTGAAAAAGCGGCCCAAATCCGAGACGAAGAACAGAAAAAACAGCAAGAATTGGCCGAACTCCGTAATAATTGGGAGGAAGCCAGAGAGAAAGAAGTCATGGTAGTCGGTCCTGAGGATGTGGCCAATATTGTATCCAGTTGGACAGGGATTCCTGTAAACAAACTGGCCGAGGAAGAAAGCGAAAGGTTACTGCAATTAGAACAAATTCTCCATGAAAAAGTCATTGGTCAAAATGAAGCTGTGAGTGCCGTGGCTCGTTCGGTAAGGAGGGCCAGAGCCGGCCTAAAAGACCCCAAGAGGCCTATTGGTTCCTTTATCTTCCTAGGACCAACCGGTGTCGGTAAAACCCAGCTTGCCAGGACCTTGGCCGAAGCCTTATTCGGCGATGAAAATGCGCTGATCAGAATTGATATGTCGGAGTACATGGAAAAACATGCTGTTTCCAGAATGGTGGGCTCACCTCCGGGGTATGTCGGTCATGATGAAGGCGGTCAATTGACAGAATTAGTGCGCAGGAAACCTTACAGTGTTATACTTTTTGACGAAATTGAAAAGGCCCATCCGGAAGTGTTTAATATTCTGCTCCAAGTACTTGAAGATGGTAGATTGACTGATTCTAAAGGAAGAGTTGTTGATTTTCGCAACTGTGTAGTGATAATGACCTCTAACGTCGGAGCATCTTATCTAAAAAGGGAATCCCTGGGATTTGTCTCCAACCGCGATGAGGAAAGTGAACACAAAGCTATGAGTTCCAGAGTTATGGATGAATTGAAAAAAACTTTCCGGCCGGAGTTTCTGAACAGGGTGGATGAAATGGTGGTCTTCCATCAGTTGAAGAAAGATGATCTGATTAAAATTACGGAAATATTAGTTAAGGATATTGGGCAGAGGCTTAAAGAACAAGAATACAGTCTGACTTTCACGCCTAAAGTACTGGAGTATATCGCTGAAGAAGGTAATGATCCCACCTTTGGAGCTCGTCCTCTGAGAAGGGCTATTCAAAAACTCATCGAAGATCCGCTTTCCGAAAAGATTTTGGAAGGGAAGTTCAAGGCCGGTGACTCTATAAAAGTTGATTTCTCTAGAGGTAAGATCGTGTTTAAACTTCAACAAACCGAAAAAGAAAAATCTTCTTCGACAGGCAGGAAAAAACAAGAAATCACTGAAGACAATCAATAAAGGTATGAACGATAAAGGAATTAAAGATACTAGGAGGATGTCTGTTGTCTAAGGCGAAAACGAAATTCTTCTGCTGTGAATGCGGCCAGGAGAGTGCCCGTTGGTTGGGACGTTGTCCCGGGTGCGGCGAATGGAATACCTTAATCGAGGAACAGCTGACCAAGACAACCTCCGGAATTAGAATTAAGGGGGTCCCTGAAGCGACCCCCTTAACTCAAATTAATTCCCAGGAAGGTCAAAGAATAGATACTAAGAGTGTGGAATTAAACAGGGTGTTAGGTGGCGGAGTTGTAGCCGGGGCTTTTATTCTGTTAAGTGGCGAGCCCGGTATAGGCAAATCCACGCTTTTTTTGCAAATGGCCGAATCTTTGTCCCATAGTACTGAGGTTTTATATGTTTCGGGAGAAGAGTCCGCCAGGCAAATTAAGCTCCGAGCCGACAGATTGAATATATGTTCTCCCCATGTACATATTCTGGCCGAAAACTCTTTGAACTCTGTACGTGAAGCAGTTCTAAGCCGGGACTATAAGATTTTATTTATAGATTCCATCCAAACCATGGTACTTGATGAATTGCAGTCAGCACCGGGAAGCGTCAGCCAGATTAGAGAAGGTGCGGCTTATCTTTTGAGTCTGGCCAAGGAGAAAGAGATAACGGTCTTTTTAGCCGGTCATGTTACTAAAGACGGGTCTATTGCCGGACCCCGGGTTTTAGAACATATGGTGGATACTGTTTTATATTTCGAAGGGGATCAACACCATATTTTTAGGCTGCTTAGAACAGTTAAAAATCGTTTCGGTCCTGCCAACGAAATCGGGGTCTTCGAGATGAGAAACGACGGGTTAAAGGAAGTTGGCAACCCGTCTGCCTTGTTTGTAGGAGACGGTCTGCAGACAGCGCCGGGTTCGGCCGTAGCTGTTACCATGGAAGGGACAAGGCCTCTTTTGGTCGAAATCCAATCTTTGGTCACTTCCTCAGTCTATGCTCCGCCCCGCAGAACAGTAAATGGCATGGATTATCATCGGCTTTTGATGTTACTGGCTGTCCTGGACAAAAAGACAAGCTGTTCCTTTGGAGCTAAGGATGTATTTATTAATATAGCCGGGGGGCTGGAAGTAAGTGAACCGGCAGCCGACTTAGCCGTGGTGGCGGCAATTATTTCCGGTTTAAAAGAAAAATCCCTGGCCGGGACTGCTTTTATCGGGGAATTGGGTTTAACAGGCGAGGTCAGAGGAGTATCTCAAATTGAGCAAAGACTAAAAGAAGCAGAAAAGTTCGGGTACAATCATGTCTTTATCCCGGAGGTAAATTTCAAGCGGCTGGGTGTAAAAAACAATAATATTTATGCCGTGCATACTATAGAACAAATTATAGAAATTTTTGACTAAAAATAAAAGACTTGCTATAAGCAAGCCAACACATTCTGCATAAATGCCGTTTACATTTAGTCAGCGGCAGTTAAGTAGAACTATTATAAAAATTCTAATTCATTTTTAAGGAATTTCATCTAAGATTATATACAGTAAGCGTTTTTAGTTTTTCTTCTTCTTTTTTCAGCACCTCACCAATGGAGATGCCCAAAGTGTTGGCTAAAGCGGCCAGATAAAAAAACTGTTTACCTAGCTCGGTTTCGACCATTTCTTTGCAATTTGGGCATAATACCCCTCTAAGATGGCTGTTCAAGATGAATTTTAGATCGGCTAAAGTAGCGTTTTCCGGGATAGTGCTTTTTTCGGCTTCAATAGCAATACAACCGCAGGAGGTAACGGCTTTGACCACAGCCCTATTCACTCTGGCGGAAGATTCCTGTATTTTCGAAATAATGTCGAGAATACTTTGATGCCGGATAAGCATGGAATCAACGGTCTTCTGAAAATCATCATGGGTAGGAATCATTAACTAGCACTCCTTTCCGTCAATTCAATTATAGACAGCTTAATCAATTATTGTCAATTTAAGAGCATGAAGAAAACTTAACAATCGAAGATAATTATAGTACTTTTTTGTCGTTTGCTTTTCAGGCCTTAGGCTACCTGTTATAATTATTATTAGTAAGAAGCGAGTCATTAAATTAGCCTTACTCAAATTGTAACCAGCTCAAGTATAAGGACCGGTTTTTTTAGCCAGAATATAGAAAGGAGGTGGTTTAATGATTCATAGGATAGTTCATGCAATCATTACTTTGATCATTGCTTCCTTGGGAATATTCTTAGATAGTTTTCTTATGGACATAATCAGCATTGAACAATTAAGTGCGAGTCTAGGGTTTCCTATTAAATTATTTTGGACTTATATCTTTTCCTTTATATTATTTGGGGTTATTGGTTTTCTGCTTGCCCCGTCTATCA
>ERZ773359.2848-NODE-2848-length-21014-cov-8.221909_pt1 | contig 21014 bp, 18 predicted proteins | sample MGYA00374955_ERZ773359 | MGnify/ENA primary metagenome ERZ773359 (study PRJEB29098, sample SAMN04486028) | biogas fermenter metagenome | study: EMG produced TPA metagenomics assembly of the Biogas fermentation microbial communities from Germany - Plant 4 DNA1...
GTGGAAAGGTTATTCGGGAAATATAAGTTTCCGGTTGTTTATTTGGTATCCGGACTTACTGGCAGCCTTCTGAGTTATATGTTTAGTTCAAACCATTCTGCGGGTGCTTCCGGGGCAATATTCGGGTTAATGGGAGCACTGTTATATTTTGGACAGCGACGAAAAGATATTTTCCGCAGGGTGTTTGGTTCCAATTTGTTTATCATCATAGGCTTTAACCTATTATATGGTTTTATGAACAGCGGCATTGACAATTGGGGGCATATAGGCGGTCTTATAGGAGGCTATTTTACAGCCTATGCAGTAGGACTATACAGAGAACCTATTTTGGAACCAAAGAAAATTCTGGTATGGGTAAGTCTATTTCTTTTGTTTTACTTCGGTTTTCAATACGGTGGGAGCAAATATAGGATTTATCGGGAGCCTTTATTACCTGGGAGACATGAAACCATACGAACAGAGTACAGGGCGGTAAACAGGCTCGAACCTGAAATCTCAGCATATGAAGCATTTGAAGTATATGATGTTAATGTTATATAGGTCTGATTCCCAAGCTTGCAAGAAACTTATTTAAGCCTCCGCGTCCTGCCGGTGTTGCTTTATAAACACCAGCATCAGATAGTATTCTGAGGCATTTTTCTGTTATTTCCTTCTTTACAAGGTCATCTATTTCCTGCATAGATAAACCTGTGCCATATTTTCGAATCATTTCTTCTACCCAAAAATAATGGTGATGAAGCATATGGTCTGGATTTCTCAATTCATTTAATTCATTCTCAGTTTTACTTCCCATTAACTCTTTTATGGAATCAATCTCTTTTTTTAGTCTGCCGGGCAGGATAAACAAACCCATAACTTCAATCAGCCCGATGTTTTCTTTCTTTATGTGATGCAAATCTTCATGAGGGTGAAATACACCCAGCGGATGCTTGTTTGTGGTACGGTTATTGCGCAAAACCAGATCCAATTCATAATCGCCATTGTCTTTTTTTCTTGCAATTGGAGTAATTGTATTATGAGGAATGGCTTCACTATTTTTGTTTTGCGTATATGCCAAAATGTCAAAAGCTGGATCAGAGTACTCCCTCCAGCCGGAGAGTATGTAATATGCGAAATCAATTAATTCTTCCGAATTACTTGAACATATGCGAAGTACAGTCATAGGCCAATAAAGAACAGCTGGTTTTACAGACGGGTATTTTTCACAGAAAAGCCGGTATTCTATTTTCGCTTTTTCCATAGGCAGTACATGACGTCCTCCCTGAAAGTGATCATGATTCAGGATAGATCCGCCTACTATAGGAAGATCAGCATTTGAGCCCATAAAATAATGTGGAAATAAATCTAAGAATTCGAACAGGCGGTGAAAAGTGGCTTTAGTAATTTTCATTGGGACATGTTTTTCATTAAGGACGATACAATGCTCATTATAATAAACATAGGGTGAATATTGAAAATGCCAGGTTTCACCATATAGCTCAAGGGGAATGGTTCGATGGGTCTGGCGGGCAGGATGATTTAACCGCCCTGCATAGCCTACATTTTCAACACAAAGCAGACATTTAGGATATCCGTACTGTGGAGCATTTCTAAGCGCTGCAATTTCTTTTGGGTCTTTTTCCGGTTTGGTTAAATTAATCGTTATTTCAAGTTGACCGAAGGGACTGTTTGAAAACCACCTTATATTCTTATGTATTCGATCCATTCTAATATAATTGGATTTCTGACACAATTGATAAAAATCATCAGTAGCAGCGGTTATTCCTTTTTCTTTTTTTATATTATTAAATCTTTTTATGATTTCAGAAGGCTTTGAGAGCAACAAACCCATAATTCTGGTATCCAATAAATCTCTGCTTGTTAAGGTATTATCTTTTAATATTCCGGCTTCATAAGCATAGTCCAAAATTTTTTCCAGGATGGGAGTTGCATATTCCGGAATTACATAATCAATTTCTGTATCTGCACTTATATAAAAAGGGTCATTGACATTTAGAAGGTCTATTAATTGGTTTCTGGCCCAAACTAAATCTTGATTATCTATTAAATGATTATAAACTGCATATTGCAGAAGCTTTTCTATTAAAAATTTCAATTCATGTTCTGCAGAATTCATGTCCATCCCTGCCTTTCAAAAATATTATATAAGCGGGGTAATTGCAATGCAAATATAAATTATGCAAATATTGAATTGGTTACCTGTAAAAGGTATAATGTTAACAATAACCAGAAAGGCCTATAAAAGCGCTAATTTTATAATTTAAGCTGCAAAATTAACATAAGTTTATTCAGACTACTTTTAGGAACAAATGCCAGGAGGTACTTTAAATGCAGGAAAATATAAATTTATTTCTGAGCGGAGTTAAAGCTAGAGAACTGTTTTCACGGCTTTATGGCAATAATCAACAGGTAATAGATCATCATACTAAACGTTATACAACATTGGCAGAAACATTTAAGAAACTTTTTCCTTATGATCAAGGAGAATATCATTTTTTTAGTTCTCCGGGGCGTACCGAAGTAGGAGGAAACCATACAGATCACAATGCAGGCCGTGTTCTGGCGGCAGCTGTTCACTTAGATACTATCGCTGTTGTTAAAGCTACGGATAATAATCAAATAACCATGTATTCCGAAGGCTATCCTGAATTATTTAAAGTAGACCTGTCTCAATTAGAACCTATTGATGAAGAAAGAGGAACGACCACGGCATTAATCCGGGGAATAGCAGCACGTTTTCGACAGCTGGGCCTATCGATAGGCGGCTTTAATGCTGCTGTATCCAGTACAGTAGCCAAAGGTTCCGGTCTCAGCTCTTCTGCTTCAATTGAAGTTTTAATAGGAACTATATTGAGTGCTTTGTACAATGGAAATTCTGTAAAACCTGATTTAATTGCTAAAATTGGACAATTTGCAGAAAATGTATATTTTGGCAAACCGAGCGGTTTGATGGATCAAATGGCCTGCGCAATAGGTGGTTTTATTGCTATAGATTTTAAAGACAAGGAAAAGGTGGTCTATCAAAAATTAGACTTTGATTTGTCATCTTACGGATATCATATGCTCGTAGTTGACACTGGAGGTAATCATGCTGACCTGACCCGGGATTATGCTGAAGTGGCTTTGGAGATGAAAACCATAGCGCAGATTCTCGGGAAAAATGTGTTAAGAGAATTGTCGCTGGATGATATAATCCGAAACACTCCTGTATTGCGCGAAAAGGCAGGGGATAGAGCTGTTCTCAGGGCTATTCATTTTTATAATGATAATCAGAGAGTTATTGATCAAACGAAAGCTTTGGAGGAAAAACGCTTTTATGATTTTTTAAGTCTTGTGAATGACTCAGGCAGCAGCTCCTGGCGTCTCCTTCAGAATTGCTATTCCAATTATAATCCAAAGGAACAAGGGGTCACTTTGGCTTTAGCAATTACCGAAAATTTCATTAAGAAGGCAGGGGAAGGGGCTTGTCGTGTCCACGGCGGCGGTTTTGCAGGAACCATTCAGGTCTATCTGCCGGACAAATATTTAAATGACTATATAGAAATTATTAAAGTAATTTTCGGTAAAGGGGCTGTTAATACTCTAAACATTCGTTCTCAAGGCAGCCTATATATTAATGATCTGTTAAAATGATACTCTGTAGTTTATAAAAAAGACTTCTGTTTTTGATTAATATTGAAGATAAGCAAATGTGAATGCGGCAGATTTATGTATATCTGTATTTAAAGAAATGTTATATAATAGTTATATCGGGTCATTTTTTTATTTTGCAATCATAGATAATTTTATTCTTAATATGACCTCAATTATATTTTAGGAGGTATAGCATGAATCGTGTTAAAATTATAACAGACAGTACATCTGATTTATCCCCGGAATTACTTAAGAGATATGATATCCAGGTTGTCCCCCTTTATGTACTGATAGATGACAAGAGTTATAAGGATGGCATCGAGATATCTACAGAAAAATTGTATGAGGAAGTGGAGAAGAGACAAGTCTTGCCTAAAACTGCTGCCCCTTCCATGGGAGATTTTTATACAGTATTCTCAAAATGGATAGAAGAGGGTTATGATTGTTTTTATATCGGTTTGTCTTCAGAGCTTTCCGCTACCTATCAGGCAGCGAAGATGGCAGCGGAAGAATTTGATGACAGCAGGATTCGATTTTTGGATTCCAGAAGCCTTTCAACAGGTATAGGCCTATTGGTCTTAAAGGCAGCAGAATTGGCCGAAGAGGGCGCTGGGATTGAAGAAATATGCAATACCATCAGCAGGATGATTCCTAAGGTACGAGTCAGTTTCATTATTGACACCCTGAAATATTTGCATATGGGTGGCAGGTGTACAGCTGTACAATTATTGGCCAGCAATGTATTAAAGCTCAGGCCGCAGATCATTGTAAAGGATGGAGGAATGGTAGTCGGTGCAAAATTCCGAGGTAAACGCTCACATTGCCTGGATGAATTTTATAATGTATTAGTAGGAGATGGCAGCCAGATTGATAAAGAACGTGTATTTGTTACTCATTCAATGTGCAATGAAAACGAGGTGTCAGAATATAAAGAAAGACTTGAAAGCATTGGAGTGGAAGAAGTGATTATTACTCAAGCCGGAACTGTAATTTCCAGCCATTGCGGCCCAGGAACTATTGGAATTATATATAAAGAAAAAGAATGATTAGCTTCAAAAGGATTTTAATGAAAGCAGGAAATAGAAATGCCGTTGCATATAGTACTGGTTGAGCCGGAAATTCCTCAAAATACAGGGAATATAGCAAGAACTTGCGCAGTAACAGGTGCTGTGCTTCATCTTGTTAAGCCTTTGGGCTTTTCTGTAGAGGATCGTTATTTGAAGCGTGCCGGACTGGATTATTGGCACATGCTGGAAATTTATTATCATGATTCAATAGATGATTTTTTCAGATCATATCCAAATGGAGATTTCTTTTTTTGCACTACCAAAGGAAATCGTGCATATACAGAGGCACGCTATACAGAAAACAGTGTTATTTTCTTTGGCAAGGAAACGGCAGGGCTGCCGGATTCCTTATTGAAAAAATACAAGGAGAGATTAATACGCATACCTATGAAAGAAGGTGCCCGATCCCTGAACTTGTCCAATTCTGTTGCTATTGTTTTGTATGAGGCATTACGTCAGCTTGATTTTCCGAATTTGAAGTGTTATTCCGGTGGTTATTGTTGAATTTTTAACCATGATATAGTAAAATTGGTTGGAAAAGCACCGAGCATTATTGGATACATGAAGTTAATTTTTAACTGAAAAGGTTTAATGGTTGACTATTATGGTTACTGTAAATACAGAACCATGTGCAAATTTTAATTTTGGAAAAGGAAGTGGATATGATGAACAAGAGAACTCTGGAAGACATACAAGTAACCGGTAAAAAAACATTGGTCAGAGTAGACTTCAATGTACCACTGGACAAAGAGAGGAATATCACAGATGATACCCGTATTCGTGCAGCTTTGCCCACAATTCGTTACTTGCTTGATCAAAAAGCAAAAGTTATATTAATGTCCCACTTAGGGCGTCCAAAGGGTGAAGGTTTTGAATCGGATTACAGCTTGGCGCCAGTAGCAGAGCGTTTATCCGAATTGCTGAAATTAGAAGTCAAAATGGCTAAAGATGTGATAGGAGAAAACGCAAAAGAATTAGTAGAGAACCTAAAAGAAGGAGAAGTCGTTCTCCTTGAAAATCTGCGGTTCCACAAGGCAGAAACAAAGAACGATCCCGAATTTGCCAGAACCCTGGCTTCCTTTGGAGAAATTTACATAAACGATGCTTTTGGTACTGCTCACAGGGCTCATGCTTCTACCGAAGGTGTAGCACACTATTTACCTTCAGCAGCCGGCTATTTGCTGAAGAAGGAACTGGAAGTTCTGGGCAAAGCTTTAGATAACCCGGATCGTCCATTTGTTGCTATTTTAGGGGGGGCAAAGGTTTCCGACAAGATTGGAGTAATTAAAAATCTAATCAATAAAGTAGATACCCTTATCATCGGCGGAGGAATGGCATATACCTTCTTTAAGGCAAAAGGTTATGAAATAGGGGCATCCCTTTTGGAAGAAGATAAAGTAGATCTTGCAGCTGATTTAATTAAGCAGGCTGAATCCAAAGGTGTAAAGCTCTTACTGCCCATAGATACTGTTGTAGCAAAAGAGTTTAAGAATGATACTGAGTATAAGGTTGTTTCCAGTAAAGAAATACCGGCCGGATGGCAAGGCCTGGATATTGGACCTGATGCCTGCAAAGAATTTGGGGAAGCTATTTTAAATGCAAAGCTGGTTGTATGGAATGGACCTATGGGCGTATTCGAAATGCCTAATTTTGCAAAGGGTACTGCCGCTATTGCTGACTATATGAGCAGATGCAACGGTATAACTATAATAGGCGGCGGGGATTCGGCTGCAGCAGTTGAGCAATTAGGTTATGCTGATAAAATGACCCATATATCTACCGGCGGCGGTGCTTCACTCGAATTTCTTGAGGGTATCGAATTACCTGGTGTGGCTGCACTGGATGATAAATAAAGCCGGAACAAATGACAGTATATTAGTCTAAACAGCAGAAAAGGAGATTGGAGATTATAGATGAGAAAACCGATTATAGCAGGAAACTGGAAAATGAACAAAACAGCAAATGAAGCTGTTGAAATGATTAAGGAACTGGCTCCCTTGGTTAAGGATTCTGATGTGGAGGTTGTAATTTGTGCGCCGTATACTGCTCTACAGGCAGCAAAAGAAGCTGCTGCAGGCACCAATATCAGGATAGGGGCTCAAAATATGCACTGGGAAGAAAATGGCGCATTTACCGGCGAGGTTTCTCCCATAATGTTAAGGGATATGGGAATAGAGTATGTAATAATAGGTCACTCAGAAAGACGAGAGTATTTTGCAGAAACTGATGAAACTGTTAACAAAAAAGTACATTCCGCATTAGCCCACAATCTTATTCCCATTATATGCGTAGGCGAGACCCTTGAACAAAGGGAACAGGGAATTACCAACACACTGGTGGAGAATCAGACAAGGGAGGCCCTTAAGGGATTATCCGCTGAAGAAATAAAAACCTGTGTCATAGCTTATGAGCCGATATGGGCCATTGGTACCGGGAAAACAGCTACCTGTGAAGATGCCAATGAGGTAATAGGCATAATTCGTAAAACTATAGCGGAAATAGCAGGACAGGAAGCTGCCGAAGCTATTCGCATACAATACGGCGGAAGCATGAAACCAGAAAATGCTGCAGAGCTTATGGCAATGCCGGAAATTGACGGAGGTCTGGTAGGTGGAGCCAGCTTAAATGCGAAAGATTTCTCAAAAATTGTTAACTATAAAAAATAATATAAAGAACACAGCTTAAAGGCGAAACCGGTTATTTATAGAGGAGGACTTTATGTCAAAAAAATTAACCGCCCTAATCATTATGGATGGATTCGGGCTTAGCAATAATAAAAATTCTAATGCGGTAGAAACAGCAAAAAAACCAAACTTTGATAGATTGTGGGCATCCTATCCCAGCGTAGCCATTAATGCCAGCGGCATGGATGTAGGCTTACCGGATGGACAGATGGGGAATTCTGAAGTCGGGCATCTTAATATTGGTGCCGGAAGGATAGTATATCAGGATTTTACAAGGATCAGCAAAGCCATTGCAGATGGAAGTTTTTTTGAAAACAAGGCTTTTTTGGAAGCAATTGCACATGTAAAACAACATAGTTCAAAACTTCATTATGTGGGGCTGGTTTCCGAGGGCGGAGTACACAGTCATATAGAACATCTGTATGCTCTGGTGGAGCTGGCCAAAAAACAAGGTGTATCACAAGTCTATATCCATGCCTTTATGGATGGCAGAGATGTGCCTCCCTCCAGCGGAAAGGCAACTCTTGAAGTTTTGGACTCAAGGCTTAAAGAAATGAAGTATGGAAAAGTTGCTACTGTTTCCGGGCGATATTATGCCATGGATCGTGACAAGCGCTGGGACAGAGTAGAAAAGGCCTATAATGCTTTAGTACTTGGTGAAGGTGAAACCGCAAGCACCGCAGTGGAAGCTATGGAAAATTCCTATAAGAGAAATGATACTGACGAATTTGTTAAACCTACAGTAATAATTGAAAACGGAAAACCTGTGGCAACCATTGACAATAATGATGCTATTATATTCTTTAATTTCCGGCCTGATCGGGCACGGGAGTTGACCAGAAGTTTTATTGAGCCGGACTTCAGCGAATTTAAGAGAAGAAAGGGTTATTTTCCGGTTAAGTTTGTGTCCTTAACCCAATATGACGAAACATTTAAGAATCTGTCTGTTGCCTTTGGTCCCCAGTCTTTGGATAATACTTTTGGTCAGTATATAAGCAGCAAAGGATTATCTCAGCTTCGGATTGCGGAAACAGAAAAGTATGCTCATGTAACATTCTTTTTTAACGGTGGAGTGGAATTTCCAAATCCGCTGGAGGATCGTGTGCTTATACCTTCACCTAAGGTCCCTACCTATGATCAAAAGCCTTCCATGAGCGCATTTGAAGTTACTGAAGAAGCTGTTAAACGTGTAAAATCAGGCAAATATGATGTTATGATTTTGAATTATGCCAATTGTGATATGGTAGGGCATACTGGTGATTTCAATGCCGCTGTTGAAGCAGTAGAAACAGTGGATAAATGCCTGGGTATAATTGTAAAAGCAATTCAGGAACAAGGCGGCACAGCGATTATAACCGCAGACCATGGCAATGCAGAGCAAATGCAGGACTATGAGACCGGCCAGCCTCATACAGCTCATACTTCGAATATTGTACCTTTTATTTTGGCAGATGATAAATTAAAGGATGCAAAACTTAGAGAAGGGGGCCGTCTGGCTGATATTGCACCAACATTGCTGGATCTTATGGGTTTGGAGAAGCCGCAGGAAATGACAGGTGAAAGCCTTATTTTAAGCAGATAAAGTCACATACTAATATACTGAAAGGAGAAAACTGTTATGATGACAATTGTTGATGTAATTGCAAGAGAGATTTTGGATTCAAGGGGTAATCCCACTGTAGAAGTAGAAGTTTATCTGGAAGGCGGTGCTGTAGGACGAGCTACTGTTCCCTCCGGCGCTTCTACAGGTGCTTTTGAGGCAGTAGAGCTTAGGGACGGTGACAAAGATCGATACCTGGGCAAGGGTGTTCAAAAGGCTGTTGATAATGTAAATAATATATTGGCTGAAGAAATAATCGGCATGAACGCATTGGATCAGGTTGGTATCGATGAGTTGATGATTGAATTGGACGGAACTCCCAATAAATCCAAATTAGGAGCCAATGCAATTTTAGGTGTTTCATTGGCAGTAGCCAAAGCTGCTGCTGAACAGTTAGGACTTCCTTTGTATCAATATGTTGGCGGAGTTAATGCCAAAGTTTTGCCTGTTCCTATGATGAACATTATCAATGGCGGAAAGCATGCAGACAACACAGTTGATATCCAGGAATTTATGATTATGCCTGTAGGTGCAGGCAGTTTCCGTGAAGCCCTGAGAATGTGCGCTGAGATTTTTCATAACTTAAAAGCCGTTCTAAAGGCAAAAGGCTACAGCACAGCAGTTGGGGATGAGGGAGGATTCGCTCCTAACCTGAAAACCAATGAAGAAGCCATTGAAGTTATACTGGAAGCAGTGCAAAAAGCTGGCTACAAGCCTGGCAACGATATTCGAATTGCTATTGATGCAGCAGCTACAGAGCTTTATGGAGAAGACGGCAAATACCACTTCACCGGCGAAGGTGTAGTTCGCACTGCAGAAGAACTGATTGATTATTATGAAAAGCTGGTTGATGAATATCCCATTATTTCTTTGGAAGATGGGTTAGCAGAAGATGATTGGGAAGGCTGGAAACTGTTGACTGAAAGATTAGGACATCGGATTCAGTTAGTTGGAGACGATTTATTTGTAACCAATACTGAGAGACTTGCAAAAGGAATACAAAAAGGTACTGCAAACTCCATTTTGATTAAAGTAAATCAAATAGGCACCTTGACAGAAACTCTAGATGCAATTCAAATGGCAAACCGTGCCGGTTATACATCTGTAGTATCTCATAGATCCGGTGAAACAGAAGATGCCACCATTGCCGATCTGGTTGTTGCAGTGAATGCAGGACAGATTAAAACCGGTGCTCCTTCAAGAAGTGATCGTGTGGCTAAGTATAACCAGTTGCTACGCATCGAAGAGGAACTCGGGGATTTGGCTCAGTATCCGGGGCTTTCTGCATGGTTCAATCTGAAAGATAAATAATCTTTTTCCTTGCATTCCCTATTCCCACATGTTAAAATGTCATTGTTGACACTTAAGGAGGGTTGCGGATGGGAGGATTTAGTGTTTTCCTTACGATACTTCTTGTAATAGTTGAGTTAATATTGATTGCAGTAGTACTATTGCAATCAGGCAAGAGTGCAGGTTTATCAGGCAGTATTGCTGGCGGTGCCGAAACATTTTTTGGAAAGAATAAGGCTAAAAGCTATGAAGGCAAACTGCAGATACTTACAAAAATTTCAGCTCTGGGTTTTATGATACTTACAGTTCTATTAGCCTTATTACAATAGAACATAATATACGGCAGTGGGGTTTTCCTACTGCCGTTTTTTTATTCATATCATATAATGAAAGAATCGTAGTTTATAATAACGGAGGGAGGAATGTAAATGAGCATAAATAATAAAAATATGGAAAAATATTACGGCAAAAGATATACAGATAGTAAGGAGATAGAACAAAGAATTTTCGAACTTTTATCCCGAATACCTTTATATGAAGAAGAAATATTGAGTAATTCAGGCATGGAAGCGGATCCTGAAATTTTTCATAAGATTTTAAACCGAATGGAAGAAGAAGGCAGACTGATTAGAACCAAGAAAAAGAAATATGCCATACCTGAAACTTTAGGGTTTTTTACAGGGCGATTGCAGGCAAATGCCAGAGGATTTGGATTCTTTATATCTGATAATGAAGGGGAAGAAGATATCTTTATATCAGCAGAAAATCTTAATGGAGCAATGCATCGGGACCGGGTTATGATTCGATTGATAAAGGGAAATGGGCGTTCAAGAGAAGGTGAAGTAGTACGTGTATTAGAACGGGCTAATACCAAAATAGTAGGTACATTTGAAAAAGAAAAAAATTTTGGATTTGTAATTCCTGATGATCAACGTATTCATCAGGACATCTTTATTCCCAAAGATGCCATCAATGGTGCTAAACATGGTTACAAGGTTGTAGCGGAGATAGTGCACTGGCCTCAGAAACGCCGGAATCCCGAAGGACGGATAATAGAGGTATTAGGCCATAGAGATGAAGTCGGCACAGATATTCTGTCCATCATACGCCAATTTGATCTGCCCGAGGTGTTCCCCGATGAAGTGCAGGGGGAAGCTAAAAAAATACCTCAGACTATACCGGAAGATGAAATTAAAAGAAGGAAAGACTACCGGAACCTTCTTACAATAACTATGGACGGTGCAGATGCCAAGGACTTGGATGATGCAATCTCATTGGAGATGAAGACTAATGGGAATTATCTCCTAGGTGTCCATATTGCAGATGTCAGTTATTATGTGAGAGAAAATAAAGAAATTGACAGGGAAGCTTATAGAAGGGGAACAAGTGTATATTTGGTAGATCGGGTAATACCCATGCTGCCCAAAGAACTATCCAATGGCATATGCAGCCTGAATCCAAATGAGGATAGGCTCGCATTTTCAGTATTTATGGAGATTAACTCTAAAGGGACAGTTGTGGATTATAGATTTGAAGAAACGATTATACGATCCGATGCTCGTTTGGTTTATGAAGATATAACTAAAGTTTTGGAAGGGAAGGACCCGGAACTAATAGAGGAATACAGGGATTTTCTTGAATTTTTGCAAAATATGGAGTCCCTGGCAAATATTCTACGCGATAAAAGGATGAAAAGAGGCAGCATTGATTTCGATTTGGAGGAAACGAAAATTACTCTTGATATAACTGGGAAACCTATTGATGTGAAACAGGATGAAAGAGGTATTTCGAATCGTATTATTGAGGAGTTTATGCTGGTATGCAATGAAACTGTTGCAGAAGCTATGACTTGGAGCGGAGTTCCTTTTCTATATCGTGTTCATGAGGAGCCTTCTGTTGAAAAATTACTTGATTTTAACAAGTTTATTAATAATTTTGGATATCACTTAAAGGGAATTGGAGGCAAAATTCATCCAAAAGCATTACAGGACTTGCTTGAGGAGATTAAGGGGAAACGGGAAGAGGTTCTGATAAGCATTGTAATGCTTCGTTCCCTGCAAAAAGCCAAATACAGCAGTGATAATATTGGCCACTTTGGGCTGGCTGCCAAATACTATACTCATTTTACAGCCCCCATTCGTCGATATCCAGACCTTATTATACATCGAATCATGAAAGATTTTTTAGCAAACAGACTGGATAAAAAAAGAATCCAATACTTAAACGACAAATTACCTGAGATGGCAAATCACTGTTCAGAAAGAGAAAGACTAGCTGATGAGGTTGAACGAGAGACTGACAGGCTGAAAAAAGCAGAATACATGGCTGATAAAATAGGAATGGAGTTTGACGGCATCATTTCAGGTGTGACTAGTTTTGGAGTATTTGTCATATTGGATAATACAGTGGAAGGTTTAATTCGAATAACAGCGCTGGATGACGATTATTATGTATATGATGAAAAACATTATTGCCTGATTGGTGAAAGGACTAAAAAAGTTTATAGACTTGGAGATGATATTAAAATTCGTGTAGCAAATGTTGATATCCCATCCCGTACTATTGATTTTGTGCTTGCCTAAGGTGAAAAAGTGAAATTAGTCAATGAAAATATCATTTTTGCTAAGTGGTTTATTTTTTATTTTGTTATAATAAAATCGTGTAATTACCATTTGAGGTTGCTTTCATTAACAAACTGATGGCTTGGAACTGGAGGGCAGCGTAGTATGAATCAGGAGTATTTTGATAAAGAAAATTATAGTGATATACCCTTGTATCGAATGAATGAGAATCCTAATGGAGATTTACCATTCTTTATCAAAAGATATACCTTAAGTAATGCTACAACAAAAATGCATAGGCATGAGTATATGCAGATAAATTATGTATATCAGGGAAAGGCAGAGCATGTAATTAATAATCAAAAATTCGATATTATAAAAGGGGATATATTTGTTATTCCTCCCTTTATACCTCATCAGATTGGAGCGCCGGGGAATTTGTCTGCTCAAATTGTAGAGTTTGAATTTATGCCCGAGTTTATAAATCCCAATTTTGATGATATAAAGAATGCAGAATCCTATTTGGACTTTGCATATATTGAACCTTTTCTTGTAAGTGAGAATCTGGTTAAACCCAGATTGAATCTTATCGGCGGGCTGCAGATCGAAGTAGAAAAAATCCTGAATGAGGCTATCAGAGAATATGAACAAAAGAAACCTGGATATGTATTGTTGATAAAGTCCCTGCTTCTTCACCTTTTGGTATTGGTAGGAAGGGAGTTCAAAACAAACCTGGAAATTTCCGAGACCCACAGTATTTACGATCGACATCGGGAAGCCATACAAATGGCGGTAGAGTATATTGACACTCATTATCAGGAGGACTTGATGGTGGAGGATGTGGCAAGAATATCTTCTTTGTCTCCTTCATATTTTGCGCGTCTTTTTAAAAGCATAACTTTAAAAACCTTTACGGAGTATCTAAGCGGAGTACGCATTTCAAAAGCCTTAGTGCTATTAAGAGAGACAGACAAGAAGGTTATTGATATTTGCTATGAGTGTGGCTTTAATAATGTAAATCATTTTAACAGGGTGTTCAAACAACGTGTAGGCATTTCACCATTAACCTATAGAGAAATGATGTATTGAAATAATTAAGAAAGAGGGATGGGTAAATGAGTAAATTAGCTTTATTTGGAGGAGAAAAGGCTAAAAAAACACCATTTGGTACAGGAAAGAGATTTGGGGATGAAGAGCTTCAACAGCTAAAAGAAGCTTTGGAGCAAAATACTTTATTTTATTGGTCTGGCAGCAAAACAAAAGAATTATGCAAAAAATTCGCCGATATGTATAATGTGAAATACTGTGTAACTACATCATCCGGCACAGCCGCTATACATGTAGCATTAGGAGCACTGGGTGTCACCGAAGGAGATGAAGTTATCACTACACCGGTAACTGATATGGGCACTGTCATTGGTATTTTGTATCAGAATGCCATACCTGTGTTTGCGGACTTGGATCCGCATACATATAATATGGACCCGAAATCTTTAGAAGAAAAAATCACAGATAAAACCAAGGCAATTATTGTTGTGCATTTAGCAGGTAATCCGGCAGATATGGACTCTATTATGGAGATTGCCAGAAAACATGGCATTAAAGTTATAGAAGACTGTGCACAAAGCTATTTATCCTATTATAAAGGCAGATTGGCAGGAACCATAGGTGATATCGGCTGTTTCAGTTTGAATGATTTTAAACATATATCAGCCGGGGACGGCGGAATATGCATAATGAATGATGAAGATTTGTATTATAAAGCATTCCGCTTTGCAGACAAAAATTATGATAGATTTTCAAAAGATCCCGCTGCGTTAAGAAGAATTGAATTTCTTGCACCTAACTACAGAATTACAGAACTGCAGTCTGCAGTGGCACTTGCCCAATTGGATAAACTGGAATGGATCTGCAATAGAAGAAATGCATATGGAGATAAACTGAGTGAAGCAATAAAGGGCTTACCCGGAATTTCAATTCCTAAAATTGAAGAAGGCAATAAGAGCTCTTATTGGTTCTATATGTTTCGTATTGATGAAAATGAGGCAGGAGTCAGCAGAGACGAGTTTTCAAAAGCATTGGCGGCGGAAGGTGTGCCAAACCAACCTGGCTATATACCTACCTGTATATATGAATATGATTTGTTTTTGAATAAGAACGCTTATAATGGAACCAAAGCTCCCTTTGACAGTAATTATTATGGGAAGGAAATTAACTATTTTAAGGGAATGTGTCCGACAGCTGAAGAAATCCTCAATACAGCCATAAGACTTACAGTTAATGAGTTTTATACGGAGCAGGATTTAGAAGAGGTCATTGAAGCAATTAGAAAAGTATCTAGTTATTACAGCGGCAAATAGCATATGACTCTGTTTTTGTGCGCAAGCATGAAAGCACATTAAGGAGAGATTTTATGATAATAGATGTTCATAATCATCCTGACTGGCATGGGCATGATCTAAATAGATATCTGGATAATATGAAAAGATACAATATAGATAAGACTTGGTTGCTTAGCTGGGAATGTCCCATCGATGAATACAGTCCTGAATATATAAATTGCATTCCAGATACAGGTCCTAATGGCCCGGTTCCCTTTGCAAGATGCCTTTCCTACGTGGAACGTGCACCAGACAAGTTTATACTAGGTTATGCGCCTGATCCCAGAAAACCGGAAGCGATAGATCAACTGCAGGCCGCTGTTAGTATTTACGGAGTACGTGTGTATGGTGAACTTAAATTACGAATGATGTATGATAATCCGGATGCAATCCGTATGTTTCGATTCTGTGGAGAGAAAGGGTTGCCTGTTGTTGTCCATATAGATTATGAATTTGATACAGGCAGTAGATATCCCAGACCCAATTGGTGGTACGGCGGAGGAATAGATGCATTTGAAAGAGCTATTAAAGCATGCCCATATACTGTTTTTATCGGTCATGCGCCTGGTTTTTGGGCTCATATTTCGGGAGACAATCAATATAATAAGGTCAGTTATCCGAAAGGCAAGATAGTGCCCGGCGGCAAATTAATTAAAATGCTTGAGGCTTATCCAAGACTGTATTGTGATATATCTGCAGGTTCCGGATGGAATGCTCTGAGCAGGGATCCGGAATTTGCGAGAGAATTCCTTGTGGAATACCAGGATCGTATTCTCTACGGCAGAGACTATTTTGACAATATTCATCAGGAATTCCTGAACAGTCTGGGTCTGCCGGCTGAAGTGCTCGAAAAAATATATTACAAAAATGCATTGAAACTGGTGCCTTGACAAAGTATCCCTGATTATGTCTGCAGGCTTATTTCCGATAAAAAATATGCAGTTCAACTTTAAGTTATTCTGATGAACAAGTGCAATAATATAAGAAAGAGGTTGAGAATTATGTATAAAGAAAAATTAGCTATACATGGAGGGGAACCGGTCAGAACTGAACCAATGCCGCCGCCGTATGCAGGGGCCAGTGTATATGGAGAAGAAGAAGAAAGAGCGGTTCTGGAAGTAATTCGCTCCAAATCCCCATACCGCTATTATGGACCAAATGTATTAGGTAAGGTAAGAGAATTTGAAAAGGCATTCAGTAAAAAGATTGGAATCGAGTACACATTAGGAGTTACTTCCGGAACAGCATCATTAGTTGTAGCCCTTAAGGCAGCAGGCATCGGACCCGGTGATAAGGTGATTGTACCGGCATGCACATTTTTGGCTACCCCTGGCGCTGTAGTCTGTGCTGGTGCTGTACCGGTATTTGCAGATATTGATGAAAGCATGAATATAGATCCTGATGCAATCGAAAAAGTAGTAGACAAACATACAAAGGCGATTATTCCTGTGCCAATATTGGGTAATCCCTGCCAGATGGATCGGATTATGGAAATAGCACATAAATATAATTTGGTTGTTATTGAAGATGTAGCTCAATCCTGTGGTTCAAAATATAAAGGTCGGTACTCGGGTACATTTGGAGATATTAATTGTTTCAGCCTCCAGATAAATAAAATTATCACAACAGGTGATGGCGGTGCGGTTGTAACAAATGATCCTAAATTATATGAAAGAGCTGTAAGGTATCATGATCAGGGAATGTTCCGTGAAAAAGAAGGATTCTTATCTAAGTCTTCCGCAGATGATGTTTTTATCGGACAAAATTACAGAATGAGTGAAATAACAGGTGCAATTGCAGTTGAACAATTGAAGAAGCTTGATTATATAGTTGAATCGATGAGGAAAATTAAGTACAACATAAAGGATCAGATAAGAGATATACCTGGAATCGGATTCCGAAGAATAAACGATGAAGAAGGTGACGCAGGCAACTCCTTAATTATATACCTGGAGAATCCGGAAAAAGCGAAAGAATTCCGGGAGGCTCTTAATGCAGAAGGAATTCCAGCGAGCTTTCTTTATAACGGTGAGCCTATATATATGCTGCCTCAGATATTTAATAAAAAAACTGCTGACAGCAGCGGTTTCCCATTTAACCAGTTTGATGAAGAAATCGTTTATGAGAAGGATATGTGCCCCAAAGCCTGGGACATTATGCAAAGAACGGCTACTATAAATTTCAGTCCCGCATTTACTGAAAAGGATGCAGAAGATGTGGTAAAAGCCATTCATAAAGTTGCAAAGTATATTCTATAAGACAGCTTTTCATTTTGGGAAAAAAGAGGTTTTTCATAAATAAAGAAATGAAAAGAGAAAACATGAAGGAAAAAGCCTCAGGATTATAGAATTATATAGTTATCAAACAAACAGTCAGAGGAGGAATTACCTAATGAAAAAAGAAATTAAAGTGGCAATTATAGGACTTGATACAAGTCATTCTGTAGAGTTTCCAAGAAGAATGCAGGCTCCTGATTGTCCTGAAAAGAATAAAGTGGAAGGACTGAAAGCTGTAACTTGTTTGCGTTTTGAAACCCCTTTTACTAATGCTGAAATTCTTGATGAAAGACAGAAACAATTAGAAGCTTGGGGCATTAAGGTAACAGAAAGCTTTGACGAAGCAGTTGAAAATTGCGATGCTATTATGATAGAAATCAACGATCCGGCTTATCATTTGGAATATTTTAAGAAATGTGCAACCTTGGGTAAACCGATTTTTGTGGATAAACCATTGGCAGACACCTATGAAAATGGTAAAGAAATTGCCAGACTGGCAAAAGAGAATAATGTAAAGGTCATGTCCGCTTCTTCATTGAGATTTGCTCAGAATCTGGTAGAGGCATGTAATAAAGTAGCAAAGCCTTCACAGATGTATTGCTATGGTCCGCTTGGGATTCCGGCTGTCGGCAGCGGAATAATCTGGTACGGTGTGCATAGTTTTGAAATGCTCGAGAGGGGAATGGGACGTGGTGCGCTGTCTGTAGATGTAAAGAAAGACGAAAGCGGGGCAGTTGCAGTCGTAGAATACCCTGACAATAGAAGGGGAATTGTTGAGTTAACAGTTGGTGCTTATACTTATGGCGGCACTTTAAGGTCAGGCAGTGATGTAGCTTCATATGTTGTTGACAGTTCAATGATTTATACCGAGGAGTTAAAAGAAATTGGCAAGTTCTTTGCAACCGGTGAAGCTTCTCTGCAGCTTGAAGATGCTCTTGAAGTTATGCATTTACTGGATGCAGCAGCAGAATCTTATAAAACAGGAAAGCCTGTTACATTAAAATAAAGTACCATGGAGGTAGTTTTATTGAAGAAAAGACTAGGCTTCGGCATCGTAGGATGTGGTGTAATATCAGACTGGCATGCGGCTGCTATAAATGAAATAGATTGTACTGTTCTGGTAGGTGTAACAGATGTAAACGAGCATAAAAGAGTGGAAACGGCAAAAAAGTATAATGCACGTCCGTTTGACACATATGAACAAATGCTTGAAAACAATGAAATAGATATTATCAGCATCTGCACTCCCAGCGGCACTCATGCTCCTTTGGCAATAGAAGCCGCCAAAGCTGGCAAGCATGTAATTGTAGAAAAGCCGATGGCCTTGAATCTGGCTGAATCTGACCAAATTATTAAGGCATGTGAAGAAAATAAGGTAAAACTTACTGTAATATCTCAGTTAAGGTTTTCAGATGCGGTTGCTAAGGTAAAAGATGCTGTTGATTCCGGGTTGCTTGGCAAATTAATCCTTGGGAATGCTTATTTGAAATATCATCGTTCTCAGGAATACTATGACAGCAGTGCCTGGAGAGGAACCTGGGCAATGGATGGCGGCGGTGCATTGATGAATCAGGGAATACATGGAATTGATCTGTTACAATATATAATGGGAGATGTAAAGTCTGTTTTTGCATATACCAAAACTCTTGCTAGAAAAATTGAAGTTGAAGATTCAGCAGTCGCTGTATTGGAATTTACAAACGGTGCCTTAGGAACCATTCAAGGAACTACTTCTATTTACCCGGGTTTCCCCAGAGAATTAGAATTTAATGGGGATAAAGGTTCTATCGTTCTAAGAGAAGATTGTATAGTTAAATGGGAGATAGAAGGACAAGAAGTACCGGAAGGGCTTATTGCTGATGAGCGCGAACTAGTTTACCAATCCCAGAGCAATCCAACTGGTTTTGGTATTGATGGTCATATAAAACAGATAAGACAGATGGCGGAAGCTATTTGGGATGACACCAAACCTTTGGTGGATCAGTATGAAGGCAGAAAGCCCATAGAGATTATTATGGCTATCTACGAATCTTCCAGAACAGGAAAAAAAGTTTTTTTACGTTAGTACAATACTGCTGTCATAAAGAGATTTGACATAATACATACCATGTGTTATAGTAATAATGAAATTAGTTATAAAAATTTGCCCTATTTGTTAATTACACAAATAGGGCAATTTTGACGGAGTAGGTGTTGTATATCATGTCAGGCGAAGGGATAAAGGTAATTGCACAAAATCGAAAAGCGCGTCATGATTATTTTATCGAAGCAAGCTATGAAGCGGGAATTGTATTAACCGGTACTGAAGTAAAATCCGTTCGTCTTGGCAAGGTTAACCTAAAGGACAGCTATGCAGAAGTAAGGGATGGTGAGGTTTTTTTACGCAATATGCACATAAGCCCTTACGAGAAAGGCAACATCTTTAATGCGGATCCTTTGCGAGAGCGCAAATTGCTTCTAAACAAAGGAGAAATTAATAAGCTCATTGGGTATGTTCAGCAAAGAGGCTATTCGCTCATACCGTTGCAAGTTTATCTGACCCGAGGTCTGGTCAAAGTCCAGCTAGCAGTTGCAAGGGGCAAAAAACTGTATGATAAACGCCAGGATGCTGCAGAAAGGGATGCAAAGCGTAACATGGAACGTGCTTTTCGAGAGTTTCAGAAGACATGAACACCTGCCATATAGTATATGATATAATGTTATGGGGGCGTACTGGTTTCGACGGGGATAATAGAGATGCGAGAAGCGAGTCGCGGGCTCCGGGGCCGCGTCAAAAACCTGGAATTAAAAATAAACGCTAACGATAACTTAGCACTCGCTGCTTAATTAAGCAGTGACGTCCATCCTATAGTTCCCGCACTATAGGAATTGGGCGCCGATTTCGCGGAGAACGAACCTAACAAAGCTTTGAGTTAGGCCGGAATCAATGAAGCTACTGAAGCCGGAATCCAGTCAGTGGGAGTCCGGTTGAGGGAATGCAAAACACTGACTGCACTCGGAGATGCTCTCATCGATATATCTTCGGACAGGGGTTCGACTCCCCTCGCCTCCACCAAATTCATGATACTAACATTAGCTATTTTGACTTATGTTAACAAAAAAGAATAAGCTGTATTCGGAGTGGTTCTGGATACAGCTTTGCTTTATTTCTAGCCGGTTCCGAAAAACTGAATTTGACGGTGAATAAGTGAAGGCAAAATTCTTAATTGTCATTCTAACCTGCATTGCTTAATGATTAGGACAGCTTGCTTATGGCATCATTTGCTTGCTTTTTAAGGGTTGCATTTTTTTGTAATTTTAACAACCTGCTGGAAATCATTCTTTGCCTGTTCTTTTTTGTTCAAATTCAGATAGGCTACTCCTGTGTTATATAATGAGTAGTCAGTTTGATAGTCCAAATCTGCAGAAGCAGTATAGTGTTCTATTGCTTTGTTAAATTGCTTCTTATTTAAATAAATGGTCGCCAGAGATTAAGTCCGTATAATTGTGTAAAAGGATAGTGAGCCACAGACTCGTTTCCTC
>ERZ773359.2850-NODE-2850-length-20987-cov-6.967753_pt1 | contig 20987 bp, 17 predicted proteins | sample MGYA00374955_ERZ773359 | MGnify/ENA primary metagenome ERZ773359 (study PRJEB29098, sample SAMN04486028) | biogas fermenter metagenome | study: EMG produced TPA metagenomics assembly of the Biogas fermentation microbial communities from Germany - Plant 4 DNA1...
ATTATTTATATTATTAATAATAATATAGTTTAATCTAATAAACCAAAAAAATGATTATCAAAAATTATCAGAAATATCAGTAAAGAGACTAAAAAGATTTATTGCTGCCTGAGCATTTGCTCGGTATTAAAGAACTCCTTCCACGGATCATTTCCGGAAATCATGAGAAGCGCATTTTCCATGTCAATACCATCGGGAGCTATTGTATCAAGCTCATCCCACGAGATGGGCATGGATACCTTTGCCCCTTTTCTGGCTCTCAGCGAATAGGGAGCAATACTGGTGGCGCCTCTGGCATTTCTTATCCAGTCGATAAATATTTTTCCGGACCTTTTGGCTTTCCTGACATTACTGGTATAGCGATCAGGCCATTTCTGTTCCATAACTTCCGCCACCTTTCTCGCAAAATCATGAAATATATCCCAGCTAACTGCAGGCTTTAAAGGAACAACCACGTGATAGCCTTTTCCGCCGCTGGTTTTCAGATATGAAACCAGAGAAAGCTCGGACAGGATACTCTTCAAATCCCTGACGCCCTGGCGCACTTTTCCTATATCCATTCCTTCATCAGGGTCCAGATCGAATACCATCATATCAGGCTTTTCAAGCTGTTCTACCCTGCTCCCCCAGGTGTGAAACTCCAGTGTACCCATTTGGGCTTCTGAAATAAGTCCGGTTTTATTAGCTATATAAAAGTATTCTTCTGTTTCTCCTGTTCCATCAGGAACAGGTATTGTTATGATCCCCTTGCTGCCGGGACCCGGATGCTTCTTGTAAAAACATGTCTGTGAGACTCCTTTTGGACACCGTACGATGCTTAAGATCCTGTGTTCCACATAAGGCAGCATACGCTCCGATACCTTTTCGTAATACCTGATAACATCTTCTTTTGTAATTTGGGGATCGTCAAATATTACTTTATCGGGGCTGGAAATACTAACACCCCCGATGACCAGATTGCCGCTGTTTTCTCCGGATCCTCCGGGTTTTTCACATTCTTCATCCGGTTTTTCGGCTGAATTTTCCCTTTTTATATCCTTTGGATCTTTGTCTTCTCTTAAGCCCTTGAAACTTGCCTGTCTCAACTGATTATCCTCCGTCCATTCGGCAAATTTGATTTCTGCCGCCAGCCGCGGTTCCAGCCATATGATTTTTTCATTTGACCTTGCTTTGGGTGGATTTATAAAAACCGGATCCTTAATTATTAAATCATCGAACCTTGCAAGCAGCTGTTCAGTGTTTCGTTTGTTAAAGCCTGTGCCGGCACGCCCTGCATATATTAAGTCGTTCCCTTCATATACGCCAAGCAGAAGTGAACTGATGCCCCTGTTTTTTTTATCTGAAACAGTATACCCTCCGATGACGAACTCCTGGCGTTTATCACATTTTAATTTAATCCAGTCGCCATTGCGGCTGCCGCTGTAAACCGAATCGGCTTTTTTGCCTACTATTCCCTCCATTCCTGCCTCACATGCCGCGATAAAGCATTCCTTTCCGTTTCCTCTCACATGACGGCTGTAATACAAATTTGCAGGAGCATCCTTCATCAGCTCTTCCAGTATTTCTTTCCTTTTAATAAGGGGTTTATTCCGAAAGTCTTCACCATCCAGTGCCAGCAAATCAAATACTATAAACGTCAGTTTTTGTCCTTCCGGATTTTTCATGTAGTTTTGCAGGGCCTGGAAATCAGTCTTGCCTGTTTCATCAATAACCGTCATTTCGCCGTCCAAAACCATTGCCTTTCTCTTGGCAAATTCTATCAGCGAATTGCTTACAGCAAAGAACCGCTTGGTATAATCCTTTCCGTTCCTGGAAACCAGTCTGACGCTGTTGCCTTCCACATAGGCCAGTATCCTGTATCCGTCATATTTCATTTCAAAGATCCAGTCATCACCGTCAGGGATCCTGCTTACCAGTTTCGCAAGCTGTACTTCGGTATTGTCAAAAGGGTTCTTTATGAAATTCTCATCTTTGCCTGTTTCGATTTCGGCCATGGTCCGTCCTGTCCTGACGCTGGAGTTAAATTCGGATATCCCGGTATCGGTTCTTGCAAACTCGTCTTTTTCTTTCAATAGAAGCCAGTTATCCTTTGAATCTCCCGGTTTGCCTTTCAGTCTTATTAAAGCCCATTTTCCCTTCAGGCGTCTTCCCTTAAGTTCAAACTTCAATACCCCTTCGGTCAGACTTTCTTCCACATTTCCGTATGGTTCCCAAAAACCTTCGTCCCAAAGCATCACCGTACCGCCGCCGTATTCGCCCTTAGGGATCGTGCCTTCGAAATTCCTGTACTCCAGCGGATGATCCTCTACCATTACCGCCAGTCTCTTTTCTTTCGGATTATAGGAAGGACCTTTGGGAACTGCCCAGCTTAAAAGAGTCCCCTTCCATTCCAGGCGAAAATCGAAATGATCCCTGCTGGCAATATGGTGCTGTACCACGAATCTTAACTGCTCATCGGAACTTGCCGGAATGCCCTCCGGCTCGGCCGTTATTTCAAAATTCCTTTTCTGGTTATACTCACTCAGTCTTTCTTTCATAAATCATACTATTGCCTTTTCTTACCTCCGACATTATTGTTTCAAAGACATTTCGGTTTAATACAAGTCAGGCACATTTCCCTGATTTTACGATTCATATATCTATATTGTTATCATTGAACCAATCCAATGGATCAAAATAAGGTAATTTCCATTTGATTGATCTGCCTCTTATCAATGTAAAATATCTTCTGGCACTTCTGTCACGCCATATTCCGTAGGAGTAGTAAGGGGTAATTAATACTATCTTTGAGGCTTTATAGAAAATCCCCCCGATCCACTTGCCAAAACCGGTGGTTTTGTTCCTTGCCAGCTTTTTAACAGCCTTATAACGATAAGATAAGCTTTTATATTTCGAGGGTACAGCAACCGATATTTCTTTTAGTTCTTCACCGTTACAAAGATAAATCCTGATCCCTTCATCCTGGTATCGGCGCAGGATATGTGCTAAATCTCCCTGTATCATTTCAGAACGAACTATCACCTTATAAATGCCATTTTTGCACAGAAACATGGCAGAAGGCATATCCTGCGGGAAGACACACCATCTGTTATCAAATGTACCGCGATATTTACCTCTTCCGTACATTCTTCTTGAATCCAACATGAAAACTGGAAGTGCACCCGGTTTTATATCCATTTTTTTAAGTTCGATTGCACCTCGATACAGGGCTGCCGCCGTCTCGTCATAATCAACCACGGCTGAGGCTGATGGTACGTTAACTCCGTTATAAACCGGAACCGGCCTATATCCCAACCGTGCCAAAGCGAGGCTCTCAGTAACACTGTCCTTTCCCGGCAAGTCCACAATGATCATGAGCCTGTCATCCGCATTTTCTATCCAACCTGCTTCAGGAATGGCCAACTGCTTATATTTCCTCATGGGCTTATTAATAAACAAAACCGGTTTTGCCCAGCGACTCCATATTACATCGTCCGGAGCCCATATCTTGAATATTTCAAGATCATACTTCATTTTGATTCCCTCCTATATGAACCAATACCGGTATATCTTAAGCCCTGCCGTCAATTCTGCGAAATATGATTGCCCTCACCGAAGCTCGCTCTCATGCTGGCAGCCGTATCTTAAAAAGATATGGGAACATTGCCGTAAGCCAAATTATCAAACAATGGAAAAAGCACTGTACTGAAAACAGCTAAGACAATATATACAATCGCCCAAAATACTGATCGGCTGAGTGAATAATTATTGCGGCTGCCTTCATCATTCATGGTCAGATTTACATATTGATGTTCAACAATGACAGCCAGCAAAGCCAGGATTATTGCCGGCCACCCTGCCGAAAGCTCCAGTATCGTCCTGGAAAAAGATACCCAGTCGCCTGCCGATGCCTTTCCCAATATTACTCCGCTTGCAAGGAAATAAAATCCCGTACGAATACCGCAATTAATGTCCCGGTCTACCGTTATTCGCTCAAAGACCTGTGTGATCTTGCCAATAAAAATACCCAGAATGATCCAGGCCGCTAAACCCAAACCGCCGGCAAATATGACGTGCCACCAGCCCGGACCGTCACCGACATTGGCTCCTGAATATATAAAAACTAATCCGACATATGCTCCGGAAATTGCAAATAAGGCCGCTTTGTTATTATTGTTTAAAGCATCGTCAGTCCATGAGAGATCAAATAACCGGAATATAAGTTTTAAACCAAGATGAACCCAGGCTATGCCTAATAACAAATAAAACAATATATATAAAAAGTCATCCGCAACATCGAAAGATGCCAGATATCTAAGAGTATAGAGAATAATCGCAATAGCGATAATGGGCAGGAAAGTAAAAACAAGTACTACCGTTTTATCCTTCCTTAACTTCCAGTTACCTATCAGCCTTCCATACCAGCCGGTCATACCGATACAAACGAAAACAGCAGAAAAAGCAAAAAGTATCATCTCAGAAAAATTCATATTGCAATCCAACCCTACAATTTTGTTTTTTGACCCGGTATAGTTTTGTCAGTTCCTGAGATGTTAAAAAATGAAGTAGTTAAACATTTTTTCTAAACTTCATAATACCATAAATCTCGTACTAAAACGATTAATTATAAATTAAATCTACAATAATCTACATTTTCTCTTTCGGATATTATACTATTGCCTTTTCTTTCTCTTTCTTAGCCTTTTCGACGCTGGCTTTGAGGGCTTCCATGAGATCGATCACTTTGACCGGTCCTTCAGTTTTCGCCGCAACAACTTCCTTTCCGGATATTTTGCTTTCTATCAGCATCCTAAGTTTCTCCTGGTATTCATCCTTGTACATTGCCGGATCAAAAGGCGTATCCATGGAATTTATAAGTAATCTTGCCATTTTGCTTTCCTGTTCGGATACTTTGGGTTTTGTATACGTCTTCTGGAGTTCTTTTATTTCGTCGGCGTAAAACATGGTGGCAATGATTATTCCGTCTTCCCGGGGAATTATTGCCATAAGCGTATCCTTCGTCCCTATGACCGCTTTGCCGATGGCTATCTTCTGTTCCGCCATCAACGCTGATCGAAGTAATTCAAAAGCCTTTTCCCCTCCGGGTTCGGGTATGGCCTGGTATGTCTTGTTATAATATACCGGAGAAATCTGGTTTAACTGGGCGAAGTGCAAAATTTGAATAGATTTTTCTTTCTCGGTTTTGATATTTTCTATTTCCTCGTCAGTGATAACTACATACTTGTCATCGTCATATTCGTAGCCCCTTACGATATCTTCAGGCTTTAATTCCTTACCGCAATGAGCGCAGGTTTTTTTATACCGAATTCGGCTGTTGTCTTCCTTGTGAAGCTGGTTAAAATGGATATCGTTGTCCTGGGTAGCTGTGTACATTGCGACAGGAATAGCAACCATGCCGAAAGTGATTACCGTTTTGCGTGATATCATGCTGCAACACCTCCGACATTATTGTTTCAAAGATATTCAGGTTTAATACTATCCGGGCATATCTCAATAACCAATGTTTAATTTTATCCGAACCTGTACCTGTGGGACCTGTAATATCCCCCGGCTGCACTATCTGTGCTATGAGCAGCTTCCGGTATCATTTCGCCGAAACCGCCGGCCCCGTTTCTTGTAAGTCCAAGAATAGTCGAGAAACGATAAGTTAAGCTCCTGTATTTTGAGGGTTTGACAACGGATATTGTTTTTACTTCTTTTCCGGTGCAAAGGGAAACTATTATTCCCTCATCCTGGTAGCGCCGTAAAATATGGGCCAAATCATTTTGTACCGATTCAGAACGGACTATTACCTTATATATCCCATTTTTGTACAGAAACGTGGCTGAAGGCATATCCTGCGGGAAAACACACCACCTGTTATCAAATGTACCGGGGTATTTCCCTCTTCCGTACATCCTTCTTGAATCCAGCATGAATACGGGAGGAGCATCCGGTTTAATATTAAGCTTAATAAGTTCCTCTGCGCCGCGAAACAGGGCCGCCGCCAGCTCACCGACATCAACAAGGGCTGAGTAGGATGCAGAATAAACACCGTTATAGACCGGAACCGGCCGGAAGCCAAGTCGTGCCAGAGCCAGACTTTCCGTAACGCCGCTTTGTCCCGGCAAATCTACAATAATCATGGTGTCTCTGTTTACATCCTGTATCCATTCCAATTCCGGTATATCAAGCTTAAAACATACATTTATTGGCCTTTTAATGAATAAAACCGGTTTTGCCCACTGGGTCCATAATGCGTCATCCGGCGCCCATATTTTGTATATTTCAAGGTTTTCGTTCATTTTTATATCCTCCCTTAAAAATCAATACCGGTATATCTCCAGCCCTCTCGTCAATTCTGGGAAATGGGCTGATTCTGCCATAAAAGCCCGCGCTCCTGCCGTTGACTGTGAATACGCCTACACATAAATGAAAAGATTCGCCGTTGGCATCGGTTAACGGCCGGCTTATAAACTTTCGTTGAGCTACCCATCCGGCAGGATCCCTTCGTACCGCCTTTATTATCTGTATTCGCTCTTTCTCGGTAATTGCCTCCTTAATCGAGATGCCTCCTCCTACTCTCCCCAAGGCCGGTTTATATATCCAGCCATCATCTCCCGGTTTTATGGCTTTTGGATCCCTTGTTTCAGGCAATAGTCCTTTCCATGCGGGTATATCGACTCCCAATTCGTCCCAGACAAGAGGCAATCGTTTTGACTGGGTAAGTATGGCAACAGGATGATTGCAGGAAGAAACCCGGCAATCAAAATACCCTTTCCAGCCTGATTTTCTGGGAAGCATGGTCATCCATTCCAAAGGATAAAATCGTATAATCCCGTCAATTGGACCTTCTTTTCCCTCCATTATACAAATTGCTCTTTTGTTTTCCCATTTTATATGGTCAGGAGCCGCAAGTACCGTTTGATAGCCATGTACCTGCAAGTAGTCGCTTAAAAATTCCATAACCTGCCGGTCATCCGAATATGAAGTAGCATGGATCAATGCAATAGTACTATTCTCTTCCAGTCTCTCATTGAATGCCTGAAGAAGGCTTTCCCCGATATTCTTGCGAGGCTTGGCTCCTTCTATATATTTACATGCTATTTCAGGCAAGACAGATGCCTCCGCCAGTCCGCCAGGTACGTCACTGTTGACCTCCGACAGCGCCCATCCGTCTGTTGTGGGATGAAAATCAAATCTCATTAACCGGATGTTATTATTCCTGTCATAACGCGAAAGTCTTTCAAAGGCTTTCAGGATCTGTTTCGGAAGTCCCAGCTTTTTTGCCAAAACCGGCTGATGAACCAGGGCTTCCTCCATAAGCATGGTTTCTTCCGATAATTGTTCAGCCCATTTTTCCAGCTGCTGGGCTGTATCTTCCTCCATCATGACGACCTGCCTGGCAATGGTATTATGATCCCCTACCTGCGGATCCCATTTATATGCATTAAATATCACATCGTAACGGTAATCCGAATATTTATCATCAGGTATTGACTTTAGCTCAATTGTCGTTTTCATGCCGGTACCTCAAAAAAGCTTGGGAATGCTACCATAGGCCGGATTCTCAGGAAGCGGATAAATTACTACACTTAATACTGCCAATATGATATATAAAACGCCCAAGAATACAGAGCTGACGAGATGATTATTATATCCGTCTTCCGGATTCCCGTATATTTTCATATAGTAGCGTTCAATTACGATGGTCAGCAAAGCCAGGATTAAAACAGGCCACCCTGCTGAGAATTCCAGTATTGTCATGGAAAAAGATGTCCAGTCGCCTGCCGATGCCCTTCCCAATATTATTCCGCTTGCCAGGAAATAAAAGCCCATGCGGATCCCGCAATTAATGTCCCGATCTACCGTTATTCGCTCGAACACCTGCGTAATCTTACCAATAAGAACACCCAGAAGAATCCAGGCTGCCAGCCCCAAACCACCGGCAAATATAACACACCACCAGCCCGGGCCGTCACCGATATTAGCTCCGGAATATATTAAAACTGATCCTATAAAAGCTCCGGAAATTGCTGATAAGGCTGCTTTGTACAATGAAGCGGTTATAAATAATTCCTGGTTTTCATAATACCATAAATCTCGCAATAAAACGATTAAATATAGATTAATTCTACAATTATATTTTCAGATCCCGTTTTCTGCTTCCGGTCACGGGTCTCTGAATATATATAAAAGCCTGCTTTCAGATTATTTCTACATTTTAGTAATCTTTTTCGACCTGGATCTATATTATATATCAGGAGAATATTGGCTGAGAAAAGAGCATAATGGGTGTTTCAATATGAAGGAATTTAATTACACGAAGGGCAAGCCTGAAGACCAGGATATTTATGTGCCTGTAGATGACATTGAATCATCAGGTTTCCTGAATAAAGTGAATAACGGCGCCCTGACGAATGTTTGCAAGGACACTGAAAGTCCTGGTTGCAAGGAATGTTTATGCCAATACAACCGCCTTGAAGAAGCGCGTTTTTGGTCAAGAATAATGGAAGAGCATGCACTCTTTATTCTGCTGGGGTTGCCTTGCGACCAGCCAAAACTGCGAGAAAAAGCAAAGTTCTTTATTGATTTGTTCAGCGCCCTGAGAAAACGGCTGGATGAAGCCTGCAAGCTTGAAGGCGATTTGCTCCGTGATCTGATTGAAGCAGTTAAAGCAATAATTGAATTCAAAGCAGAACTTTTGAGACTTATTATACAGTGCAGGAAAGCGCCCGGAAGCAATTATCCTCTACTTTTGGATCATATCAGAAGAGAAGCCGAACGCTTTTTGAGTCTCCTGCTTAAACCAGTTCCCCAGGATTCCCTGGAATTGCTATTGGAGCAGGAAGCATTCTGGCTTCGCATAATGAAGGAGCATCACCTTCTGGATCCATCCGAAAGAGAACTTATTGAGCAGGCTGAGACATTCAGAAAGACTTTTTCCCGATTGCTTGAGACAGCCCGGGACCTTTTATCCATGAATGAGGTCAGACCAAAGAACTTTAATACGGTTATTCGCTTTACCCGGGATGTAGTAAGAAACACAACTCAACTGCGGGATTTCAAAGCCGCCGCTTTTGAACTGGCTGCATTATGCGAGCTTTTAAGCATCGTTTCAACCCCGTTATTACTTGATCATATCAGGCGTGAGGCTGATAAGTTCTTAAGTGAGCTTGAAGCGTTATTGCCTGAGGTGATAAAATGCCACTCCACCTTGCAGTAAGCCAAGTAATCCAAAAACACCTCCTAATCAGGCCAGTTCAGCCCTATTCTTCGTAATTTAGAATAGGGCTGAATTCCTGCCTGGAATATTTTCCTCTAATACCGGTTGTCAAACACTCTGGTGGACTTTTTTTCACTTCGGGGAAGTTCAAACATACCGACTGCTTTGGCTATGGGAGTAATTCCGATTTTTGCCTTGAATTCCCGCTCAACGGTTTTTTCCAATTCTTTGGTTTGTTCTCCCTTTTCAAGAGCTGTCTCGAAGAAAAGTGTCAAAATATCCCTTCCGTATAAATGGTCAATAATAATCTGGTATTCGCTGCTCACCCCTTCAATGGTTGAAAGGAGAGAATCCACCATGCTTGGATAAATGATTGTACCTTTTACCTTCACCATATCGTCGGAACGCCCTAAAATCGTATCGATCCTCGGATAGTCAAGACCGCATTCGCATTTTCCCGGCAATGCCCTTGTAAGGTCATGGGTCCGATAGCGTATAAGGGGAGCTCCTTCCTTGCAAAGCGTCGTGATAACAAGCTCACCCATTTCTCCCTCGGGCAAAACTTCTCCTGTCCTGGGGTTTATTATTTCAAAATAGAGATAATCAGTCCACATGTGCATCCCACATTCATATTTGCAGCTTATGCCAATACCCGGGCCATATATTTCTGTTAATCCATATATATCATAAAGCTGTACCCCAAGCTCATTGGCAATACGTTTGCGCATTTTTTCGCCCCAGCGTTCCGACCCTATCAAAGCTTTCTTTAGATGAATATTATCCCTGCATCCCCGTTTCGTGATTTCCTCAGCAAGTAAAAGCGCGTATGAGGATGTAGCGCAAAGTACAGTCGATTTCATGTCAATCATCATTCTGATTTGCTTATCTGTATTGCCAGGCCCCATAGGAATGGTCATGGCACCCAACAGCTCCGCTCCTGTCTGGAACCCGATCCCTGCTGTCCATAGTCCGTATCCCGGAGTAATATGGATACGATCCAGGTTGGTTATTTCAGCAGTTTCATAGCAGCGTTTGAACATGATGGCCCAGTCTTCGACATCCTTTTTTGTATAAGGAATGATTACAGGTGTTCCGGTGGTACCTGAAGATGAATGTATGCGGACTATTTCCTCTTCAGGAACAGCCTGGAGGCCAAGAGGATATGCCTCCCTCAAATCCTGTTTGTCGGTAAAGGGCAATTTTTCAAAGTCCTCTTTTGAATTGATACTGTCAATATCAATATCCTTAAATCGCTGCTTATAAAAGTCACCTTTAACTGCGTTTTTAATAGCCTTCTTGATTTTGTCCAGCGTATCGGGTTTCATTATACATTCTCCTTCCGATTTCAAATGCGTTTAGATTTATTTCTAAAAGCCGCTGCGGCAATGTATCTCTTAAGACATCCTTCATTTCGTCGGCGCTGAAAGGGAATATGCCGCTTTCTGCCGCTGCGCCTAAAAGCGCAACGTTCAGTGTCCTGGGATTTGAGCATTCTTTTGATATTCTTTCTCCATTAAGGATCACGAGTTTCTTGACATTTTTCTTAAGATAATCTGTCATATCGGACGCCTGGTAGGAGTCTCCGTTTAAGGAACTTGTGAAAGGTTTCAAAGCGGTATCGCAGACTATCATCAATCCGTCTTCAGAAAGATAGTTAATTATTCTGACGGCCTCGGCAGGCTCAAAACCAATAATTGCCTGTGCCGATTTTTGAGGTATAAGGGGCGATTCAATATTGCTGCCCATGCGGACATGACTTACGACAGAGCCTCCCCGCTGTGCCATTCCGATGGTTTCAGTAGTGCGTACATCTAGGCCTTTTCTCATAGCAGCGGCCGCGATAAGTTTTGAAGCAAGGACAGTGCCCTGTCCCCCGACGCCTGAGATTATAATATTAGTCATTCCGATTACCTCCAATCGCACTGAATTTGCATACTTGCGCACATATACCGCAGCCTGTGCATAGAGAAGGATTGATTTTTACCTTTTTCTCATGCGTCTCCATGGCAGGGCATCCCAGTTTCTTTATGCAAACCTTGCATCCGGTGCACTTTTCAATGTCAACCAAATACCCCTTTTTGACCTTGGAAACAAAAATACAGGGGGCTTCAAATATGATCACCCGTACTCCCCGGTCGTTAATAACGCTTTTTACAGCAGCTTTTGCCGATTCCAAATCGAGAGGATTGGCTTTTACGATTTTGGACACATTCAACGCCGAAACCACATTATATATGCTTATAACATCCGAAACGTTCCCCATCATGTTTTTACCTGTTCCGGGATGAGGCTGATGGCCTGTCATAGCGGTAGTGGAATTGTCAAGAATGACCACGATGATATCGGTCTGGTTGTATACTGCGTTTATAATACCGGGAATCCCCGTATGGAAAAACGTGGAGTCGCCTATAAATGCGAAATTTATTGTGTCAGGCTCAACTCTGTGAAGTCCTTGGGCAATGGTTATCCCCGCACCCATACACAGGCATGTGTCCACCATGTTAAGGGGCTTTGCATTACCCAGGGTATAACAGCCTATATCACCTGAATAAACAGCTTTCAAGCCTTTGGTCGCCTCTTTTACCGCAAAGAAGGACGCTCTGTGAGGGCACCCCGCGCAGAGCACAGGCGGGCGGGCAGGAAGATCGGGAAGATCATTTGAAAAGAACGAAAGAATACCCTGAGTATCCTCTTCTTTTTCACCAAGAAAATCCCTTACCGATGAAATTACGCTGTCCACAGTATTTTCACCGGCATTTTTTATATGCCCGGTTAGTTTGCCTTTGATTTTTACCTTTAAATTATGTAATCCGCAAAGAGTAATCAATTCCTTTTCGATAACTGGATCCAGTTCCTCAATAACAAGTACTTCATCCAAACCTTGCAGAAATTCAAATGCCAGTTTCTGAGGAAAAGGCATGGTTGAAATTTTAATAAGCTTACATTCAATCGCTGAATTTTGGAGGGCTTCCTTTACATAACAATAGCTTATTCCGCCTGTGGCAATACCCTTTTTGCCGCTTCCGGAAATAAAATTTCTTTCGTAACCGGAAAAATCATCACTCATTTTTTTAAGGTTATCTTCGATCACCATTTTATTCTCATAGGAAAGTTTGGGAAAGATAACCCATCTTGAGCTCTTTTCAAAACCTTCGGATTTTTTTACGGGTATATTCTCCAATATCTCAACCGACACACAGCTATGGCATACCCGGGTCGTAGGTCTCAATAATACCGGGCGGCCATATTTCTCGGAGCAGTCAAAAGCATCGGCAATCATTGTATAAGCTTCTTCAGGCGTTGATGGGTCAAAAACGGCGAGTTTCGCATACTTTCCAAAATGTCGCGTATCCTGCTCGGTCTGGGATGATATCGGTCCCGGGTCATCAGCCACCACAATAACCATACCGCCTTTTATGCCCACGTAATTAAGGCTCATAAGAGGATCGGACGCCACGTTGAGCCCCACCTGTTTCATGGTCACCATTGATCTGGCGCCGGCGTAGGCCGCTCCTGCGGCAACTTCCAGCGCAACCTTCTCATTGACTGACCACTCCACATAAAGACTTCCATCATTATGCCTTGCAACAGTTTCCAGGATTTCTGTTGAAGGCGTACCGGGATACCCGGTCACAACACTGACTCCTGCCCTTATTGCCCCCAAAGCAATTGCCTCGTTGCCCATTAATAGTTTCTTTGCCATGCAATCCCTCCTATATAGATATCGCCGTTTTATGACATTCCTCCGATTAAGCTCCGTCATGTCCCGGGCAAGGGGTCTTCCATTACGGGTCTCTCATATATTTTCAATAAGGTTACCATCCAGTGGTCTTTCCTCCGGAACAAACCGGCTTATCTCAATGAGAAACCTTGCACCCGCTTGTCGATGTCATTCTGAACATCAGCGAAGGATCTTTCTTGTCAACGTGTAAGAATCTCCGACTTCGCTCCGTCCGCTCAGGATGACATTTAAAGGCGGCAAATATCCCGAATAAACAAAAAACACTCATCCAACAGACATCAGATAGATGTCAAGGACGAGTGTTATAGCCCGTGGTGCCACCTTGTTTTACAGGATAACCTGCCTCATTGCGGAATACAATCATATTCCTCAGCTTTCACGCAGCTGATACGTTGCAGATACTCGGATCGATAGATCAATCCTTTGGCTGCACCCTCAGTGGCCCATTTAATGTACTGCTTGCTGTGAGGATCTCAGCACCCCTCACTCTCTGTGAGCGCATATTACATTTTTACTTCCACGTCATCGGTTTAAGGAATTATATCATTATGGCCAGTCTAAAGTCAATACAGTTCTTTGGCATGGATAGTATCAGATTTTATTCTTCACTTCTATTAAAGCTGCATTATTTACATAGCATTAATCTGAAAAATCAAGAAAAATGTATACTAAATTATGCTATATATTATAAAAATACCGAATAAAAATACAATATGAAAAGTAAGATATATGTATTTATTTATGGCTCCTTACGATTTAATGTACAAATAATTGACTTCTGGTTTGCAAGATAATAAAATGTAACGGTAAAACAATAGCAAGTTTATAGAAAAATAACCGGCAGCCGGATGGGCTGTTGTAAACATTTGAGGTGTCCCATGTTTAAAAAGTCTGATTATTCGAGCAACAATAACACTGATATAGATCATATCCATGAAACACCTGTGTCCTGGCTGATTCGCGTAATTAAAGGCGCCCTGATCGGCATAGGGGCTATTTTGCCCGGTTTGTCAGGCGGCGTGTTAATGGTGGTTTTCGGAATCTACGATCATGTAATCAATTTCTTGGGGAATTTCCCTAAGAATTTTAAAAAGTATTTCTTCTTTTTCCTTCCGGTGGGAATAGGTGGCATCTTAGGCATCTTTCTCTTTGCAGGTTTGGTTTCGGCGGCTTTCGGCAAGTACGCTCCGCAGTTTGTCAGTCTCTTTATCGGTTTCGTTGCCGGTACGGTGCCTTCCATATGGAAAACCGCCGGATTGAAAGGAAGAGGCAAAAAAGGATATATTGCTTTAATTTCGGCGGCAATATTGATTTTCGTTATGATGCTGTACGGGGAAAATCAGCTTACTTCCATAGAGCCTGACTTCATTATATGGATAGGCGGAGGAATCCTGGTGGGACTGGGATTCATTGTGCCCGGACTCTCTCCTTCAAATTTCCTGATTTATTTCGGTATGTACAGCAAAATGTCGGACGGTATCTCCAACCTGGACTTCTCGGTTATTATACCGCTGATGTTGGGGGTTTTGATCGCGATTCTGGCTTTTGCCAAGATCGTCAGCATACTTTTCGAAAGAAAGTATGAAATTATGTATCATATAATCCTGGGAACCGTATTAGGCTCATCACTGGCCATTTTCCCCACAGTGGTCGCCCCGGGGCTGACATATGAGGGCTTGCTCGAATCAGGCCTTACGTTCATTCCCGCACTGGTCCTGGTAGTAATCATGTTTATCCTGGGTATGATTTCTTCTCTGCTGTTCAGCCGTGTGGAAGAGCGTTATAGTCCGGATAAATAATTATTTATTTCCCTCGATGATAATTCTTGCCAAATCCAGGGAAAACTCCAATATGGCCTTTTGCATATCTATTCCTGTATGGTATCCTGAAGTCTTGGTGGTTCGCTGACGAATGACAATGACTTCCGCGTCCGTGTCTTTCGAAAACTCCCTGGTGGTGCCTTCGGGAATAGTCAGCCTTCTTGCATATTTTTCAAGGCCAAAGTCTTTCTTTGCTGCTATCACACAATAAAAATAAGGATAATTGGTGCCATTGACAGAATTGATGTTGATTTGGGCCTGGATCCCGTAAAAACCATCCGGCGCATTATCAAATACTATATTGAAGCGGCAATCGGCGGGAAATTCCTTTCCGCTTTTGTCTTTGGTCAGTACCAGGGAAGGCACATAATTCTCTCCGGGCTTTTTAATCATTTCAAAATATTCTTCCAGTCCAACAATTATATCTGCTTTGATATACAGCACATCCTGGTGTCCTTTTATTCTCATGCCGTTAAACCAGATCGGCGCTATAAGGATAATCGAATCAATTATAAAAATACTGGCTGCCCTGCCGCTTATATTTGTAGCTACAACAACGCAAACAAAAGATATAACGACAAATACCATGAAAAAAGTGGCGCAGCCAAGGCTATTGCTTATATCCAGCGCATCCTTGTCCCATTTGTTGATATTTTGTTTTATCTGATTGATTTGGCGGATCTTCTCCATATCGGTCCTGGTCCAGTCGCTTTGTCTCCCCTCGGGGGACGGTTTTGCGCTTAAGCCTTTGATCAGCATCAGCATTGATGCAGGGATCAAAAGAATCGCCCCAGGCCAAATACTGACCGTAATTATCTGGATGAGGAAACCGGCTGTAATGCACCCTAAATACATCAACATTCTTGTTGTATATGACAGCTTTTTGAAAAAATGGAACTTGATCGCGTCCTGATTTTCCGGCAATGGGAATCCCGGTATTTTTCTGTTTTTCATACATTACTCCTTTCCCTTGAGTCCCTTTAAATCCCAAATTGGCTCTAATTCACCACAGCCGTGGGCATTGAAATAAAGCGGGCACGCTCCCTGACATACGGCAAAATCCCTGCATTCTCTGCACTCATGGGGAGCCGACATTTTATCTCTTATGAACCTGCTTCGTTCATTAAACCATATTGCTTCAAAACCTTCCTTAAGTAAATTACCCACCGGTTCAGACCAACTGGAACATGGTATGACATTTCCCCTCGGATCGACTGACAATAACCCTTCGCAGGCACTGCAGCCTTTATTCCCGAACCCCGCGGCTATAGGATTAAACAGGCATATTGGCGTAGGTGAATACCACATGAATTGGATCCCCGATTTTTCGGATACCGACTGAAGGTTTTTAACGATCTTTCCGATCTCCTGATATTCAACCGTCAAATCCTGTGCCTCGCCCCTGCCTGAAGGGATGACCAGATTTGCCGAAAAGCGTTCTGCGCCCAAACTCTTGCAGAATTCCGGGTATTTTTCCAAATTGTCTTTATTCATGGTGCATACAGTCAAATGGGGATGAGCTGTGATACCTGCATCCAGTAATGCTTTCAGTCCGTTCACTGAAGCCTTATGGGAACCTTTAACGCCTGTAATTGCGTCATGCTCCCCGGCTATGGCGGATTCAATGCTAACCTGCGCGGAGGAAAGACCTGCTTTGGCAAATTCCTTCGCTTTTTGAGGCGTGATCAGGGTACCGTTGGTAATAAGGTTTACTCTCATCTTATTGTTTTTTGATGCATAGCGTATAAGCTCGGTAATATCCCTGTAAGTTGTCGGTTCTCCTCCGGTAAAGGAAACGCTGGGCACTTCTGCTTCATACCGGATAATATCGAGAATTCTTTTGAACCCTTCAGTATCAAGCTGGCTTTCAACCTCTTTATGGGTACAATCCGCGTAACAGAATCTGCATCTTATATTGCAGGTATATGTTAAAGCTACTTCGGATAATATGGGAAGGCTGATATAGCCCAGGTCAAACTCGGTCCTGTGGATAGCGGGGGTATCATAATATTCGCAAACCTTCCCGTTCCACATAAGTGAAAAGTCTGTAAAAAAACGTTCCAGCTGCTCTTCGGTTTCAGGGCAGTCTCGTCTGGCCTTGATGATATCTTCGACCGAACCTCCCGCCAAAATGTGGTCAATTACCCTGGCCCCCGTGGAATTAAGCTTAAAGGCTTCATTAGGCATGCGGATCAGCACGTTGTCTTTGAGCCTCATATATATGTAGGGCTTGATTCTCGTTATAAAGTCATCCACCCACGCTAACCTATGCTTTTTCACCTCGCACCTCCGCTGACACATGCAGAGTGGCACGCTGAATGACAGGCCGAATGGCAAGCTGAATGGCAGGCAGAGTGACATGCGTCATGACAGGCAGAATGACAGGCCGAGTGGCAGGCATCATGACAGGCAAATACGCCCATATCTGTATCGGGCGCAGGCACGAATGTGGTTTTGCTTGTATTTGTCCTTATTCTGTCATGATATTCACGATATCTTCTGCGGTTATTAATGTGATTATGATACATATAGTAGTAAAACCAATAATACTGATACGGTTCATTATAGTATTGCCGGTATTCTTTGTAGTCTTCGTATTCTTCGTATCCTTTGCGGCTTTGCTCGTCATACACATGTTCAAATTTTTTCATATAGTATTCTTTCGTGGCTTCAATATCGCAGTTCCAGGTCTTGGCTCTGACAGAATCCACCAGCCACTTCAAGATAGTTTCCAGTTCCTGCTCGCTGAACTCTTCATTGGCTGCGGCAGCATACATAAGTTTTTCATATTGGGCCAGCCCGGTTAAGTCTTTCCCTTTTATCTGCCTAACTCTTAAGGGATCTGTCGATATCTCCTCCAAATAGCCTTTATCCACCAGTTTATACAGGATAACGGATAGTATGTCGTTGTAAGGTATTCCTATAAGGACAGCTGCTTCAACCTCGTCAAGGTCTTCAGCCACAAACCCGTCTTTTCTGAATGAGGCCAACTCCAGTTTTGGTGGAGCCCAGTCTTCTCTTGCCCACTTTATATCGTCATAGGTCTCCTTCGCTCTTACTGTGGAACGATGCTTGAGACCAACAAAAGCTATTGCTGCAAAGGCCAGAACCATGAATAAGAAAAGCAGCGCCAATCTGTCTGTGGATTTGTTGTTAAAGGCTTTATCGTAATCATATCTGTCTCCGGTATCGGGGTAATTAGGCTCCCGGGGATATTCATCAGCCGGTTTTTCGTAGGCAGGTGTTTTACTGCCGTAATCCGGCATCTCATTAAAAAGGCTTTCCGAAATATATTGCTGAATCCCGAAGTTATATCTTTGCGGGGGATTATCCTTATGAAGCAATACCTGTACCCGAGGAACCGAGTTAAGTACATTCACCCTGTAATCAATAAGATATTCCTCGTTCATCCAAGGCTCGGTGGCAAAATCGTTTTGAAGCAGTAACGCTTCAACTTCCTCCCTGGTTCCCGAACCTTCAGGATATTTTAAAGGATAATTTATCGCGACGGTATAATGGTCCATGGCTTCATCCCACTGAACAGGCGCCCAGTGGAACACCACCAGCGATTTGCCGTCATCCGATGTTGTCCTTTCCAAATACCCGGCTCCGGCCATATCCGCCTTGAAGCGTATTTTATAAGTTAAATATACTCCTCCCAGTCGTGTATCTCCGGAATTAACGATATCGTATCTGCCGCCACCCAGATCGATGATGTCTATATCATGAACAGTGTTATCATCTTTAACCACACATGAGAATTCATCATCAAAAACAGGACGGAGATTATCGAATCCTTCCAGTGTAAATGCCAGCATCGTTTTCCCCGGTACCAGGTTGTAACGCACCGTATATGTTACTATTGCGCTTCCCGAAGGCTGCAGGATCACGTCAGTTTCCACAAATCCCAGATGAGCTATTTCTGAAGCGCTTACTGAGTAAACCGGAAAAAAAAATAACATGACTGTCAATACAAGTAAAATCAGAATCAAACTTTTCTTCATAATACACCTTTTCCTAAACCTGAAATCTTGTTAATTCTCCGACTAGTATAAGAATACCATATTATTGCTGCCAAATATACGGGTAATCAGATTTGCTTGTGTGAACCCCCAAAAATATTTTTGATGACAGTGATACAACTTATCCTTATTTGTATGTAGATCAAGTGGAGAACAACTCAAATAGATGCTATAATTTTTACATAAAAGAACAAAAAATGATAATAAGAAACAATTATCTTATAGATACATAACTCAGAAAGGAGATATTAACATGTTAAAAAAGATGATGAGTATTCTTTTGATCCTGGTAATGCTACTGTCAATGCCGGTCCCAACATTTGCGGCAAGCGGGGCGAAAACCTTCACAGATGTAGCAAGTGATTATTGGGGCAAAGCCAGTATAGATTACATATCAAGCAGGGGCTATATGGTAGGCTACGGAGACAGGTTCGGTATTTTAGACCCAGTAACCGAAGGCCAGTATTTAGCAGTATTATGCAGAATATTCGGGTATGAAAATCTATCACCGTTGGATTGTGAGCAACCGGCCAGAGATTTAGGCCTTGTATTAAACAATGAAACCATAGACATACATTCCAACCTTAAGCGTGACCGTATAGCAAAGTACACGATCAGAGCCTTTGAAAAACTAAATCCAGGAGTAAGTTATCCTACATATCTTGAAGCATATAAAAGCATGATAACTGACTATGACAGCTTAAAAGAAGATCTAAAATTGACAGCTTTAAAGTGCGTTGAAAAGGGACTTTTAGCTGGTGGGCCTGACGGGAAATTTAATCCGGATGATGAAACCACAAGGGCGCAGGCTGCTGCATTTATACACCGGATATTAGAGCAGAGCGAAAGAAATAAAGTAAAACCTGTATTTGCAACTCCTGATCCGGAATTTGAGGCATTTATGGCAAGCCCCGAAGCAAAAAAGTATTGCTCCGTAGAAAACATTTCAAAGGTAGTTGACGGTAAAATCGTATTCGGCGGCGGATATCAAATGTACACAGGTGATGTGCTTCTTCCTGTTTGGCATAACAAAGAAGCTAACAAAGAAGCATATGAGCTTTTAAAAAACCTTGTTTTGTATGCAAAAGATAACGGCCATTTTGTAAGGGTATTTTGTTCAAGCAGCAGAGAGACAGTTTGGTTTAAATATTTTGAAAATGAGAGATATAGTCATAGTATAGACACTTATAGTTATAACCTAACAGTAATTATTAATGTGAAGCCGTACAAGTATCAAGATGAACAAAAAGATTATAGCTATTATACTTGGGTTATAGGTACACTCATAAAAGATGGTATAGACGATTGGGCAGCTATTAATTATCGCTGTGAAGATATGACAAAGGCTGTGGAGATAGCTTTTAAAACCATATATGGCGAAACGCTTGGACAAAAAGTGTTTGATTTTGCTATAGGGGAGTACGACAAAGAACGGGATTATTGGTTTAACAGGCAACAATATTATCATAATCCTTTCCTTGCATACCGCCCAGACCTCGATAATTTAGAAATATCATGTAATAATTCGTCACCAACAAATATGCAAGTATACTTTACAACGAATAAAAAGAAATAAAATGGGGGGGTATTATGTTTAAGAGTACCAAAACCTATATACATAAAACATCAAAGGCAAGAAAAATACTTGCCTTATTTCTCTTTATAGGCGTATTTACCAATACACTTTTTTAAAGATTCCCATAAACCATATGCAGCACCGAGGGAAATATTATAGACCTGATTTATTATTGTAGATAGCCGCAAGGCGGATATCTATTGAATCAGTTTCACGCCTTTCAGTCCGAAATCTTCCTCAATATCGCCAAGTTCTCCTGACATAACAGTCTTTATGAATCTTCCGGTTACAATGGATTGATTTCCATTGCCCGCGACCCCTTCCAGGAAAAACCTGGCGAATCCCGCGATCCTGACATTGCTCCTGCCGTTGACATCCAGGGAATCCACCATGATCACCGTTATAATGCGCGGACATTTTGAATTATAGTTATCGTAAGTACATTCAGGCGTATGATCACACCGGCTTATAAGCGTATTGATCCCCTGAACGGTAGGGCCGCTCATACTTCCGGGTTCGGTTTCCACATAGTCCCCTACACGAAGATGCCCGTTATATCCGTTGATTATATTGTTTACATAGGTGCTCCCCCCTCTGCCGCTTAAGGCAAGGGCGCCGTAAT
>ERZ773359.2851-NODE-2851-length-20985-cov-6.295318_pt1 | contig 20985 bp, 16 predicted proteins | sample MGYA00374955_ERZ773359 | MGnify/ENA primary metagenome ERZ773359 (study PRJEB29098, sample SAMN04486028) | biogas fermenter metagenome | study: EMG produced TPA metagenomics assembly of the Biogas fermentation microbial communities from Germany - Plant 4 DNA1...
ATCTTTCACCAATGTTTATTATTAGTCACCAGAGTTTATTATGATTGAACAATTAGATATTTGACTTCATTTACTTCATAATAGTTAGGTTTTTCTATAGTAAGAGCATTAAATATGTTTGGTAACCTAATAAAACTATTTTTTAACTTATTTCTTGGACATATATTGGCAAAGGTATATCCATAATATTTCCCTATACCACTATATTTACATTTTTTAAAAAAGCACATAAATCATCCCTCCAATTATCTTTTCTACTATTATAATATGACAAAATTCGTCATATGTGTTTTATAAAAGTAAAAAAAAGCGTGCATCCTGCCTGGAGGGCTTATATCTTAAATCTTATATCTTATATCTATTACTATTTAGTTCATCTTTTATCAATCGCCAATCGGGAAGAAACTTATCCATATATTTTTTAAAGATTGAGTTATGACTAGCTTCCAATAGATGTACCAGCTCATGAACAATAACATATTCAAGACATCTAATTGGTTTTTTTGCCAATTGTAAATTAATCCATATTCGTTTATCCTTTATGTTACAGGTACCCCATCTAGTCTTCATATTTTTAACTCTTATATCTTCAGTTTCTACACCTATAATCCCTTCCCACTTCTTAAAAAGTTCCGGTAGCTTTTCTTTAAGTTCTTTACGATACCACTCCATTATAAGCTTCTCACGCTGTTTAGGGGTACTATCCTTAGCTACTCTTAACATTATCTTATCATCTTCAATATCTACATACTTCTTATGATCATATCTTACTTCCAACCTATACGGTCTACCCCATATATAATGGATTTCATCACTAATATACTGTAGCTCTGCTATACCTTGTTGGTTTTCATATTTTTCCTTTTGCTTTCTTATCCACTTTATCTTACTAAGGGCAAATTCTATAATTCTTTCATCCTTTGTTCTTAAAGGTGCAGATATACGCACATTACCATTTTCCCTTGATACCGATAAATACATATTTTTTATATTTTTCTTAATTACCTCAATTTCAATATTTGCAACTACTATTCTTGACATTTTATCTGCCTTGTTCCTTATAATATTTTGAATAGATTAAAGATCTAATAATGATATGGTTTATACCTACAATATTATAACATAGACTAATAAGATTGCTAGTTTATGTTTTACTCTCAGGATTAACATGAACCATACAGTGTTTTACTTTTTCAAAATGTTCTTCTATTACATCATGGACTCTATGGGCAATCTCATGGGTTGATGATAAAGTGTCATCACCATCTGCACTTATTTCCACATCAACATATATTTTATCTCCAAACAACCTGGTTCTGATATGATCAATACCCTTTACACCTTCCTGTTCCAATATAATAGTCTTCATCTGTTCTACTATATGTCCATCACAAGATTTATCAGTCATCTTTCCAATAGCATCCACAAAAATAGATATAGCTGATTTTACTATTAATAAGCAAATAAGAACACTGGCTAGTGGATCCATAAAGGAGAAACCTATCCTCGCCCCTATTATACCCGCAAAGCTTCCAATAGAGGATAAGGCATCTGAACGATGATGCCAAGCATCTGCCATCAAGGCTCCAGAATTAATCTTCTTAGCGGCACTCCAGGTATACCAATACATCATTTCCTTAACAGCTATAGATACTAGGGAAGCTACTAGAGCAAGAATTCCAGGCATGGCTAGTTTACTTTCATTAGCATGAAAAATATTAAAAACACCTGAGTAACCTATACCAAGACCAATTAAGCATAGAATAACAGATAATAAGATGGCAGCAACACATTCAAATCGCTCATGTCCGTATGGATGTTTTTGATCAGCTTCTTTATGGGACATCTTGACCCCGATTATTACGACAAAAGAACTTATTATATCTGATATGGTATGAACGGCATCGGATACCATAGCTTGCGAATTAGAAACAATACCGGCAAGCAACTTAAAAATACTTAGTAAAACATTAATCATAATACTAATCCATGATACCCTTATAGCAATTTTTTGATTAGTTTTATTCTTCATACATCTTCCTACCCCCATATCCTCAAATAAAAAGCACACCCATGGAACTAACTGTCCCACAGATGTGCTATCTTAAATCTATGCATACATGAATATGCAAGCACAGATATGCTTAGAAACACTTTCTGCTGCCATAATTGGCCCGGCTCCTAAACCCCAATCGGTCTATGGCCTGTTCAGATTATACTATATAAGTTTCATCAGTAAGAACCTTGCTATACTGTAAATTTATTTACACTTATATCATATGCATACCTACATGTCTATGTAACAAAATCTTATAATTTCAACCACACTATTTTTTAAGGTGAGTAAAGCGATATCCTATCCGATATACTGTTTCTGAGATAAATAAGGGGGTATACTTATAAAGCATAGCAAATGCTTTTACAGCAAATCTCCTACTATCAGACAAGAGTGCTTCTTTCTTCCAAGGTGATCTGTCTGCTACCTTGATATATTCTTTCTTCATAGGATGTGTACAATTCTCCTCCCAAGGCCTCCCTACCAAACCCGTTGTAAAATGAAGAATTACAGGTTTTTTCTTGGCCAAATCAAGTTCCTCTTGGGAATAAAAACTGTTCATAAAGTATATTCTCTTTATTGTCCTAGCAGAAAAAGTGAATATATTGGAGGTTACATTATATTCTGGTGATACTATAAGTATCCTCTTTTGACAAATAGCATTTATGGTTCCCTGATCATGATGGGGTACATTCCCTCCAAACTTTTTAATAAAATCCATAAATTGCTCTTCTATATGTTCTCTTCTCCAGGCATCTAGATTAATTAGCAATATACCAGCATTTACATAATAATCATCTGGGCTTAATCCTATCTTTTTTAGAAAAAATTTATCAACGGTGTCCCTTACCCCAGCTATAAAATTATCATTAAGCACAAGATTCCAAAACTTAGTGACTTCATCTAGGACAATGGTGTCACAATCCAGATATATAACCCTATTATATGACTCTGGTATTACTGATGATAAAAATAATCTTGCATAGGATGCAATGGCTATCTTTCTTGACCCCATATTAAGATTTAACCTTGAAACATAATCATCCATGGATATAAAGTATATATTTTTATTATATTCATCTGCTATACCTAATAGCTTATCTTTATTGGAATCTCCTATTCCACAATCAAGAATAAATACATCTATCTCTTTAAAGTTTAGGTTTGTCTGAAATAGGGATAAGATAGATATTCCAAGATATTTTGCATAATTATCATCTGCCCCGTATGCTACACATAATTTTTCAACCATAGCTCACCTTATTCTCCTTTCATTAACCCCTAAAACTTCTGTTTTAATCCATCATGCCCCTGAAGGGATCCTATAATCTTCTAAGTAATCTATTTGCAAATCATAGGGGAAGTAAGTATTTTGCTCCATAAGATATACAATATAGATATCATCTTCAAAGTAGATTTTAAAATTCCTAGGATACATTTCATGGAATTTCTTTGCCCAGTAATATGCTTTAGACTCAATAACTGCCCTCTGAAAATAATAATCCTGAATATCCCCAATATATACAAAGTCCTTATAAGCATATTCTAAATCCACTTTTACACGACCGTAATTATAATCTTGTAATACTAGCTTTTCTATAAAGAAGAATACATAATCTGTGGTAAATTCAAACTTATCCTCATTTTTATCTATCATATTAACAAATTGAGAAAGCTCTGTATGCCTACCATGATCAACAACATCATAGTATTCATCAGTAGGCGAAACTATAGTATAAGAATTCTTTTTATATGATTTTTTTATATGCCTTAGCACATACTCAGCTTCATTATAATAAGCCTGGTTAACGTCAAAATAATTATGATACCATCCCTCATTAAAAATTATAAAAACGCAAATAGCACATATAGCTAGGGATAAACTTTTTAAAAAAAATTGGTATAATGCATTCCTTCTAGTATTTAAAATACGAAATGCAAAATCAACCGGGAGCATATATATCAATCCTATAAAGGGTTGAGAAAAGGATGAAATCCTTGCTACTTCAATAATCTCTGGTATACCAAAATCCCTTGATGCACCCAATGTTAGATAAAATAGCATCATAATTATTAGTGCAATATAGTCATAACCATATACTCTATTTCTCTTGGATAATTGCATTATTAAGGCAGATATAAATCCAATTATCATACATACAAACATAAGTGTTGTAGGTTTAGGGCCATATATAGAATTTGAGCCAAATTCATAAATGGAATCCTTATAGTAGTTTATAAACTCTTTAATAGACATTCCTGAAGATATACTATCCTTTACCTTTGTGCCAGTATTTACTTGATCTTTTATATGATTATTTGATTCATCAATATCTCCTTCATCATTACCAAGAGCCAAGGCTAATTTTTTCTGATAATCAGCTTCTTCTCCACGCCATTCCTTGCCGGACATAACAGATTTTGCCCAATCAGTTGATGCCTGAAATCTCATACCTTTGGACAAACATAGTCCAATAGGAATAATTGCTATCAATGCTCCCATAATTCCGCTATAAAATAAGGGTATAAAATACTGCTTTTTAAAAATCTTTGGAAAATAGGCCAATCCTATGGCAATTACTAGGAATATTGCCGCTATGGCAGTATAATAATGATAGGAAATGACTAAGGAAACACTAAGCATAAGAAGAAGCAATTCCGAGCTTATATATCTTCGATTGATATATGAGTTTATGCGAAAAAAACTCCTTAACCTAGTGTCACTCTCAATTATAAACTTATCCCTATCCCCATGTAGATATCTAATCATAAAGTAGGCTATGGCAACAACCGCATACATACCTGCTTCCTGTGGAAGGGATGCGGCATATCGTCCTTGGTTTAACATAAGAGAGAGAATTAATATAGCAGCTATTGGAAGGTATTTTCCGATAAATATCTGCTTTGCTAGTAAATATATACCTATAACTAAGATAAGAAACTGATATGCCCCTGCATACAGCATAATCTCCCGAAGATTGAAGCCAAATACTTGACGAACAAAATATATCATGATGTGCATTCCAAAAGGATAGATACCATCGGAATATAAGTTGCCCTGCTCAAGCTGATGAACCCATGATGTATGTACTGGTATATCTGAAAATTGATAACAATGGTACAGCATGACATTTCGGGTTAAAAACCAGATATTATATATAAGGATTCCTACAAGAAAAAGTATCTCCAACCAATGTTTTTTTAGACTTATCCAGATAGGGCAATGGTATATTTTTCTAAGTAAATTTTTTAGCCCTCTTTTAATCAAGTGTATAAGATATCTAATAAACCTTTCCTTCTTATATGCGTCCCATAATTCATAGATAAATCTTTTTAATCTTGCTAAGAATTTCTTATCAGAGTAGTTCCATATAATCAAAAGATATATCAGTATATTAAATCCTAAAAATGTAAAACCATTCAGTATATTAAAAATACCTAAGATTATTACCAGATTAATTTGAATGGCGGCTTGGGTAATAAGGGAAAACCAAAAACAATAACTATAACTTCTTCCTTTAAGATGTTTTCTCCATACAAACAGAGGAATTACAAAGTCTCGTGTTATACAACCTATTAATACCAATATTAAAGATAATACATATGCACCAGTATCAACAATCACTTATTGTCTCACTCCAATATCATAGATTTTTTCTATTTATAGAGAGTATTTTTCTAAGCTTTTACTATAATATTCTCCTAATTATATCTCTCAAGCTATGATATTCCTTCTTGATATATATAAAGTAAATTCCACAGCTAACAAGATAAACCATACCCCCAAAAATTATCTGAATAATAAGAAGCAACATGGTGTTTATATTAATGCTCCTAAGGCTTAAAATAGCTAAAAATTCAAGCATTCCGCATACCATAAATGGAAAAAGTATTCTAAAAAGCTGGCTAAAGCTATAAATATTTCTTATTCGAAGCATTTGATAAAAACAGACAAAGGTCTCTGCTAGTAAGGTACCTATAACCGCTCCAAGAGCACCATAAAGGGGGATTAAAATAAGATTTAGGATAAAATTTATCAATGCTCCAAAGGATACTGATTGGATATATATTTTCTCCTTTTTAAAAGGTATCAGATATTGGGTCTGAACTACATTACTTATACTCATGGGAATCATTACGATAGCCAATTGCATAGTCAGTATTATGGTAGGCCTATATTCCCTACCTAAAAACCAGGGTATAAAATTAGGGGAAATACCCGCTATACCAAAGCAGAGGGCGCAACTAACAAAGCTGCTAAAACGGATAGAATATTGCATCTTTTGTATGGCTTCCTCACTATGATTATTGGCTGCTAGATTGGATATTCTAGGAAGCATAACTGTATCTAGGGCTTGTAATATTCCTTTAGGAAGGTTAATAATATTTTCTGCATATGTATAAAATGCAACTATAGCAGTACTGCTTACAAGGACTCCTAGCATAAGCTTGTCCATCCAATTATAGATACTTAAAGCCAGTAAAGGAATAAATAGTTTTAAATTCGGTATTATATGGCATATGATATCTGCTTTTTTAAGGGATACCTTTTTTATCTTCCCTGATAAAAAGGGAAGTAACTGAATCTGCTCAAGTAAAAAACAAGCAGCCATTATTCCAGTATATATAGGCAAATCACTTTCTGAATGAACAAAGGCATATACACAAATAATAATTAAAGCTCTAGATATAAGACTTCGTATGGTTGTTATACGAAACTTTTCTAGGCCATAGAAAAACCAACTAAAATCAAACAATATTGATCCTACATACATAAGTTGTAACCAATAAATTTCCTTATTACTATCAAAAACCTTGACAATAAGGAAAATGAAAATAAGAATTGAAATTAGGGATGTAATCATTTGAATAATGAAAATACCCCAAAAGGCTCTGCTTCGTTTTTCTATATCATCTTTACAAAAAGCTATTGTTCTACTGCCATAATTATCAAGTCCTAACTTGCCAAACATAATAAAATAGCATGCAACAGTACTACTAAAGGCATATAGTCCTACATTCTCGGCTCCTAAAACCCGCGCCACATAAGGAGTAACGATCAAAGGCAGTATACATATAGATAAGCGATAAATAACACTATAGATATAATTTTTCTTTTCATCCTTGTTCATTTGTTTTCCCTACATTCTATAAAACTGCTCTGTATTCACATTTTCTTGCATCTCTATCCTAGTATGCTCATCAAAGGCATTGGGTGAAATCACAACATCTCCTGATAGGATAAGTACATTTTCAAGATAATGGCATTTACTAAAGGCTTGATGATTTATAGATAGTACCTTTTTGGGTATCTTAATAAACTTTAACCTTGAACAACCATAGAAAGTACGAGCAAAAATTCTTTCCAAACCATTGGGGAACTGAAAATAAGGTAAACTCTCGCAGTACATAAATGCTCCTTTTCCGATACTCTCTACAGAATCAATCTGAATAATTGCAACCGATTCAAGTTTTTTACAATAGGCAAAAGCATAAGCTCCCACCTTTTTTAATCTACCTGTTATTACTATATTCTCCAGGCTCTTACATCCAAAAAATGCGCCATCATCTACGTACTCTAGCATACTGTTAGCTGCAAACTCCACCGATACTAAGCTTCTACAGCCTGCAAAGGCAAAAGGGGGAATTCTCTCCATAGTATTAGGAAAGAAAGAACTGCCAGCAAAGCTAATAGTTTTTAATGAATAACACTGGGCAAATGTATATGCACCTATCCCAGAGATTAAAGGTAAATTGATTTCTTCTAATGAGCTGCATCCTGCAAAGGCATAGTCACCTATTATGCTTAGGCGGCTATTCTCCTTAAAGTTAACATGGCGCAAATTAGTGCATTTATGAAATGCATGGGCTTCTATTTTAGTAACGGTACTGGGGATTTCAACTGAAACCAATTGGTCACAACCGTAGAACATTCCCCTTTTTATGGTGGTTACATATTCTGGTATAACAATAGTTCTTATTTTGTGATTATTAAAATAGTCCAAAGAACTTAGCTCATTGAATTCTTTAGCAGAGGAATAGATTAAATCATATTCATCTTCCTCCTTTAAGAGCCTGGTCTTTTTTATAGGATTTCCCCTACGAATATCAATACCTATCCAAACCCTCTCTTTAATTATGGACATCTCCCTACCAATAAAATTATATAGATTACGGATATAGTGGTATGATTTTTTTATAGTAATACCAATTGTTCTAATTGGAGACTTAACAAAATACATGGCTATGTATACAATAAAGTCTAGCCACATATAATTTATTTTTGCTAGTTCCATCAATCTTCCATAGAACTCTTGGCTAATATTTTTATCTACTAGGAATAAATCCATGTTTTTGAATAGATATTTCTTATAATCAAGAAAGAGCTTCCAATCATAATCAAGTAAACTTGATGGTATCCGACATTCACAGAGAGATTTAGCACTTATTAATACTTTATTGTTTTTGCTCAAACAAAGTACCATATCTAAATCACATAAAGTCATAAATTGCTCGTCAAAGCCTCCTGCCAACTTAAGGGCATTGGCTTGATAAACTACTTGTGCAGGCATTTTAATATATTTGTAGAAAGTTACATTTGAAAAGACTTGAAAATTTTCCTCTATTAATGGTTCAATGGAAATATTGGACTTTCTCTCATCTATTAAAATCCCACCACTACATGATACTACAGCCTGAGGGTTAGCTCTAAGTAATTCCATATGGTATAAGGCAGCTTCTTGATCCCAGGTGTCATTAGCAGTTAAAAATGCAAAATATTCACCCTCTAGATTAGCAAGTAGATAGTTTCGAATTTGTGCCATGGATAATGAATGGTCTAATTTGACATAGTCTATCTGGGGATAGGAGGACAAATCCTCCTGTAGTCCAAGACTGTATACACTATTTTCCTCATTTACATCAACTACTACTATTTTAATCGGTGAATAATTTTGCTTTATAATGCTTTCTATAGCATTAATAAACCTTAGGGATGTATTCATTTTTGCAATTATTGAGATGGTTAACAATGAAGTTGACATATTTATCCCTTTGCCTTTAAATAATATGATTTAATCAATCTTTTATCTTAAAGTTTAATAAATGTTGATATTTCCCAGTTTGTAATAAGCCGTATCTTCAACTTGTGAATAATTATTAGCAATTTCAATATATTTTCTAGAACGAGAATCATAAATAGATAGGCATAATATGTATTGGTCTTCCTTTAATTTATCTGTATCTATTAATGTCACAAGTTCCACCACTTCATTAGGAAACCAAAATCTAGTATCTGTATTAATTAAATATTCATAAGCTTCTGATTTTCTTATATTTACAACTGCAAGCTTTACATCAAATCTATGATAGCAAGGGGCAAATCCCCTATTGCAAATCTTAACTTTTACTTTTAATCTATTAGTGGAAGGACTAGATATTTTTATATCCTTTATCAAAAAACGATAACCAAGATGGGCTACTATATACTCAAAAGCCGATTTATCCTTCCAAAGAGGATTTAACAAACCGGATTTACTAGTCTTCCACTTATCTAGGACCTGCTGATCATAATCATTATGCAGATAGGAGACTCTCATTTTTTTTAAATCCTTAATAGCAGGAAGTACATCATTGTATTTATTATTATTAATTACTTCACCACCATTGGAGACATAGCTACATAATTTGTACTGAAAATCTAGCTCATCCTTTCGTATCCACTTGTCACTGTAATTATTGGCATCCCTAGCATGTATATTGCCATAGGTTCCATAATCCGTATCGGAACCCAGCATACCATCATTAAAAAGAGAAAATCTAGCCTTCCTAAGGTCTGAATAGGCAGTATTAGCATCCAATGGTTGATTGGTCCTAAATATCATTCTCCAGAAACTAGGGCATCTTAGTGCTATCTGAGTTCTATGGCCGCTACTTTCGTAAAGTTTATTTGCAAGCCTGGTCATATATGCTTCACTAAGGTACCTGGAATTGTGCATCTCTCCCCAACTGCCAATAAAAAGTCCTTGTATAATATATATGTCATCTTGAAATTCCTTTAAAAGATCTGATACTTGTCCCATATGATCTAAGATGAAACCAATATCTTTAGGCTCACTTAGTACACCTTTTCCCTCCCAGTCATACAAAAATCTTACTATCATCTGCTTTCTATGAAAGGAAAAGTAATTAAATATATCTTTTATATTCTGTAGAGCATCCATAGACAAAGATTTATCATTAAAATCTATTAAATTAATCTCTAATAGGCACATCTGCTGATTGGGACTAATAACTATATTATCTAGGCTTATTCCTTCTTCCCTATTTGTATTAGGCTCAGCATAAAAGCGGTACATTGAATATAATCCACAATATGGATTACTTAAAATATTTGTCTTTTCTATAATGGGGAATGGATACCATCTGAATTTTCTAACCATTTAACTCCCTGCTTTATTATAGTTTTTGTAATCTTTTTTTAACTCTAGTAACCACTGTCCATATGCTTAAAGGCATAATCAACATATAAACCATTTGTTTTAACAATCCCCTATGCATACTGGCTCCAAACTTTCGTTCATACATAATTGAAGTTATCTCCTTAATACGAAATCCAAGAAGAAGCATTTGAATTATCATATTGGCATCAGGATAGAAATAATCAAAATTACCAAACTCTGAATAATACTTAAAGGCTCTACGATTAAGACCTTGTAATCCTGATGTGGGATCTGTAATTACCTCTCCGGTCACCCTTTTAATTAATTTAGAAAAATATGCTATAGATAATCTCTTAATTATGGACATCTTATATGCCTTACTTCCACTTAAAAACCTTGATCCTATGACAATATCCGGTAATAGGCCATCTTCATCCTTAGTCTGTAGGCATTTATAAATATGAGTAATATTATCTACACTATGTTGACCATCCCCGTCCAGTTGAATAACATAATTATAATTATTTCGTACTGCATACTTATATCCAACTTGCAATGCTGAACCATAGCCAAGATTAAATACATGAGTAATTAAAGATACATCAAAGGACCTAGCTATTAATTCAGTATTGTCACTGGAAGCATCATTAATAACTAAAATATCTGCTATACTTCTAATTTTTGGTTCACATAATTTTTCTAACAACCTAACCAAATTATTCTCTTCATTAAAAGCAGGCACTATAATCAATACTTCGTTCATCATCTATCAACTCCATACTTACAACATAGACAACATATCTTCCAAATCTTTAATGTGTACTAGATTTTTTTCTCCGGCATATTTTTCATATTTCTTTCGTAACTGTGGATTATCTATCAAAACCTTAAGCTCATGTACTAAATCATCTACAGTTAGAGGAAATAAGACTCCATCATGTCCAGATATAATTTGTTCAGCATTCCCTGTACAATTCGATGCTGCTATGGCTTTACCTAATATCTGGGCTTCTTCAACAGCAATACTTTTACCTTCAAAACGGGTGGCCTGAACATATATATGGGCTTGTTTTATATAGGGATAGGGATTTGTCTTTCTTCCCATAAGGATAAATGATTCCTCTAGACCATGGATCTTAATTAACTTCTCAAGATTTGCTCTTTCCCTTCCCTCTCCGATGATATACCAACGAACCCTATAACCATCTTTAATAAGCTTGGCTAATGCTTCTATGGCAATATCATAGCCTTTCTGATAATGAAGACGACCAACTGTTACCAGACGTATTCCATCAAATCCATCGGTAAAACCGGTTCCAGTAGATGCTTTTTCTATTATACCTTCCCTATCTAGAAAGTTCCGAAATAACCTTACCTTATCCCTATATTCAGGATAAGTAGCAGAGAACTTCTCCCCCACTCCATTGGACACCACATAAATTCTGTCCATAACACTATAGCATTCCCGATCCATATATGGACTATAGCCAGCTTTTTCATAATCAATATGTACAAAAGCCACTTTATTCTTGGCCTTAACTTTATCTGCAAGAAAATAAGTAGCAGCTCCCTCTATATAGGCTACAGCTAGATCATAATCTCCTCCTTTAGAAGGTCTTCCTTGGGCAAGAAGTCTCCAAAATAGTTTATCGTACTGTAGTTTAGATCCTCTGCCTTTTTGTTCTCTAATATTACCTATCATATAGCCCAACAGCTTAAAGCCTGTAAATTTATAAAAAAAAGAAAATATAATCTCTCTGGCAATTATCATACGACCGGTAAATGAGAACATCGAACTTTTATTGATACGATTATTAAGAATTCTTACATTGGCCGGTAGCCTATCAAATAATTCTCCACAAGGAATTATACTATAAAGAAAAAGTTGAAAATTCCCCATAGAATCCAGCCTTTTTAATAATTCAACTAAAGCCATTTCTGCACCGGCTTGTCCCATTGTATTAATAGTAAATAAGATTTTTTTCTTCATCCTATTAAATCGCATCCTTCATTTCATCTTTACTATCTTTCTCTTTAAGTGACAGTTTTAATTGCATATTCTCATCATTTAAAAGTGCTATCTGCATGGCAAGCTCTTGTACCCTAGCTGTAAGCTCTGCATTGGTCTTATAGCAGCTAAAGACACCATAGAAAAGAAAAATTATGGAGATAGCAAATATTATTGAAGGGGGATAGTCTACAGAAAAAATATCAGAAATAATATACACCAGCTTAGGAATAAGACCAAATATAAATATAATTAGTCCACCTATAATCCAAAATAAACTTTGCTTCTCTGTCATTTTCCTTGCAATATTAGCCTTTCTGGCTATGTAGATAAATATTATACCTGCTAAGCACACTAATACTCTAAGGGATATGGACATATTATCCTCCTTTCTCTTACCTTATGTTCCTTTCCTGTAATATTTTAACTTATCAAAATATAGTACCTCTACAAAAAACATGTATATCAATATTCTTTTCAAGCCACCTAATCCTAAAGTAGGAAAATGTGAATGATATAAATGATGCTGCTGTAAATCCTACTCCATACCATATCGGACTTAAATTGGCAGCCATTAAAGAAGCAAATAATGATACCGATGAAAATATTACACAATTTATCAATGCCCCAACCATATCATCAAAATAATATAAAAATAGTAATTCTGCATACATTAAAAATGATATAAAATACCCTAATGCCAACTGAGGATATATCTCCATTATTAAGCCGGAAAATCCCATTATAGGTAAAACAATAATTGCAATGAAATATATAATTACTGTTACGATAAATTGTAGATAAGATAAGGATAGTATCTGAGAAGAAAGTACTTGAAACATTCTCCCTTTTGTCTTTTCTATAGTATCTAGTTTACCTCCTATAATTGCCTCCATATAATCACGATACTTTTCATGAAAATGCATCTCTACTCTAGAGATAAATAATACACTGGCAGATATATTTGTAAACATAGCCAAGAAGGAAGCCATATCATAAGAGGGATTACAGGCATAGGTATTAGATACAACTAATCTCCACGGCCTAGTCCAAAACACAAAATTATGAGCAAAGAGTCCAAAGGTATATAAGAAATTTGATACGATAAGCTTCCAATATAGGCGAAAATAAGAAAGTACGTCCCTGTATCTATGGCTATTATTAGGAAAATAACGGAGTACATTGGCTAGTTCTAAGGAAGCAATCAATAAGAAACCTATGGTTAAAGCCAGTAACATACTATATGTTATACTAAATCCTACTACAAAGTAGAATATGATTGATAGTACAAATGCCAGTCCCATGGAGAAGGTAAAATACATACATACCTTCTTATACTGCTTTAGGATGGAGTTGTAAATCATAGTAGAAAAAGTTAAAGTACATCCTAGATATGCCATGTAGACGGTAAACATATAGTAAACTTCAATACCCCCTACCACTACTCCATATATACAAAAGGGAATTGCCACTATTGACGAAAAGGTTAGATTAGTAAGGGTACCTACATAAATACAGGGTCTTATATCCTCGTATTTTTGCTCATAAATTCTATCGGTTTGAAATTTTGATAACACCGAATTAAAAGGAGAAGAGGTCAACAAGGAAAAGATAAATATATAGAGCAAACTACATGAAAACATTTCCCTTTCTATATACCCCACAGTAGCAAATCCCAGTACCTTATACATGGCTAAGAGACATCCGATTACCACTAGCATAGGGGCAATTGTATATGTAAAGCTAAATCCTATTCCATAAAGTGATGATGCAACCGTACGTTTATTAAAAATCTTATTTAATTGTATACCAATACCAGCCATAGCAAATATCACCTTTTATAATAATATTTATTTTTCTTATGATACGATTTTCTCCTTGGTATTATCAAGATCACTCATGCTGCCTAAGGTATTATAGATTCTTCGATAATTCTCCTCCATATACTCATTCTTATATCTATACATAAGACGTTTATATCCGTTTTCCCCCATTTGCCTTACTAGATTAGGATCCTTGGCAAGTTTTAAGATGGCATTAGTGATTTCTGATATATTCATAACCGGTACTATAATTCCTGCATGTCCAAAAGGATCTCTTTCACCATAGATTAAGCCATAACAATTGCCTACATTGGTTGCTATGCAAGGCTTCTTAGCTGCAAAGCCCTCTAAGATTGTAAGAGGTTGTCCTTCGCTTATGCTGGTAAGTATCATTATATCCATTTTACCTATATAATCCTGAGTACGTATTCTTCCTGTAAATTCAATATTTTGTACACCTAACTTCCTTACTAAATCATAACATTCCTCTACATACTCCGGATTCTCATCATCTGGTCCCATTATCCATAGCTTTAATTTAGGCTGTTTTTTTTGTGCAAAGTAAAATGCATTAATCATGGTCATTACATCTTTAATGGGAGTTACTCTTATTATGGCACCAATATTAATATAAGGATCATCCTTTTCTTTCATAGGAATGTTTTTAAAAAGTTCCGTATTGATGCCATTGGGAGTAATTATGGCCTTACTTATGGGACATCCTAATTCTAACTGCAAAGATCTTGCCTGCTCAAAAAGAGATGTGACTAAGTCCGCAAAATAATAGGCTCCTTTTGACATTTTACGAAATTGCTCTATCCATATGGTTTTATAGATGTTTTGCACCCATTTTGCCTTAATAATCTCCTCTTCCCTTTCTCTTGTGTAGATTCCATGTTCACTAATCAATAACTTTGCATTAGGATAAATCGATAAGGCCTTACACCCGATAATACCTGCATATCCGGTTGAGACACAGTGGTATATATCTGCCTTTGGAGGAGTTGATTTTAGAGCAAAAAATAATGGCAAATATATTGAACGTAAGGTCCATAAAAAATCTGAAAAAGTAATATTTACGTATTTAAGATTATAATAATCCTTAGTAATCTCTAAAAACTGGGGACTCATAAGCAAGCTATTAATAGATATATTCTTCCTACTAAATAAGCGAAATACCGTAACCCAGTCCACATCCTCACCTATAATTAGGCTTCTTAATGCCTCTACTTCTCTTTTGCTTAAAAGCACCCTATTTACTTTATCTTTTCTTTTGCCTATTTTTTCTTCATCCTGCAGAAATATCTCATGAATATGGGTAAGATTATCAGGTAAATCATAAAGAAACTTACCACTCATACTTCGATCAGTGATTATTGAAACCAGATTAAATTCTATATTAGGAAATAATTTTATAATATTATGTACCCAGCTAGATACCCCGCCTACAGCATAAGGATAACAGCCCTCTGCAATAATACATATCTTCATAGCTAGTCCTCCTTGGACAAAATTACTATGGATAACTTTGGATTGTTTTATTTTTCTTAGGTTTATCTAATATATTAAGGTCCTTAAGCCCAACCTTAACATTAATATCTGTAGCTTTTATCAAATAAGTATTAGCAGAAATTTCATTAGCCTCTCCATTCAATACATAATCAATAGTTTTATCATATATACAAAGTATGAAATATGCTTCTTCATCAAAATTACTAATCTGAATATTGATATCATTCACATTATATTCATAGGTAAAATCTAAGTCTAAAAAACGCCTTACACGCTTTTCCATCTCAGATATGGAAACCATATCAAAGTAATAATAATCCTTAAAGTATGTGTTTTGCCTAGACCAAATCAGACTAAGATTATTCCACTGGTCATAAGTGTCTTTTGGGAATATTACCGGACTAATATCCACCTTCATATTACACATACCCAATGCATTTTCTATAGAGTTCATAAATAAATTGTCTAAGGTCTCATGCCGATCCCCATATAGATTAAATTTTACTGATAAGACATAGTCATCAATAAGTTCAATAAGCCTATCACCTTGCTTGTAATCTGACATAATTAAGCTTATGTTCTTAAGAAGCTCATGGTCTAGTTTTTCCTTGATTTCATCCTCATCAAACTCTATTAGATGCAAGGCTCTAAATTGGTAATCTGGAATATGCTGTTTAAAAAATTTACTATTTTCATCAATAATGTTATTTAGATCTGCCTTGGATATCTGATTAAGGGATAGGCCTATATTACCTGGCAATTGGTGTACCTCACGAAAGTAAAATTCCAGATAATCTATACTTGAACCATAATCATCATCATAATCCAGTTGGGATGCAGCAAAAAAGTTATAAGAACCACCAAAATTCTTTAAGATACGTATAATATTAGGCCATAAAATATCCCTGGCTAAATGCTCTGCACTTCGAGAATAAATCCCCTCTAGGATGGTTTTATTTTCATTAGAAAAGTATGGATAGTCAACCACAGAAATGGTTTGAGCATTTACTACTGGGTACAAATAACATTCCTTTTCCCTGGCCATAAATCCCGTCAGTATACCTAATAAATTTGGCCCACTAAATATATCACTAACATTGACAAATATAAAAGAACTCTTAGTTTTTGTTCTCCATAAAATAGGTGGCAAATCCTTGTTTTCTATGCCAATCTCTTTTTGATCATCAAATAGGCCGACCGCATAAACTTCATAACCAGGTGATAATTTATAATATGGTAGGCTTATTTGTGTGTCATCCTTATCGCCATAAAAATCGCCTTTCTGATAAACCCTTTCCCCCCCAATTAAGAAACCAGCAAAAATCTTGAAACCATCAGCTATTACTTTTTCACTAAGAGTAGCAGCAATACCAAATAAATCTGCTAGATTTTGATTTGACTTAATCAGTTTATAGTCCGGAAGTTTTGTAAAAATCATAGTCTTTCCCATATCAGCATATGTATATAGAATGTCAACATCTGACTCTGATAGCTTTATATTGCCAAATAAAATCATTGCATAATCTTCAATTTCTTCTATACTTGGCAGTAAAGTATAGATTTTATATAAGTATTTTTGATATTGGCACCATTCTATAAGTAACTTCGTATCATTATCATCTTCATCTTGAGCTATTATGGCTAGGGCTAGTTTATTATTAGAATATTCATTATTAAGGGGGATAGCCAGATTAAATGAGTGTAATGTCTGTCTAGCATCATCCCTTATAGGTAGATCTTTATTATTTTGATTCATCATTACCTTGTCTGTTATAATATTAGATGATATTCCTACAGACATAAACATAATAAAAGCCGTTGCAAACAACATTAAAATTATTAAATAAACTCTTCTAGAAACCATATTTTTTCTCTTTCTTATATATAAGATATATTGATACCTAGTTACAGTATATACGGATTAAATCGATAGTCTCTTTATCTACACTGATATCCGAGTTCCTTAAGCTATCTAAACATTCAAAGAATTCATTGTAGTTATGTTGTTCAAAGTATAGATGCAATTTGGCCTTATATGTATCTAACATATTTGGTCGATATTTTTCTGCTCTTTGGCACCATTTTTCAGCCATAGCATAATCCTTAATAGAAAGAAACATATCAGTAACCTGTAAATAATGGGTTGCAGTCATATACCAAAGATTATAGGTAAACAGATTTTCAGCCACATCATTCAGTGTATAGATATAAGATTCCTGTTCTACATCGGACATAATCTTCAAACTTAAAAATTCATATATAAAATCAAAAGTAAGTAGATTCATCTCCACATCTTCAGGGAGCTTTTTCATGTTCTCAATCATATCCTGAGACACAGACCTAAGTTCAGACAAAAGATCCATTATCATTGTGGCAGCATAATGGGAAGACTCGGTATCATTACTGTTCATAGCGATTGCTATGCTAGATACCTTTCTTTTTGCATTACTAAGCATAGTATCAAGGAGAAGTTGTCTTAAGCTTGCCGTGTCAGAAACTGCTATTGCATCATGAATTGATACATAATTCATTTCAGCTTCTTGATTTGGTGGAAGTATCAAATTTTCCCTTTCTTGACTAAAGCTAACATCGCTCATATCAACATTTCTTTTTTGAGTTAGATAATTTATAAGCAAACCTAATAATATATATAAAGCGCCAATTAATGGTACAATAAAGATAAACCATGATAGCATAAACATTCTGCTTTTCTGTTTCTTATAATAGAATGCAAGAACAAATACAATACTTGCCACTACACTATTTATCATTAATATTAGAATTACCGGGCAAAGTCCTATAGTATTCATCTTATTCTCCTTGGATAAATGCATTAAATAAAATTAAATATTATAACTGATAAAGGTCTTAATATTAGCCTTGCCTAGACGTTCTCTTACGTGGATCGATTCATTATCATTGGTATTGGTAAGTAATACGGCAAGACTTTTATCGGACATAATACCAATATAGTCAGTCTCTCGTAACATAGGCCGTATTTTATCGTTAATCTCCTTTATAGACATACTCTCTTTATCAATATATAAAAGACATGATTCTGAATATCCTTTTTCTCCTGCACGCTTATATATATCAATCATTTCCTTAAAGGCATCTTCCTGTAATATTGTAGTCTCAGGTATGTATCTTCTGTAAGCTAAAGCATCCATATAATTAGCATCTCGAACAAAAGCAGAATAAACAAGGGCACCAACAACAGTAAGTAAATTGGTATTATATAAGGTCATCCTCTCATATGGAAGATTCCAAAGTAATATTACAATTCTCATGTTATTTTCATCATCAAAAAGAGCACTGGCCATCATGGGAAACTTATCATCAAGGGTACGATTTACATATACTTGTCCAAGCCTTAGTTCATCAAAAATCATATGATACTCATCCATACTGAAAGATTTACCAAGGGAAGCCGCCCTAGGACTAGAAGCAGATGCAAGACGACAAAACATCATATTAGACACTAGATAAATTGATACCTGATCTGTCTCCATAATTTCTTTAAGTACATCAAGAGCCACAAATAAGACTTCACCTTTATCCGCTTTATTAATCTTTGATGTTATATCATATATTCTTCCAATACTCTCCCTACTGCTGATTATCTTATCTGTATAATAATCTTTGATTTTCCTATTACTAGTATTAATGGCCATGATATCATTTAGCCTCTCCTTAAGAAAATCAATCTCTTCATACATTTCCTTGTCCTTTTCAATATACTTATCTTTTAAATGACCTACGGACAAACCTACTACAAATATTTGGGCTATCTTGATATAAATGAACTCATCTATATAAAAAGATGAATTACTAGGATTGAGTAGCAGGCTTAAAATATGGCCTATTACACTGAGTAAGGAAGCGAATATTGCCTGCTGTCTGCCATAAACAATAGCAAATAGCAATACATACAATAAGTAAAAATTGATGTTAGCTATGTACTGGTTTTTAATAAAGCCATGGCTTAAGAAAAAAGTAGGTAAAAATATAATAATACATTCAATAAAGGGAATGGCCTTTCTAAAAAGATTAATTAGTTGATTTTTTTCTCGCTTAGCCTTAATAGCTTCATGGTCATAGAGAAAGTATTTCTTATTCTTATTTATATAAGAGACAATTATTGGTATTATATCCTCATAATTGTTTCTAATGTCAAAAGGAAATTCACTACAAAATCTTTCATTTGATAATACTATTCTATTTTTTAAGCCTATGGTCTCATCAATAATGTCAATAGGATGCAAATAATTATCTTTTATTAATTGAGCAATCCTATCCTCTGTTATTTCTTCTCTTGAAGATATATGATATGTATTATGCTTTCTTTCATTGGCGCTAATTAATAAATATAAGGCTTCTACTGCATCCTTAACATACAAAGCAGAAAATACTTTCTTTCCGTTAACCTTTAGGCTTCCCTTAACCATAGCTTCAATACACATTTTACTTATAAGATCATTACAGGTTTCTAGATCTAATGGGATCGAATACATATTGTCCAATCTTACAACCGTAACCTCTAACTTGCTAGCTTTTCCAAAATGGAGGGCTATGTTCTCGCCTAATGAGATAGCAATGCTTTTATTGCTTCTAGGACTAACAGGCATTTCTTCATTGATTTCAACCATATACTCATCTTCGAAAACAATATCTGAAGATAAATAGATAAAATGTTTGACTCCTTGCTTAGAAGCAGAAATAAGAACATTACTTAAGTCTGCAGTGTAGTCTATAACAGGATCTTTTTCATTATCCCTATCCCACTTATATGAAGTGTCATATGCACCTGCATAAATAATTACATCTGGACTACAACTTTTTATAATTTCATAGACACTATCAGTTTTATAATCAAATACATATTGTTCTATAACATTAGTAGGTTTAAATATTTTTTTATTATTTGTAAGTGTATATATATTCCACTTTTCCAAATGAAATTTATTAATGAGCTTTTTGGTAAATGTATCGTAATTTCCTATAATCAGGATGGTATCCATAAACCATCTCTCCTGTCTTATTTTTACTTCAACTATACTATAGTATATTATGTATGATTTTTCAATAATGATCAAGTCCTAATTTATGTGTAAAATTCCTCAGCTAGGTAACCTTGAACACCAC
>ERZ773359.2852-NODE-2852-length-20970-cov-4.810614_pt1 | contig 20970 bp, 17 predicted proteins | sample MGYA00374955_ERZ773359 | MGnify/ENA primary metagenome ERZ773359 (study PRJEB29098, sample SAMN04486028) | biogas fermenter metagenome | study: EMG produced TPA metagenomics assembly of the Biogas fermentation microbial communities from Germany - Plant 4 DNA1...
CAAGGTAACTACCGTTACCAGATACCCCACGCTCAAAGGGCTGTTCCATCCCCGAATTGTAGTATGCAATTCATCTCCCACTTTCGCTTCGCTTATAAGTGGGAGAATTCTTGCTAGGTTTTAGTTAAGAAAGTTTTTTCAAGGTCATCTATAATATATAGTATAAATACCTTCGCCATGCTATCTGGTAGTTTAATTATGACAGCATTTTTTAGTCTGTACCACATTTCTTGATACGCAATAGCAATCTCCCCATAATTTTCATTATTACAATCTTCCATACTACAATCATCAACTGGTTCAAAAACGTAATCTGGTTGTGCATTAAACACATTAACATTTACGTTTATAGGTTTTGCAGCAATTATATTACCAAATAACATGGCGAGGAAGTTTGAATCAAAAGAAATAGAATCTTCATGAAAATTACCTTTATTATCCATAATAAATCCTCCAATAAAATTATCTATCAAAAATATACGACTTAACAATTAGATTAGTTAAATTATATCCAATTGCGAAAAGTTGCGATTTGTCTAATCTAAAGATGAAGCTGTTAAAGGCATTTGAAACGGCATTTTAAATTGGGGGTGAATTTAATATGGGTGAAAAGAAAGTCACTGTAGTTAGTCCTACAAAGCAATCTAAAATTGTTAAATACAAATTAGAAGAAGACTGCGTAAATCTAAGAAAAGCAGGTTTTTCTTATCAGGAAATTGCTGAGGAACTTAGCAACTCTGGTAAGGTTCCTGCGGATGATAAAATAGATAAATTCGTAGTTGCCAGATTCTTAGAGAAGATACCTGCTATCAATAAGCAATTAGTTCAAGAAGATAAAAGACGATTGTTAGAAGTTGTTAATACAAACTTTGATATTTTTTATGAAATAAATAACTTATTTGCAAAGACTAAATCACTTCTTGAACTAATGGAGGAAGATGCCATATCTAAAGGCAGGTTAGTAGACCCTTACCGCTTTAAAGCAATATCTTCTGAAATGAGAGAAATGCTAAAGCAGATGACAGAAATTCAGAAAGAAATTAATGACTACAATAATATTCGCAAATTTATGGAGATTGTTCTTCAAGTTCTGCAAGAAGAAGTCCCTGATAAAATACCTGTTATAGCAGAAAAGCTTCGTGTAGTTAAAGGTACACAGTGGTTTGCTGAAATGATAAATAAAGGAACTGAGGAAAAATGAGAGCATATTTTATTTTTGAAGAGGTGGGATGCTAGTGAGTATTGAAACCTCTAAAGTAGGTAATTTGATAGATGATTTTATTAATCTTGCAGAAGGTAAAAAGAAACAAGAAGGTATATGGCGGGAGAAGCCTGTTGACTTGTTGACTTTCTTTAAAAGTAAAGATTTTTTAAATGAAAATCCTTATCCAGGTAAGCAGACAGAACTACTTGAAAAAGTTAATTCGATATTATGGCACAAACTTACTGGCGATGAGAAAGTGTGTCCTGCCGATCTTAGACAAGTAACCGAAATGGTAGTTATGTTCGGTAAAGGTAGTGGTAAAGACTTTCTTATATCTGGTATTCTGACTTATGTGTGTTATCTCCTTTGTTGTATGAATGACCCGCATGAGTATTTTGGTTTTGGTCAGGATGAACCTATTGACCTAATTAATGTAGCTATTAATGCTTATCAGGCCAATAACGTATTCTTCAAAAAACTGAAGGCCAGGTTAAGTTCTTGTAAGTGGTTTAAGAAAGTAAACTATAATCCTGCGGAAAATCCTGATGCCGCCCCGAATGAGTATCAAATAACTAAACAACAGATTAGATTTTATAAAAACATCACTGCACATAGTGCCCACTCAGAGGCAGATTCATTTGAAGGGTTTAACCCTCTTATTGTAATTTTTGACGAAATAGGCGGGTTTGATTATGATAAAGCAGATAATTGTTATACTACGTTACGTTCATCTGCTGTTTCACGATTTAATAATAAAATGCTGCTAATTTTTATCTCTTTCCCACGTTCTGCAGATGACTACATGATGAAAAAGTATAAAGAAGCCACAGAAGGCAATGACCCACAAGTATTTGCAATGATAGGAAAGTCGTGGGAAGTAAATCCTAAAATTACCCGTGAATCACTTCAAAAAGACTATGATACCGACCCTGAAGGTAGCATGACTAAATATGAGTGTAAACCGCCCGCTTATATAGACGGATTCTTCAAATTCCCTGAGAAGGTAGATGAAGTTGTAATGGTTGGAGTTCAATCACAATGTCCTGGACTAATAGTACAAGAAAAGATAACAACAAGGAGATTGAATACGGGCGAAGAAAAGCACTTTGTTGGTCTGGAAATATTCAACCTCAACCTTAATCCAGCTTACACATACTACCTTGGTGGGGACGGTGGTGTAACAACAGACAGTTACTGTATTTCACTGTTTCATGCAGAACCCGTGTTAGTAGAGGTAGTTGAAAACGGTCAGACAATTACTAAATACATTAATAAACCAGTAGAGGACTTACTTCTAGAGTGGAGGCCAAGTAAAAAAGACAGACTGCCTGTTGACCTTATAAACGTTGCAGATATATTAGAAACGATATGTAAGCAGGTATATGTCAAAAAAGCCTTGTTTGATAAATTTAACTCTGCGGAAGTAGTCCAGCGTCTAATGACATACGGGGTGGAAGCCGAAGATAAGAACTGGTCTAACCCATTCCAGTTGCAAATCTACCAAAACGGTAAGTCACTTATATATACAGGACAAGTAGCTCTTTTGGACTATCAGTCCAGATATGAGGGGGTACTAAACCCAAACGATGAGCTAAAAGCTATCAAAATAATCAATGGTAATAAGATAGACCACGAAAAGGATAAGTCTAAAGACTTTAGTGACGCTCGGATGGCAGCTATTTGGTTATGTTCTATGGACGAACCTACTGTAACCGAACATTTTGCTATGCCAGAGATACTTGGTGCTAGAAGGAAAAGATAAGACACAGGATGCAAGCCTGTGTTTTTTTTATACTACATGTTGTGTAAACACAATTTTTTTACCACAATTCTGTAGTTCAAATTTTAAACTTCAGGTTCTGTAGTTCAAATTTTAAACCTCTGTAGTTCAAATTTTAAACCTCTGTAGTTCAAATTTTGAACTCTAATAATTACAAATAATAATTACAAAGAAGAATTACAAAACAAGTGCTGGCGCACTTGCTGAGAAAAAATAACCTATTCGATAAGATAAAGCCTAAATAGCCTATTCTAATATGAGAACTTGATTTTATAAGGGGGATTTGTAAGTGATACAACTTTTTAGTAGATACAAAGGAAACTATAAATCGATATTTATTGTCCCCATAGGGGACGTTCATTTTGGCAGTAAATGTTTCAATAGAAAATATCTCGATAATGCGCTTAGATTTATAGATAGAAACAGAAATCGTTGTCGCATATTTTTGATGGGTGACTTGTTAGAACTTGCTACGAAAACTTCTGTAGGTCGTTCTGTGTATGATGAAAGTTACCCCACCCAAAAACAATTTGAAGTTGCTGTAGAAACTTTTAAACCTTACGCAGACCTTATTGATGTTATTGTTGAAGGAAACCATGAAGAGAGAATTATTCGAGATACTTCATTTGAAATTACACAAGAGTTTGCCCACCGCATAGGTCGTTATGATGCTTACGGTAAATTTAATGCGATTGTGAATATTCAAGTTGGCGACCTTATGTATTCTTCTTATGTATGGCATGGTGCAACAAGTGGAACTAAGGAGACAAGTGCAGTAAATGGTATGTTGTCCATGCGTGAAAAAGCGTTTTGCCACATGTATTTTATGGGTCACACCCATAAGTTGTTCGACCTACCTCGTGAGATTGCAGTTCCAACAACATGTGGTAATGAGGTTGTAAAAATGAAGCAACTTCTGGTTAATACAGGCTCTGCTCTTGATGATGGTGGGTATGGAGACCAGAAAGGATTGGCTTATACAAGAAAAGGATTCTGTGCAGTTCAGATTTTTGCAGAGCAGAGAAAGATGGTGTTCCATTACATTGATGATTTGGTAGCTTAAAGGAGGGTTAGAAGGTGGGTTTAATTGAAAACTTCCAAAAGTATTTTAACAATAGAAGAAACTCTAATATAGTTCAGAAAACAGAGACCATCTATAACAGGAATGCAGAATCAGTTCCTGACTTTGGCGGTTCTCGTACCACTATACCCAAGTTTACAGATGGTGTAGGTAATGCTTTTAGTTCTTTACCTAAAAGGACACAGAGACAACTTGGTTTGGATGAGAGACGTTTTAATAATATGTCTGTTCCAGACCTGGTGGACACACTTATAGATGCCCACCCTGATGTCTCTTTTGCTTTGTGGAATTTTCTCCGAATAGGTAATTGTGATTATAATATTCATGTATATAGGGTTAATAGTAAGAAAAGATACAAAGCAGCAGAAAGGTATTTGGAAGAGTTAATTGATAGGCTTGATATGCCTAATGTGTATCAGTTTGAAAAGTCAAGGTCTTTAAAAAAAGTTATTAATCAGCTTATTTTGAGCTTAATAACAAGAGGGGCTGCATCTCTTGAAGTGGTTCTTACTCCAGATTATAATGATGTAGCATTTTTTGCACCTGTAGACCCTGCTACTATTGAATTTAAATACGAAAATGGGAGATTTGTACCTTATCAAGGTCAAGGACGTACTGCTATTTCGTTAGATATACCTACATTTTTCTATGAGGGCCTTGATGAACGCATTGATGATCCTTATGGACGTTCCCCCATTATTTCTGCATTATCTATGGTTTTGTTTCAGCTACAAATATTGAATGATATAAAAGCAGTTGTACACAATCAAGGATATCCTAGATTTGATATTAAAATTATTGAAGAAGTTCTTCTTAATCGTATGCCTATAAGTATTCGTAATAACGAGCAGGAAAAGCAAAAGTGGCTTAGGGAAAGACTTGATGAAATTATAGAAATGTATAATGAACTTGAGCCTGATGATACTTTTGTTCATTTTGATTCAGTTGAAATTGGAATGGTTGGTGGAAAGAACAGCAGTGGTGGGGGTGCAATGATTGACCCTCAGAAGTTAATGGCAGCTATTGATAACTTGATAATGAGTGGTCTAAAAACTCTTTCCACTATTCTTGGTAGGAGAAGTACTGGTAATACAGAATCATTTGCAAAACTTGAAATAAAACTTTATTTGCAAGGAATCAAAGCTATTCATGAGGTTGTTTCTAGTATTTTGTCTAGGGCTTTAACACTTGCTCTTAATATTAATGGTAAGCAGGGTATGGTGAAGTTTGAGTTCTGTCCAGTAGAGATTCGTACTGAACTTGAACAAGAACAGTTTAAGCAGATTAAGTATCTCAATCTGGCTTATGCTAGAGACCAGGGATGGATAGATCAGTATGAAGCTGCTAATGCAGCAGTTGGCCATGACCCTGTGTTGGAAGAACCTGATTGGGAACATTTACAACCTATAAAAAATAAAGAAGGGCAAACACCAAAAGGAACTGTAGACATCAATCCAAATGCTGGCGGTAATGCTGATGAATCCAGCGGAAGTTAATTAATGTAATTTATAGTCTATTCTAATGAATAGACGAAAGGAGGAAGGTACTATGGCTAAACCTACTAAGGAACAACTTGAAAAAATTAATAAATTAGCTGTTAAAGAGCTAACAGAGGACGATGTGTTTGTATTTCGTCCCTTGATTATAGACGACCAAGTTACTGCGTATTACTCAAAGCTTCATGAAAATTTTCTTCGTAAGATAGTTATGGACGCCAAGAAGGGTGTAGGTTTGCTTCTTAATCATAACTGTTTCCAGCTTCCTGTTGGTAGAACTTTTGATGCTGAGTTGGTGGAAGAGCACGATGAGGAAGTCGGGGATTTTTGCAAATCTGTCTATGGTGGAGTCTATATTGATCGAGGAAGAAATACTGAATCTAATATGACTACCAATGATATTATCAAAGGTATTGAATCTGGTACTATTTTTGATGTATCTATCGGATTTAACGCATCGTCTTGGAAGTGTTCTATTTGTGGAAACGATATTCGTGATTATATGTCTTGTCCACACATCCCTGGTAAAAAATATATAGTTCAAGACGAAGAAGGTAATGATATAGTTGAAACTTGCATTGTTAATGTTGGTGAAGATGGTGAGGGCGAGTTATTAGAATTATCCCTTGTATATGCGGGTGCTTGTGGAAGAGCTACTATTAAAAACGAATTTTCTAACGATAGTGTTATAGAATTAGATAAAGGTACTAAACTAACATTAGTCGATAATTTCAAAAACGTACCTTTATATGCAAAGATTTATCAGTATTACTCTAAAGATGGTGTTGTTTTGTATACCGATACAGACGAACGTACTGAAGGTGCTGAATATTTAGCAAAAAGGAGTGAAACAGAAGTGATTTTAACTAAGTTATATGAGATAATGAAGAATACTTTTGGCATTGAGGTCTCTTCCGAGGAAGAGCTTATATCTAAACTGAGCGAACTCGGTTTGGAACTGTCAAAAGTAAAAGAGGAACTGGCGGCTAAGGAAAGTGAACTGTCTGCTAAGAATACTGAACTTGAAACTGCTAATAGTGAATTAGCAAAAGCTGTTGCTGAAAATGAACAGTTAAAGACTGATCTTGCAAACAAAGATGTTGAGATTGCTGAACTCAATAAAAAGGCAGAAATTGTTGAGACTTATCGCCAGGAACTCATTGATAAGGCTCTTAATTTAGGTGTAAAGTTACAAGGTAATGCTTTCCAGAGAGAGCTGTTCTCTAAATTCTTTGAAACACTTAGTCTTGATGAGATTAAAAATGTAGTTTCTGGTTTTGAAGTTGAAGTTCGTAACAAGTTTGCAGGTGTTAGAGTGTCCGAAGGTGAAGATAGATCGCTTACAAATCGAGTAAGTGATGTACCTGATAAGGACGAGAATCCTGCTGAGTTTAGCGCATATGTAGCTGAGAAAGCTATTGAATATGCAAAAGAACATGGAATTAGCATTTCTGAAGCTACCAAGCTTATGTACAAGAAATATTCAAATAAAGATAGGAGTGATTCTTAATGGCTGGTAAGTTCACAGGTTTGCAGAAAACCTACCAGATTGGTGATGCCGATGGTATTGCTCTTTACACTGGCGTTACCTATGGTGATAAAGATGGATATGTTGTAAAGCCTACTGCTGACAACGCCGTGTTTGTAGGTGTTGTTGATAATGATGAAAGAATAGATGACCCCATCCGTGCTGGTGGAGACCAGACTGGTCGTAACATTGCGGTTCATGTAGAGGGCTATGGTGAAATTAGAATCGCAGGTACTGTTGCATATGGTGACAAGCTGATTCTCGGAGAGGGCGGCGTAGCAAAGGCTATGCCTAATACACCTGGAACCTACAATGTAATTGGTTTTGCTGAAAAGTCTGGTGTGGATGGGGATGTAATTCCGTTCAAAATTGCTGTAATGACTGTAACCATTGAGACTAACGCCTAATTTCATAAGTATGATAGAAGGAGAGTGAATTTAGATGCCTACTGTACAAAAAGTGCATATAGATAAAGCTTTGACTAACATCTCTGTTGGCTATAAGAATGAGCAGTATATTGCAGACCAGATTCTGCTCAGTGTCCCTGTAGATAAGCAGTCTGATAGGTATTATGTATATGGTAAGGAAATGTTCAGGCAGCATGATGACAGAAGGGCACCTGGAACAGAGGCCAATGAAATCAACTGGTCTCTCAGTGATGATACCTACTTCTGTGAAGGACATGCTCTGCGTACCCCTATTCCTGATGAAGAGTTCCAGAATGCTGATGATGAGTTTGACTTGAAAGCAGATGCAGCAGAACTCGTAACTGAGGGAATCCTCCTTAATAAGGAAATAAATGCATCAGAAATGCTTCTTGATTCTACTAGCTATGGTGAAGGTCTTGTCTTTAACATGGGTGCTAGTGGTAATCCTGCAAAGTGGTCTGACTATGAAAACAGTGACCCTGCTGTTGATATTGCCAAGGCTAAGGAGAAAATTCACAAGCTTTCTGGTATTAGGGCCAACACGCTCATCCTTTCCGAACCTGTGTTTAATGTTTTGAAGTTCCATCCAAAAGTTCTGAAGCTGTTTGCAGGTGTAACTCCTGTTGGGGTTGCAAATATCGAACAGATTAGGTTGGCTCTTGGCGTAGATAAAATCGTAGTAGGTTCTGCACTAAAATCTGGGGCTACTAACCCTGGTAGGCCCGATACTCTGGATTATATTTGGGGTAATAGTGCAATTCTCGCTTATGTTCCGCCTAAGCCTGGAAAGAAGGTTCCTGCTATTGGTTATACCTTTATGTGGAATAAGGATGACGAAGGTCCTGTTCAGGTTAGGTCTTGGTACGAGCAGGGCAGACGTGCAACAATCGTAGAAGCTGAAAGATGGTATGCCCATAAGATTATTTGCAATACTGCAGGATTCCTGTTTGCTGACGCTGTTGCACCGCTGGCTGGTTAATTAATAGTAAATTAAAATAGGTCGCTATAGGATTGCCTGTAGCGACCATTTTAACATTAGGAGGTATATTATGGCAGAGAATAAAAAGAAAACAACTACTAAAAGGAAAACTAATAAGAATATGATTCAGGATATAAATGAAGTACAGGTAGCTACTAATTTAGCGGAATCTAGTATTACTTCTGAGACTAATTTTCAAGAAGATAAAGCAGTATTGGTTTCGGAAAAGAAGATTCAACTTAGTGTTTCTGTAGTTAAGAGTATTGACGTACCTGATGAGGTTACTTCTGTTGTTGTAGAAAATTTTGGGGCTGGAGATTTGTATGCAGACCCTGAGAATGCAGTATATGACATCAAAAATATTGTAAGGCCAGGCGAATCAAAAGAATTTAAGAATGCAAAAACATTAGTTTTGATATCTACATGCAAGCCTGTTGTATCTATAAAGTTTTATAAGTAGTTAGAGGGGAGGGTTTGGTATGCTTATCCTAGAGCCAGGATTCGAAAACGTAGTACGTTCTCGGTTGGGTGTTGATGCAGATGATTTAACTGATGAAGAGTTAAACCAACCCCTCATAGTTGACCTTGCTGAAGCGACTATAATCCGCAGGGTTCCTGCCTATGAATCAATAACAGACACATTGGATTTGTTATATTTACAGAACGCTGTCATTTCTCATATATGTTATATTCTATGCCCAAGTATGCCTAAAAGACTTAATTTAAAAATTTCTATCTCTGATGTAAAAATAGAGAAAGAAAAAGTTGATTGGGATATGATGGCGGCCAAATTTCTTGCAGAAGTTGAATCTAATTTAGGAAGTATCACTACTGTTCCTGTTAATAGTCCAATGGAAGGTGTAAGTATTCTAGTAGACAAAATTAGAAATACTAGAAAGCCAATAGGAGTGTGAGCCATCATGGTCAATGAAAAAGAACGTATAATTAAAAAACTAGGTATAAATGCCGAAGTTAGGTATCCAGATGGCTCAACAAAAGAAGTAAAATGTTTAATTGGCAGGGCAAGTACTATTTTCAATAGTATGCTTTCACTTGAAGCTCATAGAAAAGGAGATTTTCTTATTGCGGACAATGTGGGCGGCGGGTGTATAGTGACTAATTCACTAACAGGAGAAACTTATTTGGTAGTTGCTACCTATACGGCTACTTTTAAAGATATTATATTATCTCGTCTCGCCCACATGTTACTCTGTAATGCAAAAATAACTGTTAAACGTGATGAACGTATAGCTGATGATAATGGTAATGTAAAGACACTTCCTGTTGATGTAGTGTCTGACCTAGATATTTATGTTAAGGTAGTAGACCAGCAAATGAGACAGTATGAGCCTGGTCTTCATGTCGATGCAGAATACATTATATTTAGTCCAGCTATTAATATAGAGCCGTTGGATAAGGTTTTGTTGACAGGTTATGATAGTAAACCAATCCCGCTTAAAATAGTCAGTTATGACAATCTGACATATCCAGGTATTTCTTGTATCCAGGTAAAGTCAGAAACAAGGACGTGATAACATGGCTAGACCAAGTAATCAAAGTAGGCTTTTTTCTTTTGATGTAAATGGATATGTTTCAGAACTCAGATATAGTTTGAGAAGTGCCGTGCGTGAAATAAAAGAGACATTATTGAAAGAACTGAAAAATTCCGCTAAATCTTTACCGTTTAAGAGAAATCCTGTTCGATTGGCTGGTGGAGAAGTTACAAGTGACTATAAAAGAAGAAGGGCAGTTATAAAAGCTATAAATGCAAGTATGGATGAAATTGAGAGAGACGTTATTATGCTTACTTTTACTGCATTAGATAATAACTTTAAAGATTCTCATATTGGTATTTATTATGAGCATGGTACAGGTGAAGAGTGGGATGGCGAATATGAAACTTTACCTGATATTGTACCGTCCACAAATAAGTATAGAAGTGGTAGACAAATAGTATCTCGTTCTAGGCACATTGACTATGCAGGTCTCGGTAAAGGTAAGTGGATAGATTTAGGTGGTAATATACGAGTTACTGCATCAAGGGAAGCAGGAAGACGTACACCTGGCTTTATAGCTTATATTGGTGAGGATACAAAAGCTTATCATTGGTTTAGTTCTGTGTTTGAAGAAAAGAGAGAATGGATTATGAAGAAGCTTAGAGAGGCTGTGATGGAAGTAAAGCCAGAAAGGTTTATAAGATTGTCAACTAAGAATTTTGTGTTAGGGAAGGACGGAATCACAAAATGATAGTTGTAAAACTCTATAATGGAGTATTTCAGAAGCTTGCTAATGATGAGATTATTCAAGATTTGCTTGAAATTGATACTTCGTTAGGCAGTAATGAATTGAGGTTGCTTAGAGCAGATAAAATTCAGAAAAGACGTAAACCACAAAATTTAGCAGATAATATTCCTCTAATTGCTTTTTATACTGTTGGTGGTGGCAAGGACCCAACTAATGATAGAGTTTGGGGTTCCACTTTTGTGTTTGATATTTATACTAATGACGATGTTGAAAAAGCTCATCGTATAGGTGAAAGGATATCTGAACTTTTTGACGGTAGTATACCCCCGTTTGCAGGTATAACAACATTCGAATCAGAATTAGAAGATGCTTATGAAAGTAAAACCGATCTTCCTAACACTTATTGTTGGACCGTTATTATAACAATGTTTGTAGGTTTGGAAGATTAAATGTTAATCTTTATCAATTGTAGTCTAATCTAATTCAGTAGAATGAAATTATCGTGGGTTGTTTTATCTAATAAAATAGCAAGAAGACTCCCATATAAGTGGGAGAGGTTCAAAATCTATTATTTAACCAAAAGGAGTGAAAATTGATGGCTAAAAAGATGATAATCAAAGGCGTAGGAACTATGATGGCAAAAGTATATGATAGAGCAGGTAACGGCGCAGAAGTCATTACACTTGGTACTCTTCAAGATTTGCGAATTACTATGAACACTGAAATAGACGATATTTTCGGTGGAGATAGCATGTTTGCTATTGACACCCTTGTGAGGAATAAGGCAATCGAAGTCACAGCTACTGATGCTAAGTTTGATTTGGATGCTGTTAGACTTATGATGGGTTCCACCGTTAGAGAGCAGATTGACAGCTATGTGTGGGTTATTGGTGAACAGCAGACTCTTGTTGCAGGTATCAATGATACTGAACCTGTAGCTGTTTGTCCGCTTGAGTTTGGTGGAAACGATGTAGAGGAAAATACTATTTACCATGACCCTGGGTTTGTTGTAAGGACAAAGATTAGTAATAAGCTTTATAAAGAAGTTCCTTTCGAATCTGATAAGGCACCTGATGAAGGTCAGTTTATGTATGATAGGACAGAAGGAAAGCTTTACTTCGCACCTGATATGGTAGGCGAAGATGTTGTAGTAAATTACAGAAGGAAGGAAGTTGTTGACATCGCTGACTTGCTTATCGATGAAATTCCTTTCCCTGTCCATGTAATCCATCATGGTTCCTTCCTGCAGAAAGATAATACCTACGCAGGTATTGAAACTGAATTGTTCTGCTGCAGAGCGCAGGGACAGTTCTCTATCAATGCTGCCCGTGCTACAGCTTCTGCATCTGAGGTTAGTTTGAGGGTAATTGACCCTGAAAGAGCTGACGGTAGAATCGGTACTATTAAGAGGTACCAGTCTACTAGGAGGGTGTAATCACTTGGCAAGGATAGTAACGAGGTAGAGTTTCCCCCTGCTCTACCTTTATCCTTGCCATACTAATTAAAAAGGGGGAAATCAATAGAAGGGGGTAATCTAATGGAAGATGTGTCTAAGACTAAAGAAGTACTTGAAAGAGAACATGCTGAACAGATGAATAAAGAGGCTGTTGAGAGAATAAAGAAAGAATTTCTTTCTAAAGAGGAAGCTGAACGTATTGAATCAATTTTCTTTGAAGATGATGCTGAAATTCGTTTAAGAGATGGAAAGCGGTATAAAATACCACCTTGCACACTTAAAAATGCAAGGAGATTGATGCAGCTTCTTAAAACCGTTAATATCGATGTTATTATGTTAAACTTTGTACCAACTGGTGATGAAGCTTTAGATGAAAGAAGGATTAATGAGCTTTATGAAATTCTTGAGATGGCTTTTGTAAATTACAAAGAAGTCACCAGGGAATACATTGAAGAGTATGTTGATGTAGAACTTGCTAGAAAAATTATTGAGATTCTTATTGGGTTAAATGGGTTAAAAAAATAGAAGCCCCAGAAGGGGAGGGTGAAGAGAGTACAGGTATAAGAGATATAGAGACTGATGAACCTTTGGATTGGGGCGAAATATTTTTTATTCTCCATAGGTATTGTAATTTAAACAAGTGGGAAATATGGGAATATACATTGCCGCAAATTACTGAATTGATGAAAAGAGCTAATCGATATATTCAGTTTGAGATAAATATTCATTCGATGCCTTTAAGTGTAGTGGGCGCAAGTCCATCAGTTCCAGATGGGTATGAGCAAACTGGAGGCAAGTCAAATAATGACGATGATGAATACCACATAGCTACTGAGGATGATATTATGGCTCTATCACAGTTACTTGGTGGCTAATGTCCCTTTCTGCCTATTCTAAATAGGTGAAAGGGATTTCTTTTTTCAAAGGAGATGAATACCTAATGGCTGATAACAACATGCTGAATACCAAAATAGGTATTGATTTTAGTGAAGCTATATCTCAAATAGAGAATTTTAGTAATAGATTGCAAAGGCTTTCTTCGGATTTTGCAAGGCTGTCTGGTGCTACAGATAAAACACTAGGCAAGTCTATTGCTCAAATTGTAATGAAGAAAGTTAAAGAAATTGGTGATATAAATGTTAATTTGAAAAATATTGATGAAACAGTACGCTCAAAGATTGAACGTGCTGTTGCAGACTATATTATTGGTAGCGGATTAAAAATTAATACTGCAGGTAAGCCATTAGCAATTAATCTCGATTTAGATAAATCTACTATTGATAGGTTGAGTAGAACACTGTCTGACCAAGTTGCTGACAGTATAGATTTTGGTTCTTTAAAGAGGCTGAAGGTTTCTATAACTAAAGAAAATATGGCAGATATAAATGCAAGATTGGAAAGGAAATTTAACCAGTCTCTGAAAAGAGGTATTACTGTCGATTTTGGTGGCGGTGAAGAAGGCAGAATTCAACTTAATATTGGCAAAGCCCATATGGATGCTATAGTTGAAAAGATTAGACAGAGAATCCTGTCCTTCTTAAGAAGTGAGAGAAGCTATGTTTTTGGGGAACTTGAGCCGATTAAAATAAATCCTGAGGATATGAAGGCTGCCTTCGATAGAATAAGGGATATGGTTACGAACATCGAAAAGCACTTGAATATTAATCCAGAAGTGCTTGGAGATTTACCTAACCTTGATGAGGCATTGACAAAATTTAAACAAAATATTAGGACAACTCTTTCAGAGTTGAATAAAGTTGCAGAAATCATTAGCTCTATTGATATTGGTTCAGCCACACCAGAAGCTATCAAATCCTTGCATGATAAAGTAAAAGTTCTTAGGGACTCTATTTTAAGTATTGTTGATAAATATGTTTTAGAAGCCACTCGTCAATTAGATTCTTTTAAGGGTGGTGAGATAGACCTTGGTAAGTTCATGGCTGTTAATGAGAGGGTTAGTGAAAAGGTAGAGAAGCTTTTATTGCAGCAATTATACGAAATTGAGAGACAGATAGTAGCAGCTATGGGCGTTACTATTGAGAAAGATGAAAATAATAAGTTTGCAGTGAATGTAAAGAAGTTACAATCTGCGCTTGTTGAACTTGCGGCAAAGGCTGTTGAGGATATTTCTGGCGGTGAAATCAGAATTGACACCATGCCAGTTATTAACATGCTTAGAAATTGGGCTGAAGTAGTTGGTCCTTTACTGCAAAAGACTGTTACTGATGCCATCACCCCAATGACTCAAGAGTTAATACTTGCTAATAATAAGCTGGTTAATGATTATGTTAATGCTATCAAGTCATTAACACAACTAGAATATGATTTTAGTTTTGCTGAGGGGCAGAAGTTAACTATTCCTGCTGATGAGCTTCAGGCAAAAGTAATTCCTGCCGTAGAAAAAGCCATCACGGAAATGGTCAATAATCTCGTACCTGCTTTTAATAGTGATTTGAAAGGTAAGAGATTGTCCAAAGAAGTGGTATCACGTACTAAGAATATAATTACTTCTCTGCTGACAGAACAGGTAGAGAATATGGCGAATATTCTTAGTTCGTCAGGTATTACTTTAACAAAGCGAGAATCTCGTGTTTTTGATAAGAGGCTCTCAGAAGAGTCAAAGAAATTGCTTGATGTTATATTAGAGAGGACCAGAAAGGCTATTGAAGTTTACACAGTCGGTATTGCTAATAATGATTTTTCAGCATTTTCTGCTAAAGAACAAGCTGCTATTAAATCTGCTATTGAAGGGACTTATAACAAGGTCATAAAGCAATTTACAGATTACCTTAGTGCGGCATTAAGGACTTTCTTAACTACTGCCAATATAAGTTCTCAATTAGAATCTCAAATAAGAACTGCTGTTGAGGCTGGTATTCGAAATGCTTCAATAGGTGAGGTATCTATTAAGTTAAATGATGCAGTTTCTTCAGCAATTTCTAAGGTTGAAGAAGCTGTAAAACATGCTGTTTTAATTTGGGAACCTGCTGATATTGGAGTAAACACAACTATTGTTACAGCCATAAAGAAATCGATAAGGCAAATGGCCTCTGCTATCAGTAATTCTATGGCAGAGGAAGTTAGTAATTTAGTCGCAGATGGCGGGAAAGCAGATATTCAGAAGTTTACAAGACAGATGAACCGCCTTGTTAATAATTTCTTTAAGAAATATGTCGAATCTGCTTCTTCTGCACTTTCTGGCGTAGGAGATTTTAGTCAGTTCTTTATTAAAACAAACGAGTTGCATAGTGCAGTAAGACAGAATATAGCCAGGTCTATGGACATGACTGTTCAGCAATTGGTTTCTAATTTCCCTACTCTCCAGGGAGATGAAGATTTCAGAATGGTCATGAAAAGCACTATGCAGGTAATATTTGAACAGTTCCAAAAAGAGTTTGGAAGGAACATGAAAGATGTAATAAATAGTTACAGGGAAGAGATTAGTAAGGTTCATATAACTCCTGATACATCTCCTATCCAGGAATTAATGATACAAATGACAAATTTCCAACAGGAAATTGTGCGTAAAGTAAAGCAGATGATTGAAGAGCAGTTTAGGGTATTAATAAGAGAACTGCGTGGCATGAGAATAATACCTGCAAGTTTAGGTGCCACACCTGTTCAGAATTTAACAGGTGGCGGTGGCACTTCTACTCAAACAACAACTGTTACACCTAGAAAGTCTGTTTCTGCAGCTATAGCTGAGGCATCTGCTGTTAATGGTATACCAGTAATTGACAATTATAATCCAGGGTATGTTGGTTATATAAGGGCAACAGGTGGAAGAACTCATACCCTTATGAATTCTATTCTCAATACATTGAGGTATATCATTGCAGGCAAATTGATAGGTATGCCTATGTTTAGTACTGTTTCTGAAGCTTTGTCTACCACTGCGGATATGGATTATGAATATGAAAAGGCAAGACAGAATCTCTTGGCAAAGTATCGTGGTGTAGGACAGGAAGGCAAGAAGCCTTTTGAAACCTATGCTGAAGAGCAGATTAGATATAGATATGAAAATCGTCATTTATTAGGTGAACTAGGTATACCTGAAGAAATATATCTTGATGAGGCAAAGAGAGCAGAACTTATTGAAAAATTACGCCTGCAGACAATTGAATTGATTGATAAAGGTATAATTGAGACCATTCAAAATATAGCTATAAATTACGGTATTCATCAGAAAGATATGGCTACAGTATGGCAGATCGCCACCCGTTCCCAGTCAGACCCTATACATGCTTTTGCTATGGCTTCTGCTGCTGCAAGAATTTATGCAACAGAGCGAGGCGAGATAGACCCTGTTTCTGCAGCAAAAGGTTTGGAAGCTATTGTTGGACAATGGCAGTTAAATCCTGCTCAACAATTAGAAACTGGTGAGCGGATTATTGAAAAGTACGCTAACATGATTATAAAAGCTTCCCTCTTATCTCAAGGTTCGTCAAAGGACTTCCTTGATGCTATGGGTGGGTCTGGTGCATTGTTTAATGCTTTCTCGTCATCTGATATGGATGATGTTAGGAAGTTTGCAACTGCTCTCGCTTATCAGTCTATTTTTATTCAAGCAACAGGTAAATCTGGGTCAGAAGCTGCAACTTTCTTCAGGAATATAATTGCTTCGCCATATACAAATGATACTGTTAGATATCTTGAAAAATTGGCAGCTTCTCCAGACCCAATTATTCAGAAGGTGTCCCCATATTACACTACCTATGATGAAGAGGGTAGAAGAATAACAAGACAAAAGGATTTTCATCAGCAGTTTATTGATGTTGTAAACGCTGCCTTAAGATTGAGAGAACTTGGTAATGCTGCAGAAGCAAACAGGCTCTTAACAACTGTATTTAAAACTCGTACCTATGGTTACGAACAAGGTATGGAATTAACTATTGAAAAGATGTTTAAACGGTTGGATGAGCTTGGGGTTAAGCGTTTTGAAGAGTATATTGACCGAATTGCTTCTGTTCAGCAATCTGAAATTGATGAGTATATTGGTGGGCTTTCAGACACATTTACCTTTAGGAAAGAGCAAGTAAGGTCAAACTTCCAGGCAGCATCTTATAACGTTTTAGAACAATTGAAGCCTGAATTTGCAAAAACATTAAATGCTCTTAATGGAATGTTGCGTAGTGTTAGGGAAAACGCTGACACTATAGCTCATGTATTGGAACTTGCGTCCACTATGTTGCTTGCAATAGGTGTAAAGAAGCTTGGTTCTGTGGGTGTAGAGAAAGCGAAAAATATCATGCTCACCGAGGAAATGAAGTACCAAGTCGAGCCTTTACTGAGAGACAGGGCGGGTCTTATAAGATATCGCCATGAGCTGCATGAGAAATATAGAAGTTATAGAGAAAAATTAGATCAGGTAGTAAAACAGCGTGGGGATATTGATGTTGATTCTTACGAAAGAGCAAAGGCTAAGTATTCAGACCTTGAAAATAAACTAAAAACAGCACAGGAAGAACTTGCTGAATTAGAGAAACCTGATTTAAGTGCTATTGCTCGAAAAGAGAGGCACCTTCTCAGGTATCAGAGTATTTTGAATAATCCGAATTTAATTGATCCTGAAAAGAGAGCCAGGGTAGAATCTAACATTCAGAAACTTACTGAAGAGCTTAATATACTTAGAAATACACCTAACCATGCCAATATTGATGCTATTCAAGCTAAGAGACTACACATTGAGAATTTGAAGCAAGGGTTGCAAGCTGAAGAAGAAAAAATAAGAAATTTTGAAAGAAAAATTGGCGACACTGACTCCAGTGGGCAGTTTGCTTTGAAAGAAATGGATAGACTTCGTAAAGGAATAACTGATACAGATAGGTCTATAAGTAATATTACGAAACAGACAGAAAGATTAAAGAAAGCTATGGCTGCCCTTGGTGTGGATGAAAAAACTTTGGAGGCAGCACTTGTTGAATACGATAGATTGATAAGAGTTGAGGCTACTAACAAGAAGCATGTGGCCCGCAACACTAAATATTTCACAGAAACTCTTGAAAAGTTAAACAGAGAATTTGATGAAGGGTATATTAATGCAAAACAGTATATAAAGGGCTTACAGCAGATAAGAGAAGATAAGGTTATTGGATCTGATGCTATATTGGCAGGGGTGTCTTTAGGTGGTCTGAAAAATTTAGGTATTAAAGCTCTTGGAATGCTTAAAGGGTTAGGGACAACTGCATTGATAGCTGCGGCTGTTGATGTCGTTGGAAATGTTCTAAGTAGCTCAATGATGAGTGAGGCGGATAGAAAGAGTACGCAATTAAAAGAATTAAAGAAAACAGTTGATATTTGGACTGGTGTAGGCAGACGTTTTGATGAGGGAAAGATTCTTGCAGGATTCGGTCAGACTGCTGCGGGTGTCTGGGACTGGTTAGTTAATGGACTTACTAACTGGTTTACAGGTGGAGGTGTTTCGTTTTCTGATAGTGGAAAAGCTTATTTGTATTCTGCACTTGGATATTCAAGAACTGAAATTTTAGAAAGATTGAATTATACACAAAGGAAAAGAGAAGCTGACATAGCATTAGGTGAAATGCAGAGAGCAGAAAATGAACTTATTTATAAGGATTGGGTAGATATAGATGGTGATGGTATTAAAGATGTCCCAAGTGCAATAGGTTCATATGAGACCATCCAAGATTTCCTGCAAAGAAACGCACAGAGAGAGCAGATAGCCCTTAATAGGGCGTCTGCTGAGTACGCTATTAATAGGTATAAAATGGTAGAAGCAGGGTTAAGAGAAGACTCTGAAACAATGACAAACCTGTTAAAGGAATTCTATCAGAATAATATTGATGCGCTTGAAACCTCACTCGAAAATATAAAGGCATATCAGCAGATGTTAGAAGATACCCTTGGTGATATGGCTAGGTATGACCAAGCATGGCAGACATTGGAGGAACAGCGACTCCAAAAGGAACAAGCCATTGCTGAACAGAGAGAAAGGTTAATGGAAGCAGAAGCTGCCACAATCTCAAGACTGGAGAATCAATTTAGCTTGGTCATGAGCCAGTTACAGGTTGTGTCTTCTGGCAAACTTGCTTCAATGTATGCTGCTGGTTATCGGAAAGATTCTATCGATTATATTAACAAGCAAATCGAGTACATGTGGCGAGAAAGGAACAAGTTGCTTGAAGAAAATAGACAATGGGAAGAGCTTCTTGATAATCCAGCTTTGAAAGCGGAAGAAAGAGATAAGTTAAGACAGAAAATAGCACAGAATGAAATTAACATTAATCAGTTATTAGATACTATAACTACTTTGGAAGGCTCTAAGTTACAAGGGTTGTTGAATGAACTACAGAGGATGATGGCTCTCAACAAATCCGAGTTCTCTATAATGAAATCTCGTTTGGAAATGTACGGATATTCTGATGAGTCTACTGCTATGAGAGCTTTACAGAGAAGAGAACTTATATCTGAGAATCTGCTGATTGCACAGGAAATTGAAAAGCTGAATAAACTCATGGAAAATGGACTTCAAAATGAAGCACAGCGAGAGGATATCTTAATTCAAATTCGTAACTTAGAAGCTATTCAAGCACAGAATCTATCAGAAATGTATAAACTACAGAAACAAGCACATTGGGGGTTACCAGCAGGTATTCAACCGATGACTATTTATGAATATGAAGCAAGGAAAAATACTGAAAGAAGTTTAGTTGTTCAGCAAGGCAATATGTATATCACTGTAAGATTTGATAACGTTTATACACACAGTAAAGAGCAAGTTGAAGAGAATGTTGTTAATCCTTTGAGGGAGATGCTGGCTGATTTCAACAGGGAAATGACAACAGGGTTGAATAGACAAGCTGCTAGCTATATCTCCAACAGAAGGTACTAAGGAGGGGTTTTATGTCTCAGCAAATTCCTGAAGTAAATGGTACACCGTTCAAAGCTGAAGGTAACTATAAAAAAAGGCTGTTCTTAGTAACAGCCTTTGGCTATACTGAAATAGCTAATTCTAGAGGATATATTTTAGATGAGTTTGAAGAAAGACATGAAATTGCTAGGATTGTAGAAGAATATACGCCGCCAACCCCTAATATGAAAACTGCGGAGTTAAAGATATCTAATGCACCATCAAAATTACATTCCGATGGTAAATCAATTTATAAAATTTCTTTAAGATTACTTTTCCCTAAAAAAGGAAATTTCATAGATTTTATGTTCTTCTGTGGAAATGAATATAAGTACTATGATGAACGGGGCGGCATATATCAATGTGTGCTTACAGACGCACCTGATATAAGTAATGTAGAAGCAGGACAACGTTACGATGTAAAAATAACTTTACTAGGGGTTAGAAAAGAGACAGAAGATAAATTCGAAGAATTAATATTCCAGGATTTGCATCAATCAGGTTACGAAATAGAGGTTAAAGATTCTATTGTTTTATACTATCATCCAATATCTATTGAATTTCCAGCAATTAATAAAGAAGTGACATTCTATTTCGACCAATATACTTTACCTCTAAAACAGAGATATGCTTTACTGATTTATTATTTTCTTTTGGAAAATGGGTTAGACGAATATTTTGCTATTTATCTTGATGATTACAAGATAAGATTGGCACCTAAAAGAGGAAGTTATGCGGGGGATATTATTTTTAACCCAGGTTCGTCTAATCTAATTGTAGATATCAAAAATGTAGAGACAGCACACTGGGCTAAAGAGCATATTAGTAATTGTGCAAGGTTAGGGTTTTTTACTCAATACGATAAGAATGGTAATTATGTGTTTACATTTAGACCTAATGAATA
>ERZ773359.2861-NODE-2861-length-20870-cov-7.109536_pt1 | contig 20870 bp, 19 predicted proteins | sample MGYA00374955_ERZ773359 | MGnify/ENA primary metagenome ERZ773359 (study PRJEB29098, sample SAMN04486028) | biogas fermenter metagenome | study: EMG produced TPA metagenomics assembly of the Biogas fermentation microbial communities from Germany - Plant 4 DNA1...
ACAATTATTTTGTTTTCAAGAACCCCGTATTATCAGGGTTTGCACACACCGACGGATGAAAGCACGAAGTAGATTTTGAGTCAAGTGCGTCTGCCAATTCCGCCACTTCGGCACAGTGCTTTATTATATTAGCACAGGGTTTGCATAAAATCAAGTATTGCTTTTCATTATATGCGGCTGATCCGGAAGGATGATAAAACACTCTCGCACTCAGGTAATATTTATTCAGCAATACTTTTATAAAAGCCTGACAAAAATTAGCCTGACAATAATATATTTCTGCTTTAATCAACAGCAAAAAACAGCTGCATTTCAGATGTTTTGCTGCTCATAGTAAGCAAAATCCATATTCTTATTAAAAAGATCCAGTTGTGTATCGGATAACTTTTTTAAACATGCCTTGATCGCTTCCTCGGATTCATCAATACCAATCCACTTCCTGCCCAGATCCCGGGCTGCCTTCAATGCAGTACCTGAACCGCAAAAGCAATCAAATACAACACTATTCTCATCAGATGAAGCCCTGATAATCATTTTCAGCAGCTCAAGATTCTTTTCAGTAGGATATAAAGGATACTGCGGGTCTTTATATTCAAGAACATCCTGGACCAACATGCCTTTGCTGTCAGAAGGATATATTTTTTTTCTTGGCACATTATTTTTTGACCATTCGATAAGGCCGTTTTTGTCCAATTCCTCTAAAACCTCAGGACTAGTCCTCCAATGCCTTCCTTTAGGCGGCAACATATCTCTCCAGGGTTGACCGGTAGCACCATCCTGCGTTTCACCCGGAGCATGCAACGGTATTGTCGTATATCTGCGTCCGTCTTTGTCAATTTTGGGAAATAACCTTAGAATATCTTCTTCTGTCAAAGGTCTTCTCGGTTCATTCCAAATATGTTTATTTTTGTTTCTTGAATAAAATAATATCATGTCTTTAATGTTACCGTAGGACTTTCTTGAAAAGTTCTTAGGGTTGCATTTGATCCTGGTTAATGTACTTAAATAATTTTCCCTTCCGAATACTTCATCCATTATGATCTTTACATAATGCCCTATTTTATAATCAATATGTAGATAAATAGACGCCCTGTCAGACATCAGGTCTTTAATCAAAAGCAATCTGCTCCGTAAAAACTCAAGATACTCTTCATCCGATAGATTATCGTCATATGCAATTGTTCCGTTGGCACTTCGACTAATAGTGTTGGCCTTGTCAGAATCAATTGTAAACACATTTTTAGTGGAAAACGGCGGATCTATGTAAACCAAATCAATGCTGTTTTTCAGCCCATGCTCTTCAATAAGATATTTCATTACCCGAAGATTATCCCCTTTTATCAGCATTGAACCACTGTCGGGATTGCCTTCAATATGTTTCAGGGTTATTGGTTTAATAGAATTTTTGATTTCGCTCTCAGTTTTCTTGCCATTGTAAGATAAATACATAGCTTGCTCCGATCCTATATTTGATATAAGAATTCCCTGAGTACCAATGCACTCATGATATTATGCTCAGAATATTTGGTAGTAATATCTCTATACATTTTATTTTTTCCTTTAATATATAAAACTCCGTCAAGTATTGCTATTTTTTCAGCTTTAATATCTTTATTGGCTAATAAAGCCATGGCATCATTAAACTGCGCATTTTGGTGGCCACCGAAATCCGTTAAAAACTTAGCCTCTCCTACCACATATTTGTTATTAAATTTAGCTACCAGATCCAGGCCCTTACTTCCGGTATAGTTAAGATACCTTCTGGCAAAATTCGCCAACTGAGTATCGCTGCCGTCAAAAATCGCATTACCCGCTGCTTTTAAAAACTCCTCTTCCTGCCTGTATATAGGCGCACCCAAAACAACTTTGTTTATCCAGCGCTTGAACATGGGGCCGATTTGCCTGTTTGTTTCTTTAGGCTGAGTTATCCTTTCCCTTATTTTATCGATGCCTAACTCTGCTAATCTTCCATATATCCTGTCAATTGTCCCGGGATTTCTTTCTATCGCGCCGGGATCCCTTTTTAAATATGCAATATATGAATCTTTTATAGGAAATAACTCTAAAGAAAGCAATAAACGAATCAATTCACTTTTTTTATTATTTTTAAATGCCGTTTCAATTTTATTCCATGTCTCATTGTCAATATCTCTTATGCCTTCCGGAATCGTGGGATAAACCTGAAACAATTCATCTAAGTATTTATTTTGATTAGCCAACTTGATGCTCAACTCAGTAAAATAATTCATCCTTTATATTCTCCGTCGATAATATTGAGACTTATTATAACTCTTTTTGCGATTTTAAAACAAATTCATTATATCGGTGTATAAATGGCAAGTCAACTCTTCGCACTCTCCTATATACGCACGGTAAACACGGACCGGATATTTTTTTAAATCCCGAACGATTTAAAAAATTAATTTGCCAAAGGATTACAAATGATTCAAAACCGGAAAACTGCCTCCCTGATGATTTCACCGACGGTAGGATGCGGGAATACAATCTTTTTTATCTCGTCAACTGTCATACCAAGTTCAATAAATGTACCGCAAGTCACTATGAACTCAGAAGAGTAATTGGCAAGGACCTGCGCTCCTACTATGGTTTTCTTCTCTCTGTCCAAAACCAGCTTGGCTATGCCGTCTCCTCCTTCGTTTTCTGCCAGGTACCGGCCTGAGAAACGCATTGAAATCATTACCGTGTCTATATCCATTCCCTTTGACCTGGCGGCAGCTTCAGTCTCGCCTACAGACGCAAGTTCAGGGTTTGTGTATATAACCGAAGGAATTGCGTTGTAACGCATGGTATCTCTTATGCCCAGCATGTTATTAACTGCGACTTCAGCCTCCCTGTATGCGGTATGGGCGAACATTGATCTTCCGTTGACATCCCCTGCCGCATATACTTCGGGCTGGTTGGTCTGCATTCTTTCATCAGTTACTACCGCTCCCTTTTCAGTGAGAATATTTATATTTTCCAGCCCGATACCTGATATATTAGGTCTGCGTCCGACTGACAGCAGAACTTTGTCTGCCGGAATTTTTTGAATTTGGCCGTCTTTTTCAAATACAACTTCATCCTCACCGATCTCCGCAACTTTGGAATTAAGATAAAACTTAATGCCCTTTTTTTCGTAGTTTTTCTGTAAAATCCTGATAAGATCGATATCATTTTCCCCGCCAATGTGGTCAAGCATTTCTATGACTGTCACATCAGCGCCTATGCTGTTATAATACGAGGCCATCTCAAGGCCTATAACGCCTCCGCCGATCACTGCCAGTTTCTCCGGAGGTTCAGCTATGTTTAAGGCCTCCCTGTTGGTCATTACAAAACCTGATTCCATTCCTTCGGCCAGGCCCGGAATAGGCGGCACAACCGGGCTGGAGCCGGTGGCGATCAGAATCCTCTTTCCTGCATAGACGGTACCGTTGGCAGCAACCATATAATTCCCGCCGGTTTTTCCGGTTATTATCGCTTCGGCTTCGACCAGGGTTACATTACTGGACTTCAAAGATGCTTTTACGCCGCTTGCAAGCATCTTAACAACCTTATTTTTTCTTGCCAGGACCTTGCCGTGGTCTATAGAAAGTCCGGACGATGAAATACCGTATTTTTCTCCGTTTACCGCCCCGTCAAACAGTTTTGCGCTGTAAAGCATTGTTTTGGTGGGGATACAGCCTTCATTCAGGCAAACTCCGCCAATGTTGTTCTTTTCAAAACAAATAACATTCAACCCGGCCTGTCCGGCCCGTTCAGCAGCTAAGTAGCCTGCCGGTCCTCCTCCTATTACAATAAGATCAAAAATCATTTTTTATCCTCCTTACTTACCTTCCAAACAGGGAAGAAGATCCCACCGGTTCATTTAAATGCCGGATGACGGATATGGGTACCATCCGGAAAACGGTTATTACAACCGTTAACACCGTAATAACGGCTATAATGCCCCGATATTTATAATTATAACATCTGATTTTATTTTAAAGATAATAAGAGACAGCAAAACTGTTTTACGAAAAGCAACCGAAAAAATGAACTATGAAATATGAAAAATTTAAAAGTTTATAATGGAGCATCCGTTCATGATATGTGTAAACGGTTTGACCCTGTTTTTATATACTAATTTTTAATACCTGTAATTTTTTCTATAATTTCCCTGGTGCTGTCATTATAACTGATATTATATTCGCCGGGCTTAATTGAATTTTCAAGTTTCTCTTTCTTGATCATGATTTCGAACTCTATGGAACTTTCAATTATACCGGCTTCATAAAGTCTTCTGGAGACATCAGTAAAACTTTCATTCTCATGAATCGTGAAAAGCAAACTTCCGTCTTCTTTTCGTCTTATATCGCCGCCGGATTCGTAACGGTCGATCATTCCCAGCTTACGTGCACGGTTTATTATTTCCGCATCACTTATCTGAGTATTATACCCGGCAAAAAAGATTATGCCTAACAGTGAGGTAATAATTATCCCAAGCCCCAAACCCAACAGAACGCTCTTCCCGTCAATAAGTTTCACTTTCTACCTTCCCATCCTGGCGATCAGTTCAATTTCTCCTTTTCCGCAGTTTAAAATACGGGCTATTTCCGTACTTTCCATACCGGCTCTGGCCAGTTTTATGATTTCCCTGCGCTTTACATCAAAGGTAAGAACTTTACCTTTCATTTGGTAAGCCGAGTTTTTATTTTCATCATGTGGCTTGTCTTCTTCAATGATTTTCGTAATGGAAGATTCGTCATAGACCGCAGATTCAGCCGATTCCGGCTCAACTGGCAATGCCTGATCAGTGGCTGTTGTTTTTAATTTCTGGATCATTAAATCAGCCTTGGCTATAGTATCCAGCAAGGCATTATTTTTTTCTTCAATCTGAGTTACTGCATAATCAGAGAATCGGTTCATTTCATCTATGAGTTCTTCGGCATCTTCGATCACGCTGATAATCTGATCTTTTTTTTCTTTAAGATCACTCCTGTAATCATGGAGCCGCTTTTTCTCATAAAGCATCAGTATCAGAGAGAATACGGTAATTCCAATTCCAATAAAGATAATGCAAGTATAGAATACAGTCATTATCCCACACCTCATAACTTTTATCTTAGGTAACTTAATAATTTATACCAGGTAAAAACATAGCTATATGCGGATATCTATAGTATGCCGCTCCTGCGGCAATAGTTTTTCGTCTTCTTTTTTTTCTTTTTTTTCGCCATCAGCCTTTTTGTAGTTTTTATGCTGTTGGTTTTGCCTTTGTCTCTGGTCTTCTGTAATAACTATTTTTTGGGCTTCACTCTGTGTATGCACACTTTTAATATCACGCTCAGATTGTTTAACCGAATTATCAACCTGCTGTTGAGCCTGATTTATCATTTTCTGCTGCAATTCACTCTGTATCTTTCCCGTTTCATTAACCTTCGGCATAAGGATTTGGTAATCCAATGGTCCGATTGACATCCGGGTACTCATCCCCTTTATAACGAGAACAGAGATATCTCCCGCCTCGAGTTTCAACAAAATCCTTGACTAATACGGCCCAATACGAACATCGGCTCCATCGCTGTATAGGCTGCAATAGTGAGCCTCTTCTTTAATATACAACATACTTTTGCCAATAGCAACCCTTACACCCGGGAAGACACTTCCCTGCACCCGTATTCGTCCGTTTGCCCCATGTTGCAGCTTTTCCTCGATTTCTTCTATCTCTTGTTTGTATTTTATAAGCGTACTCTCACAAACAAACCTGGTACGGGTACTCTTTGCAAGAAGCTCCCGCTTTTCCATGGAAAGTTCTCCGGTTTGTTTTAATTTATTCAGCAATGCTATAGCCTGATTGGCTTTAAGCAAATTTTCCTCAATAACCGGAATTTCACTTTTTAAAAACTTCAGCCGCTCCCTGAGATTCGGGTCTACTCCGACTTCGACGATGGTTACCGTAGACATCTGGCTGCCCAGATATTTTAGTTCAACCAATTTCCCTACTCTTGCAATTCCCCCTACCAGGAGTCCTTTTCTGCCGCTTAATTCCAGCTTGTTTCCGCATTTAATGTCACAGTGCATGATGGCCTCGCATTTAATATCATTTTGAGCCTGAGCACTCGCACTTTCAATATACTTGGAAACAATATTATTGCCGGCAATCAGAACACCTTTTCCGTTGCCGTGCATGCCTCTTCTTATGATAATGTCTCCGCCGGCTTTCAGGAAGGCAGCTTCAACAACGCCATCCACTTCAATATTGCCTCCTGCCTCGATCTCAAAACCCGACAGGACATTGCCCCTGACCGTAACATTGCCTACGAACTTGATATTGCCCGTAGAGTTGTCTACATTTGCCGGAACCTCATATGTAGGGAAAACATTGATTTTACCGTCAACATACATCAATTGTCCATCAATGGCCGCAAACAACTCATTGCCGTCATCGCTCAATACTACATTGCGTCCTCTTGGTATATAAGCTCTCTTGCCGTCGATGGCCTTCAATTCTGTTCCGACAACATTTTTCCCGTGTTTCCCCGGAACAGGCGGAATCAGCTCTGCAAGTTTCTGTCCTTTAGCGACATTATCTACGAGATTCATCTCTTTATAATTAACAGTGCCGTCTTCCATGATGGTGGGTTTTCTTTCCTTATTTATATCAAAAAGAAATTTGACCTCACCGTTTTTTCCGTTAACGGCCGGAACCCCTTCTGCGACCTGTATCTGGGCATTATAGACAGGGTTTTCAACCAACTCTCTGATTCTATTTTCATTTAAACCCCAGACAACCCCCTTGGAATGTAAAGCCTTGACTATTGCTTCCAGGGTGGGGGGCGATCCGCCGGCTTCCGGAGGGGTTAAGATAACAAAGGCTGCCATTTTATCTTCAGATACAACAACCTCAACTGTGGAATCTATCTTTTGTTCTTCCTGGGCTTCGGCAATTTTAACGGGTATTCCTTCGCTTTTCCTTACTGCTTCCGAAATTATATTTGCATTATAGTTCTGTATTTTCTTTCTGCGAATTGTATTAAGCACTTCATCTTCGTTTACTCTATCAAAAAAGCCCACGGCTTTATAGACCGTGAGATAAACACCGTCATTTTTAAAAGTCAGCTCAAAGCCTTTATCATTTTTTGTAGTACCACTCGACATTCTATTATCTCCTCCTGCACTGTCGAAAGATCCTACGCCTACGTACCTTACCCGTTACCGTCATCACAGGTTCCGAACGGGTCCCCGAGTTGTTTGAACTACGTTACAGTATCGCGCTTTTCAGCCTCTCCAGCTTTCCGCGCATTCTCATTATCGCCTTTGTATGCAGTTGTGATACTCTGGACTCAGATACGTTCATTATCAGACTTATTTCCTTAAGGGTCAGCTCCTCGTAATAATATAGTGTAACAACCATTTTTTCCTTCTCAGGCAACTTATCAATCGTATCTGCCAGAATTTCTTTAAGTTCTATCACTTCCAAACGTTGTTCCGGTGAACCTGCCTCCCTTTGCATGGAAAACGGGTCAAGGCCGGTCTCATGGTTTTGCTCAAGGTAATCTTCCAGAGAAATCATTTGGGATATATTTACTTCCTGTAAAAGCTTATTAAATTCATCCAGTGTTATTCCCAGCCTGTCAGCGACCTCCTGATCCGATGCTGAGTGTCCCAGTTCATTTTCCAGCTCATAGTATGCTCTTTCAAGCTCCTTGCATTTCTTTCTCAAAGATCTGGGAGCCCAGTCCTGTTCCCTGATGGCGTCAATTATAGCCCCTCTGATTCGCAGGGACGCATAGGTCTCAAATTTCACTTTCTTGGATAAATCAAACTTATCTATGGCATCAATAAGCCCGAAAACCCCGTATCCAACCAAATCATCATACTCAACATTGGAACCGAAATATATACTTAATCGTCCGGCTACATATTTTACCAAATCAGCGTACTCAATAATCAACTGTTCCTTGACACCCTGATCCTTAGTCTCACTGTATATTTTCCACAATTCCTGTTGCCTCTGTATAACAGATGCCGACATTTCTACCTCCATGTCCCCCCAAAAAATAAATTAAGGGTCACATCCAATACTCTACTTTTTGAGTTCATTTCTTATATAATCCGCAATTGGAAGAGCCTCAAACTCCTCATCATTCATTCCCGGTTTTAAATCTTCATCTGCTGCAATATCCAATATACTTCCTGGTATGTTTTCCGCAGCTTGCTTCTTTTTTCTTTCTCTTTCTTTTTCTTCTCTTTCTTTTTCCTTTGCCAACCGCTTCTCTTCGCGTTTCTTTTCTTCTTCTTTTTTTCTGTTGGTCTCGATAATGTCTATAAGAGTACCTCTTATCAACAGCCCCACTATGTAAAATATAACCATTGCAATGAACATGTTGGTCATGTTCTCTTTATTAGCAACCTGATTGGCATATCCTGCCAAACCTGTTATAATTCCGCTTGATAGAGCCATCAGCAGAGGCAATTTACGGATATAATCCATACAACACCCTTTAATTAAATTACTCACCCATTACCCAAATCAGAGATTTCCAACGGGCTACAAATCCACTAAACCCGTACCGCTGGTTACAGTCATATATATTTTATACCGTAACCAATAGTCTTTACCATAAGTCTTCCGTCCTCTGAAGAGATTTCAATCGTTCGGCCATGAGTCCCTCCGACATCTTCAGCCAGAATGGGGATGCCCAGTTCTTTTAAAGCCTGCCTGGTGGCTTCGCTGTTCCTGGCACCTATATTCAATGTCTCGTTGGTACCGGCAAATTTAAACATCTGTGCCCCTCCGGCAATCTTTGCTACTATTTCTTTTCGGTAAGCCCCAAGCGATAACATCTCTGCTAAAAGATCCGCTATTCCAGTGTCGGCAAACTTTGCCCTGTTAGTATTGGCTGTCGCAATCTGTGAGCATGGCAGCATAATATGTACCATACCGATAATTTTTGTTTTGGGGTCATATAAAGTTATACCTACACACGACCCAAGTCCAAGCGTAGTCAGAATCGCCGGATGGCGCGCTGCTTTCAAATCCGCCATCCCTACCCTTATCATCTCTATCATTATGCTACTCCTAAAGCATTCAACAAACGAATATAAGAAGCTTCATCAGGTACCAGGAAAAAATCTCCGACAACACTGTCTTTCCCATAGGTAAATTCATTCTCTATATATAATACTGTATCAGAATTTCTGCCGAATTCAACCGCAGGAACACTTAAAATCGCTCCGGCCATATCTATTGCTATTCCGGGAATATTCGACAGAATTCTAAGGTTAGTCAGGTTAGACAGCGATGATAAATATGCTCCTGCCAGGATATTTCCTACTTCCTGTAATGCCGAAGTCTCCATGCTGCCAAACTCTGTCTCTTCATCTATATGTCTTCCGAACAAAATATTAACAAGGCGCCGGGCGCTTAACAGATCTAGAACGAACATTATATTTCCGGTTATATCTCCTGTTACCCCCAGAAGTATGCCGACAACCTCCGACTCAGCTCCGCCGAGGACATCGCTGACCTCAGAAAATTTCATAACCTTGATTTGCGGCACTTTCATGTCTATTCTTTTATTCAGCAGCTTCGCAAGAGCCGTTGCAGCATTGCCGGCGCCGATATTCCCTATTTCCTTCAAAACATCAAGATGAAAACTATTAATATTTTTTATATCAATATCGCTTTTCATTTCATTTATACCCTCTCAGATTATTTTTCGAGAAGTTCGGTTATGAGCTTCTCTATATTCAGCAATGTAATAAGCCTTCCGTCGACTTTTGCAATACCGATAATATAATCCAGACTCCTGTCGTTTGTTATCTGGGTAACACTTTCAATATCACTTTCCCTTAGCGTTACAACCTCGTCAACCGAATCAACGATAACACCCAGAACCACATCATTAAACCTGAATATTATCGTCCTTGTTTCGTCATCCTCTTCAATCTCGGGCAAACCGAATTTAAGTCTCAGGTTCATAACAGTAACGATTTCGCCCCTGAGATTGACAACTCCTTTAATGTAATTCGGTGTTGCGGGAACTCTTGCAAAATTGAGCGTTTTCTCTATAATGGAAACCTTGTGGATGTCCGCACCATATTCCTGATCTCCGACTCTGAACGCGACAAATTGTTTAACTTCTTTGTCCAACATTTTTTCATCCATAGAAAGCCCCCCTGTTATCACCATAGCTTAAAGCGCGAGAGAATTCACGTCTAATATGAGCGCGACATTTCCGTCTCCCAGTATGGTTGCCCCCGCGATATACTTTACTCCTGACAGTACTTTTCCAAGCGACTTGATCACTATTTCCTGCTGACCTATCAACGAATCAACAATAAAAGCAGAAAGTCTTTCTCCCTTTTTGGCAATCACGCAGGTAATTGATTTTTTATTTTCATCCGGCTCAACATCCGGCACACTCAAAATGTCTCCAAGCCTGACAATCGGTACGACCATATTCCGAAGCAAAATAACTTCCTGGTTTCTGACCTTACGTATTTCATTCGGCTTGACATTTTCAATTTCCTGGATCGAACCCAGAGGAATAGCATATTTCTCGCTTCCTATCCTGACCAGCAGCGCCTGAATAATTGCAAGCGTCAGCGGTATCCTGATAGTAAACGTAGATCCTTTACCTCTTGCGGTTGATACTTCAACGACACCTCCAAGGGCTTCAATCTTTGTCTTTACCACATCAAGCCCAACTCCCCTTCCCGACAGGTCCGTAACCTTATCGGCAGTGCTGAAATTTGGCTTGAACAAATATTCGATCACTTCATTATCAGATAAAGACTCAACTATTTCAGGTGACTCCAGACCCTTCTGGATAATTTTCCTTCTAACCTTTTCGACATCAATACCCTGACCGTCATCTTCAACCTCTATGACAACATTATTGCCGTCCTGGAAGGCACGAAGATATATATTACCGACGCTTGGTTTATTGGCTTTTAATCTTTCTTCATGAGTTTCAATGCCATGGTCGGCGGAATTTCTGAGAATATGTATCAAGGGATCGCCGATCTCATCAATGACAGTACGGTCAAGCTCCGTCTCCTCACCTGACATATGCAGTTCGATTTCTTTATTCAGTTCCCTTGAAATATCACGGATCATCCTGGGGAACCTGTTAAATACAGTTTCCACCGGCACCATACGCACTTTCATAACGGCATCATGAAGACTTGTGGTTATGCGTTCAAGATATTCTATTGACTCAACGTCCGTACCTGCCTTACTGGCGCTTGATTCTTCAAGGCGGGTTTTTATAATGATCAGCTCGCTTACAAGATTCATGAGTATGTCAAGACGATCAATGTCGACCCTGACGGTTTTACCAGTCTTCTGGAACTTTTTGTGCTGTTCGCCGGCATTGCTCTGGGGCGATGCGGCAGCAGCCGCAGTTGTTTCAGTTTTCTGAACATCGGCTTTTTCATTACTCTCTATTTTATCTTCTTTGCCGTCTGCCTCATCAAGAACTACCGGTGTTACTTCCACACTCGAAATTTCAGCAACCGAATTGATTTCCTTTACAAAAAATTCCTCAGGGTTATCGGTTATTATGACAACGGTAAAGTCAAAGTCAAATCTTTCATCTTCAATATCCTCTACCTTCGGAACGGATTTAATTACGTCGGAGTTTTTCTCTAGTATCTGGAAAACTATGAATGCCCTGGCTGCTTTCAACAGGCAGCCTTTATCAAGGACAACATGTATCTGATATACGTTTTTCTTTGCTTCAATAGCTTTTTTAATGACATTAACATCATACTGGTTCAATTCGATTATTTTTGATCTGGCAGCAGGTTCAGCATTTTGTTCTTTCGGCTCTGATGATGGGACTGATGCTTTATCCCCGGCTTTCTTTTCGGATCCATTGTTCTCCAGGATTTTATGAAGTGCGTCTATGACGTCCGGGAAAGCTTCGTCGCCCTCCTGGCCTGTAGCGGCAATTGTATTTACATATGTTTCCAATGCATCCAGGCATTTGAACAGAATATCAACCATATTTGAATCAGCAAAAAATCTGTCATTTCTAAGGGCATCAAGTACATCTTCCATTCTGTGGGTCAATGTTTGCATTTTTGTGAAACCCATGGTTCCTGACATACCCTTAAGAGTATGGGCAACGCGAAATACCTCATTCAGAACTCCTTTATTTTTATTATCTTTTTCAAGCTCCAAAAGCGATATGTTTAATTGTTGCAGATGTTCCCGCGATTCTTCAATAAATATATCGAGGTATTGATTCATATCCATTACCTGCGCACCCCCATAAAATCCATTATGCATGTCGGTATATTATGCAACGGAACGGTTTTATCAACCACTCCTTTTTCTATGGCCACTCTGGGCATTCCAAATACAATACTTGTACTTTCATCCTGTGCAATAACAAAGGCATTGTTTTTTTCTTTCAGTTCCGTCAACCCTTTGACACCGTCACTGCCCATACCTGTCATAATCACCCCTATAATGTTTTTAAAATTCGTTTCTGACAAAGAGCTCATCATTATGTCCACACTTGGTCTTAATCCTCCTATAGGCGGTGATTTGACAAGTCTGTTACGGATTTTATTATCATCCCTGACAAAGGTTAAATGATAATCTCCGGGCGCTATATAAACATGCCCGGCTTTTAGTTCTTCCATATCCTCTGCTTCCTTGACAATGAGCCTGCAGGTTTCATTAAGTCTGGCAGCCAATGATGCTGTAAACCTTGGCGGCATATGCTGAACAATAACAATTGCTGCCGGAAGATCAGCCGGAAATTCGGGAAGAATCTCCGAAAGGGCTCTCGGACCTCCCGTGGAAATGCCAAGGGCAACAATATATTTGAGGTCAGAAGAGGGCGATGCGCTCTCAACTGTTTTTGACTTCTCTTTTATACCGGCTCTGCCGGATATATTCGCTTTTCGCAAGCTTCTATAGGCAAGTTTCACTTTCTGGATTATTTCATCTCGTTTGTCTATAGAAGACATATCAAATATATTGTCGGATTTTGTTACAAAGTCAAAAGCGCCTAACTCCAACGCCTGGATGGTGGCATTTGCTCTCTCTTTCGAAATGCTGCTTACCATAATAATGCCATACAACCCCTGCTTAAGCAAGTTTTCAAGGCAGCTTAATCCATCCATCAAAGGCATCTCAATATCGAACGTAATAATATCCGGTTTAAGTTCCTGTGCTTTTTTTAAAGCCTCAATGCCGTCTTTTGCTGTTCCTATAACTTCAATATCGGGATCCTCCGACATAATATTCTGCAAAATACGTCTCATCAGTGCAGAATCATCTACAATCAAAACTCTTATCTTTTCATTCATGTGGTTAACCAGCCCTTTTTCAGCTTCTTCCTCTGGGTGTCAAAAATAAAACTGATAACCTTCTCTCTTTCCTGATCAGTTATATCGACAAATTCAATCCCAACCTCAAAACGGTATTTACCCGCGTTTTCTAATTTATTGACACGAACCACTCTGCCCTTAAAGTGGATATCTCCGCCAATATCGATTATTCCGTCAAAATTCCATCCTTTTTTCGGTTCGTCGTCTGTCAGTAAGCATACCCCGCCGCCGCTGATGTTTTTGGTTATAGATTTTTTATATTCAATCAAGTCTTTATCTTCTATATTTTCAAAGAAACGGTTCTTTACATCCAAAACACATTCAAGCCTGAAATAAAGTCTTCTTTGAAGGTGCACTATTTTTGTTTTCGGTTTTATCCTCAAAAGATATAAATTGCCCGTAACCCTGCGGTCAATGGTTTCGGCCTTAAATGTGTACATTTTCCCGTTTTGTGCGAACATAACATCCATTTCAATGCCGCGGTGCACAGGAAGAACTTTTCCTTCTTTTATTGGTGCCAGAATTTCCATGCTGCCATCCGGCAGCATGCTCTCGTACTGGCTCGCCAATTCCTGTGAGGATTGCGTTTCGTCACTGTTGTAGAGCTGTAGTTTAATTTTGTCCCCAAGATTAAGCTTAGCAGTATCCATATTAATAAACCCCGTAAAATCGTAATGGCAAATCCTCAAGTTCCAAAATAAACTAACTTTTACACGAAGTTATTATAGCACAGTTCGTTTTATCATACACCAAAAAAAGACAAAAGCCTCGAAATAAACCCTTTCGCGCCACCAATTTCGTCATGCTGATTATCTAAAAATAGCTTTTCTGCTATTTCTGTGATATTTTTTGCCGCCTGACACTTTGGATTAACCATGCTGAAAGGCTTTTGCATTTTGACACTTTTTGTCACATTTTCATCGTATAATATATACCCAAGTTTTAATAATTTAAAAGATAAAAATTTTTCGGATACGATGCAGAGTTTGTTTGCAATATCATTGGCCTCCCTGATACTTTCGGCCTTGTTAACCAGGATGTCTATTTTTTTCTTTCTGTTCCGGCGCGAAACCATCTTAACCAAGGCGTACGCGTCAGTTATTGCAGTAGGCTCCGGTGTCGTAACCAAAATCACTTCATCGGCAGCCATAATGAAACTCATAACATTTGGCGAAAGCCCTGCCCCCGTATCGATAATAATTACATCAAAGAGCTTGTCCAATAAGCCTATACTGCTTATAAATTTCTTAAGTTTTTTTCTGTCCAGCCGTAATAGTTCTTCAACCCCTGACCCTCCGGAAAGAAATTTGATATTTTCTGGGCCGTCTGTAAGCACTTCAAAAATACTCTTTTCTTCATGTATAAGATCAAGCAGCGTATATTTTGGAACAATGCCGAAAAGCACGTCAATATTGGCCAATCCAAAATCCACATCCAGGATTACCACCTTGAGGCCCATCCTGCTTAATGCCAATGCCAGATTGACAGTAATATTTGTTTTACCGACGCCGCCTTTTCCACTGGTTACAGTTATAACTCTTGCTTTTTTTTCGGAGTTTTCAGCCGGCATATCGTTTGTATGATTTCCTGTTTTCATATTAACTATTTTTCGAAGCATCTCTGCCTGATCATTCATTCATCTTTCAGCCTCCCTTTAAGTCAGCTGCTTAGTCGCTGTTTTCATTTAATAAACTTGCTACGATTTGCTCTACGTTGGCTATATCCAAATCATCGGGAACACTTTGCCCTGCCGTTGTGTATGAAAGCGGTTTTCCCGTCAAATATCTGGCATTTAAGATTACTCCTGCAGCCGGAGATTCATCCAACTTTGTGAAAAGAAGCTTATAATTTTTGATAAATGCGTAATACTCCAGGATTTCCTGAACCGCAAACCTGCTGGTATTACTGCTTATAACCAGATAGTTTTCGTCTGCGTCTGCTTCACTTACCAATGCTTTAAGTTCATCAAAGTGTTGTTTGTCTTTGTGGCTTCTGCCGGCCGTATCTATCAGAATAAGGTCATTGTCCTTCAGGCTTTCTATGGCTCCCTTAATTTCACTGGGAGAATACACAACAGTTACCTGCAGATTCAATATTTCAGCATAGGTCTTAAGTTGCTCCACTGCGGCAATCCTGTATGTGTCAGCCGTTATAAGACCTACTTTATTCCCACGGAAAGTAAAGTCAGCCGCTATCTTTGCAAGGGTAGTGGTTTTGCCTACTCCCGTAGGTCCCAGAAAAATAGCAACATGAGGTTTGTTTGTCTCATCAAGCTTTATAGGCTCAGGTTCACCCAATGAAGCTGCCAAAACCTTCGCAGCGAGTTGGAATACTTGCTCTTTACCAAGTTTATGGCCACCGCGATCCGTTATCTTTTCAAGGATTTTCTCAATCAGTTTCGGGTCCACGTCTTTTTCAAAAAGTATATTTCTTAGCTCAAGAAGAGGTTTTTCTTTTATTCCAGCAGGATTCTTGACATCTTCTTCCATGTCTTCTGCTGTTTCAGCTTCTGCCTCAATAGCTTCCTTTACCGCTGCTTGTTTCTCAGCTTCCCTTATCGCTGCTTGTCTTTCGGCTTCCCTTGCCGCTGCTTGTCTTTCGGCTTCCCTTGTCGCTGCTTGTCTTTCGGCTTCCCTTGCCACTGCTTGTCTTTCGGCTTCCATTACCGCCGTATGCCCAGTTTCATTTGTTTTAACTGCAGCTCCTTCTGCCTGTTCTGCCGTTTTATTCGGCTGGACAGCCTGATAAATTTTATTCAGCATGCTTTCCAAATTTTTAACCTTATCCTCCAACTCAAAGAGCTTCTGGTTCTCCCTGGTTTGTACTGGATTTTCGGTTAATAGGCCTGCCGTTTTCTCAACTGTGCTTTCCATAAATCTGTCGTTCCTGGCAGGCGTTGGTTCAGGAACCGGCCCTGATACCGGCACATATCTCTCCGGAGCCGGCTCAGGCCGATAAGTATCATAAGCAGGCGCAGGCCGCTGATTATAATTCAATCTTGCAGGTCTGGCATATTCATCATCGATTGCTGCCACAACTTCTATCATCGGCTTTTTGAACAACCCCAGGAAGCCCTTGGGTTTAACTTTCTTGCTGCTCATTATCACAGCTTCGCTTCCAAGGTCTATCTTCACTTTAAGTAAGGCCTCCTGCATATCCTTGCATGTGTACCTGCGAATCTTCATCCTACACTATCCGACCCTTTCTGTCATAATTTGTTAAATACTAACCATTCCTATTGCATTAACCTCTATACTGGGATCAAGTTCGTTATATGACAAAACGGTAAGCCCGGGTATAGCATGTTCGGTGAGGCGTTTAAAATATAATCTGACCACCGGAGAAGCAAGAATAACCGGCTGTTTGCCTGATTGCGCCATTTTTTCGGCAAGGCCTGCAGTTTTCGTCACAATTTTATTGCTTATTTCAGGATCAATGGCTATATATGTTCCTGCCTCATTCTTCTGAACCGAATCAATAATCAATTGTTCAAGTTTAGGATCCAAAGTTATAACTTCGTTGGAAGAACTGTTCAAACAACCTTTGGAAATAGCCCTCCCCAGTGATTGGCGCACATATTCCGTCAACATGTCCGGATCTCTTGTTACTGGGGCGTAATCGGCAAGAGTTTCCAGAATAGTGACCATGTCTCTGATCGATACGCCTTCTCTTAAGAGATTTGCCAGTACCTTCTGGATCTCTCCAAGAGACAATAGCTTCGGTATGAGTTCTTCCACGATGGCAGGATATGAATTCCTGACATTGTCGACAAGGGTCTGCACATCCTGCCTGCTTAACAGTTCGTGGATATGTCTTCTTATTACCTCCGTCATATGTGTGGCTACGATGGAAGGAGCATCAACAACCGTATATCCCATCATTTCGGCCTTATCTCTCATTGACTCGGGGATCCACAGTGCCGGCAAGCCAAATGCCGGTTCAACAGTAGGTATGCCTTGGATATCTTCCTCTGCCGTTCCCGGGTTCATTGCCATGAAGTGGTCCAGCATCAGTTCTCCGCTTGCCACCTCGACACCTTTAATCTTTATGATATATTGGTTTGGAGATAGCTGTATATTGTCTCTAAGCCGTATTATCGGAACAACCACACCCAGCTCAAGGGCAAGCTGGCGACGTATCATGACCACCCTGTCCAATAAATCGCCGCCCTGATTTTTGTCAGCAAGGGGAATAATAGCATAACCAAATTCCAGCTCTATAGGATCAACCTGAAGCAATGAAATTACATTTTCAGGTTTTCTGATTTCTTCTACTTCCTTTTCCTCAACTTTTTGTTCTTCTGCCTTGGAAATCTCCTTTGTCTGGTTCTGCAGATAAATGCCCAGGTATATTAACGCGCCGGCCATTAAAAGCAACGACCATTGTTTAAGGATCGGCACTAATAAAATACAGCCCCCAGCTCCTATAAACAAAACCTTCGGGCTGTCAAACAATTGTTTTACTATATCGCTCCCCAGGTCATCATCAGAGGCAGCCCTGGTTACTATTATGCCTGTCGCGACGGCTATCAGGAGCGATGGTATCTGGCTTACGAGTCCGTTTCCTATGGTAAGGATGGCATAAAGCTTTATGGCTTCTTCGAATGATTTCCCCAGAAAAATCATTCCCATGACTATACCGCCGATGAGATTTACGAATACTATCAAAATCCCGGCAATAGCGTCATTCTTAACAAACTTTGTAGCACCGTCCATTGATCCGTAGAAATCAGCTTCTCTTTGGATCCTTTTTCGCCTTTCCTTTGCCTCTGACTCATTGATCAAGCCTGAATTCAAATCCGCATCAATGGCCATTTGTTTGCCAGGCATTGCATCCAGTGTAAAGCGTGCTGCAACCTCCGACACACGCTCTGCGCCCTTGGTGATGACCATGAACTGAACAATCATTATGACCAGGAAGACAATAACTCCCACAACCAGATTATCTCCGCCGACAAATCTGCCGAAACTTTCAATAACCTTACCGGCTTCGCCCTGTCCGATTATAAGACGTATGGCAACTATATTGAGAGAAAGGCGAAACAGGGTGGTAAACAGCAGCATGGTGGGAAATGCCGCCATGGAAAGCGTGTCGGTGGAATAAATCGTATTCAGCAGGATCAACAGAGACAGGGTTATATTGATAACTAAAAGAACGTCCAACAGAAAGGTCGGGATGGGCACGATAATAAAGAGTACTATGAAAACAATGCTAACGGCAACCATCAGATTTCTGTTGTTCATGAAAACTCCCCCGGCTTAAACACCATTTTCTTTAGTAACTTGCAAGGTTATTAGTAATGTAAATATTTGTCGCAAAATAAAAAACCTTGTCTATTATTATAATTTTATAATAAAGTAATACTTAAAACAAGCAAAAAGTACATTCCGGGCATTTACAACGCAGCTTGAAAATAAAAGTTTTGCCAAAAGAATAAAACGAAATAAATCAAAGCGGTATGACGATCCTCAGCATGAATATCTCACCTGCCGTATCAAAGGAACAGTATCCGTTTTATATTTCTCTGCGATCATGGCCATACTCTTCGTGCCAAAGCCATGACCTTCCCGCTTACTTTGCGGAAAACCGTTCTCTATTGTAACCTTGTCTGCAAAACTGTTTTCTATATAAATAAGCAGGTTATTCTTATGGACATGACAGCGTGTTTTCACTTTTCTGAAATTCTCATCGATAACCTTCGAAGATGCTTTGATGGCGTTTTCCAGGCCGTTGGAAAGCAGGGTACACAGCTCTGTGTCCGGTATGGAGATATCATGAGACAATTGAGCATCCACGCTGAACTGCACACCATTGTTTTTAGCTTTTATATCGAAGTATGAAAAAATGAGATTGACGGAGTTGTTTTCGCAAAATCGTTTCGGGGTGATTGCCTCGATATCGTACTGCACAAGCCTGATATAATCCCTGGCCTTTTCAGTTTCTCCGCCGTTAAGATAACTGCCGATAAGAGCAAGATGATGCCTCATGTCATGGCGGTATACGGCAGCCTGCTTTTGTGTCGTCTGCAAAGCCGATAATTGCTGATTAGCGCTTTCCAGCATTAATGACAATACCATTTGTGCTCCCTGGAGAGTTTCCTTCTCGTAGGTGGTTTTTGTTATATCAAAAATAAGAACATAAGCTATAAGTGCAATCACGAAGAAAACAACACGCAGTATGATTACTTCCACAGATCTGATGGTGGTAAAGTTATATAATCCCAGCCAGTAGTTGGCAATATAATATGTCAGCGGAAGAAGGCTAAGCTTTACAAAGCTGCTGTTATTGTAATTTTCAATAAGATAACGAAAATATGGCCTGAAAAAATAATTTATTAACAAAAGCATCATTATGCAAACAGTAATATAAATGGAATAATATATTGCTATATGCAGTTGTGCTTCTGTATGTAAAAGGACTGTCAGTACCAGATTGGCAGGATAAATCATAAATACTGCGGTATACAGGGTAAAAACTATTTTAATAGCCGAGATCCTTGTAATGAGCCAGAATATTAAAAAAACAGGTATATGGATCACCTGTATATAAAGCTTCATATGAAATTCAATCGGAATGTTACACGAAATATAGATGTTGGCAGCCAAAACAAGCAGGGTGCCAAAAACGAAAAACAAACGCCCTGAAGCTTTCAGGTTTTTAATATTCACATTCAAAAGCATCATCTGGGCTATGATGCCAAAAAGGATGGTGGTACATATCAATACAGCCTGCATATGTCATTCCACCCCTTTTTCCAGAAACAGATGCTTCATATATGCTTCTTTTACATTTCCGTAAAGGACGCGTGAAATCGGCAAAGTTTTTCCGTTACTGATTACAATCTCCTTAGCGCCAAGCATACTGATATGATACATGTTAACGATATAGGAACGATGTATCTTAACAAACTCCGGGCGGGCCAGAAGCTTTTCCTCAAACGCCGCAAGAGATGAATTCACCTCCTGAACATTACCGTCTGCCATATGGAAATATATCTTTTTATTTATGATTTCCACAAAAGCAAGTTTTGAGAACAGGATACGGATCATGCCTTTCTGAGTTTTTACAGTAAGACCGTCCAGAGGCATCTGTTCATCAGCTATAATAGCGTCCAATACTGAAAAAAGCTTGTCCTTATGGACAGGTTTCAGGATATAGTCATAGGCTCTTACTGAATAGCTTTCCACTGCATATTCCGGCGAAGACGTGAGGAATACTATCTTAACACCGGTATCGAAGGTCCTGATCTCCTGAGCCGCCTCCATTCCGTTGATCCCGGGCATCATGATATCCAACAGTAATAGTCTGAAAGCTCCGCTATCTGCATGGGAAATAAGCTCTGCAGCACTTTGGAAGGAGCTGTACGCAAGGGATGCGTTGCGTTCACGTCTGTATGCATCTATATAGGAAGAGATTCGGGCAAGCTCCAGCGAATCATCGTCACAAATCGCAATTCTCATTTTTTCAGCTCCTTTATGGAAAAACTGTTCTGTTAACTTAATAATAAAAATGAGACCTGAAACGCCTCTGGTATAATG
>ERZ773359.2864-NODE-2864-length-20856-cov-8.231672_pt1 | contig 20856 bp, 16 predicted proteins | sample MGYA00374955_ERZ773359 | MGnify/ENA primary metagenome ERZ773359 (study PRJEB29098, sample SAMN04486028) | biogas fermenter metagenome | study: EMG produced TPA metagenomics assembly of the Biogas fermentation microbial communities from Germany - Plant 4 DNA1...
TTTAAGCAGGACGCTTAAAGCAGCTTCCTTCCGGCAGGACGCCGGATTGGAAGCGTTAGGCTTTTCAAATGAAAGAAGCCTTAGTTTTCTCCAAATCAATGGCGGAAGGAGCAGTCAATAGCTATTATTTTTACAGTCACTATCTCATAAGTTAGCTATATGTATGAAATTTGGCATATCAATACTATTACCAGGGAGGATGGTTTTGTAGCTTTACGGTCAATATCCTATTACCTGGAAAAGAACCAGCACTGGGGGTTAATCTATCCAACTTTATACTGTTTATGAGATAAACCATCTAACCCCCGAGGATGAAACATGGTATAATTAACACAATGGTGTTTAGCATGCCAATCCAAAGCTGTACATAGGATATAATAAATGAAATTTAGGAAAAACTTTAGGGTTTTATCTGATGCATTTATTGAATCGATGTGAAAGAAGCCAATCAAGACTTGAACTTGCGATACAATAAATGCATTCAAGGAGGAATTGAATGGCAAAAAGAAAATTCTGGATCACTGGTATTTTACTTGTTCTACTATTGGCTGTAACATTAATCCTGACATCCTGCGAATTATTGGACGAACTGGATGCCATACTGGATATCATCGAAGAAGAAGATATTCCAACACCGGAAGGGTCTATGGCCGTGCATTTTATCGATGTGGGGCAGGGAGATTCTATCCTGATAAGTATGCCTACCGGTGAAAATATGCTTATCGATGCAGGTGATAACGATAAAGGGGAAGTAGTGGTAGACTACTTAAGAAGCCAGGGAGTAGAAAGGATAGACTATCTGGTAGGGACCCATCCCCACGCAGACCATATAGGTGGGCTGGATGATGTAATAGATGAATTTGATATTGGCGAAATATATATGCCCAGGGTGACTCATACCACCAAGACCTATATGGATGTTCTGGAGGCAATTGACAGGAAAGGGCTTAAGATCAAGGCAGCCAGGTCAGGGTTGACTATACCCATAGAAGGAGCAATGGCGGAGATTCTGGCACCGGACAGCGACTTGAAATCGGATAATCTTAACGACTTTTCTATCGTCATACGGCTGACCTATGGTCAAACAGCCTTTCTATTTCAGGGGGATGCAGAAAAAAGGACTGAGGACAGCATCCTATCATCCTATGATAACATTAAAACCCATGTTATTAAGCTTGGTCATCATGGCTCTTCCACTTCAAATACCGAAGATTATATTGAAGCCGTTGATCCCGAATATGCGGTTATTATGTTGGGGGCGGATAATAAATATGGTCATCCCCACAAAGAAGTAATCTCCCTAATGGAGGATAAGGGTATTACCGTCTATAGGACCGATCTGGACGGCACTATTGTAGCGATATCGGACGGCAAGGAAGTATACTTTAAGGATTAGTCCATAATCTATATATTATATGTCAAGTATATGGCGAAAGAACTTAACGGTTCATTTACTGGAAATGAATACCGTTTATAGCCAGATCTTATGTGTAACAAACTTTGCTACAGGATTATACCCATGAGGTAAGCAAGGCTATTGTCATAAGCAATGCGCGGTATTGGGTTAGAGGAACTTACAGATAAAAAAGATTATGGAGGCATGCCATGTATAGAAAAGGAACCATAGATAGGTTTGAAGGAGACTGGGCGGTAGTGGAGTTGGAGGACCGGGAATTTGTCGATATATCCATTGATCTTTTACCCCCCGATGCCAAGGAGGGCAGCGTTATTCTTATAGACGGCGATGGCAAGGTAATTGCCTCTGCCCAGGAGACCGATGAGCAAAGGGAGAGGATCAATGAGCTTATGGACAGGCTCTTTGAGGATTAGAAACGGCTTGACCGGAAGACCTGTTGTCCATATATATGCTGTGAATTTTTATAAAGAGGAGGTAATCAGGAAATGAAAAAGGCCAAAATGATACTTGATAAGGATTTTAAAGTGGGTCAGGTGGATGACCGGCTCTACGGCTCCTTTATCGAGCACTTGGGGCGGGCCATCTATGGAGGCATCTATGAGCCGGACCATCCTGAAGCGGACGAGAATGGTTTTCGCAGGGATGTTATCGACCTTGTAAAGGAGCTTAAGGTACCCATTGTCCGCTATCCGGGTGGAAACTTTGTGTCGGGATACAATTGGGAAGACGGCGTTGGACCTAAAGAAAGCCGGCCAAGGCGGTTGGAACTGGCTTGGAGGACTATTGAAACCAATCAATTTGGCACTAATGAATTTGTGGATTGGGCTAAAGAAGTGGATGCTGAGGTGATGATGGCGATAAACCTTGGCTCACGGGGTATTGATGCCGCCCGTAATTTCGTGGAATACTGCAATCATCCGGGTGGAACCTATTGGAGCGATCTAAGAAGATCCCATGGATATGAAGAACCCCATAACATTAAGATCTGGTGTCTTGGCAATGAAATGGACGGGCCTTGGCAAATCGGGCACAAGACTGCTGAGGAATACGGTCGGATAGCCCTGGAGGCGGGAAAGGTAATGAAACTGGTGGATCCCACCATTGAACTGGTAGCTTGTGGAAGCTCTAACACGGATATGCCTACCTTTGCCCAATGGGAAGCCACGGTACTTGACCATACATACGAACTTGTAGACTATATTTCACTTCATCGGTACTATGGTAACCGAGATAACGATACTCCCAACTTTTTGGCCAGCACTATGGATATGGACCTGTTCATTAAGTCGGTGATCTCCATATGTGATTACATTAAGGCAAAAAAGAGAAGCAAAAAGACCATCAACCTCTCCTTTGATGAGTGGAACGTATGGTTCCATTCCAATGAAGCGGATAAAAAAATCGAGCCATGGTCTATAGCACCTCCCCAGCTGGAGGATGTCTACACCTTTGAGGATGCTCTATTGGTAGGTTCCATGCTCATTACCCTGCTTAAGCATTGTGATAGGGTGAAAATCGCCTGTATGGCCCAGCTGGTAAACGTAATCGCACCCATTATGACGGAAAACGGGGGAGCTGCATGGCGTCAGACCATCTTCTATCCCTATATGCATGCGTCAGTATACGGAAGGGGAGTAGTTCTTGATCCGGTTATTTCTTCTCCTGTGTATGACACCAAAGAATACACCGATGTACCCTACCTGGATTCCACGTCGGTATTCAACGAGGAGAATGAGGAGCTGACCATATTTGCCGTAAACAGGGATATGGAGGAGCCTATGGTCCTGGAATGCGACCTTAGAAACTTCCCCGGATATAGGGTTGTGGAACATATTACCTTGGAACATGATGATGTTAAGGCTGTAAATACCAAGGACAATCCATTTAATGTTATTCCCGGCAACAGACAGGATACCAGGGTCGAAGACGGACAGCTTATAACCACCCTGAACAAACTCTCCTGGAATGTCATCAGGCTGGCCAAGGCGTAAATCTACTCCAGTTAAAGAAACATCATATACTTACTTTGCGCTGGTTCATTATCTTAAATAACGAAATATTGACAAGCAAATGACTTCATTAGTTTTCTTCAAATTGATGTCGGAAGAGAGAAGTTTCAAAAAATACATTACTATTTAAAGTTTGTTAAATAAAACTATAATAATTTTTTTGAAACTTCAACTATACAGTTACTCATACGATGCTACAGAGCGGTCAATAGCCATTGTGATTGCTCTTACACAAACTATTTCAGCTAACCACATGTGATCTATTGATGTATTAGTACTGTTACTTAGGAGGATAAGACTTGGTTGATAAAAAGGAAGCCCTAAGGGATATAAAATACTTTATTCTGGATATGGATGGGACCTTTTACTTAGGGGACAGGTTATTGGATGGCTCTCTGGAATTTATAGACACCTTGGGTAAGACCGGGCATGATTTTCTCTTCTTTACCAATAATTCATCCAAAAATCCAGATGTCTATATAGACAAGCTTAAGAGGATGGGTTGTAACCTGGGGAGGAATAAGGTAGTCACCTCCGGGATGGTTACGATCCATCACCTGAAAAAATACTATAATAATCAAAAGGTTTATCTGTTGGGCACGCCGGAGCTTGAGGAACAGTTTATAAAGGAAGGAATAGACCTGGTGGAAAATGATCCGGATCTGGTAGTGGCGGGATTTGATACTACCATAACCTATGATAAGTTGAGCCATGCCTGTACCTTTATACGGAAGGGAGCAACCTTTATAGCCACCCATCCGGATTTCAACTGTCCTACTGAAGACGGATTTATTCCCGACTGCGGCGCCATCTGTGCCTTTATCACTGCGTCTACAGGGGTAGAGCCCAAATATTTGGGCAAGCCCTATAGAGAAACCCTGGAGTTCATCCTGGACTATCTAAAGTGCGGGGCTGACGATATAGCCTTTATTGGGGACAGGCTCTACACCGATATAGCCATAGGCGTAAACCATGGGGTAACCAGCATCCTTGTATTGACCGGCGAGACCAAAGAAGAAGATCTTAAAGACTCTGAAACACAGCCGGACATTATAGCGGAAAGGCTTGTAGACATAGTGAGTTGGCTGTAAAATGCTAATAATTCATTAATAAAGGAGTGGTAATAATGGCATTTATTCAATGTGATTTCTTTTCGGAGGTGTTGGGCTTATCCACATCCATGAACGTAATTTTGCCCCAGCCCGCTTCCGGTCAGATTGGCATGGAAGGAAGTAAGGCCTCGGATAAGTATCCGGTCCTATATCTGCTCCATGGATTGTCTGATGACCATACCATATGGGCACGTCGCACTTCTATTGAACGCTATGTAGCATCCCTGGGGTTAGCTGTAGTAATGCCTGCCGTACATAAGAGTTTCTATACCGATATGGCCAAAGGTGACAGGTATTGGACCTTTGTAAGTGAGGAACTGCCCCAGATAGTGAGATCCTTCTTTCCCATATCTGCGGCCAGGGAGGATAATTTCGTAGCCGGCCTGTCCATGGGTGGATATGGGGCATTTAAATTAGCTTTGCGATGCCCCGACAAATTTATTGCAGGGGCCAGTCTTTCCGGTGCCCTCAATATTGCTGATTTAGCAAAAAACAGGAATCCCCAAAGGGCCTGGGAGTACGTATTTGGAGACTTGGACAAGATCAAGGGAAGCGATAACGATCTACTGTATCTAGCTGAAAAGGTAGCGAAATCCAACGGTCCAAAACCCATGCTCTATCAATGCTGCGGTACTGAAGACTTCCTGTATGAGGACAATATCGTATTTAGGGATTGGGCCAATGAACTGGGATTGGATCTGACCTATGAAGAGGAACCTGGAACCCATGAATGGGGTTACTGGGACAAGAAGATTCAAAGAGTGCTTGAGTGGTTGCCCCTGAACAGTTCTAAGTAAGAAGGGGAAAACAAAGAGCCGCGGAACGTATTCGCGGCTCTTTATGTAAGGGGTTTGGGGGTTTGGGTAACTTACGTTATTATAGTAACCTATTTTCCGAAAAATAAACATAGAAAATAAAAAAAGTTTTTGGGCCCAATAAATCTGTTGATAATAATCGGACAAATATATACTATATAAGAAGGGATAATGGATAATAGGGCATTTATTGAGAATATGCTGTTAAAATGAATATGAATAAAGGCGGAAGGAGCGAAATATAAATGATAGAGTTAAAAAGGATACTTGAGAAGCGAAACCTCCCTAATGTAATGATGGATCAAAACTCTACGGTCATCAAGGATGACAAGATGTGGGCCAATAGGAGACAGGAGATAGTCCAATTATTAGGGAGTCAAGTATATGGCTTTTCGCCTCCTGCACCTTCGAAGGTTTCACCGAAATTGGTAAGGGAGGACAAGGATGCATTTGCGGGTAAGGCCGTACACTCCGTCATAGACTTAAGTTTCGATACCCCAAGGGGTGAATTTTCCTTCCCTGTCAACCTGATTATACCTAAGGCTGTTTCAGAGGCTCCCCTCTTTTTACATATAGCATTTAGTCCGAATGTCCCCGACAAATACTTTCCGGTAGAAGAGATAATAGATGGTGGATTTGCAATGGCCTCCTTCTATTATGAGGATATTACAAAGGATAAGGACGAATTTGAATCCGGCCTGGCGGGGATGTATAGTGGAGAAAATCGCAAACCCGATGAATGGGGAAAAATATCCATGTGGGCATGGTCTGCCCAAAGGGTTATGGACTTTATTCAGACCCTTGAGGAAGTAGACAAGGCCAGGATAGCGGTAGTTGGGCATTCCAGACTAGGAAAGACTGCCCTTTGGTGTGCCGCCCAGGATGAGAGATTTATTATGGGTATATCCAATGAATCGGGTTGCTCCGGTGCGGCTATCAGCCGGGGCAAAAAGGGAGAAAGGATAAGGGATATTGTCAAAACCTTCCCTTATTGGTTTTGCGAAAACTATAAGGAATATGTCGATAATGAAGAAAACATGCCCTTTGACCAGCACTTCCTAATTTCAGCCATAGCACCCAGATATGTATACGTCAGCAGTGCCATAGGCGATGAGTGGGCGGACCCTGAATCGGAATTCTTAAGCTGTGTCGCAGCCAGCGACGTATATGAGTTATTTGGGGTTAAAGGCCTGGTTACAGAAGACAGGCTTCCTGAGGTGGGGACAAAGCTGCATGAGGGACGTATTGGGTACCACTTAAGGGGAGGCACTCATTACCTCAGCCGATATGATTGGCAGGGCTTTATGGAGTTTATGAGGCGTAAGCTGTATTAATAGTCGATTGGTATGATATGTTTTTAATCTGTATTATTAATCGGCAGTAGGGGTTAACTAATACTTTAGATATACGGGAGGAGAAATATGAATAATATTGAGCAAAAGAGTATCAATACCATACGTATTCTTTCGGCAGAGATGGTTGAAAGGGCAAAGTCCGGGCATCCCGGTATGCCTATGGGGGCAGCGCCGATGGCGTATACCCTTTGGGCCAGGCAGATGAAGCACAATCCTGAAAACCCAAATTGGGTGGATAGGGATCGATTCGTATTGTCCGCCGGTCATGCATCGGCACTTATCTATTCCCTGCTCCATCTATTTGGATACGGGCTTCCTATGGAGGAATTGAAAAATTTCCGTCAATGGGACAGTAAGACACCTGGACATCCGGAATACGGCCATACGATTGGGGTAGAGACTACCACCGGGCCACTGGGCCAGGGCTTTGCAACCGGTGTGGGTATGGCTTTGGCGGAGGCACATCTGGCTGCAAAGTTCAATAGACTGGGTTATGATATAGTGGATCACTATACCTATATCCTGTCCGGCGATGGATGCATGATGGAGGGGATAACCTCAGAAGCAGCCTCCCTGGCAGGAACTTTGGGACTAAACAAACTGATTGTGCTCTATGATTCCAACGCCATCACCATCGAAGGGGGCACCGATTTGGCCTTTAAGGAGGATGTGGGCAAACGTTTCGAAGCCTACAACTGGCAGGTCTTAAAGGTAAAAGATGGAAATGATGTGGACGCTATTGCCAATGCAATAGAAGCTGCCAAGTCGGAAAAGGATAAGCCATCTTTGATAATTATAACCACCCAAATAGGCTATGGCTCCCCCGCAAAGCAGGGTAAGGCCTCTGCCCACGGCGAGCCCCTGGGTGCTGAGAACCTGAAGGCAGCAAAGGAGTTCCTTGGATGGCCCTATCAGGAGGAATTCGTTGTGCCTCAGGAAGTAAGAGAGCATATGGCGTCAATTAAAGATAAGGGGATAGAAGCGGAAAAGGCCTGGAAGGAAAAATGGGATGCTTATTCAAAGGAATATCCCGAATTGGCCGAGGAGTGGGCCCTGTGGCATAGCGAGGATTTACCGTTAGATTTGTTAAACGATGAAGATTTTTGGAAGTTCGAGGGCAAGGAAGCCACCCGTTCATCCTCGGGGAAGGTTCTCAACCGCCTGGCTAAGGTGCTGCCCAACCTTATTGGCGGTTCTGCGGATCTGGGGCCTTCCAACAAAACCTTTATGGAGGATAGGGAAAGTTTCTCGGCAGATAACCATGGTGGCTCCAACCTGCACTTTGGAGTTCGTGAACACGCTATGGCTGCTATGGGTAATGGGATGATGCTCCACGGTGGACTTAGGGCTTATGTTGCCACCTTCTTTGTATTTACCGATTACATGAAACCGGCCATGAGGCTGTCTGCATTGATGAAGCTACCTCTCATATACGTATTGACCCACGACAGTATAGGGGTGGGAGAGGACGGACCTACCCATGAGCCCATAGAGCATTTGGCGGCTCTTCGGAGTATGCCGGGCTTTACCGAGTTTCGTCCCGCAGACTCCAAGGAAACCGCAGCCGGATGGTATGCAGCCCTTACCAGAAGGGAAAGTCCCACGGCTTTAATCCTTAGCCGGCAAAATTTACCCCTGTATGAAGAGACCGGCAAGGAAGCCCTAAAGGGAGGATATGTCCTGCTGGATTCAGAAAAGGAGGTTCCGGATATCATCTTAATGGCTTCCGGTTCAGAGGTTGAACTTATATACAAGGCCCATGGCATATTAAAGGAAGAAGGCATCGATGCCAGGGTTGTAAGCATGCCCTCTTTTGCGATATTTGAGGAACAATCTGCAGAATATAAGGAAAGTGTGCTACCGGATGGAGTAAGGGCACGTCTGGCCGTAGAAGCAGGGTCCTCATTTGGATGGCACAAGTATGTCGGTCTGGACGGGGATATAATAGCCCTGGATCGCTTTGGCGCCTCTGCTCCAGGTGAGATCTTGTTCGAGAAGTTTGGATTTACTGTGGATAATGTTGTAAAAAGGGCTAAGGCTCTTGTAGGGTAAGCTACCCATATTGACACTGTGCAATTAAAATTCCACCATAAGATTGTTAAACAGTTAATACAATCCTATGGTGGAATTTTTTAGTGTGGCATATCTTTTAGTTCAATCCTAATCATCCAGTAACTCCAATTCCAAGGCATCGAAGTCAATTGGCTCTATAAAATTATCCTGGGTCAACAGGATTCTTCTGTATTCTTCATATTCCCTTTGATTTTTTGGAAGCCACATTGGCCGTTGAAGGTCAAAGTCATAGCATATCTTTTGAATGCAGTGGTGAAGCATGTCTATTTCACTTATATCATCCCCTGGATATTCTGCAACCATATCCTGAAGGATCTTGTTGTTTTTTCTAACGATTCCCCATACTCTAAGCATACGACAGTACTCCTTACATAATAATAGCATCATTACAGCTTCAGTTAGTAAACCTCAGAAAACCAATTTAGGTCATAATATGGATTTGTGGATACTTCAACGCTTTGTTCTAGTCAAACATGCATCGGTAATTAGCTATTGTTAACGAATGACTTCATTAGTTTTCTCCAAATTGATGTCGGAAGTAGCGTTTCAATAGCTATCATCTTATTATTTATTAAGATAATGAACCAGCACAAGATTATTTCACTGGAAACCAGATATGGATAATAGTTACCCATATATCATTAACCGACAACCAACCTAAGACATTATTCTAATTTGCTCCCATTATAACAGAGAATAGGTCGCAAAGAAAAGGGGAAACTTTGTTTTAGCTATATTGAGATAGGGAAAGATAGGGTAAGGGAGGAGGCGTAGGGTTTGTTTTCCAGGTTTTGCAAATTTATCAGCAATCTGTATCGCCGGTTTATAGATGACGATGTCCTCGCTCTGGGAGCCCAGATGGCCTATTATTTGGTGCTATCTTTTTTTCCGTTTTTAGTCTTTCTTATAGCCCTCATAAGCTATAGCCCTGTTTCCAGCAGGCAGGTACTGGAGGGACTATTGGGTATCCTGCCTGAGGAGGCCTATGTCCTGGTCAGGGATACTCTTGAAGAGATAGGGGGAAGGAAGAACGGTGGCCTGGCATCCATAAGCGGGGTCTTGTCCCTATGGTTTGCTTCAAATGGGATTGGGGCTATTATAACAGGGCTCAACAAGGCATATGACGAAAGGGAAAGAAGGTCTTTTATAAGGGTAAAACTGATCTCCCTCTTCTTCACCCTGCTTCTTTCCATTGCCATTGTGTTTTCATTTACCCTTTTGGTATTTGGTGGGGTCATAAAGAGAAGACTAATAGACGGCATGAGCCTTACACCCTTTTATCAGGGTTTGTGGGATATTGGACGCTATATATTCATTGCCTCCGTAATATTGCTGATATTCATAATTTTATATAGGTATACTCCCAGTAGGCGTATGGGATGGCGGGAAGTTGTTCCAGGGGCGATTTTCTCAACCGCCGGCTGGCTTATCACCTCTTTAGGTTTTGCTTACTATGTGGATAATTTCGGTCATTATTCTACCTTCTACGGCAGTATAGGCGGGGTGGTGATCCTCCTTATTTGGCTCTACTTTAGTGCTGTTATTATATTGATTGGGGGAGAACTCAATGCGGCCTTGGTTTATAACGGGATGGAATAATATCCTCCTGTAAACCTGCCTGCTGCACGTGTTGCTGCGGCCTACGCAGCAGGATAGCTTCAAACTTTATGACAATATATTATGACCAGATGTCTTTTGACAGCAGAACAATATTTTGGTAAAATTCATGTGGCCAGAATGGGTTTTGTCTTTCCAAATAAAAAAGAAGTGGGGTCTGCTGTATGAATATCTATATTATGGTAGATGCAGAAGGTATCAGCGGTATCTATGACAGCCAGCAGGTTATGGCAACGGGCACTAGATATCATGAGGGCAGAGAACTGATGGTAGCTGATATCAATGCTTGTGTCGAGGGATGCAAGGAGGCGGGCGCAGATAAGATATATGTAAGGGATTGTCACGGTAGCGGCTCAAACATTATATGGAGCCAGCTTTCCAATTTGGCCGATTACTATATCATAGGGAATACCGGCCAGGACCGTTTTCCCGGTCTTGACGAGTGCCAGGGGGTAATACTTCTGGGATATCACGCCATGGCAGGTACACCTGGTGCGATTTTGGAACATACCATGAGCTCCGCTTCAGTACAAAACTATTGGATAAATGGCATGAAGGTGGGAGAATTAGCCATAGATGCCGGCATAGTCGGGGACAGGGGAAAGCCCGTAATTATGGTTTCCGGAGACGACAAGGTATGCCTGGAGGCCAAAAGGCTACTTCCGAATGTGGTTACTGCTGAAGTGAAAAGAGGTATAACCTGGAGGGGTGGTATGCTGCTTCCACCAGAGAAATCCTACGCCCTTATAAGGGAAAAAGCCAGGGAAGCCGTCAGCTCTTTGGGCAAGCAAGAGCCTTTGGTCTTTTCAAAGCCCATAAGGCTGAAGGTAGAGTTAACCGAAAGAGGAGTACTTCCACTGCCATATTCCAAGCCCTATATGACCATTGTCGATGGCAGAACCTATGAGGTAGAGGGTGACACCGTAGAGGAAGCGCTTTTCAGGTTGTAAGTCTGGCGGAATCGGCTTATTGCTTATTGACAATTTCCTCCTGGGCTATATAATGATTATCGTCATTAATATCCTACCGTTAACCCAAGTATCAGATGTTGTATATTGGGACCAAAACCTATGCTTTTGATAGCCGTTATCTATAAGTTCTACCAGGTTTAATGCTAAGCTTCTTAAATTGGATATTATATAGTACAAAGATACTTTAATCCCATGGGTTTCGGAACGCAACAATAAATACAGTACTACGAATTTAGTAATGGAGGTTTTTATATGGGTATCAAGGTTGCCAAATTTGGGGGTTCTTCCCTGGCAGACGCAGAACAGTTTCGACGGGTTCGCTCAATTGTCATGATGGACGGGGAGCGCAGGTACATAATTCCTTCTGCACCAGGGAAAAGGCATTCCAGCGATCACAAGATAACTGACCTGCTATACCTTTGCCATGAACATGCCCAGAAGGGTATACCCTTTGGCGAAATTTTCGAACTGATTTCCACGAGATATCTACAGATTGTGGAGGAATTAGGATTATCTTTGGATCTTAAACCGATCCTTGAGGATATAAGAGAAAAGGTGCTGGGAGGATATTCTGTTGAGTACACCGCCAGTAGAGGAGAGTACCTGAACGGATTAATCCTGTCTGAATTTTTAGGTTACGAATTTTTGGATCCTGCAGATATGATATTTTTCACCCAGTCCGGAGGATATGACGCAAAAAGGACGCTGGAGGCGGTGGAAAAGACCCTGGCTAAGGTTCAAAAGGCAGTTATTCCGGGATTTTATGGTTCGAGGCCCGATGGGGGTATCCAAACCTTCTCCAGGGGTGGATCTGATATTACCGGTGCTATTATTGCCCAAGGGGTAAAGGCGGATCTATATGAGAATTGGACCGATGTTTCCGGATTCATGATGGCTGATCCCAGAATCGTAAAAAATCCCAGGCCAATAAAGGAGATAACATATAGGGAGTTGAGGGAGCTGGCATACATGGGGGCAAATGTCCTGCACGAGGATGCTGTTTTCCCCGTAAGACAGGCTGGTATCCCCATCAATATAAAAAATACCAATGAACCTGAGGCTGCTGGAACCCTAATCGTACCCAATGGAGGGGATTACTCCAGGAGCGGTATGATAACCGGTATAGCAGGCAAAAAGGGTTTCACAGTAATCACCATTGAAAAGGCCATGATGAATACCGAGTTGGGCTTTGGGCGGAGACTCTTGTCTATAATAGAATCTCGGGGTATATCTTTCGAGCATATGCCGTCCGGGATAGACAGCATCTCATTGGTTATCTCCGACAGTCAACTGAATGGAAAGCTGGACGGTATAATTGAGGAGATTTATCAGCAACTCAAACCCGATACTGTAGACGTACATGACAACATGGCTCTTATTGCTACAGTAGGTCAAGGTATGGCCAGGACTCCCGGAATTTCGGGCAAGCTATTTTCTGCCTTGGGCAGTGAAGATATCAATGTCAGGATGATCGCCCAAGGTTCCGGGGAAATGAACATCATAATTGGAGTGGAAAATGACGACTTTGAAAGGGCGATACAGGCAATATACTATGCTTTTGTGAATTAATTAAAAAGGAGTATACGATAATGGGTAAGAAAGTTTTGATCGTAGGCGGAGTGGCCGGTGGTGCTTCAGCTGCGGCCAGGATAAGAAGGCTGGACGAATCTGCAGAGGTCATCATGTTTGAAAGGGGACCAGACGTTTCCTTCTCCAATTGTGCCCTGCCCTATCACCTGAGCGGAATGATCGAGGACGCCGACAGCCTGGTGTTAGTAGACCCTGAAGATTTTAGGACCAGGTATAATATCGAAGCCCGGACCAACAGCGAGGTTATCAGAATAAAACGGGCGGAAAAGAAGGTAGTAGTAAGGGATCTTGTTAAAGGCGATGAATATGAAGAGTCATACGACAAACTGATCTTATCCCCAGGTGCCAGACCAATACTCCCAAAGAGCATTCAGGGAATAGATAGGCCAAATGTATTCAGCATAAGAAATGTGGTAGATATCAGAAGGCTAAATGGTTATATAGTTAGCAAGGACATTGAACAGGTAGCGGTCATAGGGGGCGGCTTTATAGGAATAGAAGTCGCGGAGAACCTGAGACTGGCAGGGAAAAAGGTCACCCTGATTGAAGCCCTTGACCAGGTAATGGCACCCTTTGATTACGAAATGGCACAGATATTGCATAAGGAGATTGTGGATAACGGTATCCATCTGATCCTAAATGACGGATTAAAAGCCGTACATGATGGTTTCGTTGAGTTGCAATCGGGTAAAAGGGTTGAGGCAGGGGCAGTGGTTATGGCTATTGGAGTCAGCCCCGAAGTTGATCTTGCCAGGGATGCCGGCCTTTTAGTTGGCAAAACCGGTGGAATTAAGGTGGATCATAACTATCAAACCAGCGATAAGGATATATACGCCGTGGGCGATGCCATTGAGGTGTATAATCGTCTGACACAAAAAGAGACCAGATTGGCCCTGGCGGGTCCCGCCCAGCGTCAGGCTAGGGCGGCTGCAGATCACATATATGGTATTCCCCATAAAAACAACGGTGTTATAGGCTCTTCCATAGTCAGAATATTTAACATGAATGCAGCCTCTACCGGGATAAACGAAAAGACAGCCAAGGCAGAGGGTATACCCTATGACTACGTCTATATAATCGGCAATGACAAGGTAGGACTAATGCCGGACTCCAATCCTATGCATTTTAAACTGATATATGAGTATCCCACCGGAAGGATACTGGGTGCCCAGGCCATAGGAAGGGGCAATGTAGACAAGAGGATAGATGTAGTGGCAACTCTGATTCACATGGGTGGTACCCTGGAGGATATGAAGGAATTGGAATTATGTTATGCCCCCCTATTCGGGACAGCGAGGGATATAGTGAATCAGGCAGCCTTGGTGGGTCTGAACATCCTACACGGACGGTTCAAACAGGTACCCGTATACAGGGTAAGGGAACTGGTGGAAAAGGGTGCTTTTATCGTAGACGTGAGGGAAGAAGAGGAATATAAGGCAGGGCATCTTATAAACGCTGTCAATATACCCTTAAGTCAGCTCAGAGAAAGACTGGATGAGATCCCCAAGGACCAACCCGTATACCTGGCCTGCAGATCCTCCCAAAGGAGCTATAATGCAGTTATGGCCCTCCAGCATTTGGGTTACACCAACATCTATAACATTTCCGGTTCCTTTCTGGGGATCTGTTATTATGAATACTTTACGGATATGGTGACCGGCAGGAAAAAGATAGTAACGAACTACAATTTTAACTGAAATGGTCAATAAAGAACCGTAAAGCCACAATGATGTTGGTTTTACGGTTTATTATTGTGTCTAATGAAAAAAGTTATAGCTTGTATATGAAAACTCTGATAGAATGGTATTGATTATAGGATATTTAATTAATCAAGATATGGTAAATTGATATCATATATAGGCCATTTCCTAAAAACTCAGGTATCGATATAAAAAATAGCTCCTGTTTACAGTATTAAATTGGCAAAACGGAGGTTTCAATGACCATCATGCCTATTTAATCGGAGCAAGACATAAATTTATAATCCATTCAGGAAAGGAGAGGTTATTTGGATATACTATTAAAACAACTAAGAGACGTATCACTATCCGTATTACCCATAACAATTTTAGTTATAATACTAAATTTTACAATAATACCTGTGGAGAGCCAGATGTTTATTAGGTTTTTAATAGGCGCATTTCTGGTTATCATAGGGCTTGGAATCTTTTTGTTTGGCGCCCATCTCGGTATCACGCCTATAGGCAACCTCATGGGGGAGACCATAGCAAAGACCAATAGGCCTTATTTGGTAGGTGGGCTAGGCTTTCTATTGGGTTTTCTTATAACCATTGCCGAACCCGATTTACAGATCCTGGCCCAGCAGGTTAATCTGGCTTCCGGGGGTATTGTGCCGGGCACTTTGATCTTAATTGTGGTCTCTATCGGGGTGGGAATAATGGTGGGTATTGGACTCCTTAGGATTCTATATGAAACACCTTTAAACAAAGTGTTCACCCTGGTCTACTTCATAATATTTATACTTGGCTTAAAAACATCTCAGGAATTCCTGGCTATATCTGTCGATGCTTCAGGCGCTACTACAGGTGCGATGACGACTCCTTTTATACTGGCCCTGGGCTATGGTATGTCACAACTTAAGGGCGGGAAGACATCGGATGAGGATAGCTTTGGTATGGTTGGTCTGGCCTCCGCAGGCCCGATTTTTGCCATCATGATAATGAGCATAATTAGGGGGCTTACCAATATACAGGGTGAGGCGGCGGATTTAGCAGTTAATCTGGGTATACTGAATCCATATCTGATTACCTTGCCGAGGGTGGCCAGGGAAGCAGTTTTTACCTTATTACCTTTATTGATTCTATTTTTAATATTTGATAAAGTTAGGTTTAAATTAAATAAAAGAAGTAAGAAATCCATCCTCAAAGGACTTTTGTATACATTTATTGGGCTTACCCTGTTTCTGGTCGGAGTAAATGCCGGGTTTATGGAAGTTGGCATGGTAATGGGAGAGGGTATTGCAAGGAATTATACGTGGCTTTTACCCATAATCGGATTCTTATTGGGCTTGGTGGTGGTCTTGGCAGAGCCGGCAGTGCATGTATTGACGGAGCAGGTAGAAGACGTTACGGCAGGCCATATAAAAAGAGCATTTATTTTGACAGCCTTGTCCATAGGCATCGCCTTTGCAGTTTGCTCGTCCATGCTGAGGATTATGATACCGGGGTTAAAGCTATGGCACTTCTTGTTACCGGGATTTGCTCTAGGAATAATATTATCCTATAAGGTACCTCCAATATTTGTAGGTATAGCCTTTGATTCCGGAGGCGTTGCTTCCGGACCGATGACAGCAACTTTTATTCTGGCTTTTGCACAAGGGGCTGCCAAAGCCATACCGACGGCAAACGTTTTAGTCGATGGGTTTGGTGTAATCGCTATGGTGGCTATGACCCCTTTGGTGGCTATCCAAACTCTAGGCCTTATATATAAGATTAAATCTAAAAAGAAGGAGAGTAATTAAATGGACCGACTGAACAAAGGTCTTGTCCTATTCTGGTGTATTCTGGACTTTGGAAAGGGTAGCAGGCTATTTAGGTTATCCCATGAAATAGGGGGAGTAGGTGCTACCATATTCCTGGGCAAGGGTACAGTAAGAAATGAACTATTGAAAAAATTGGGCATTATGGACACTAGGAAGGAAATCTTTTTTACGATTATAGATGAAGAACTGGAACAAACCTATTATGAGAAGGTTAATGAGAGATTTGCTTTGGAAAGACCCCGTCACGGGATTGCCTTTTCCATGCCGTTGAAATATTGTTCCAGGATTGATAACTCCAAAACCGTAAGAGCCATAAAAAAGGAAGGTGAAAATAGTTTGGATTATGAAGCTATCTTTGTCATTGTAGACAAGGGTTCGACGGATGATGTACTGGAGGCGTCTGAATCAGCGGGTTCCACGGGTGGAACCATAATACACGGGAGAGGGTCCGGAACTAAGGAGAAGGAGAGATTGTTCAATATACAGATTGAACCGGAGAAGGAAATAGTCCTTATTCTGTCAAAGGCTGAAAAGACCCAGGCCATTGTAGATGCGATTAAGGAAAGGTTGAATCTCCATAAACCCGGGGCGGGTATCATCTTTGTAATGGATGTAAGCAGAACCGTTGGGCTATATGAGTAGTAATTGGAATAAAGGGGGAAGATTCCCCCTTTTTGGCTTTATTCCTTGACGATCCTTCTAAAATAAGGCCATATAGGAGGGTAGGTAAGATGATCAAATTTGGGACAGGCGGCTGGAGAGCTATTATAGGTGATGAGTTTATTAAGGATAATGTCTATCTTTTAACTCAAGGCTTGGCGGATATTATCAAGGAGGAAGGATATGAAAGCCAAGGCGTCGTGGTTGGATATGACAGAAGGTTCTTATCGGACAAAGCTGCCGGATGGATAACACAGGTCCTGGCAGGCAATGGAATAAAGGTGCTCTTAATAGAGGAGTATGCCCCAACCCCCTTGGTAATGTATGCAGTCAACAAGTATGATACTCCCTACGGTGCAGCCGTAACCGCCAGCCACAATGCATATGACTATAACGGTATAAAGATATTCACCCGTGGTGGTCGGGATGCAGATGAGGAATTGACAAACAGAATTGAAGACCAGATAGCTAGGATCGATTTAAATGATGTTAACACCATAGACTTTTTTGTTGGCATTGCAAAAGGTCTCATCGAGATAATAGATCCGTTTAACGATTACATAGACAGTATCATATCCATATTGGATATAGAAACCATATCAAAAATGCGCTTGAAGGTGCTCTTTGATCCCATGTTTGGTGCATCCAAGATAAGCCTTAATACGGTATTGAATATCATGCGATGTCAGGTGGACATTATCAATGCAAAGCATAATCCTCTCTTTGGGGGTAGGATACCCTCCCCGACCTCATATACTTTAAAGGCCCTATCCAATCTGGTACCGGAACAGGGTTATGATCTTGGGCTGGGTACAGATGGAGATGGCGATAGACTAGGCATAATAGATGAACGGGGAGAATATGTACACCCTAACCAAATACTATGCCTGCTGTATTATTACCTGTTAAAGTTTAAGGGCTGGAAAGGTGATGTCGTCAGAAATATAGCCACAACCAATATCCTGGACAGGATAGCCAAGGCATACGGACAAACCTGTCATGAAGTGCCCGTGGGCTTTAAGCATATCAGTGCCGCCATGGATAAGTATAATGCTGTAATTGGCGGTGAGAGCAGCGGAGGTCTTACCATAAGAGGTCATATAATGGGTAAGGATGCAACCATGGCAGCAGGACTGATGATCGAGATGATAAGCGTTACAGGAATGTCCATTTCCCAGCTCATGAATCAAATCCATCAAAGGTTTGGTTATACCTATTTTGACGAGCGAAATATTGAATTTAACATGGAGAGCAAAGCCAGAATCTCAGGGCTATTGTTTGAGGATAAAAAATTGCCCGCCTTTCCCTATAACATTGAGAAAGTCAGCTACAGGGACGGGCTGAAGGTCTATTTTAAGAACCAGGGCTGGGTGGTGCTTCGTTTTTCCGGAACAGAGCCCCTTTTAAGAATATTCGTTGAGATGCCGACGAAAGAGGAAGCGGAGCAGGTCCTAAATATTATGGAAGAGTTTATTCAATGACATTAAGATAACATATTATTTAAATCTGGCATATATAAAGAAGTAACTTAGTGTTCAATAGCTATTACGGCCATTTTTTACCGCCACAACAGTTTAGTCTATTATTACAATATAGAATCTGATCATTAAGGCACCTGGAAGGGGAAAATTTGTTTTTCAATATCCGGATCAAAGAGGTTCTCCAAGGTCACCCGTCTCGGCCTTAAGGATGTTATATGGGGTACATCTTCCCCTTTTGCCATTTTTATAGCATTTTGAACGCCCAAATACCCTATAGAGAAGGGAGATTGGATGATGGCTGTGTGCACTATACCCTTTTCCAGGTAGCTGACAGTAGTTATGGATGCATCCGCCGATACTATGAATATGTCCTTATCCTGCTGGCTAATGGCCTCTGCCCCACCTTCCACAGCAGTTGAATCAAAGGCGGCAATGGCTTTAATGTATGGATGCTCCATCATGAAGGTGGAAATTTCTTTGTGGACGGTTAGGGTGTCTTCGCTGTCCAGGGTAACCTCCGCAACATAGATGTTATTTTCGGCTAGGATATCCTTCATGGTATCCAATTGCTCCATAACTATACTATTGGTCATATTGGGTAATATAGCTGCAATCTGGCTACCCCTATCCAATTTTTCAATAAAGGAATGTGCCATTAATTCTCCTGTCTCTGTGGGATCTGTATACAGATAAGAGTTCTTCCCGCCATTGATCTCAGAAGTGGGCAGGGAATTAATAACTGCAACGGGAATATTCAATTCCTTTAATTTATGATTTATCTTTTGATATTCCAGGGGATATATAACAAGGGCATCTGTCCCATCTTCTGCAAGGCTGTCGATGAACATAGCCTGCTTTGAGATGCTGGTACCCTTTGCTGTTATTTTGTAGGTCAGCTTAATATCCATCTCTTCTGCGGCAGCTTTGGCCCCTTGCAAAATACTATTGCTGAAGTCCTGGGAATCACCGGATAGAATAATAGCGATATTGAGGGTTTTAGCGCTGCTACAACCACTTAGGACAATGAACAAGACAATAATTAATGCAATATAGGCAGACAGACGATAACGCATGTACCCTCATCCTCCTCACTTTCGATCCTTAGTCCGTATTTGTCTCCGTAAAGTAGTCTGATCCTGTTATGAATATTTCTTAGGGCGATTCCGTGGGCCTTATTATGGGGTTTGGAATTTATGGTACCCGTCGTATTTATCAGGGATTGACGTAACCTATCCAGTGTATCTTCGGTCATCCCTACTCCGTTATCTCTGACCGAAATCTTCAGCATTTCCTCTTTTGTGTGGGCTTTAACAAGGATGTTTCCGCTGTCCAGAGTGGACAAACCATGTTCGATGGCATTTTCGATTATAGGCTGTAGGATCATTCGAGGACAAAGCAAAGTTTTCGTTTCCGGATCACACTCTATGGAAAATTTGAATTTATTACCATAGCGCATAGATTGAATATGCATATACCTGTTCACATATTCCAACTCAAAGGAGAGGGGGATTGTGGATGCCGTAGTAGATGCATTGAGTTTAAAGAGATCGGTGAGGGCTGTGATCATCTCTATAGCCCCCTGTTTTTTACCGTCCTCAATCATCCAGATGATTGACCCCAATATGTTATAGAGAAAATGAGGGGTAATCTGTGTCTGAAGGGAGGCAAATTCCGCCTTTCTAAGTTCAATCTGTTTCAGTTCCTGTTCCCGTAACAGTTGTTTGATATAGGTTATCAGGCGATTGATTGATTCCGACACCATATTGATTTCCAGAATGGAGTTATCCTCATCAAAGGTCACATCCAGATGCCTGTCGTTGATATCATATATTTTTTTGCTGATTTTTTTAAGGGGTAGGGTAATCCTTGTGGTAAATAGGTAGCTGGTAGGAATTATGACTAAGAGCATGAACACGGATATAAAAATTAAGCGGGCCACATAGAATTGCCATGTAGCGCTAAGCTCATCTAAATATGCCACGTTTACAACATACCAGTTTTCATATGGCATATGAGTTATATGCTGCATATACTTTTTTCCATCATGCTGGCTGATATAGCTGTGATTTATGGATTGGGACATAACTTCCCGGGGGTCCTCTTCCCAAAGACCCATTAGTACCAGCTGCTGCTTCGTATGGTAGATTATATCATCATCGCTAACAATGTAGACATATCCCGAATTTCTGGATTGTGCACCGGAGCACACGGCTGCAATGGATGAAAATTTTATGTCCATAAGAAGTACAGCCGG